>ENA-OWNT01003898-OWNT01003898.1-seawater-metagenome-genome-assembly--contig:-NODE-3898-length-13604-cov-3.397427_pt1 | contig 13604 bp, 15 predicted proteins | sample MGYA00238136_ERZ651165 | MGnify/ENA primary metagenome ERZ651165 (study PRJEB26861, sample SAMN08777766) | seawater metagenome | isolation source: coastal seawater | place: USA: Florida | collected...
ACGTTGAAGCCCGACTGCTCGAGCGTATCCACGACGCTGCTGGCGGCCGAAGGGGACAAACCCCCGTAAAGCTGAACGAAATCCGGCGCCATGACCAGCCGCATCCCAAAGAATAGCGCAAGGAGCAGGGCAAAGCCGGTTCCGCCGAGCATCATCAAGCGGGCCTGCCCCAAGGATTTCAGATTATTCAGCAAAGACTTCAATGTGCCCGGCCCCAGTTCGCGTACCGCCAATAGATTTCATGTTTAGTTAACCCAAACTATTCTTGGAAATCAAGCAAAGAACGCAAATTTATACTTGCTAATTCAAGCTCCGGTTGCGATATTATTCATAACTTAATCATGTGAACGGAGTCCGGATGGCACAGGAGCCAGACAGCGACGAAAAACGCGGCATGTCCCTCGGCATCAAGATTGCCCTGGGCGGCGTTCTCGCGTTGCTGTGCGTGGGTGGCGTGGCTGGCGGCCTGGTGATGTCTCTGGGAGTCGACGGCGCCCTTGCGGCCTTCGGACTCGGAGCGGGCCAGACAGAACAGGTCAGCCTGGATGGCGCAGGTCACGACGAGGCGGCCCCGGACTCGGCCGAAGGGGGCGATCATGGCGGCGGGCACGGCGCGGCGCCTGCGACCGACCCCAACGAGATGGCCGTGACGCCGTTCAAGGAAATCATCGTCAACATCAACTCGACCACCGCGACAGGCCGGACCACCAGCCGGTTCATGAAACTGAACATCGCGCTGGTCTACGACGAACGTGCCGAGGGAGCCGAACGCGTGGAAGAGCGCCGCCTGTTCCTGCGCGACAGTTTCCAGGATTACCTGCGCCAGCTGAGCGAACGCGACCTGCAGGGCTCGCTGGGACTGATCACCGTGAAACAGGAGTTGCTGCGCCGCGCCCGTACCATCACGGAGAGCGACGCGCCGCAGGAAATGCTGGTCTCAGACCTCATCGTACAGTGACGCCATGACCGAAACCGACACATCCCTTTCTCCTGCCGTGGACGACATCGCCGAGAGCCCGCTGTCGGACCGGATCGAAGAGCAGATCATCCGCAGCGCGCGCAGCAATCACCAGCGGCTGCCGCTGATGGAGGTCATGTTCGATCGCTTTGCGCTGGACCTCGGCCCGGTGATGAAGAGCTATTGCTCGGGCGCGACGGCAGAAGCCACGCTTGGCGCCTTCGAGTACATGTCCTGCGGCGAGGCCCAGGACAGCCTGCCGCCGAGCGGTCTGGCCATGGTGTCGAAGGTACTGCCGTGGGAGAGCTCCATCGGCGTGGTGCTGGACCCCAACCTTTTGTTCGCGACGCTGGAGATCATGCTGGGCGGGCGCGGCGCGACCCAGTCGACATGGAACCCGCGCGCCTACTCCGCCATCGAGAAACGCCTTGGTCAGCGGCTCTGTCAGACCGTGCTGAACTCGCTCGTCGATGCCTTTGCCCAGCTCTGCGAGGTCAGCTTCGAGATCGAGCGGATCGAGGGCAGCCCGCAGGCGCTGGTGCTTGCGCCGCCGACCTCGCCCTGCGCCCGGATCACCATGAATATCTCGCTGGAAGATCGCAGCGGCGACATCACCTTCCTGATCCCGCATTCCGCCTTCGAAGAAGTACGCCCCGTCCTTGCCCAACCCTTCCGGGGCGGCCAGCTTGGCGGGGACAGCTCGTGGCGCGAACTGCTGACGAACACGCTGCAGGGTACCAGCGTCACCATCGACGCGCTGCTGACGGAACCCAAGCTGTCGCTGACCGAGGTGCTGGCATGGCAGCCCGGACAGGTCATCGACCTCGGTATCGAAACCGACCACGAAGTGACGGTCACCTGTACCGACCTGAAGATGTTCACTGCCGCCGTGGGCCGGCGCCGCAACGGTGCGGTGGCCCTGCGGATCACACGCGATTACAGCGAAAAGGAAGACCCCCAAGATGTCGCTTTTGATTGATTTCTCGATTCTCGCCCTTCTTGCCGGTGTACTTGCCTATGCATGGTTGGTCGATCGACGCGTCCGCCGCCTCGTCGCCCTGCTGCGTGAACTGGAGCCGGTCGTCGGCGCCTTCTCTGCCGCGGTGGACAAGTCGGAAGACTCGGTCAGCGCCATGAAATCGGTCGCCGACTCGCTCGAGACGATGGGCCAGCGCAAGCCGGAGTTCCATCGCTCCAGCATGCTGCGCGAAGACCCGGCACCGGCCTTCCGGAGCTCGCGTCATCCCTCTGCACGCCCCGCCGGGGTTGCCTCGGTCAGCGGCAAGGCGGACCTGGTGCGCAGCTTCTTCGACACCGTGCGGAGCCGTGAGGCATGATCCGGCCCCGTCCCATCACGTTGATGCTGGGCGCGCTGGTCCTTGCCGGTGCGGCCAAGACGGCGACTTCGCTGCTTTCGCCCGAGGCCCCGGTCGATCCGGATTCGCTCTTTGTTTCGGCAGCCAGCGCTGCCGGGAACGCCGCGCCTGCGGCCCCCGCCGCTCCGGCAGCCGAGGCCCCTGCCCCGCAGCAATGCGAACAGACGCCCGAGGCGATGCTGGACGCGATGCGGGAGGAACGGGAGCTGCTTGACCAGCAGAAGACCCGGCTGTCCGAGCGGCAGGCCGAGATCGAGTTGGCCGAAGAGAAGCTGCAGATGGACCAGACGCAGCTTTCGGACCTGAAGGGTGAGCTGGAAGACCTCCTTGCGAAGGTCAAGAAGGCGCAGACCGACGACGTCGACCGGCTTGTCGCGCTTTATTCGGCAATGAAACCGAAGGAAGCCGCGGCGATCATGGACGATCTCGACATCGAGGTTTCGGTCATGGTGCTGGGGACGATGCCGGAACGGGATGCGGCGCCGATCCTGGCCAAGCTGAACCCGACGCGGGCCCGCGCGATCTCTCGCATCATCCTCGAGCGCTCGAAACTGCCGGGCGACCAAAGGCTCGACAACCTGAAACTCTGATCCACGATTGGCCTCGTGATCCGAAGCAGCGCCCTACGGGGCGCTGTTTTCGTTTGGGCCGGACCGCCCGGCGATCAGTCGTCGCGCAGGCTGGAGCCGGCGGGCGCGTCACGGCTGATGTTGTCGCGCAGGTCGAGGATGTAGCGGATGATTTCGGCGACGGCCTGCCAGTGTTCCGTCGGGATCGCCTTGTCGATCTCGGCTACGTCGAACAGCGCGCGCGCCAGCGGGCGGTTCTCGACGACCGGCACCTCGGAATCATGGGCGAGCTTGCGGATCTGGGCCGCCATCAGGTCGGCACCCTTTGCAGTACAGATCGGCGCCATGTCCTCGCCGGGCTCATACCGCAGCACCACGGCATAGTGGGTCGGGTTGGTGAGAACCACGGTTGCCTCGGGCACGGCCTGCCGCAGGCGCTGGCGGGCACGGCGGCGGCGGATCTCCATACGCTTGCCCTTGATCAGCGGGTTGCCCTCGCTCTCCTTCAGTTCGTCGCGGACTTCCTTGATCGTCATCCGCTGTTTCGCCATCCAGCGCATCCGCTTGTAGATGATGTCGGCGAGGGCCACCGCCGTGGCGAAGACGGCTGCGATACCCAGCAGCAGGGCGACGTAGTGCTGGAGGTAGCCGACGATGAATTCCGGCAGGAAGGACTCGCTCTGCCAGATGCCGGCGACCGCGTGGTAGGAAATCCAGACCGCCACACTGCCGACCACGAGAACCTTCAAGACGCTCTTGGCGAACTCGACGAGGGAATCGAGCGAGAACATGCGCTTGAGACCCTGGAGCGGGTCGAGCTTGGACAGCTTCGGACGGATGCGTTCCGCCGCGACCACGGTGTCGCCCTGGATCGCGACGGCGACAAGGGCGCTGACGATGAGGGCGCCCAGAACCGGCGCCATGACGGTGCCGATGCCGCCCATGAGCGGCCCGGCCACGAGGGCGATGTCGCGGAGGCCTGCCATTTCCTCGCCGATGGTCGCGGTCCCTGACGCCTGGATCACGCGGGACAGGACCCCGACAAGCGGCGGAATGACCGTGGGAAGCAGCAGGAGGGTCAGGGCCAGCATGACCAGAAAGGTCATCGCGGTGCCGGCTTCCTTGGATGAAGGGACATCGCCCTGTTCCCGCGCTTTCTTCAGCTTTCGCGGGGTCGGGTCTTCGGTCTTTGAGTGCTTGTCCTCGGTATCTTCTGCCATCCCCGGCCCCTCAGAAAGTCAGCTGGCCGACCCAGTTGGCAAAGTGGTCCAGCCAGGTCTTTAGCATGTAGGGCGAGGAGAGGACGAGAACGAAGATACCCGCCGCCATCAGCAGCGGACCGGCGACGAAGAATACTGGCAGCGAGGGCATCACCCGGTTGCTGAGGCCCATGCCCACGTTCAGGACAAGCCCCATCACGTAGAAGGGCGCCGCGATCATGGTTCCGATGTAGAAGCTGCGGCTGGCGGCGCGCACGATCTGCTCGGACAGGTCGCCGGGCATGAACGCGCCCGGCGTCATGATGTCGTAGCTCATCAGCAGCGCCCGGATGATTCCGTGATGCAGGTCAGTGACGAAGATCAGGGTAACGCCTGCCATCATCAGGGCGGTGGCGATCAGCGTGGAGCCCTCGAAGGAGCCGATGTTGGGCGCGAGCGCGTTCGACAGGCCCGATACCATGCCGACCTGGAAACCTGCGAACTGCAGGGCGCTCAGCATGATGCGGCCGCACAGCCCGATCCACGTGCCCAGCGTGACCTCGATTCCGAGCATCGGCAGCAGCTCGAGCGGCGAACCGATCTGGATCGCCTGCACCGGTGTTGCCGGGAACAGGCCAAGGGAGATCACGAAGGCCGCGACAAGGCGGTGACGCGCGGGGATCAGCGCCTCGCCGAAGCCGGGCATGAAGACCATCGCCGCCCCGATCCTTGCAAAGACCAGGGCGAAACCCAGGACTTGCGAGGTCAGCAGGGCGGTGAGGTCGATCATGTCAGGACCCGATGGTCGCGACGGTCCGAAGGTGCGCCTTGCGATGAACCTCGTTGTGGGAAATCACCGAGGTCATGGGGCTGACCCGTTCGAGCATCGAGCGCACGAAATGCCGGACCTCGGGGGCGACCATCAGCGCGGGCCATTCGTCCTTGGCCGCGAACTGCTGGATCTGCTTCCTCGCTGCCAGCACGAATTCCTGCACGCGTTGGGGCGACATCAGGAAGTTGCGCTCGTCCCCGTTGATCCGGACCGCCTCGATGAATTCCTTCTCCCAGGCCGCGTTCAGCGTGATGACGGGCACGAAGCCAGTCTGATCGGTGAGCGCCTTGCAGATCTGGTTGGCAAGCCGTTTGCGGACATGTTCGGTCAGGGTCACAGTGTTGGTGGTGCCGTGGCCGATCTCGGCGATGGACTCGACGATCAGGGGCAGGTTACGGATCGAGACCCGCTCGGCCAGCAGCGCCTGCAGGACATGCTGGACGGTGATCATCGGCGTCTTGCCCTGCAGGTCCGAGACCAGCTTCTGGTATTCACGCTCGAGCCCGCCGACCAGATCCTGCACTGCCGAGTAGTTCAGCAGTGCGGGCATGTGGTCCTTGATCACCTCGGTCATGTGCGTGGTGATCACGCTCTCCGGGTCGACCACGGTATAGCCCTGCCGCTCGGCCTCGGCGCCAAAGCTGCGCTCGACCCACATCGCGTCCAGCCCGAAGGTCGGGTCCTTGACCTTTTCGCCCGGCATCTGGAGCGGTGTGTCGCTGGGGCTGATCACCATCAGCAGGCCGGGGCGTACCTCGCCCTTGGCGACTTCGACGCCCTGTACGGAGATCGTGTAGGCCTTGGAGGTGATGTTCGGATCGTCCTTGATCCGCACCGACGGCAGGACAAAACCGTAGTCCCGCGCGAAGAGGCCCCGAAGGGAGCGGATCTTGCCCGGCAGCGCGGCTTCCTTGTCGGCGGTCAGCGGAACGAGCGCCGAGCCGAGCGAGAGCTTGAGATCATCCAGCCGCATGGCGGTGCGCATGTCGTCCTCGGGGCTAGACGCGCTGGCCTTTTTCTCGGCCGCTTCGGCCTGTGCCGCATCAACCCGCGCCTGTTCGGTCCGGCGCAGGATGAGCAGGCCGAGCCCGACCATCCCGACCGACATGAGCGTGAAGATGACCATGGGAAAGCCGGGCAGCAGGCCCATCGCGAAGAGCAGCGCCGCGGCCATGAACAGGGCCTTGGGGAACTTGGACAGCTGCCCCAGAACCGCCTCGTTCGCGGCACCTTCGGTGCCGCCCTTGGTCACGATCAGGCCGGCCGCCATCGAGACGATCAGCGCGGGGATCTGGCTGACGAGACCGTCGCCGATGGTGAGGGTCGTGTAGCTGTCGGCAGCCTGCCCGAGGCTGAGCCCGTGCTGCAGCACGCCGACAAGGATGCCCCCGATCACGTTGACAAGGGTGATGATGATCCCGGCGACGGCGTCGCCGCGCACGAACTTCGAGGCACCGTCCATGGCACCGAAGAAGCCGCTTTCGGCCTCCAGTTCCTTGCGGCGGCGGCGCGCCTCGGTCTCGTCGATCAGGCCCGAACCGAGGTCGGCGTCGATGGCCATCTGCTTGCCCGGCATGGCGTCGAGGGTGAAGCGGGCGGCGACTTCGGCGATCCGGGTCGAACCCTTGGTGATCACCACGAAGTTGATGATCACCAGGATCGCGAAGATCACGATCCCGATGACGAAGTTGCCCGCCACGATGAAGCGCGAGAAGCCCTCGATCACGCCGCCCGCCGCACTGGGGCCAGTGTGGCCCTCGGACAGGATCAATCGGGTCGATGCCACGTTCAGCGAGAGCCGCAGGAGCGTCACGACCAGCAGCAGCGTGGGGAAGGAGTTGAATTCGAGCGGTTTCGGAATCCAGAGCGCCACCATGAGGACGAGCACCGAGACCGAGAGCGACACGGCGAGGCCGAAGTCGAGAATGGCCGCCGGAAGCGGCACGAAGAGCACCGCGAGAACGAGGGTCACGCCGATGGCGAACCCGACGTCCCGATTGGCAAAGCCCTGAGACATGAAGCGGCCGAAGCCGGCCGCCTGCTGGTCCTGATCGGTTGCCGCCATCAATCCGCTCCTACCAAGAATACCGGCAGTACCGGTTGCAGCGCCTGATCGGAGTAGATGCTGCGGACGCCGCTTTCGCCCTGCTTCAACTGGCTCAGGCCGGACGACCAGAAGATGCCACCCTGCGCCTCGGGCTTCTCGCGGGGCAGGTCGTCGCGCATCCGCGCGGAACCGGCCAGAGCCCGGAAATCATCAATGCGGGCGTTAGCCGCCACCACGTTCTGCTTGAGCGAAGCAATGTAGATGTCGCGGTACTGGGGCGTGAAGGAATGATAGGAGCCCGCCGCCGTCACCCAATCGCCGCTCTGGCTGTAGAGGTCACGCAGGAGACGCGCCGCATAGTCCACGTTGGCCGCAGGATCGAAGCCCTCTTCCAGCGTCGCGAAGGCGTCCTTGTGCCAGCGCAGGTTGACCTGCATGCAGCCCACGTCGATCGAGTTCACGCCCTCGCGCTGTTTCTTCTCGACCCAGGACATCGCGGATTCGCGGCTGGCAAAGACCCGCCCCTCGCCCGCGGCGTTCACCGACCACGGCCAGACGGTCAGCTCTCCCTCGTGGTTCAGGCCGGACTCCTGCAGGCCGATGCCGAGCAGCAGGTTGTCGGGAATGCCGTGACGCAGCTGTGCCTTGAAGATCTCGCGGACGCAAACCGAGGCTTCTGGAACTTCGAAACCACCGTCCGAGGGGCGCTCGCTCGGGGTGTAGAACCCCTGCCATGTCGCCAGAGCGGGGGCCGCCATGAGGACGAGGGCCGAGGCAATGACGGCGCGCAGGGTGTGCTTCATAGCCCGCCACTCACGATCATGTCGAAAATCCGGTCAGAGAGGCCGTGCAGGTTGGCGTAGATCAACGGGGTCACCACCAGAAGGCCCAGGAAGATCGCGACGATCTTGGGCACGAAGGTCAGGGTCATTTCCTGAATCTGGGTCAGCGCCTGGAAAAAGGCGACCAGCAGACCGATCCCCAACGCCAGAGCCATGATCGGGCCGGCGGAATAGAGCACGGCCAGAAACATCTGGGTCAGGATCGAGTATGTGTCTCCTTCGCTCACGCGCCCTCCCCAGCTCAGATCGACATACGCATGACTTCCTGGTAGGCCTCGACCAGCTTATCGCGCATCGAGACCGCGATCTTGACCGTGGACTCCAGGGCAATCGTCGCCTCGACCACCTGCTGCGTGCTGGCTTCGCCCGCCATACCCGACTGCGCGATCACGTCGGATTCGCGCATAGTCTGAACCGCGTCGCCTGCCGCGTCGCGGATCATGTCGGCAAAGGTCTGGCCCGGCGCCTGTGCCGCGTCTTCTGCTAGGCCGGGCGCGGGCTGGATGGATTGCGAGCTGCGGTATGCGCCGCTGACCGCGCTGGTCGAGAAGACAGTGGAGGAGTCTGCCATCGGTTAGTCCTATTTCAGTAGATCAATCATTTCGCTGCGCATTTTGCGCCCAGCTTCGTAGAGGTTCATGTTGGCTTCGTAGCTGCGCGATGCCTCGCGCATGTTGGCCATCTCGAGGATCGGGCTGACGTTCGAGACCTTGACGAAGCCGTTCTCGTCCGCCGCCGGGTGCGAGGGGTCATGCCGCAAGGTGAAGGGCTTGTCGTCCTTGCCGATTTCGCCAACCTTGACCATCGTCACGCCCGCCTCTTCGTCCAACACCTCCTCGAAGGTTATGGTCTTGCGGCGGTAGGGGTCCGCGCCCGGCGTGTTGCCGGTGGAATCCGCGTTCGCGACGTTCTCGGCCACGATCTGCAGGCGCGTGCTCTGGGCGTGCATCCCGCTGGCGGCGATCTGGGCGATGGACTTGAGCGGATCCATGACGGCTCTCCTGATTATCTGTTGCCGGTGACGGACAGGGTCAGCAGTTCGTAACCCTTGCGGTAGAGATTGGCGGCAAGGCGATAGCTCTCGCTGACCTCGCCCGCCTTGATCGTCTGCTGTTCGATGGTGACGTTGTTGCCGTCCATGCTGGTGGCCCAGGCGGTCTCGTCTGCCTCGACGCGAATGCCCGGCGCCTGAACCTCGGCGCTCGAGATATGCCGGGCCTGCGTGATCTTGACGCCCGAGGCCTGCACGTTGCTGCCCAGCATGTCGGAAAAATCACTGATGTCCTGCGCCTTGTAGCCGGGCGTGTTGGCGTTGGCGACGTTCTCGGCAATGACCTTCTGGCGCGCGGAAAGCCAGTTCATCCGCTGCGATGCCAGGTTGAAAAATGCCATGGACTGAAGTTTCAATGTATCTTTCCTTTTGATCTATTCATGATTAACATGGATAAAAATGGATGACTAGAGAAATTATACATGACAACGGTCTTCTCTGAGCTATCTTCTATCGCGCGCTCTTTGGAGAGCACAAGGATAGTTGGCGAGGTCAGCTCGATCGTCGGGCTTACGATGACCGTCAGCGGCCTCGAGCGGGCGATGGGCGTCGGGCAGCGCTGCGTTGTCGAGGGCAGACGCGGCAAGGTTCTGGGCGAAGTCGTGGGCGTCGACCGCGACGGCACACATGTCCTGCCCTTCGGGACATGGGCGGGTGTGACCGTCGGCGACCCTGTCGCGCTCAGCCCGCGCGGCGATACCATCCGCCCCGATCCCTCGTGGCGCGGCCGGGTGCTGAACGCGCTCGGGGACCCGGTGGACCGCAAGGGACCGCTGCACGAAGGATTGACCGAACGCCGCGTGAAGGCCCCCCCTCCCCCGGCGTTCGACCGCAGGCGCACCGGCCAGCGGCTGGAAACCGGGGTGAAGATTTTCGACGTGTTCACACCGCTGTGCCGCGGCCAGCGGATGGGCGTCTTTGCCGGGTCCGGTGTCGGTAAGTCCACCCTGATGGCGATGCTGGCCCGCCGGGCCGAGGCTGACGTGATCGTCGTGGGACTCGTCGGCGAACGCGGTCGGGAGGTGCAGGACTTCATTCAGAACGACCTGGGCCCCGAGGGCATGGCGCGCTCGGTCGTCGTCGTCTCGACCGGGGACGAACCGCCCCTGATGCGGCGGCAGGCGGCCTGGACCGCGACGGCCATCGCCGAGTATTTCCGCGACCAGGGGCTGCAGGTGCTGCTGTTGATGGACAGCGTGACCCGGTTTGCGACCGCGCAGCGCGAGATCGGCCTGTCCGGGGGCGAACCGCCGACCTCGAAGGGCTATCCGCCCACCGTGTTCTCCGAGCTGCCGCAACTGATGGAACGGGCGGGCCCCGGAACCGAGGGCGCCGGCGACATCACTGCGATTTACACCGTGCTAGTGGATGGCGGCGACATGAACGAACCGGTGGCCGACACCGTTCGCGGGATCATGGACGGCCACGTCGTGCTGGACCGGCATATCGCCGAGCGGGGCCGGTTCCCGGCGATCAACCTCTACAAGAGCGTGTCGCGGATGCTCCCTGATTGCCATACCGACGAGGAATTCGCCGTTTTCCAAACGGCCAGAAGGACCCTCGCCCGCTATGCCGACATGGAGGAGCTGATCCGCATCGGCGCCTACCGGCACGGCGCCGACAAGGAAGTTGATGCCGCGATCCGGTTCTTTGGCCCGGCCGAAGCCTTCCTTGCGCAGAAGAAGGAAGAGAGCATGGCATCGGAAGAGACGTTTGCGCGCCTCTACCAGCTGCTCGGCGAAGCCGGGGTCGAAGTGCCGATGCCGAAGGGCTGACGGCTCAGAGCCCCTCGTCTTCTCCCGAAACCGAGACCTTGGCCCGCGCCTGTTCTGGCGCGGCTCTCTGGCGCATGAGGTAGAGCACGGCCACGCCCGCCGCCATGAAGCCAGCGGCCGCACCGATGCCAAGCGACCAGCGCGGGCCGTAGGTATCGGCCACCCACCCCATCAGCGGTGCACCGATCGGGGTTCCGCCAAAGACGATGGCCATGCGTAGCGCGGTCACCCTCCCCCGCATCTCGGCATGGGTGGTCAGCTGCATCAGGCTGTTGGACGTGTTGAGAAAGGTCAGCGCGGCAACGCCGATGACGGTCAGGAAAGCGGCAAAGATCCAGTACCCCGGGGCAATCGCCGCGAGGCCGCAGCCGATCCCGAACAGGGCGGTGCTGCGCATCAGGATCGGGAAGCTGGGTTTCTCTCGCCCCGCCGCCAGCAAGGCGCCGGTGACTGTTCCGATGGCAAGGCAGGACGACAGCAGGCCATATCCCCGGGCGTCGGCGCTGAACACCTTGACCGCCATTGTCGAGATGAACAGCGGGAAGTTCATCCCGAAGGTGCCGATCAGGAAGAGCATGAACAGCATCGTCCGCAGATCGGCCCTGTCACGGACATAGCGCAGACCGGCAGTGAGGCTGCCGGAGGCCTTGCGCGCGCGCACGGTCGGGTGCAGCTCGGAGGTGCGCATCGCCAGCAGCGCGCCAAGAACGGCAGCGAAAGACCCGGCGTTGATCAGGAAGGCCCAGCCTGTTCCCACTGCGGCGATCAGCAGCCCGGCGACGGCGGGCCCGATCATCCGCGCCGTGTTGAAGGTGGTCGAATTCAGCGCAACCGCGTTGGACAGGTCTCCGTCGCCGACCAGTTCGGTGACGAAGGTCTGGCGCGCCGGAGCGTCGAAGGCTGCCGCGCAGCCGAAAACGAAGGCGAATACGTAGACCTGCCAGAGCGTGACGAGCCCGGTTACGGTGAGCAACCCGATCATCAGCGAGAGGATCGCCATCGCCGATTGCGTCAGCAGCAGCAGCTTGCGCCGGTCGAAGTGGTCGGCCGCGAAGCCCGTCCAGGGCAACAGGAGCAGCTGGGGCCCGAACTGCAGCGCCATGACGATGCCGACCGAGGAGGCGTCATGCTGGGTGAGTTCGGTCAGGACCAGCCAGTCCTGCGCGGTGCGCTGCAGCCATGTGCCCGTGTTCGACACCAGCGCGCCCGCGGCCCAGAGACGGTAATTGCGGTTCCGGAAGGAACGGAAGACGCGCGGCAGTGCCATGCTCATCGGGGCGCTCCGCGGCTGGCGGCACTCTTGTCCGGAACCGGACGTGACATGGGGCGGTCCTTTCAGGCCTCCGCCAGAAGTGACGAAGCACCCCGGCAAGAGACAGTCACCGGGGATATAGATCGAAGTGGTTCAGGTGTGAAGTATGTCAGACGGTCTCGATGTCGACCCGGCGGATGGAGGGATCGAACCGGCTGTAGGTGGCCAGCAGGCGACCGGCCAGGTGAGTCGAGACATAACCCGCGATGAAGCGGGAGGGCGCCGCCAGGACGACGCGGCCGTTCCCGCGCTCGATTTCCTGAAGCGGGTGGAACCATGCGGAGGCGAGACCCGGATCCCGCGCATGGAGGGTTTCGAGCACCTGTGACCAGAGATCCCCCTGCCCTGCCGAGGCGGGCAACGGCGTGCGATGGAGCGGCACGACCTTGGAGTCCACCGGAAGCTCGGGAACAGTTTGGCTCTCTTCCATGCGCGCGCGGAAATCGGACCCCATGCCCTCCCACACGCTGCGGGTTTCGCCGAGGACCTGAGCCAGGTCGAGTTCGTAGACAGTAACGCGGCCACGGGCGCCTGTCCGCTTTACGTTCATCCAGCCAAGCGTGCGGAACTTGCCGAGCTCGCGTTTGACGGTCCGTTCCTCGACCGACCAGAGGCGGGCGATCTCGGCCCGGCCCATCGAGAGTTCGTTGGTCTGCCAGTTATAGCGCGTGGTGATCAGCACCATGAGACGCAGCATGAGCTTCTGCCGATGCTTGTCGGCGGCCAGGGCAGCGACGCCGAGGGCCGATAGAATATCATACTTCATCGCCGAGGCGTTCCGCCCGACGGGTCTGGTCGCAAGCATCCCTGTGCTCCGCTATCGTGTTTTGCGGGAATATCCCCGCCTCGGTGCCCGGTATCTGGAAGTTCTCAACGCTTTTCCGAGCTTGAACGTAATTAGCGTCCACCGATCCGATTCTGTCAAGGGATTGTGTTCACCGTGCCTTAATTCACCAGATCGACCCAATTCCAATTTCATTAAATCGGTGACTCTATGGTGATGGGGGACACCCTGGATGACCCCTTATAGCGCCAAAATGTCCCCCCATCTATCGTTTTGAGGGATCTCTTGTCCCCCTAAATCTTGTGGCGCTCGCTACTACGGGAAAGCTCTGCTCCCGATTCGCCGATTGGCAGAGCCGAATCGGAAATCGCCTTGCAGCAAGGGCTTTTCCGGCGAGGGCGCTCTACCGGGTTTCATGATATTTCCTTTTGCGGAAATCGCAAATTAGGCGTAAATAAACAAAAACCCAGATTTGACGTCCTGAAAAAACGGAAACACTGAATGTATACCCATGAGGACCTGAGCAGGCTGCAGGCACAGTCGCTGAAACTGCAGGGCTGGATCCGGCAGCAAACCTTCAGCCCGGAGATGGAAAAGACCCTGCGCCGCTTCTCATCCTGGGAGGTCGCCGAGTTGATCTTTCAGGTGAACCAGTCGACCTTTCGCGGCAAGCTGGCCGCCGATCCGACCCTGCCCGCGGGCGAGGTGGAGCCTGACGGGCGGCAACGCTGGTTCTCGCTGGAAGAGATCAACGAGCTGCGTCGGCGGCTCAAGATCAACCGCAAGGGGCTGATGCCGCCGCGTCCGGCGGGCAAGCGCGCGGTGCGCGCCGCCATCGCCAACTTCAAGGGCGGTGCGG
>ENA-OWNT01003899-OWNT01003899.1-seawater-metagenome-genome-assembly--contig:-NODE-3899-length-13600-cov-3.858020_pt1 | contig 13600 bp, 12 predicted proteins | sample MGYA00238136_ERZ651165 | MGnify/ENA primary metagenome ERZ651165 (study PRJEB26861, sample SAMN08777766) | seawater metagenome | isolation source: coastal seawater | place: USA: Florida | collected...
CTGGGCAGCTGGGTCGTGCTGACGCTGCTCCTTGCTGACCCGGGTCCCACCTCGACGCGAGCACCGCTGACCCCACGGCCCGGCCACCTATTACCGGAGGGGCGCCGCCCCTCTCTTGACACCCCGCTGAGGGGGGCGGGGCGCCCCCCTCTCGAACTCCCCCGCCGCGGCTCAGGTTGGCGGAACGGGGTGGGGCGCTTCGGTCTGGTCGTTGGCGCCGAGGTCGGCGATGACGGCGATGGCAGCGATGGATTGGGCAGCTGGGTCGCGTTGGCGCTGACCGTCGCTGGCCCGGGCCTCACCTCGACGTGGCGCCGGCCACGACCCAGCCGTCACCGCCGCCGAATGCGCTCCAGCGCCACCTGCCTCCGCTCCGCGGCCAGCGCACGCAGGTCGGCCACCTCATCGAACTCGTCGACGATTTCCTTGCCGAGGATCTCCTCCATCACGTCCTCGAGGGTCACGACCCCAGCAAAGCCACCGAACTCGTCGAGCACCACCACCAGGTGCCGACGCGCCTCGATGAGCAGGTCGAGCACGCGGTCGACCCGGTCGGTGGTGCCGACGAACTCCACCGGGCGAAGCAGGTCGCCCACCGTGTGGTCTCCGTGTTCCTCCGAGAGCAGGTCGCGCCGGTAGACGAGCCCGATGACGTCGTCGCGCTCCCCGGCGTACACGGGAATGCGCGAGTAGACCTGCACCTCGGGCTCGGTGCGCGCCTCGACCACCGGGCGGTCCATGTCGAGGGCGAACACCACGGTCCGCGGGGTCATGATGGCCCGGGCCTCGGTGGACGACAGCGACAAGATGTTCTGGATGACGGCCGCTTCGTCCTCGTCGATGGCACCGCTGCGGAAGCCCAGGCGGGCCACCGACAGGATCTCGTCCTGGGAGACCGCCTCGTCTTCGTCGGTGGCGATGAGGCGGGTGACGCGCCCGATGAGCCAGATGGCAGGGAGCAACGCAACCACGGCCCACTGCAGAGGCGCGGCCAACCACGGCGCCAAGGCCCGGCTGTACACGACACCCAGGGTCTTGGGCAGGATCTCCGAGAAGAGCAGGATGGCGATGGTGAGGGCCGCGGAAAACAACACCACATTGCCCTCGCCCAAGGCCTGGGTCGCGAGGGCCCCACTCACGGCGGCCCCCGCCGTGTTGGCGACGGTGTTGATGGTGAGGATGGCGGTGATGGGCCGGTCGACCTGTGCCCGCAGCGCCGCCAGCCGGTCGCCGCTGGCCCGGCCCTCGGCCTGCAGCTGCTCGATGAACGTGGGCGTGATGGAGTAGAGCACCGCCTCGCTCAGGGAGCAGATGGCGGAGACCACGATGACGAAGCCGGTCACCAGGAGAAGCGGGAACATGGCTGCCCTCTATCGGCCGAGGCGCCGAACGCCCTCAGGGGCGGAGCGGCTGGAGAGCGTCGACCCGCTGCTGGTGCTTGGTGGCCGCGTCGGGGTGCTCGTAGCCATGCACCACGTCGTCCCATGAGCCATACATCGGGTTGGGAAGCATGAACCAGCGAACGCCCCACCAGTCGGCGTACTCCTCGACCAGCGCAGCACGCGCAGCGAGGTCGGGCGCCTCGGGCTCGACGAAGTCGAACAGGTTGTCGCCGAACAGCAGCACGATGCGATGGGTCTGCTCGATGGTCTTGCGCCGAGTGGTCTTGCTGCGGTCGCCCTCGGCAGGGCGGAAGTGGAAGTGGTCGAGGTCGTCGGTGTCGGGGAAGCCGGCCGCTGCGAGGTTCTTTCGCGTGGGCTCCTCCTGGTCGACCGAACGGTTGGAGACGTAGAACACATCGATGCCCTGGGCCTTCGCCTCGTTGAGGAAGTCCGCCGCACCGGGGATGGCCGGCGCCTGCGCCTCCTCGACCCAGCTCCCCCACGACGTACGGTCGAAGTAGGTGCCGTCCATCACGGCCCGGGCCTGGTAGGGGCTGTTGTCGAGGACCGTCTCGTCGACGTCGACCACGATGGCCGGCGTGAGCCCTGCCAGGTCGCCCGTCTGTTCGACGGCGGCCGTCCAGGTGGCGTCGTTCAAGGCCTCGCCGAGACTGGCCCGTGCGGCGCGAAACACCGTGCGAGCCACCGCGTCGTTCTCGGCGCTGGTCTGGGTCCACACCACCGAGAGCACGTCGTCGCGGGGCTCGGCCGCCACGGGGGCGGGGGCCTCGATCGGCGCCTCCGCGACCGCAGCCACCGGCGCCGTGGTCTTCGCACATCCCAACAGCAGCCAACCGACGACAGGAACCATGACACCCTCCGGAGGGCGGCCTCTATCGCCTTGGGTCGAGCCACGCCCCATCGCGCCCGTAGTACGACCGATACCAGTCCACGAATCGCCGGATGCCCACCGCGAGGGGCGTCGACGGCGCCCAGCCCACCGCCCGCTGCAGCTCGGACACGTCGGCGCTGGTGCGACGCACATCGCCGGGCTGCATGGGGAGAAGCCGCTTGTCGGCCTCGACACCGAGCGCCTGCTCCAGCAGCTCGATCATGTGCAGCAGCCGCTCAGGGGTGCGACCACCGAGGTTGTAGACCGCGAAGGGAGCGCTGGAGGAGGCCGGCCCCGTGGGTGCCTGGCCGCTCGGTACCGGGGCGCGGGGAATCAGCCGCAGGACCCCGTCGATCACGTCGTCGACGTAGGTGAAGTCGCGCTCCATGTCGCCGTGGTTGTACACATCGATGGGCTCCCCGGCGAGCATGGCCCGGGTGAACGCGAACAAGGCCATGTCCGGCCGCCCCCACGGGCCGTAGACCGTGAAGAAGCGCAGCCCCGTGGTCGGAAGCCCGAACAGGTGGCTGTAGCTGTGGGCCATCAGCTCGTTGGCACGCTTGGTGGCTGCGTAGAGACTCACCGGGTGGTCGACCGGATGATGCTCCGAGGAGGGCATGGCCTGATTCAGCCCGTACACCGAGCTGCTGGATGCGTACAGCAGGTGCTCCACGCCATGGTGACGGCAGCCCTCCAAGACGTGGAGGAAGCCGCTGACATTGCTCTCCACGTAGTCGTGGGGCTGCTTCAGGGAGTGACGCACGCCCGCCTGCCCGGCCAGGTGCACCACCCGCGTGGGCCGATGCTCGGCGAAGAGCGAGGCCATGGCGGCGCGGTCTCCGATGTCGATGCGGTGCTCGGCGAAGCCTCCATGCCGACGCAGACGGGCGAGGCGTGCCTCCTTGAGCGCTGGGTCGTAGTAGTCGTCGACCCGGTCGACCCCGACGACGTCCTCTCCGTCGGTCAGCAGACGCTCCGCGAGGTGGTAGCCGATGAAGCCGGCGGAGCCGGTGACCAGGATGGGCATGAGCGAGGCGAACGCGCTAGCGCTCGCGATCCTCTAGGTTGCGGGCCCAGATCGCATCGAGCACCGGCGTGGTGACCCCGGCATCGGCGCCGAACCGGCGGGTCGCGGCGAGGTCCTTCGGGAAACAGTGCCCTCCCCACCCCCGGCGGCCGTCGGGGCCGGGCACACGCCAGTGGGTGGAGCCGAAGCGCTCGTGGTCGAGGTGAAAGGCCTCCTGAAGGTCGCTCCACGACACCCGCGACGCCGACGCGTCGAACAGGTCGCGGAACTCATTCATGAAGGACACCTTCGCTGCGAGGAAGCAGTTGGCCTGGTACTTGAGGAAGGCGGCGCCCACGGGGTCGAGGAGGGGGCCGGTGCGCATGGGCCCCTCGACGAGGCTGTGATCACGGAACACGGCCTCGACCACGGCACAGTCCTCGGTGCGGCCCCCCAGGATCAGGGTGCGCATGGCGAGGGTGTCCTCCACGGCCCAGCGCTGGCGCAGGAACTCCGGAGCCACCACCAGGCGAAGCCCTGGGTACTGCGTGAGCGTCCGCTCGATGGTGTCGGGCGGGACCGCGGAGCGAATGCAGAGCACCGGCGCGTCGGCGCCCTCACCACCGGCGGCGACGAAGGCGGCAAGGGCCTCGTCGTAGTCGCCGACATCGGCGGCGCCTCCCTCCCCCATGGGCGTGGGCACGCAGAGGAAGGCCACATCGCAGGCCCCCACCACCTCGGTCATCGGCACCGAGTCGGACCGCCTGGGGTCGACCACCACGACGCGGCAAGGCCCATCCAGCACGGCGACCAGCGCGCCTCCGACGGTGCCGACGCCGATGACGGCGACAGTGGGCTGGGTGCGGTCGACGGTCAGCTCGGCCTCCAGAGAGGGAGAGCTAGTAACGCCGGCCCCTACGCTTCGTCCGCCGCTTCGGGGCCCTGGGCAGGCGCGCCGCCCAGATGGGAGCTCAGCCCCCGATGAAGACGTTGCCGGACCCCACAGCGGCCCCGTCCCCACAGTTGGTGGGGTCGCCGACCCGGCACGCAGGCTTCTTGTTCACGAACACCGAGGAGCTCCCACGGGCCATCGTGGGCACATGGGGGGTGCAGGGGTAGACGCCGTGAACCACGCACGGATCCCCCACGCGCATCTGCATGCGGCCGTTGGTGAACACATCCGGCGACCCCGCTTGGGCGGGCGTCGGCGGAAAGCACGGCGGATGGCCGCGGGTCATGTCGGACTGGCGGTACGCAGCGGCCATCGGGACCTCCAAGAGGTCCATCATCAGACAAACGCAACTTAGTTGCAACAACAAGCGGCATGCACTAGCCCCGGGGAGGACGGAGGATGTGATGACTGCCCTGCCTGTGACCGTGTTGTCGGGCTTCCTCGGCGCCGGGAAGACCACGCTCTTGAACCACGTGCTCTCCAATCGGGAGGGGCTCCGCGTGGCGGTGATCGTCAACGACATGAGCGAGGTCAACATCGACGCGGCCCTGGTGCGCGACGGCAACGCCGCCCTGTCCCGCACGGAAGAGCAGCTGGTCGAGATGTCCAACGGCTGCATCTGCTGCACTCTGCGCGAAGACCTGCTGGCCGAGGTCGCCACCCTCGCCCGCGACGGTCGCTTCGACTACCTGCTCATCGAGTCCACCGGCATCAGCGAACCCCTACCCGTCGCGCAGACGTTCACCTTCGAGGACGAGGAGGGCCAGTCGCTGTCCGACCTCGCTCGCCTCGACACCATGGTCACGGTGGTCGACGCGCAGGCCTTCCCCGCCCAGGTCGAGAAGGCCGCCTCTCTCGAGTCCCAAGGGCTCGCGGTGTCCGACGAAGACGAACGAACCCTCGGCACTCTCCACATCGAGCAGGTGGAGTTCGCCGACGTCATCGTCATCAACAAGACGGACCTCGTCGACGAGGAAGGACTTCAGACGGTCGAAGCCACCGTCCGCGCCATCAACCCCGGCGCGGTGCTGGTGCGGAGCGAGCGGGGGCGCGTGCCGCTCTCCGCCGTGCTCGGCACCGAGCTGTTCGACATGGACGCAGCCCAGCAACGTCCCGCGTGGGTGCAAGAACTCATGGGGACCCACACCCCGGAGACCGAGGAATACGGCATCTCCAGCTTCGTCTACCGCACCCGGCTGCCCTTCCACCCCGAGCGCCTCCATGCTTGGATGAACGAGGCCTGGCCTGGCGTGGTTCGGGCCAAGGGCTGGTTCTGGGTGGCGTCCAGGCCCAACCACATCGCGGCCTTCCAGCTCGCCGGCGGTACCCGTGAGTCTCACGTTGCGGGCCCTTGGTGGGCGGCCGTTCCGCCCGATCGTCTGCCGGATGACCCGGGGCTGCGGGAGCACTTGGAGTCCGTCTGGGACCCCACGTGGGGCGACCGACGGCAGGAGATGGTGATCATCGGGGTCAACCTCGACGAGCAGGCTCTCCGCGCCGCCTTCGACCGCTGCCTCCTCACCGAGGAAGAGCTGGACGAGCCTATGGCCTGGCCCGACCTCCACCACCCCTTCGAGTGGCTCCCCCCCAAGGAGTAGGCAAGACTCAGGCGGTCGCTACCGCCAAGGAAGGCGTGGGGGGCACCACGTCGATCATGACGACGCGGGGGACGGAGCGGGTCTCCAGCAAGCGATGAGCATCCGCGAGCTGCTCCAGCGAGAAGCGTGGCCCCACGACCGGCTGTAGCGCACCGCTGGCGAGCAACTCGGCCACCGCTTCGACATTGGCCTGGTCGTCCAGCACGACGGTCCAGCCCATGGTCGGACCCGCGGAGAAGCGAGAGCGCAGCAGGTCCCACACCCCCTGCCAGGTGGTCAGGCCCAGGGTGAGGAAGCGGCCGGTCCGGGGCAGCCGGGGCCGCGCGTCGGCCAGGGTGAACCGATCGGAGGTGTCGAAGATGACGTCCCAGGTCTCCAGGAGGTCGCGCCAGTCCGCGTCCTCTCGCACCACCACCGCGTCGACACCCAGCGACCGCACCTGCTCGACCTGCTCCCTACGACACACGCCGGTCACGTGGGCGCCGAGGTGGCGAGCTACCTGCACCGCGTAGCGGCCGACCCCACCGGCGGCGCCGATCACGAGCACCCGGTCCCCGGCCTTCACCGCGCCGAGGTCGCGCAGGTAGGGAAGGGCCGTGCCGGCCCCGAAGGGCACCGCCGCCGCCTCCGCGAAGGAGAGGTGGGCCGGGATGTGGGCCACCGCCTTGGTGTGGTCGATGACCAGGGCGTCGGCGTGGGCGCCGTCCATGCTCACGCCGAACACACGGTCCCCGGGCTGGAATCGCTGGACCTGGCTCCCCACGGCCTCGACGACCCCAGCGAACATGCTCCCCGGCACCGACGCACGAGGCCCGTTCCAGCCCATGGCCAGGCGACCGATCGTGCCCATGATCCCGGGGTAGTCGCCACCGCGAACGCGACGGTCCCCCTGGGTGACGGGGCTGGCGTGGACTCGCACACGCAGCTCGGTCGGGCCGGGCACGGGCATCGGTCGCTCGACGAGCTGGATGATGTCGGGGCTTCCGTAGGACGGGACGAGGGCGGCGCGCATGGTGGACTCCTTCGGCGACAGCAAGGCATCGCTGCCGAACACCCCCACCGTATGCATGCGCCCATGAGCCACACAGAGCCCAATTCGGCACATGTTCCATGCGAGAACGAACAGATCGGCGAGCTACTCTTCGCCGGCCTCTGCGGGCGGCTGGGCCGCCTCGGTGGCCTCGGGCTGGCGCCCGAGCAGGCGCGCGCTGTTCCCCACCACGAGGATCGCTCCCAGATTGTGCAGCACGGCCCCCCACAGCGGCGGGATGGCCCCGGCCGTCGCCAGGCCCACCATCACCACCGAGAAGACCACCCCCACCGCTGCATTGGTGCCCATGGTCCAGCGCGTGCGCTCGGCCAGCCGCACCATCTCCGGCAGCCTCCAGAGGTCTTCGGTCATCAGGGCAACGTCGGCCCCGCCGAGGGCGACCTCGTTCATCCGAGCCCCGATGGCCACCCCGACGTCGGCCCCCGACAGTGCGAGGGCATCGTTCACGCCGTCGCCCACCATGAGCACCACCCGGCCCGCCTCCTGCTCCCGCCGGACGATGTCGAGCTTCACCTGCGGCAGCACCTCCGCCACCACCTCGTCGACGCCGAGCCACTCCCCCACGTCGTGGGCCACCGACTGGCGGTCGCCGGTGACCAGGATGGTGCGCGCCAGCCCCAGGCTGCGCATGGCCTGCACGACCTCGGGCCCCTCCGGACGAGGCTGGTCGAACAGGTCGATCCGTGCCAGCAGCACCTCGCCCTGGGCCAACCAAGCGCCGCTGCCCTCGCCCTGAAGCTCACCGCGTACGCCCTCGCGGCGCAGCCAGTCGAGCCGACCGAGGCGTAGGACCTGGCCATCGAGCTCCGCCTCCACGCCGTCGCCGGGATGCTCGGTGCTTCGCAGCACCCGTGGCACCACCAGCCCCCGGGCCTCGGCCTCGCTCACCATCGCCCGCGACACGGGATGCAGCGAGCCCTGCCCCACCGCCGCAGCGAGGACCAAGGCGTCGCCGACCTCGCCCTCGGACACGTGCACGGCCCGGACGACCTGACGACCGAAGGTCACCGTGCCCGTCTTGTCCAGCAGGAGGGTGTCGACCTCGGCCATGCGCTCGAGGAAGGAAGCGCTCTTCACCAGGATCGAGCGCCGAGTGGCCGCCGTCATGGCCGCCACCATCGCCGCGGGCCCCGCCAACACCAGGGCCGTCGGGCAGCTCACGACCAGGACGGCAATGGCGCGCTGTACGTCCTCGGTCCAGAACAGGACCGTGGCGGCCACCGCCACGACCACCGGCAGGTAGGCGCCCCCGTAGTGCTCGAGGAGGCGCACCACCGGCGACTTCGACGCCTCCACGCCGCGCAGCAGCTCGACGACCTGGCCCAGCACCGTGTCGCCACCGACCCGCTCGACCCGCAGCTCCAGGAGGCCCTCCAGGTTGAGGGTGCCGGCGAACACCTTGCTGCCCTCGGTCGCCACCTCGTAGCGGGACTCCCCGGTGACCGGGGACTGGTCGACCGCGGACCGCCCGAGCATCACCACGCCGTCGACGGGGATCAGGGTTCCGGGCCGAACCACCACCACGTCGCCCACGGACAGCGCCGAGACCGGCACCTCTTCCTCTCCGTCCGCCACCCGACGATGGGCGGTGTGGGCCCGGAGCCCGCGCATACCCTCGATGGCCGCTTGAGCCCCCAGGGCGCTGCGCTCCTCGAACAGCCGCCCGACCTCGAGCAGCACCGGCACCAGCGTCGCGGTGACGAACTCGCCGGACGCCATGGCGGCCAGCACGGCCAGCGCGACCAGCTGGTCGGTGTGCCCGAGGGGCGTGGGCCGCAGCAGCCCCACCGCCGCCCGGTACAGCACCGGAGCCGCGACGACCAGGGCCGCCGCCGCCTGCACCAGGGCCGCCACCTGGGCCTGCTCCGGGTCCCAAGCAGCGAAGCTCACCCCCACGGCCAGGAGGCCCAGCCCCACGAGGTCGGCCCCCAGGCGGACCGAGATCCGTCGGCGCTCCTCCGGCGTGATCGGCGCCTCCATCACCTCCGACCAGGTCGACGTCGCTTCGCTCATGGGATGCTCACCCGGAAGCCGCGGTAGTCCCCGTGGACGGGCGGTGGAAGGAAGCGGACGGTGCCGGCCTCCTTCAGCGGGCCCTCGAGCCGCTCCCGGTACAGCCGCTCCCGAACCACGACCGGATGCTGCGCGTACTCTTCGGCCAGCACCCGGAAGGCCTGGGCCTCGCCTCTCGCCGCGGACAGACGCGTGGCGGCGTCGGCCCGCGCGGTGCTGACCACGTCAGCGCTCGAGCTCGCGGCCCGCGGCAGGGCCTCCGCCCGGTACTCCCGTGCCTCCTGCACCGCCGTCTCCGCCTCGATGGAGGCGCTCTGAACCTCCGCGAACTCGTTCTTCACCTGGGGCGGCGGGGCCAGATCGATAAGCTCCAAGCTGACCAAGGCCAAGCCGGCGCCCAGCTCGTCGAGGCGCTGCTGAGATGACGCGACGACGGCATCGACCAGATCGCTCCGACCATCGGTGAGCACGGCGTCCACCGGCCGCTCCCCCGTGGCGCGCGCCATCTCGTCGACCACGACGGAAGACAGCACCGACGCCGGGTCCTCCACCGCGAAGGCATAGGCGACGGGGTCGGAGATCTGGTACCGCGCGACCATGGCCACGTGCACGACGTTGCGGTCGCCGGTGAGGGCGTACCCGACGCGGCGGGGGTCTGCGCTCCACACCCCGCGCCGATAGGGCCCCTCGCCCTTCTCGTGGTGAAGGTGCCGCAGCTCCAGCTCGAACACGGTGCGAACCGGGACCCGCACCACCTCGCCGATGGGCTTGGGCGGGGCGAAGAGGAGGCCGGGTGGATGCACGGCCTGGGCGGTCCCCTCGCCCGTGAGGGCCCCGAAGCGGAGCACCAGGGCCACCTCGTTGGCCTCCACCACCGTGACCCCCGACACCAGCCACGCGCCGGTGAGCAGCGCGAGCCACGCCGGCAGCCACCGGAAGGCGCGGTCGGTGACCCACGCCAGCGGCGACACCAGCCGCCGGAGCTCGGTGGCCAGGCCACGCCTCATCGCTGGTACTCCAGCAGGCGGAACGGCTCGCTGTCGGTGCGGAGGAGCAGCTTGGTCTTGGGGCCCACCACGTTCTCGATGGTCTCGAGCGAGCGAAGGAAGCGGTAGAGCTCGGGGTCGATGTCGTGGGCTTCGGCGTACAGCCGCGCCGCCTCGGCCTCCGCCTCCCCCGTGATGCGCGCGGCTTCCTCCTCGCCCTCGGCCCGGATGCGGGCCGCCTCGAGGTCGGCCTCGGACCGGATCTCTGCCGCCCGACGCTGCCCCTCTGCGGTGAACTCGGTCGCGTACTGCTGGCGCTCGGCGCGCATCTGCTCGAACACGCTCAGCACGTTCTTCTCGGGAAGGCTGACGCGCTCGAAGGCGACCCGCTCGATGGTGATGCCGTAGCGCTCGGCTGCCAGCGGCACCGTCTGGGCCAGGAGCTCTTCCTGGATGGTGTCGAGGCGGAGGTCGTCGGGGGTGGTGGAGACGATGGCCGACAGCTCGTAGCGCCCGAGGACCCCGATGGCTGCGTTGGTGATGAGGCCATCGAGCTTGACCTCGGCCGCCTCCACCGAGCCCACTGCCTGGTGGAAGAGGAGGGCATCCTCCACCCGCCAGACGGCGTAGGACAACATCACGACGTTCTTCTTGTCGCGGGTGAGCATCTCGCTGTGCCCGCCCCGAAACACGCGGCGCCGGAGATCGATCGAGGTGGCGTCGTCGATGGGCCACGGCAGCTTCCAGTGCAGCCCGGCGTCGGCGAACACCCCCACCGGCCGCCCCACCCGCGTCACGAGCGCTGCCTCGCCCTCGCGCACGACGAACCCGGTCGACGACAAGCCGATGACCCCCACGGCGAGCAGGGCCATGGTGGCGCGAATCCAGCGGGGCTGGCCGTTCACTTCTGAATCCACAGCTGGCCTCCCTGGGCCTCGAAGCGTCGGTCGATGACCGTGAGATCTCTGCCGAGGAGCTGCCGCTCGAGGGCCTCCATTCGACGGCGATAGCGGAACAGCTCGGGATGAGCGTCGTAGCGCTCCACCAGGCTGCGGAAGGCCTGGGACTCTCCCACCGCGGCCGCCCGGGAGGTGGCCTGCTCGGCGAGCGCGTCGTCGACCTGGGCCTTGGCATCCGAGTGGACCGAAGGGAGCGCCCCCGCGCGGTAGGTCTTCGCGCGGATCACCGAGGTCTCTTGCGCGATCTGGGCACTCACGACGGCCTGGTAGTCCTTCGCCACGGCGAAGGGCGGGTGCAGGCCCTTGAGGGTGAAGGAGACCGGCGTCACCCCGAGGTCGAGGACCTCGGCCCGTGCCGCGATGTCGGCCACCACCTCCTCGGCGAAGAGCGAGAGGTTCTGGGACAGCACGCCGTCGAGGGAGCGCCCCACCGTGCGACGGGTGAGGGCCTCGTAGGCGGCGGCCTGGAGACCTTCTTCGGGGTTCTGACAGCCGTACAGGTAGGTGTAGGGGTCGGAGATTCGGTAGTGGAGCAGCCCGTCGATGGTCACCAGGTCGTGACCGTCGCCCAGCAGGAGGGTGTACTCCTCCTCGGCGTGCATCCGGGCCCAGAGCGTGTCTTCCGGGCCCTCGTGGTGCCCCTCTTCCTCTTCCTCTTCTTCGCCCACGAGCATGGTCAACACACGCTGGGACGGCACCCGCCGCATGCGGTCGATGGGCCACGGCGCGACCACGTAGAGCCCTGGCCCGACCGCCTCGCGGGACAGGGGCACCCCGAAGCGTTCGTGGATGGCCACCTCTTCCGGCCCCACCCGCACGAGGCTCGTACAGAGCCAGCCCAGCCCCAGCACCGCCAGGGACATGGGGGCCACGGCCGAGCGGAGGAACTGCAGTGCCCAGGTGGTGCGCAGGTCGACGCCGAGCCCGGCCTGCAGGGCGTCGCCCAAGCTGGCCACCGGGTTCCAGCGAGCAAAGAGCCAGGGCATCAGGAAGGACCCGCCCACCGGACGCCGCCCCCGCCAGGCATCGAAGAGCGTCTGTAGGCCCACCGTGAGCACGAGCCCATGCCCGAAGGTGGTGAGGGCATCCGTGAACCACCCCAGCGGCCAGCCCATGGCCCCCACGGTGTGTTCTGCGAGCACCAGGGCGGCGGCCCAGACCGCGAACCGGGCCCCGTAGCCGATGGCCTCACGCCGCGGCAGGGACGGCGTGTCGGCGGCGTAGCGCCCGGCACCGGCCGAGCCGAGTGCCCCGACCATCACGCCGCCCAGAAGCGCCGCGGGGACCTCGGTGCGCACAGCTTCGACGGGGGCGGCCAGGCCCCACAGCGCGCCGAGCACGGCCAGCGGGCCGGCCACCCAGTCGGCGTAGGGAGAATCCGGCGCCTCGGCTTCGGCCGCCGGCCGGCGAGCGGCCAGCGAGGCGCGGACCAGCACCGCCCCGTGCAGCGCCCCGGCCAACCCCAGGAGCCCCCAGCTGGGACGGCCGAACTGCACGCCGTAGAGCAGGCACACCAGCGCCGGGACCCCGACCGCAGCCGCCAGCATCCCGAGCACCGCGCCGGCGGGCCGGTTCTGCTGTGCCTCCACCTGCCCCCCATCTTGCAAGTGGCTTTCCATAGCCGCCGAGGCGCCCCTGAGCCATGGCGAGGACCGACGGTTACGAACGGAGACGCCCCCACGGGATGAGGCCGACGCCATGGACTGGACGACCATCGACTTCGACTGGAACCGGGCCCGGGCCTTGCTCGTCACCGCCGAGGAGGGTTCGTACTCGGCAGCAGCCCGCGCGCTGGGAAGCACCCAGCCCACCATCGGTCGCCAGGTGGCAGCGCTGGAGGAGGAGCTCGGCGTCACGCTGGTGCAGCGGGTCGGGCGAGGGCTGGAGCTCACCGAGGCCGGCCTGGACCTCATCGAGCACCTGCGCGCCATGGGGGAGGCCGCGCGCCGGGTCTCCCTGACCGCCACGGGCCGGTCCACCTCTCTGGAAGGCCTGGTGCGCATCACCGCCAGCGAGAGCCAGTGCGCCTTCCTCCTGCCGCCCATCCTCGCGAAGGTGCGTGCCCTCCACCCCGGCATCGAGCTCGAGCTCGTGGCCACCACGGAGGTGCGCGACCTGCGGAAGCGGGAGGCCGACATCGCCCTGCGCAACTTCCGCCCGAAGGACCCGGAGCTACGGGCCCGCAAGGTGCGGGAGGACCCCGCCTGGCTCTACGGCACGCCCGCCTACCTGGCCCGCATCGGGCCCATCGACACCCCCGCCGACCTGGCCAAGGCCGAGCTGCTGGCCTTCGACCGCACCGACCTCATGCGCGAGCACCTGGGGGGAATGGGGGCGCCCTTGCGCCGCGCGAACTTCCCCATCGCGACCGGCAACCACCTCGTCCAGTGGGCGCTGTGCCGCGCCGGCCTCGGGCTCTGCTTCATGATGGAAGACGTGGGCGACGCCGAGCCGGCCGTCGTGCGCATCCCCGAGGTGCTCCCCGCGCTGCCCGTGCCGCTGTGGCTCACCACCCATCGGGCCGTACACACGAGTCGGCGCCTGCGGGCGGTGTTCGACCTTCTGGCCGAGGGGCTCGCGCGAACCTAGACCACCGCGCGCGGCCCCAGGGCCGCCACCGCCGCCCGCCAGTCCGCATGATGAACCTTCACGCCCGCGCACCGCCCTCGGTGGGTCCACGCCAGCCCCATCCACGGGCCATGCCGCCAGTGGAGCCAGTCATGTCGCTCCGCACGCTCCTCGGCGTGGGTGATGCCCGCCG
>ENA-OWNT01003901-OWNT01003901.1-seawater-metagenome-genome-assembly--contig:-NODE-3901-length-13599-cov-4.112040_pt1 | contig 13599 bp, 15 predicted proteins | sample MGYA00238136_ERZ651165 | MGnify/ENA primary metagenome ERZ651165 (study PRJEB26861, sample SAMN08777766) | seawater metagenome | isolation source: coastal seawater | place: USA: Florida | collected...
ATCGACAGCTGCTGGGCTTGCACGACCACGGGCAACTGTCCGTCGGGCTACTTCTTCAACTCCGCAAACTGCGATGGCACGGGGACCTCGGACGACTCGTGCGCGCAATGCACTTCGGACGGCGGCTGTGCTGTCGGCTACTTCTTCGACGCCACAATCTGTGCCAGCGGTGACTCCGAAGTCGACAGCTGCTCCCAGTGCTCCACGTCGTGCTCCACGGGCTACTTTTACGACAACACCCAATGCCAGGGCGATGGCAATACGGACGACACGTGCGTGCTGTGTGCGTCGGTCTTCCCCAATTGCACGGCCTGCAGCTCGTCAGCCACGTGTGCAACTTGCGCCGACGGCTATACGCTCATGGACGACTCGTGGCTCAATGCTACTTTGGCAGACGGCACGGTGGTTGCCGTCGACAACATGTATGGGCACTGCCTTGACGTGGACCCGCCGGAGCTGTCCAACTGCCCGCCCGAAGTCAAGATCAAGGCCGACGGCGTCGTCCAGATCTACTACGCGCATTGGCGAAGTCCCCTGTCCGCTGCACCACTGGAAGCACTCGACGAGATCGACGGCGACGTCGTGCCCGAGTGCACGCCCATCTCGTCCGGAGACTCTGTTGGAACGTACGACGCCCCGTTCGCGCCGTTCAACGTGACTTGCGTGGCGAGCGACGACTCCGAGAACAAGGCGAACTGCACGTTCCTGGTTGAGATCATCGACTCCACGGCGCCGGTGTTCCAGAACTGTCCCGAGAATGTCGTTGCGCATGCTGCGTACGGCGCCATCACTGCCGCCGCTACTTGGACGGAGCCGACGGCCGTCGACGACGTCGATGGCGGGGTTCCCGTGTACGGGAGTGACTTTCCGGGCGACGAGTTCCCCGTGGGCAACCACAGCGTCACGTACTATTCAGTCGACCTTTCTGGAAACTCCGCGTTCTGCCGCTTCTATGTGGCTGTCGACGCCGACGGCACCACGACGCCGGACCCAAGTGTGGCGGGCTTTGGTGAGAGCTCTCTGGCCGTGAACGAGTCGTCGGCCTTGATCGAGGATGCCGTCAACGACATCGTCAACGTCGAGGCACAGCAGCAGCAGATCCAACAAGACAGCGACTCCGACGGCCTGGGGACCGTGGAGACCTCTACGCGCATCGCGACGACCAAAATGGTGATCACCTTCGACAGCTTTTGCTCGGACGAGGATGAGGACGCGGCGCCGGACACTTCGGACCTCAGCGTGGTGGGCGGCATGATCGAGGCCTTCCTGGACGACTTGGGCCTCGTCGCGGACTCGGTGGAGATGAACGAGGCATGCGGCCCCGCCGAAATCAACACGCAACTGTCCATAGTGTTCGCGGGTCCCGCCACGGACGACGGAGGCTACGACACGTTGGAGAGTGATATTGCGGCGGAGGTCGCGAGCACGTTGGGGTTGCTCAGCGCCGACGTCACTGTCACCAAGCCGATCCGTGGCAGCCTCAGCCTCGAGGTGTCCGTCACATCGGAGGAACGCTATGCAGACGACACTCTGGCGTCCTTGCTGAGCAATGTCAACAGCAACACCGACGCTGGAACGCTGGACATCGGACCCGCCACGGAAATAACGGCATGGGAAATCGTCGTGTTCAACGACATGGCCACTGATGTCGTGTTGACGCTCGAGGGCTCCTACAGCGACGGGGCAGACTACACAACCCTCGAAGAAGCGCTGGCAGCTGAACTGGCGCAGTTGCTGGACATCAATGCCGCTGACGTGACGGTGCTATCGTCCATCGACAGCGGCGCCGAGCTACGCCTCCGCGTAATCACCGCAGGATATTCATCCGCCATCGACACTGCGGCGACGCTGGAAGCTTTGAACAACGTCGCCGTCGACGAGGGATACGACGGCGTCGATGACATTGATACCACGCGGCTCGTGGCCACGGAGGTGAAGCTGGACTTCAGCGGGAACCAAACGGACGGCGGCGACTACTCCGCCCTCGAAGAGGAGATTTTGACGCACGTGAGCGCCAACCTCGGGCTGGACAACAGCAGCGTGCTCTTGGAAGAGTATATCGTCAACAGCCGGGTCGTGCTGCTGATCTACTCCAGCGCAGCGCTGGCCACCGACGACGCGTATACCATCATCGACGCCGTCAACGACGACACTAGCGTTGCGTCCACCGACTTGGTGCTCGCGAAAATCATCACCTTGAACCGGTTGAGCGCCACGGAGGCGGACAGCAGGAACCAGCTCGTGTTTACCATCGTCGGCGACACTTTCGCGTCCGAGCAGATTGACGTCGACGACGTCTTGCTCGCCATCAACGCTGCCGGGGTGCTGTCCAGCTTCGAGAACCAAGACGGGCAGCTCGTCGGATCCGCGCGTTCGGGGTTCGTATGCGCGCGCAGACATGCGGCAAGGGAAGCTTACGGGTAAACTGACCATTGTTCTTGGCTGTTGACTTCTCTTCTTGTAGGTACTTCGTGGAAGACGACGAGGTTTGGAACACCGTCATGGCCTTTGCGTTCGACGAGCCGTACGACGCAGAGCGCGACTACTCCACCCACGAATTCATGGCGTTGCGCGCAATCGCTGCCACGCTCGGCATCGACGAGTTTGACATCGAGACCGTCTCCATCGGCGATGACGGGTCGGGCAACCTTGAAATACTGTTTGCCTTTTCGACTTCCTTCGAGGTGACGTCGGCGGACCGCGCAAACATCGTGGCGCAGTTTTTCTCGACCAACGTCGACTGCCTCACGAACTCCACCGACATCAACAAACTGCTCACGGGCATCGAGTTCCTGTTCGCGTCGGAGGTGCGGTTGTCGACGGCGCAGAAACAGCTCTGCGTGGTGCAGTATTTTTCCAACTACCAAGCGAATACCGTGACGCAGTGGCAGGACGACTCGGGTTCTGTAAACTACTACATCAGTTCGACGAGGACTACATGGGTACGTAGCTTTGGTTGCCACCCGACGTCTCGTTCGTTGTGTCTTTGCTGCGCGAATCGGCGCCTTCACCGTCTCATGTTGGTTGCCGTAGTCCCAACGAGCCACGGAGCAGAAGGACTTTGCTTTCGGAAGCGGCGACACGAAGAACATCGTGCGCCGCATTCGCATTGGCGGCCTCGTCGGATCCGACACGGCCAACGTAGCTGTCACCACAATCCCGCAGGGAAAGGCATTCGAAGTCACGGGAGCATCGATCGAAGAGAGTGTGGCGGGGACGTTGCTGGACCGCTACGTCTTGGCGGCAATCGAGCTCTTTGACGCCAACGGGCAATACGAGCAGCGGGACGTGCCGGTGTCGTTCTGCCTGAGTTCGCCAGACGAGAGCTTGTCCGTGGCGGCGTTCCGACTCCCCGTCGGCAAGTCGGAATGGGAAGAGGTGACGAACATCGAAAAGGTCCGTTAACCCTGCTTGAAGCCTTTGCGCGCGCACGTGTGTAGGCTTGAATCCATCGCCACCTTCCTCACGTTATGCTCCGTGATTTGACACCACGCCACGCCACGCCACTCTATCTGTAGGTATCGGCATACTGCTACGTCGTAACGACGCCGCTGTGCATCCTGGCAATCGGCGTCAACACCGGCGAGACGTACACACCGCAGTACCAGCAGCGCTTGTCGGCATCTTCGTATTATTCACAAGTTGTGGTGCGTCGACGCGCTTGCTGTAGCTCGCAATGATGCCACTTACTCACGTACTCACTCCGTTCTTTGCTTCAACCGCCATGCTCGTCCTCGTACACAGTTGGGCTCCGCGGATGCTGCGATGGAAGGCGCCTACGCGACGGATCGCATGACGCCCGCGGGACGCGTCGACGAGCATTTGACGGAATACTTTGCGACGCGCGGCGACGCCGTCGTCCCAGAAAGCGAATGCGCGGCGCCGTACTACGGAGTCGACTGCGAGAAGCGCAGCTGCGCGTGGGCGCTGAGTCAGACCAGCGACTACTTCGCAAACTCCGTGGACGTGCTCTTTGCCCCGTGTCTGTCGGGCGAGGACGACGTCGGCTGTTCGCACGCGTACGCGGAGTGCGGAGGCGTCGGCACTTGCGACGAAGGCACTGGGGAATGCGCCTGTCCGGCCGGCTACACAGGATCCGGTTGCCGATACAGAGACTGCCCGCGCGATGCGGAAACGGGCCTCGCGTGTTCCGGGCACGGCGTGTGCCAGAGCGGGGACTTTAGCAGGACCGGGTCGCTGAGCAGCAGCCCGCAACAAGCGTTAGATTTAATGACGTCGTCGTGGGCGTCGCCGAAGAGCCTGCAATGCAACTGCGACAGCGGCTACTTCGGGCCCGACTGCTCGAAGCGATACTGCGCGCGCGGCGCCGACCCGTAAGTGCTTCAACATGCACTCCCATGCATGCACTCGTAGACGCTAGCAGGGCCAGGGTTTTGAACTTGATTTTGCATCGTTTCCTGGACAGGCACAAGTCTTGTCCGTTAGAAGTGGCCCCGGACGTGCATGACGTCGACGTCAGTGCCTTGGACCCCACGTCATGGTTCACGTTAGTATTCACGGATATCCAAGGCTCTCAATGGAGAGCTAGTCCCGTCCCGCAGACCGCAGCCGCGCGTCAAGTGCAGGAAGCGCTGCTGTCCCTCCCGAACGACGTGATTCCATCGGTTGATGTCACGAAGGACGAGGTGCGTCGTCGTTCCGTCCGCAACGTTTCTTCCATGTCTGTTCGTTTTGCATTGGTCAAGCACGCTTACGCGCGCGTTCTGTTCGCGCTCTGGTTGCGCTCGATTGCTTTGCACAGGCACTTGAGGTCTTCCACGTGACATTCTCAGACTCTCACAACGCCGGGATGCAGTCGCTGCTGCAATGCAACCCGCCGTCTGCACAGCCCACTTGCTGGCAGACCTACGAGATCGGAGGCAACGTGCCTTTGTTTTCATGGAGCGGGAATTGCACGGTGGCGCGCGGGGGGTCCGTGGTGTCGGATCCAGACAGTTACGTGTACGACGAACATACAGAGTGCGCTAGCCGCGGCAATTGCAACCGCAAGACAGGGCTATGCGAATGCTTCGACGGCCACGCCGGCCTGGCGTGCCAGTCCGTGCTTCGAATGTTTTGAGAGCATTGACAACAATAAAATAAGAACTTATGGCATAGAACCTAATAAAGGACAATGAAGGAGTGCTCATCTCGGCTTTCCATTTGCGCGCACGCAACGTCCACATGCACTGGGGCAATTCGTGTTGCAGTAGTTTTTCTTTATGAGTTACTGCTATTCTGACTCGATTCCCCGCTTCTCGAACTTAGCAATGAAGAAGCCCCCTGGGCCATCTTGACGATGCTGCCGACTCGCGGAGCTCGCAACGGCGGCGGAGTCGGGCTCGGTCGACACTCTGAGCACGTCCGTGCTTGGAGAGAATCGCTGGACGAGTTTGCATTCGGCGGCAGATAGTCCACACCCAGGAAGCCCGTAGTCACCCAGGCGCGGAGTGGCATCGACGAGTGTCAACCCACGTGGGGCAAGCTCCTGTTCGAGCAAAATGTGCGTAAGACTGTTGCTGCGAGCTCACAGCATTGCTAGGCCACAATGAAATTTGCCCGGTGTACCACATACCTTGAGAGCCCAAGCAACCACACCTTCGTTTTCCTCAGGAGAAAATGTGCACGTGGAGTAAACTATCACGCCTCCAGGTTTACACATGGCCTGCCATGCACCGGCAACAGAAATAATGATCACGAAGTTGCCGTGCAGACGATGACGACATGCCATTAATCACAACGCACAAACGCATTCGCCAGAAAATGTTTCTGTTGACGGGGGCAAAACTCGAGATTGACCACAGACGTCTCGTCGTTGTCAAATTCCTGCGCAAGGCAGACACGCAGATGGCTTACAAATGCTTGCTTGCACGGTGTGAACGAGCAGCGCATTGATCGCGACGTACGAGGCGTGGACGCAGTCCCAGCGCTGAGCACGGAGGGTCCAACAGGATGCGATCGAAGGAGTTCGGCGCAAACTGGTGGAGCTTCGGGAAATTGTAGTACACACATTGTCCTACGTGCAAAGCGATTCAGGTGAACGCGGCTCGTTCAGAAGGATACGAACTCAATCACACCGTCGTTTGGACTCACCATTCGCAGCATCGCCCCCTCCGCTTCCGCGACTCCGTTGCTCCTTCTTGCTCACCGATGGCCCAACTCCTGGTGCGTTGAACTTGGTCGCCAATTTTGAGTCGGGAGACACGAGCTCTTGTATACTAACTGCACCTGAACCAGGCGGCGCATCCGTAGACGACCCCACCGCTCTATTGCCACTGTCCACTTTGCACACGAACGCGCACTTTATTCCAAGAGAAGCAAGGCGGACCTATGTGCACACGAGAACGCGACGAGTTCATGGGCCAAGAGAATGGTGGGTTAATGTTTGAAGGCGATGGGCATCGTACCACCATGCGCCGCGACTTTCCACGGCCCCGTTCGCAGCAGCAAAGCACGCCCTTGTTTTGCATTAACGCAGCGAGGTGGGACGACTTCCCGCCTTACAAATTGCACACAACGACAAGAAGTCAACACAGTGATCCACAATCGCAGGTGCAGCTATCGTTGCAAGCATCGCGGTACTCGCCAGGTGCGGCGCACATGTCCAACACGACGTCGCCTGGTTGTGGAGCGAGGACGTGGGAAGCAACCATGGAGCAAATGTTTTGCGCAAACCATGCTTCCGGCGACCGCAAACTGGTTTTGGAGTCGTCACCGGCTGGTGTTGCCTGCCCAACACTCTGAAATGCAAAAGCAGACACAATTAGAGCACCAACTGTGGGGTCAACTGCACTGCAGCGCGTGGCCCTACCTTCAACCACTCGAACGATGGCGCTGCTCCGCCCAAAAACCGCGTCATTTTAATCTGCAGAGATGGCAGAATTGTGACGACAGGCACCTTGATAACATCACGTGCGGGAGCCCGGCGGCACAACTCACTGCCGTTCCGGACCGGACATCTTTCGCCGTTCCGGACGCCTTTCGAATCTCTGCACTCGTCATTGCGGCCTCGCCGATGCCGATGAAGACCTTGCGGTACGATTGGAAGCAATCGACCTGTGTTCAAGATTTCCAAGTGAAGTGGAACCAATTGTGACTACGAATCACCCTCACAAGGAACAGGCGTGAACACGAAGCGAACACGTACATGCGAGGCTTGCGGGACAGATACTTTGCCAGCGTCCTCGAACACCACAAAAACTTGGACCTTGGCGGATGGCGGATGACGGCATGGACGGCGAATGCAAAAATACCAACAACACAGCGTCAATGGGAAATGCGACGATTACGAATCCCAAGGCAAAGTGAGCCGCGCACCTTATCCCCAACACGTATTTGATTGCTCAATCCACGAACGCCTTTCGCAAACAGATCTGCTCCTCGAAGAAGGGCCTCGCCGCATGCTTTGTCCACCAGCACAGTTTTGTCGATCGCACTCATCCCCTCGACGCCCGCGACATCCGCCGCCGAGGCATTGCTTTCCTGGATGACGATACAGTCCGGCAAAACAGGGTGCGCGACCACGGAGAAACCCTTGGCTTCGAGTGGGGGTTTCAAACTTTTGACGAGGTCTGCTCGGTTGGCGACCAGTGTGTTGACTCGCAGGGATGTGATGCGCCGAGGCAGGTGCAGCGCCGACAGGATGGAGTCTAGATGCTCCGCCGGCATGCGGTCCCGCAGCCACGCCGACACCGGCTCACTGAGCTGCAATCGGAAGTTGAATATGTCCGTGGTTTCGCCCTTGGCGGCTGTTCCGTCACTGCTGACATTGCTGGGCACAGACGCTGCCTGTGCTCCGTCCGAGTTGCTTGGTTGCGCCATGGTCGAGGAGCCGCCGGGGCGATGGCGCTTATTCGGGCTGACCGTCGTTGACGATGAAGGCATGCGGCGTCGGCGACTTCTATGAAACGTAAGCTGCAACAAAGGCGTACCCGCGCCACGTGTTGGCTCCCCCTTACCTGTCGAAACCCATTGCACCGCTTGCGAAAGTCTTCACACAATTTCCCACATAAAATATTGTCGCAGCGACATTCTTCCCTCACCAACATTTCAGTGACATGCAGCGTCGTCCATCCACAGTGCTTGTCCACACCCCCTCACCGCACTGTGACCTTGAACACGCCCATGCATCTTTTCAGATGTGAGCTCTGCACGCGACACACTGCTTGCGAAGGCCGTATACCACTGTTGATCTCTCTGAGCAGCCGTGTGGCCATGATTCTCGTGATGTCACATCGGTCATCACGCATCCCCATCTGTCTTCATCGTGCCCTTCGCCTCATTCCTTGCTCCTTCACCCCGCGATCCACCCACCCCGACCAACGAACCAACGAACCAACGAGCGGAAGCGGAAGCGTACTCGGCCGTACGGTTGTGTGCGCGTCAACCATCAATCGAAACAGAACAACAACGCAACGAACGACGTTGTGAAGGAGAGAAGGGAACGCGCGCGCGCGCCAATGGCCACCAACGGACGAACGAACGAACGGACGGACGGACGGACGGACGAACGAACGAACGAACGAAAGACGAAACGCCGTTCGTTCGTTCGTTCGTCGGCGTATCTTTCGTCGTTTTTGAAACGGTTGGAACGAACGAACGAAAGCCGAACGAGCGAACGACCGAACACACTTTCGCGCATCGTTCTCTCCGTGTTCGCGAATCAAACTCTGCGTCGATGAATGACGCCATGCGGAGTCCACTCCGATGTTTTCCGCTGCAGTGCGTCTTCTCAGTGCGACGGGGGAGTGGCGTGGTCGATGGCGTGTGTGGATGTGATGCATGCGGATGAGCATGCAAGCACAGAAATATGTGTAGTTACTCACTGCTCAGTGCCCATGCACACCGCGGTTACTGGGGCGATTCAAGCGAGAAGCGCGACTGAATGCAGTGAGGTGTATTGGTAGATCGTTGCGAGTACCGTGGTTGGATTGGGGTGTCGAAACACAAACCGTGAGGGTTGGGCGAGCATCGCAACTTCGGGCACTTGCATTCGAATGAGCATGCCCACTTAGAAGGACAGACAGTTACTACCTGTCTACGGACACATCGGCAACCTACGCGATGCAAAACGTTTAGAGATTGTCAGCAGTGAGGTGCATAGATCGTCGCGAACGAGTGCGGTGGTTAGACAGCAGTGTCGAAACGTAAGCCGCAGGGCATAGCAACTTCTGACATGATTTGTCACCTCGGGAAAACTGCGCTTGGCATTTACTCTCCGAGTTGTTTTGCTCGTCGGGCCACCAGTGGATCGTCAAGGTTTGTGTGGAGGCGCGAACTGTGCCGTGAAGAGGCCATCCGGTCAGCATGCGACTGCTGCAATGCATCGCGACGGTTGTATGTGCCGTTTCCATGTGCGCACCGTGTGTTTCAGATCCATCGAGCGCGGCGACGCCGGAGCCGTCGACAGCGGAGAAGGCATCGACAAGCACGGACCCCTCAACCGCTGAGACGACGGTTGACTTTCTCACAGATGACAATTATAGGGTATGGTAAAGCGTCTGCTCCACTGATTATTGATGCCCGCCGAACATGTTGCGTCGCCTCTGTTTCATGTTGTCGGCGGTTGTTGCTCACGCTTCATGCCGCTACTTTCAGGAGCAACTCGCCGCGCACAACCTCTCGCTCGTGATGTTCATCTTGCCCGGCGAAAGGAAGTGCCAGCAGACGCTGCCTGAGTTCCACGCGGCCGCCACACTGATTCGCCGCGACTTGACGCTTGGAGCGTTTCTGGTCGATTGCCGAACGGAAAAGTTTCTGTGCATGACATTGTGCGTTGCATTTGATGTTCGGCTGTGCCGCCCGTCGTACAAGGCACGCTGACCCGGTCCATGCGCGCTCACCGGCGTAGGTATCAAGTAGACACATGGCCCACCACTAAGATATTCTCCGGAGGACCGTCTCGGGCCAACACACACACGGGCTACGTCTTCCTGGATGACTACGAAGGGAGATTCAGCGCCGAGGTCGGTTCCAACGGATGTCACTGCCGTTGTGATGACAAGTTGAAAAGAACGCGCACTCGACTGACTTTTTCGTACGTTGCTGCTTCAGGCGTTTGCGTACTCACTGTTCGCGCGCAGAGACGGGAAATTCGTCATGGATAAGGTTGGTCCCGTGGAGCGGAGATGAAGATGGACTGCTTGACAGTTGGTGTATAGCCGCTTGAAGACTCATCGCTCCGTGTTGGTGCCCAACAACGCATGCCAGGTGAAATCGACGCCCAAAAAGGCGCGCGAAGTGAAAAAGAAACAGTCAGCGGCTGGGCTACCGCCACCGCCGAAAGGACTCGTACGATTACATCCACACACGCACGGCCAGCTCCTCGCTTTAAGAAGCGGTGCCTCAAGTCTGTTTTTTCCCCTTCGTTTTTCATGTAGGCCGCTGTGTACCGCGACATGTTCTTTTTCGTCAAGTCCATGGGCTTAGCTGGACAAGTACGTTGTCGTCATTCGTGCCGACCTAGTGACATTGAGTTGACATCGCTGTGCAATCGATTCCTAGTTTGCGGCCATGGCTTTTATCTGGGGCAATGTGTTATTCCTGGCGCTCGGACATTGCTGCTTTCCGAAAGGTGTGTTGCACCTTCGTTGCGTGAAACGGACTTTCGATACCGCGCCCGTGGCGTCGAGCTCTTGCCCCTCCCGTGATACCTTGCTGTGATTTGATGTGCAACGACGTCGCCGACTAAAGCGCTGGACAAGTACATGGACGCCATTTTCTGCTTGTGTTGCTGCTGTTTCCGGGGCTTCCTGAAGAAAAGCGAGGACGACACTGCGTACGTGTGGTTTCTATGTTTGTTGCACGATGTTGGCATGCGATGCGATTGGTTGTGAAAACCATGTCGTCTGCATCCCTTGTTCGCGAACCAGATCCAACAACGATGAGGGCGGGGATGATGCTGATGACGGCGAAGATAGTAGCACCCACGTCGCGCAGCCTGACGTTGCAAAACAGAGCAACGTCGCCTCAGACACGTCCGCTCTGACGCGAGGAAAACTGAAGAAAGAATGAAGTGCGAGGATAATAAACTTAGATTGTAGCTCAAAAATAACGTGTACACCCAGTCGAAGTTATGCCATTGCCGGTTGCGATTATACGAACGGTTCTTCTTTTTCGGCCTGCGGTGCCGTGTCTTGATCTTGCTGCTGAGTTTGCTCGGCCTGTGCGGCAGATTCTGCTGTTGAGTCGTTGCTGCCGGTGTTTGTACTCTCAAGGCTCTTGGCCACACTCGGTGTGCTGGACGTTGGAGATATTGGCGACTCCGTCGACTCAGTGGTACTTGCAGTGGCCGTTGGCTTCGCTGGAGCTGCATCAGTGGCGACCGCGGATGACACTTGGCTTTCAGCCGTTGGCTCGGACGGAGACACCTTGGCGCTTTGAACTTCTAACTCGTCTGTCGATGCAGCAACCTCTTTCTGTGGTTGCGACTTCGCCTGCGTCTCAGATGATTGGCTCGCAGCAGTCGCGCTTTCTTCGCTTTCTTCGTGTGCTGTGGCCAGCTCTGCGTCAGTCGAAGCTGGGACTTCATCCTCGTTCGCCTCAGTATGCGTCGACACTCCTTCCACAGGACCTCGACTAGGCAGCTCTTCTTTTGTGGTTGAGACGCTGGCGGTTCCGCTTGTAGTTGGATTCTCCCTGTCGTCAACTTGTGTGACGACCGCAGTTGGTGCCGTTTCATTCTTCGCGTCGCTCGAATCGCTCGTGTCTTTGTTCGCATCGACGGGTTCCTTCGGCTGTGCTGTAGGCTTCGCGGTCTGCGATGTCTGAGACCTCTCGAACTCGATCTCATTGAGCACAGCCATTTCGTCGTCGTCCACTTCGGCGACGGTCTCGACATAGTCCTCGGGAGATGGAACATCTGGTGGGGAAATCTCGTCTTCTGATGCGGCATCATCACAGCAAAGTCACAGGTTCGACCACAAAATTCCTGTTAGCAGACCATTTTGACCAAGAAAAGGCACAACATCGGGAGGACAAACCGTCGAGATTGAGATCTTCAACGTCAAAGTCGAAATCGTCATCAATGTCGCCATCTTCGTTACTCTGGGGCACGGCAGCTGTACTTTGTTGAGCCGTGGCCACAGTATTTGCCGCCGCTGCTGGGACCTCATCTCGTGAAGTGGTGGCTGCAACCTGCACGCACCAAAAAACGACAGCATGTCCATGCCACCGGTAACTAAGATGAGCTCAAGCCACGCGCGACTTTAAAAAAGCAGTAATGAATGACCTTGGCCGGCGGCATTTCTCCATCGGGCACGGGTCTCTTTCTGTTCTCGGAGTCGTTCTCAGCATTCAGTTTGCTTCGCATCTTGTCGAACGCTGCCTGGTCCTCGACGGACAACTGGGCTCGGTGTGCACGGATGTACTCCGCCTCTCTCATTTCTTTGAGGTGTGGTCTCATCTTTGGAGCGAATGCAGCAGTCTTCTTGAGGGCGTCGCTCCGGGATAGCTTCGGTGCAACCATGCCTGCCCACTTTTTGTACAAATACATGAGGTTGTTCAGGTTCCTAGTCGCGTAGCTCCTCCTGCAACAGAGCGTCAAGCACGAAGTACCGTGAGGTGGTGATACAACTTTCGCGGAGCATACAGGTGCATTAAACAACACGTCGGCGACGGGCCACATACGTTGGGACGAAAGCGGCGTCGGCAGCCATTCGCTGCAGCATGGGGATTTTTTTCAGGAGCTGGCCGAGGTCATAAGTTTTGCGCTTCGGCTTACTCTTTGGCGGCGGAGCCTCCTTTTCCAGCGGAGCCTTCTCCGCGGGCGATACGTTAGGGTCGTCGGAGGCTGCCTTGAACGCCGCGTCGCCGCTGTTGGATTTCTCCGGCGTACGTGACGGTGCAACAGGTGGTGCGAGGGATGCCATGGCTCACTTGATGTCAGTTCTCCGGGCGAGTGGGCGGGTTCAGGCGGCGCTGCCTTCGACCGGAGCCAATGAGAACAAAAGGGGAAATAAATTCTCCGTGCCTTGTTTGAATGGCGAGCAGAGTCACGCGCGTCGCCTCGTTGATGCCGTCTCCGTCTGTGTTCAATCACGTCGAAGCTTGCGCGTCAGAGCTGTTGAATTCACACGGACAGGAAGCTGTAGTGCATTTGCTTTGCTCTCGTGCAGAATCCTGTGCCTTTGTTTGTTTGGCTAGGGTGGTTGCGCCCGTCATCCCAGCCGTCTTCGTTCATTGTCGTCGAGCTTTACCCATCTCAATACTCGGGGTGCAGTGGACGAAGCGCCATAATCATTCCTTGTGTTTGCCTTCGCCTTGGTCACCATTATCGCATCGTCAACGTCGTCATTGCTGTCGTAGTTTGTTGCTCGTCGCCGCTCAACTTCACACCGCCAACGTCAGCATCCAGTTGCAGGTATTCAAAGGGGGGCTTTGGAGCGAAGCAGCGTTTCGTCTCACTCTGCGTCGCCATTGAAGTTGCCATTGCCATCGTCACCGCCATCGTCATTGCCTTCGTCATCTCAGTGGCAGTCGTCATCACCGTTGTCGTCATTGCCGTTGTTGTCGTCATTGCCGCCGTCGTTCGTTTGTCGTCGTTCGTTTGTCGTCGTTCGTTTGTCGTCGTTCGTTTGTCGTCGTTCGTTTGTCGTCGTT
>ENA-OWNT01003902-OWNT01003902.1-seawater-metagenome-genome-assembly--contig:-NODE-3902-length-13598-cov-4.373123_pt1 | contig 13598 bp, 12 predicted proteins | sample MGYA00238136_ERZ651165 | MGnify/ENA primary metagenome ERZ651165 (study PRJEB26861, sample SAMN08777766) | seawater metagenome | isolation source: coastal seawater | place: USA: Florida | collected...
CGTTCGCCGTTCGCCGTTCGTCGTTTGTCGTTGCGGGTCTTTTATCGTTGCCATCTTCGCTGTTGTTGATTGTCGTTGTTTTCGTCGTCGTCTTTGACATTGCCGCCGTCGCCGTCGCCGTCGGTCGTTATGTCGTTGTCACCGTTGTCAGTGTCGTTCGCTGTCGTCAGCGTTTGTTGGTCGACCACGTCGTCGTTGTTGTTGTCGTCGTCGTCGTTTGTTTTACGCTGGTTGTCGGCGTTGTCCAGGTCCTGATTTATTTGGGGGTCGTTGCGTCACACGTGATTGTGCTTGCACACACGGGTAAACTCATGTGGCGGGGTTGGAGATGTGCTGAGAATCAAGGTGGGGGAGACGATGTAGACAGGTGGACAAAGTACGCTGACCTTGGTGGCCACATCCAGATGACTGCGACAGGTGGGCGCAGGAGTGCTTTCCCCCAGATTGTCTGTGCACGGGGGAGTCCATTTCCACCACACTGATTTTTCGGGCAATTTTTTGTCCACCAGTCCACCAGTTGGTGCCCGAAGATCGCCACGGCCACGAAAACTTCAAACAGGAACAGGAAAAATCGGCTGCGCGTGCGCTTCTGTGCGTGCGCGCGCGCCGCCGACACTCGGCCACAATGAGTGATTGGCAGGCCAAGTATGAGGAGACCGCCGAACAGTTGCGGGATATACGAGAGGAGTTCACCGAGTTTGAGGCGACGAGCCGCGAGGTGGAGAAAGAACTCGAGGCTGAAGTCGACACACTGCAGTCAGAAAATGACACGCTCGAGACCAAAGTGCAAAATCTGGAAAATGATGCGTTGGACCTGCAATCAAAGTACAAGCGCGCACAAGAAGAAATGCACAAGGCTGTTGAACAGCTGCGAGCGCTGCAGTCCCAGTCAGGCCAGTCGTCGAAATCGCTTCAGTCGCTGGAACAAGAAGTGGAGAGTCTGCAGAACAAATTGCGGAACGCCGAAGCAACAATCGAGCGGCTGCAGGAAGAGGCGGAGAGTGCGGCAGAGGAATTGATCCTCGCGCAGCAAGACGCCGCCGAGGCGCATGAAATGCGGCAAACGGAAACTCAACGCTTGAAGTCGGAATTAAAAGATGTGCAGCACAACGCCGACGTGACCGCTCGAAATGCCCCGGCTGCCGCTACAGGTGGAGACGACGAAGCACAGGAACGGATTGCGGAACTCGAGGAGGAGCTTGCAGGTCTTCAAGAACAAAATGACGAGCTCTTGGCGGACATGGATGAGATGGCGGCTGACGTCCAAGCCAAGGCGGAACAAATCAACGAGCTGAACGAGGAAGTTGAAATGCTGGGGCAAAACACCGACGAGATGTCGGAAGAACTCTCTCAGCTCACCGATCAAGTCGTGGCCAAAGACGCTGAGATCCAGGAATTGAAGAAGAAAATCAGTAACACATCCACACCAAACGAAGAAGGTGCTGGCAGCCACCAGCTCGTGGACGAGTTGCGCAAGGAACTGGACGACATGCGTCAGGAATTGGAAAAAGCAACTTCCAAAATTACGGATCTTAACACGCAACTTGAGGAAAAGGAAGAGGAGCTTGCCGAGATGGACGATATGGCAGCCGGCATGCGTCAAAAGCTCGACGCGTCTGAGGCTGCCCAAGCGGGGCGCGATGGACTTGAACGTTCCGTTAAGGAGTTGCGGTCAGGGAAGGAAGATGCCGAAGCTAGATGCGCTGACCTGGAGAGCAAGCTCAAGGCCGCCGAAGCCACGACTGCTAAACTGTCAGCACAAGTCAAAGAGATGAGTGACTTGCACAAGCGCGAATCACAGGCCGCTGAAGAGAAGTTCAAGGCCGAGAAAGCCAGTTTCGAAAGTCGAATAGCGGCTTTGCAGCAACAAGTCAGTGAAGCAGCTTCAGATGCCAGCAGCAAGGCGAAGGAGGCCGACAGACTCGCGTCCGAGCAAACAAGTATTTCCGAAAAAATCGCCACCCTTGAGAAGGAGTTGTCCACCGCTGCTGCGCAACGGGAAGATCTCGAGACAAAACTGCAGACCGTCACCACCACCCGTGACTCGCTGCAACTAGATCTGGCACGAGTGACCGCCGAGGGTGCAGCAAAGCAGACGCAACTCGAGGAGCACAACGCCGAACTGCTCGCGCAGGTTGACAGCATGACATCAGCGTCCGCCGACGCACACACGCTAGCAGAATCGCGGCGTTCATCCTTGATTCAACAAGAGCAATTGACATCAGAAAAGGAGCAGAAGCTCGAACAATTGCAGCAGAAGATGGCCGCAGCCGCGGCGCAAAATGATTCTCTTGCAGACGAACTTGCGAGCTCTCGCGCCAAAGAACGTTCCCTAGCCTCGGACATAAAGTCGTTGCAAACCAGGCTCGAGCGACAGGCGAAGCTAAATGAAGATGGTGCCGCAGCCGCCCAGGCACTGGAAGACGCTGAGTCGCGCTTGAAGACTCTTAACGCCACCGTCGATCAGCTTCAATCTGAGCACTCTGCGGCCGTACAACAAGCCGAACAGAACGCAGTGGAGGTCTCAGAGGTAGCCGCCGCCAAAACACAGTTGGAAAAGGACGCGGCCGAAGCACAGAAAGCTCTGGAGGCGACGAAAGCGCAACATGCACTTTTGGAAAAGCGTACCACCGAATTGGAAACCGAATTGTCAAAAGCGCAGGATGACCTGAAGATAGTGACTTCTCGCGCGGAAGAGGCAGAGTCTGGCCGCACCGATGCGAAATCTACATCCACGCAGCTGAAAGCGCAGTTGAAGGAATTGACGCAAAAACAAGTCGAGATGGAAGCTGCTTCAACAGCCAGGAAGTCAGAAATGGCAAAACTGGAAAGTCTAGTGAACGCAGCAAACAAAGAAGCGCAAGAAGCTTCCACGCAACAGGCGGAGCAGGCAGCTTTGGAGAAGGCCGCTTCCGACGCTCTTGCCGCAAGGCTGCAAAAGAGTTGCAACTGGAAGCCGAGGTTGTTACGCTTCAGGACGACGCGAAAGGTTCGTCCTCTGTGATGACATTTTCAGGGACTCATGTCGTCATAGTTTAATTAAAGGTTTGCATCCGAGTGCGGTGGTTGTAGTTGCAGAACAAGCAAGGCGCAGCGCGGTAGAGTCGTGGTCGGACAACAATTACCCGTCCGCGCGAGAGATAGAGTGCTGTCAAAGCCGAGCATGCGCGTCATGTGCGACTTTGATTACAGTTTAGTGTGCGTGCAATGAAATGGCTCCCTGATTCATTCCATTTTCGTTTCGGTGTCAATCGCGTCTTCTGTGGCATCAGACTACAACTGTACGTTGCATTGAGCTACGACGCTTTCTTGTTCCTCTTCTTGGGCTTCGTTGTAGAAATGTCCACTGCCAGCCACTTCTCAAACTCAGGATCCTTGCTGTCTTGCACGGTTACGAACTTCAATGTCTACGTAGGACACTTGGGGTCAGCACGCCATCAGCGAGATCAGCTACACGCATGCAACAGCTCACCTCGCCGCGCACAAATCCAGCTGGTCCGCCCAACACGATGTCGTTGAGGTCGTCCAACTCGGTCTGGCGGAAGTACAACTTCTGGTCGAGAACACTAATTTCCGTAACTTCTTCGATCTGTTGCCAAAGTAGAAGCATGTTCAGTGAGAATCTGAAGTCCAACAGCGGTGACAAGATGCGAAGATGACAACCTCCTTTTTAACATCTGCAACTGTGGAGTCAGCTGGGAATTCGCGAAGACGGAATTTGTTCCCTTTGAACTGCGTGAAATGGATATCGAATGGTTTGCTTCTCGCAGTTTCTGCCTCTTCTGCAGCCGCTCTCTGCTTTTCCGAAGCATCTGCGTTGGCTGCTCGCTTCGCAGCCGCAACTTTCTCCTGATGATTACAACTCCATCTTTCAGGCGTAGTTCAACATAAAAGTATATGCGCAATCAGACGCACCTCCAGCTCGCGCCGACGCTCGATGCCCTTGATCTGAAGAAAAGCATATGGATCCTTGTATGTTGACGTGAGTGTCAGCTTGTTCAACCAGTAAATGCGACCAGACGATTTGTCCACGAGCATGTCGTAGGTCTCGTCGAGCTCGCGAAGCTGTGCTTCATGCTCTAACTTTCTCTTCTTTTCTCTCCGTTCCTGCGCACCAAAATCACAAAAAGAAAACAACAATTACCGGTCGTTGTCACCACGAACTACCCAGCATTCATGGATCGCCAACCTCACGCTCGATGCGCTGTCGTTCTGTTTCCTTGACGGCGGATTCTCGGAGCCAACTGTTGGGGTGCAGCAGATTGCAACAAGTGAACACACAAAGACAGCGTCGCAGGCCACGGCTTTGGAAACGATGACGTACTCGTAGTCGATGGCCACGCATTCTTGAGAAACCCACTCCTTGCCGTTCTTGTTAATGAGGTACCAAATTTTCCCGGACTCGCGACGGTCCAAACGGTGTTCAAAGATCTGAACTTTCTCATCCAATTGCAGCTCGCGCCCTTCGACAACTTCTGATAAACTATCTGGCTCTTCGTGAACCGTTGGAGGCGGACGCGGGTGCACAGCAATGTCTCTCTTGCAATGTTTGCAGACCGGGCCAATTAAGACCCGAGCATAGCCAGGGCACTCTAGTTCGTCTTCGCCAACTGTGACGATGCCAATGGAGCGAACACCGTCGATCTCCACCTTGGGAAGCTCTTTACCCGTTCGAATGAGTGTGAAGTATTCCATGACGTTGATACCTGTGGGTCCGAGCTTTGAGTGCCGTCTCAAGGTTGCGTCAATCCAAAATTCTACCCCCTCAATTTTGCGCCGCAGGGTTCGTTGGAGGTCGAATGCAGGTTGAATAAACACCCTGTTTTCCTTTTCAGCGGTTCGGAACTCTTCAAAATCGATCGTCCCCGAGGCATCAGCATCAAACTCCGTGAGCGATTTCATAAGTTCTGGTAAGTCTCCTTCTACATCAGTCGAGTTATGCACGTGCTCAGCCAACGTCTTGATGTCAATCGCCCCAAGACCATCTGAGTCATAAATATTGAAAGCAAATTCCACGAGCTGACCATGGTCGAACGTGCAGAAGTTCCATATTGCAGCCAAGAACTCGCCAAAGTCCAAAGTCAAGTGACCCTCGGTGTCCACGTCGTCGACATCGAAACTGTTGAACGCGGATATCATGAATGGTGTCATTTCTAAGTCAAAATATTGAAAGAACTCGTCGATATCGACGCTGTTGCTGAGATCGTCGTCGACAAGGCAGAAGTGTTGGAAGATGGACCAGGTGTCCAAATCATCAAAGGCGATTAGCTCGAAGAAGTCATCAAGACCCTCCTTCGCCTCTTCAAAACTTTCTTTCATATTGCGCTCTGCCACTTTGGTTTGAAACTTCAAGCAACATGGGCACGCAGACACTATTGACTGAATACACTTGTTCTTCGTCTTGTTAAATCTGTGTTTCTGGACCTCAAACTCCATTTTGAGCCGCAGCACCGCCTGCCGCGTCATTTGGCCTTTGAACTGTCGGGCACCCATGGTGTCTCGTGTCTCAAACTGCTGGTTAGCCGACAAATGCACAGCAATGTGCCGGTGGATCCCCTATCACCCGTTGCGGAAAGTGTGCGATGCTGGAAGCATCGTCTCGTTGATTAATCAGGGCTTCACGCGCAGCGCGCAGCAAGCATTGGACCTATATTTTCGCGTTTTCGGTGTTAGATTTTTGTGTTACAACATTCTCCCGTCTCCTAATTATCCAATGTCTGGCCTTCTTCAGCGATGAAGCAAGGCTGTACACCCCAAGTGTGTCCAACGAAAGTCGATAGGGTGTTGGAGTACGGGGCCGGCTCAGAATGAGGCGCCAAGCGAGGATGGCAAAAAGGAGAAGAAGAGCGTCAGCGAGTCCGTCCATCGCCCATCATTCGCCGTGCACCAATGTTTATCCGGTCGTCTATCGCCCGTCGCCCGTCGCCCGTCGCCGTCCGTCCGTCCGTCCGTCCGTCTGTGTTGTTCAAAAGAAGGTGCTGATGACTGATACAAAAGTAGTTCGTCCGTTCGTTCGTTCGTTCCTTCCTTCCTTCCTTCCTTCCTTCCTTCCTTCCTTCCTTCCTTTGTTCGTTCCTTTGTAACGCCATCGTCGTCGTTTGTCGATTGTTTGTCGTCCGCCGTCCTTCCCAATTCTATTCCGAAATTCTACGTACTTCGGTACTTCGACGTAGTACACAGGACCAATATATTTGGAGATTTCAACTTTTTGATTGAACAACAAAAAACAAATCGTCGTTCGTTCGTTCGTTCGTTCGTTCGTTCGTTCGTTCGTTCGTTCGTTCGTTCGTTCGTTCATCGTTCGTTCGTTCGTCGTTCGTCATTCCAATAACGACGACGACAGGGGGGAGGAGGAAATACGTCGTTTGGGGGGTCCTTGGGGGGGCTTAGAGAGCCGAGAAGCAACGGTGGTGGTGAGAGACGCGTTCGGAAATCGTGCGGTAGATGTTGCGTGACGTCACGGAAGGCGCGGTGGATGGATGATGTCTTCGATGTCAAGAGACGGGATTTACTTTTTGTCTCACTTGTGTTCAGGCTGTTTGCTTTTTTGTGCCTTCTTCTCGAGCAGAAAATCGGCTGATACTGGAAGTGACCGACAGATTCTTCTGCGAGCCCGCTATGCCATGCATCTTTGTATGATGCCATAGTTGATATTGGCAACCGAACTGCAGTCGTGAAGACGCGTGTCGGCGGGAGAGATGCCGTCAACGAACCGTCTCTTTCACGCTTTTGCCGTGGCCGGGTTAGACTTTGGCGACCTGACCACTGCTCCCGCAGATGATGCAAGCGTGAAATCGTTTTTCCGCATCCGGTACCTTTATCCGAAGAACAAAGACACAATTAAGCTGTCACGCAGTGTTTGCCAGTTCGGTTTTCCCGAGAATGCCGCGAAACTGTTCCAACTCAAGAGCGACAACCCGCAGTCAGCCTTCTACACCTTCATTCTCACAGCCGAAGATGGAACAAAATTATACGGTCATTGTCTGCGTACACTCCCACTTGGTTCTCGCAAGCAGCATGATATACAACGTCGGTATCCAGAATGCTTCTGTTTTGTGAGCCGGACGCACCATCGAACATTTTTCGAGTCGTTGTTGACAATGGCAGCGTATTGCCGGTGAGTGCACATGCCGTTTCGAATTAGACTTTGCAGTGGCGTCAAACAATTTCAGCACGATGTGATTTCATACTTGCAGGTGGTATTTGAACCTTCCTACCCTTGTGAAAAGACTGGAGCAAATCAAAATCCCTGATGCATACGTGGGATCGTATATTCTTCCCCGCCCCTTGGATCTCGAGTCCCAGTTTGCTCCGTTGAAACCACTGGTAACAGCATTTGCGGGCCAACAGGTGCGTTGATGCATGTCGTCACAATCTGGGAGACCTATTTTATCTCACGGCCACCCTTTGTGTACAGGTTTTGGAAATTGTAGCCTCCTTGCTCACTGAACGAAGCGTCATCTTCGTGTCGTCGCGTATCGGGCGGATTAGTCCCGCGATATTTGCTGCGCTTTCACTGGTCTATCCTTTTGAGGTGTGATTTACACAACACTGCGCCCCCCTTCGTCACGGTCCGCTGCACACGTGATGCGCGGTTGTCTGATGTTGTTTCCTATTGTGGCGCGCTTGTACAGTGGCAAAATATCTTGCTCCCAGTTGTGAGCGACCAGCACATCAACGTTGCCTTTTCACCAACCCCTTACGTCCTTGGCTTTCAACGCTACCAGTACGGTCTCTTCTTCATGTGTTGCGAATGAACGCGCGTGTCACGTGTTGCTCCAATGATGCGTGGTGTAGGTATCGAATGCTTCTTGAGTCTGGAATGCCGTTGGACTGTACTATTGTGGCTGATTGTGACCACGGCACGGTTGAGGTAAGACTGTTGCTACAGATGCGGGTGTTGGACACCCTTGTGCACCTTGAAATTGGCGTTGTGTGTCGACGTAAAGATGGTGGGCAACACGGAGCGGGATGCCAAACATGGAGTCGGCACCAGGGTTCCGACCATTGGTGACAGAAATCAGGTGTGGATTTGCTTCTCAATGATGGATGCCAACTTTGTCAGAGTCGACTCGCAGACTTGTAACGACATATCTCCAATTTGCAGGTGTTCGGCATTGGCAGCATGAGCAGCAAACACGGGTGCGTTGTGATTAAGTGGTATGGTATCGTGCATTGATGACTGAGAACTAATCCGACGACATGGTCATTTTCTCGCTCCGACATTAGAACATATAATAGCCTCAGACTTCGAAACGATGTTCTGTCATACTTGGCACGTGGAGAAGGCGAGAAGGTCGTCAGCGGCACTTTACTGGCCTTGCAGTCTACGTTTAACAGTATAGTCGGCCGTGTACGCCGAAGTTCCTCGAAGAGTCGAGGCATGGCTTCCCAGACCGCAGCTGCCCAAGCCTCCCACACGGACACAACGAACCCGAATCGAAATCGGACTCACGCAGCCTTCCTGAATGACAGAGCCTTCCGCATATCCTTTTTAGGCTTCTTTGTTCGTGCGTTTCGGTCCGTGTCACGATTTACGAAGACCAACTCTGAACGATCGAAAGTCGGAGGACGGAAAGGTCCAATGCTTGACATTCCAAAGTTTGTTGACGCTGTTCCGGACGTGCATCTCAAAGGTACATCATTGCTTCGTTTGCATGGTACATTGCTTGCTTAGACTAACCGATCTCCTGTGTGTGTCAGAACTTATACGAAACATGAGCGAAACGCTGCTTCTCCAGAGGTTCCTGCAGGTACGACTGTGCTTCACCCGACCATGTGCGCGGAATTAGCGATTTACCAGACACCCCAATGTAGGCGACAAATGGTGGTCGCGGTCCCAAATCCGACACGCGTGGCAAGGATTCTACACGCAACGAGCGGAGTTTGACTAGTTTTGTCGACGGTACGCAACAGGCGGACGATTTCATGGCCACAACACGAGATGGTTGGTACGAGCTTTACTTCACGGCAATCAACGCCACAAATGAACGAATGAGTTGGGTACGACCACGTGCCACTGTGGTGCTGTCGGGATGCATCGAGTTATCATGTGTCTTGTGCTCAGGGCGATACCAAGTCAGCAATTGGTTCAATTTTCTCCGACGCTTCGCAGCAGAAAGTCAACAGGATTCGTGGAATTGTCACCCGCTTGACAAATGGTCAGTGTTTCCCGGTTAAGGTGGCAACAATAGTGCCTGACCCATGTTTGGCCCGTCCCTTAGGCAAGAAAATTTCGGCTCTATCGAAACAGGAGCTGCAAAGAAAACGAACGGACACAAGATTCTTATTAAAGAGCTGTTACAGCTTTGCAAATTGCCGAAGCACCCTCGATATGCTCTTCCACATCATGTGCGACGCCACTAACGCTTTGAAAGCCGCTCGGAACACGTTGGTCACCGCCTCAACTTCAGCGCAACAGCAGGTGAATATCAGAGGAACAGTGTGCATATGCCACCAACCGACTGCTTTTGACTGTTGCTGATCATTGGATTCTGCCATTGTTGTTGCGTAAAGGACAAGCGGCAACAGAAGCAAGAGCAGTCGGCGAAGCAGGATCGTTTGTTGCGGCAACTCCTTCAAGTATGTAGCACCGTCGTGACACGAATATCGCCTGGATACGCGCGTTCGCTCGACTGACATGTGACACCCGCAACACACAGGCAATAATGTTGCTACGGGAGCTGATGATAACAGGTTTTCCACAACTGCCCATTTTAGCGCCGCAATTGAGTGCATGCGTGTGCTGAAGTGTGTATGTTTTTTGTCGCAGGCAACTCATTCGTCATCGCTCAGTCTTGTTTCCGGTTCCCAATCCTACGGAGGGTGATCAAGATACAAAATGCAGCTGCAGGCGGGGGCACATTAAACTTCCGAATCCGGGAGCAGTTGCTTTTGTTGTACAAGATGCTCAACGACAAGCGAGTTCTGGACTCTGTTCGAGGTCGAGAGCAACGCAAGAAGGACAACATCGCAAAAATGAACGCCAAGCGTTTAGCATCGAACAGCTTCTACACGCCATTTGTGAATGTGCACAAGCAGTGTCAAAGTAACACCCTGGTACGTGCGGACATGTGGGAAACGCCCGCGCAATGTAGTTGAAACGCTTTCACGCTGATTGTATTTTCATACAGACAAGGTCCTTTCGATCCAAATCTGTCCGACGCCCAAGGCCACCGTCATTCCAACTGCCAATGTCAACATCGGTACCCCCTCTCCAGCATATCCCGAACGACAACAGCGATGACGAAGATGACACTGCGCTTTTCGAAAAGGCTGCAGCAGAAGTACGGCATCGCTACAATGAGTTGCAAAACACGACGCAACACGCACCCCCGGTCGCTGTGGCTCAGGCCACTTCAACAACGTCGACATCTAGCATCATGTCACTTGACGATCTTTTTGCAGCACCCTCGGCGAACGTCGCGCCTGTCGTCCAGCAACCACGAGCAACATCTGCCTCGGCAACAAACGGTGTTGCAATCCAAGAATCGGCGGCAGCCAACGCAAATTCACCGTCCTCAACGACGTATGACTACTTCGCGGCCACCAGCAATCAGCCCGACGCTCCACTCCTCCCAAGCTCGCCAGTGATGACAGCACCGCCGCAATTTGGCAACAATTTTTTGCCCAACCGAGCGCTTCCGGAGACCGCCACCCCAATGCAGCGTGAGCTGTGGCGTCGTCAAGCGATCGCACAACAGCAATACCAGCAAGCTATGCAGATGCACCGTGGAGCGGCGCAGCCGCGGACGAACCGAATCGACGCAGCATTTGGTCGCAGACGTTGAAACAACGCTGCCATCAGTCCAAACGCAAACTCCTCGTGTTCCGTTTTATGATTATGTAACTTTCAGACGAAGCATTTGTTGTTTTGTTACTTGATCCATCACCACGTCTCCGTCTCTGGGTCATTCTCATCTGGCACGTCATCTTGTTTGTCGACTGTTGCCGAAGCATCCTGTCCCTTGCCGCCACCTCCTGCGTTTAGCAGCGCCAACAGCTGTTCAATTTGAGCTTGTAACGGGAGTGTAACCTAAGTTGGACGGCACACGTTCAATACGACGTTTGCGTCAATGCACCCTCAGATAGTTGATCTTTTCTACAATCAACCGTCGACGTACCGACAATCGCAACTTTCTCTCCTCGGCAAGCTGCTTTTCCAATACTTTCTTCTCATGTACCAATTTGTCGTGACTGGATGAACCGTGATAGGGTGAGCGCTTTGAACCTGAACTAACAGCACGGGCAATTTTGGGGGAGGATTGCCAACTTTTGTTGTCTGCAGCTGTTTGCAAAGCGATCGTGTTTTTCCTGTGCAACAGACGAACGCCACGTGGAGACGTCAGCCTGGATGCCAAACTGATGTGTAACGAACAACACGTGAACGAACCGTAAGCGTTCAACTTCCAGCGACAGCTGCCTCGCTTCAGTCTTGAACCCATCTAATTCACTGTTCGCAATGCGCAATGCCTTGCGGGCGTCGTCATACTTCGACGTGGTGGTAGCCAACTGCTTTTGGAGGCGATGTGATTCTGTGTCGCCGACATTAGCTTTCGCGGTGAGCCGTGTCAACTTATCCTGGAATTTTTGGTGGTCCATCTTCAAAGCTCGCTTGGCATGCCGCAGCTTTGCCATAGCCTTGCAGTACAAAAAAGTGTCATTGAAGACAGTCTATGAGGAACAGAAGTGCAAGTAGCAACAACCGCGAACCTCTGCCGATGCCTTCTGCATTTCAGCGGCATTGGCGCGCTCCTTCTCAAGCCGCGCCTCTAAATCTGCCACCGTCCGCTTCAAGTTGGCTCCAGTACTTCCTGCATCGCTGAGGTTCTTCTGCCGCCGAGCTGCCTCGCGGCGTGCATCATGGGCCTACATCATGTGACTGCGGTCAGCGCACTCGCGTCAAATTGTGCTTCTTGAAGCCCACAGACACAAACCTGCTGCTGCGCAGCGGCCAGATGACCTTGCACAGACGCTAACTGCCGCTGCAAATCAGAGATTTGCCGACGACTAGGAGCAACTCAGAGATCAATCCACGTCGCGCATGCGCGACACATGCGCGACACAACGACATATGCACGCACCTGCGCTGTTCGCTCAATCGAAGTTGGCTGCGAAGTTTCGCTGCAGTTTCCTCGCGCTGCATGGCCTTCTTGACGCGTCCCAATTTGAGAGTCCGAACGCGTGATGCAAAGTTCAGGGTGCACAACGTTTCTTGCGAGTACTCTGGTTCCGGGCTCACTGTCGCAATCATAGTCGCTCTGCAGTTTCCACTGAGTACATCTTTCAGCAAAAACGTCAACTTCGAGTTTCGATATGGCACATGTGATGACTTCTTGTCAATTGCTTGCAGAACATCGCCGAGGGCTGACAAGGATTTATTGATCGCCAGAGCCTACGGCAACATGATTCGCGAGTGAGCAGCGCACAGCAACAACTCATTGTGGCTGAGTAGTATCAACCTACCTCCTTTAATTGATCCCCAGTGACTTTAGATTTGTTGACGCGCTCTGATCCAGCGAGGTCGATCAAGAAAAGCGACGCACTTGAGAACGACGAGCCTCCTTGTCGTGCTCGTAAATTGATTATGACAACCTCGTGCGAACGGCTCGAGTGGGCATGAATGTTGGTAGTGGCGGTCGCTCTATTGGCACGCCCCTTCTCCATCACTTGCACAGCTTCGTCATAATCCTTCACGCTCACCCAATTCAAGCCATGCACAGACGTTCCGCGCCCATCGTCGATTGAACCTGACTTAGAGTCGGTGCCGTCTTCGTGACTGTCTGAGCTCTTCGACCTTGCACGAGATCGGGATCCAATAGTGACGGCAGGGGCTCCTGGGAGAGCATTCAGATCGCGAAGTTGGTCATTGTAAATCTCCAATGTCGCGATGCTCACCGCAAAATCGTCGTCTGATCGTTGACTTTCCACAACCTGAAGATACACACAACACAACAAGCCAACACACAACCCAGTGAACTTGAAGTCCCACATCACGGCACATTACAAACGGCCAAACATGTCTGGTGGCCAGATACGGGCGAGCAGAAATTGCACACCTTGACGCGAAAGAGCTCAGCAAGCAAGCGTTCGTTTAGGTGGGACATAGTGTGCGTCTTCCCAGACCCGGTCTGTCCGTACGCAAAAACACAGCTGCTGTATCCCTGGGAAAGGTTCATAATGTTTGCATGCGCTGCTTCATACACATCTCTTTCTGAACTGCGTGGATCGAATACACGGTCGAACGAAAATGGCTGTGGACTCCGATCTTCAACTTCATAGATGCTGTCACTGTCGTTGAGTGCGCGAATGGATGGTGTGACGTCTTCTCCACTGTGGGTTTTGGTTTCGGCAGCATGCCCTCCACCGGTGAACATTGGCCGAATCCGCAAGAAAACCAGCATTTTCCCTTGCGTGTTTTGCATTTCCATCATCAGCTTGTGGTATGCGTGCCGCCGCTCTCGTAAACACTCCGACAAATAAAGCGAATACTGCCGTTGCCGTTCAAGGTCGCTCGCAAGTGCACTTACTGGTCCCGAGGAAGGTTTCAGCGGACTGGGAATTCCCGTTGTCGACCCGCCAGCTTCAGTACCAGCGCC
>ENA-OWNT01003904-OWNT01003904.1-seawater-metagenome-genome-assembly--contig:-NODE-3904-length-13595-cov-4.181462_pt1 | contig 13595 bp, 16 predicted proteins | sample MGYA00238136_ERZ651165 | MGnify/ENA primary metagenome ERZ651165 (study PRJEB26861, sample SAMN08777766) | seawater metagenome | isolation source: coastal seawater | place: USA: Florida | collected...
GCGCATCGGCAGGTCGGTTGATGATCTTGGTCTTGAGTTTGCCCCACATTTCGGGTCCGCAAGCCTTGTAAATGTCGAAGGAGTCGCTGACGCAAGCAACAAGACCAGACGGGAATTTCACGAGCATGTTCTCGAAAGCATCCAGCTCCCCCTCTTTGCCCCACGAGGTGATCGTGCTGTGCTCGGAGGCCGGGATGGAATAGCCCGCAACAGCCCCTGGCTTTTCACCGCCACCAGCAGCATAGAAGTCACGAGCCAGCACCAGGCCCGAGATCGTATCGGTGCCGCGGAAGTTCACCAAGTGCGCAGCAGCACCCAGAGCAGAAGTTTCCACAGAGGAAACCCCGCGGAACCCGAAGTCATGAAGCTTGAAAAACTCGCCGTAGTCGCCGGTGGACAGCTTGTCAGCGGTGTCCATGAGGTAGCGCTTGATCACCTTCATCTGAGCGCGGGAGTTTGAGGCAACGGTGGTTGGGTACCAAACCTGCACGAGCAAGGTCTCCAGGAAGTTGGTCAGCCAGAAACACTTGGGGTCCGTGTTCTCGACCGTCATCAGCACGTTCTTGTAAGGGATGACGGTGCCCTCGGCAGGGGCACGAATGTGAATCGGGAGTTTGCCTCCGTGATGCTCGACGATGTACATCCACTTGTCACGCGGGAACACGGATCCCGGGCCAAAGTGGGCGCTGTACATCATTTCCGCCTCGGCGATCTTCTCAGGCGTCACAACAACACCGCACAAGTAACGCTTCAGGAAGTACTGCAGTCCAAAGTGAACAACTTCCACATGCTTGCCACCGCGACTCTCAAAGTAAGAGTAGATGGTCCGCGTCCCACGAGGGTACTGCACCCAGTGTGTCACCTTGTAGGAGTCTGTCAAGAGCAGAATGTTGTTCGCTCCAAGAGCCGCAACCGCTCGCAGACGCTTGATTTCTTCCTTCGCGGCCGCGAGGTCGGTGATGTCGCTCGCGTCGAGCGGGTTGGACGTGTTGATTCCCATTGTTCAACTTGTGAAGGTCAAAGTGCGATGAGCGCGGGGTTCACGAACAAAAGGAGGGCCGGGGGAGGGGGTAAAAAGTCACAGGATTAACACCGCCAATCATTTTGTTTGCCGTGACTCGGTTCTGACAAGGTGGTCTTATCCGTCCAACGCCACAACTGTTATTGCAAACTCACCTACGCAAGCACGCGCACACACCACAAACGACAACGACACCACGTTGCCTACTACCCATTTGCTACACCACCACCTTTTCCTCCACCACCATGTCGCCGCATTCACCCTCCACCTGTCTACAACCTCTCACAAACCACAACAACACGCCGCCTGCTTCCCAACCATGTTCTCCTCCTTCACCAACACCGTCGTCATCGTCCTCCACTTCGTCCACGTCCTCCTTGCTCCTCCACCACGACCACGACCACGACCACTTCGCGACCTAGACTCGACACTCGACAATCGACATCGTGACAACACAGCACCACGACACCACACCACGACAATTGCGACGACGCGACGACGCGACGACGCGACAACACCCACACGTGCGAAAAATAATGATGACTGCAGTTTCAACGAATGTGCAGCGGGCAGGCACGGAGGCACGCAGGCGGCACGCAGCAGGCTGCCAAGTATCATCCGTCCGTCCATCACAACAACCAAACAACCAAACAACCGCGCGCACGTGGGTATCTACCCGGGTATCTACGGTATGTGAAACAAAGTCGTTGCTGTGTTGGCTCCTTTCTTCCTTCTTCCTTTGTTCCTTCCTTCCTTCGTTGCTTCGTTGCTTCCTTCCGTCCTTCCGTCCTTCCGTCCTTTCGTCCTTCCGTCCTTTCGTCCTTCCGTCCTTCTTTCGTTGCTTTCTTTGTTCTTTGTTGTCGTCGTTCCTTCCTTCCTTCCTTCCTTTGTTGCTTTCTTTCCTTCGTTGTTCTCGGCGCCGCAGACCCGCAGACTGTGAGTTGGTTGGTGAGTGCAACCAAACCCAAACAACACCGAGCAATCGAGAGCGTCTCTCCCTCATCAAACAAAGTATAACATCAAGAGACATCGACACATCGAGAAACCGAGAAATCGACTGACTGGCTGAGAGTGAGGCCCGCAACCCAAAACAAAACAACAGAGCGTATCTATCTGATCTATTTTATCTACACTCACTCCCTCACTCACTCACTCACCCACTCCCACCGCTTCGTTTCGTTCACTCGTTCACTCGTTCACTCCCACGCACTCTCCGTCACTCTCCATCACGCACCTCGCTGCACCGCTGCGCCCAGCGCGGCCCAGTAGTCAGCCAGTCAGTCAGTCAGTCAGTCGTGGGTGGGTGTGGTGGGGGAGGCGGCGTCGCTTCGCTTCATTCAGGCCCTCACTCACTCGTTCCCGTTCAACGCACTCTAATCAGTCGATGCACGTGCGGGCACCATAACACGCACGAATCTATCTGCGCGCTGACTAACTCGCTGACAGACGGACGGACGGACGGACGGAATGACTGAGTAAAGGGCACTGACTGGGAACGAGTGAGGAAGTGAGTGGTAGGCAGCTGAGTGACAGTGCGTGACAGTGCGTCACTTCCACGGTGCACTGTCACTCACTCACTCACTCACTCACTCACTCACTCACAGTCAGCGTCATTCGTTCGTTCAATCGTTCGTTCGTTTGTTCTGAGAGCGACAGTGAGTGAGTGAGTGAACGAATTGTTTGTTCTCTCTCACTCTCTTCCCTTCCCTTCCCTTCCCTTCCCTTCCCTTCCCTTCCCTTCCCTTCCCTTCACTTCACTTCACTTCCTTCGTCCTTCGTTGATTTGTTGATTCGTTCGTTCGTTCGTTCGTTCGTTCGTTCGTTTGTTGTTTTTGGTTTGTGGGGAATCGAAGGAATGAAGGAAGGAAGGAAGGAAGGAAGGAAGGAAGCGAATGAATTCAATGAATGCGAAAGAATTCCTGCAATGAATGCATTCATTGATTGATCAATGCAGAAGAATAACACAGCACAGCACAGCGCAACGAACGAACGAACGAACGCTGCGTTCCTTCGTTCGTTCGTTCGTTTGTGCGTTCGTTCGTTCATTTGTGCGTTCGTTCGTTCCACTGCACTCCACAATCAATCAATCAATCAATCGATGATCGAACAGCGCGCTGCCTCCTTCTTCCCTTCCTCCCCTCCCCTTCACTGACTTTGCCTTTCTTTCCTTCTGCTTCGTTGGCTTCACAATGACAGTCGCTCGTTCGTTTGTTCGTTCGTTCGTTCGTTCGTTTGCGTTTGTTCGTTTGCGTTCGTTCGTTCGTTTGCGTTCGTTCGTTTGCGTTCGTTCGTTCGTTCGTTTGCGTTCGTTCGTTCGTTCGTTCGTTCGTTCGTGTGTTGTGTGGTCAGTCGTTGTCCTGCTTCCTTGTTGATCGTCGTGGCCGTCGTCGTTCGCGTGGTCGTCGTTGTGTGCCTGTCGTGCGCGGTGGTGGATGCTTGTTGTGACTGGGTGGCTCGCTCTCGTTGTCCTCTTCAGTGTCATGCTTGATGCCACGTCGCATGAGCTCGACTCGCTGTGCCGGTTCAGTGTTTGTTGGCTTGTTGGCTGGTTTCTCTCCGGCATGCTCGAGTTCGTGGCAACGTCAACCGCGAGGATGGACGTGTGCGGCTGGCTGCTCTTGACCTGCACATTGTGCTGCGCGTTGCGTGGAGGACTACGTGGTGGTGACTGCTGTCTGTGTTGTTGTTCGCGTTAGCCCGATCGTCTCCTCGAGTCTCGAGCCGCTGACAACAATAACACGACCGCCAAGCGGTTCCAGCCGCTGGACGGCGCGCCGGCTGGCTACCTCCTCTCGCGTGGCAACGCCACGGGAACGATGCTGGCAACGCCAGTTTAGGTACAGAACCACGGAAGCAGGGTGGAACTGACGAAGCTGTTGCCTCGGTTTCCGGCGACGACGCACCCGCACAGTGTCAAATGCAGTGGCAACCCCGCAGCCAGTACCCAAAGACTCACATTGTTGTGGAGGGCGCTGCCGGCGCCGGCTGTGGTTGGGTTCGTGTGTGTGTGCGTGCGTGCGTGTGTGTGTGTTCTTTTTGTTCTGCTTTGTTCTTCTTGTTGTTTTCTTCCGCCAATCTTCCGCGGCAGAGATACAAACGAGTTTGTTCTGTCGTTCTGCGTCATCACACAGCTGTCTGCTATCAGCAGCGGAACTGAACAGGTTTGGGTGCTCCGCTGCTTGTTTTTGTTGCCGCCAATGCTGGCGCCTCTCCCGCGTTGCGCTCCCTAAGACGCCTCTGCGGCCGGCTGCCCCCCGTCAACGCCCCTCCCCGCCACAACACCAATGCGCCGCAAATCTTCCATCGATGAACAGCGTGACGAAGACGCTGTGACGCCACTGGACGTGTTCCGAAATGCTCGAAATGGCATCCAGGTCCTCGTACCGCAGTTCTATGAGTCCACGAACGGACGCAAGAGCAGCAGAGGTTCCCGGGGCGGAAGTGCGCGTGCCCTTGCCCCAACCGTACAGCCGGTGCGAGCCACCAAACCCAGCGATTTTCGTGCACTCATTGTGGACAATAGTGCTGCCTCTCTCGTGCCTTTGATCAGGATTCTTTCTGCCTTCAAGTTCCGCGTCCAAACGGTGTTCGACCTCAACGATGCGTCCAAGTTCACGTGCAAGGACGTTGACTTGGTATTCGTCAATGAAAGCGTCGTTGGGTACGTGGATGGTTTGCTGCACTCGTGGCTGCGGCAACGAGACGCACCGAACGCCTGCGTCGTTGCCGCCGTAGCCCACGTCGCGGAGGGCGCCACTGGGTCTTTTCTTGCTTCGCGATTTGACAGCACGATTTGCCTCAAGCGTATCGAGTTCCCCATCAATACTCACGAAGTGCAGACCGTCGTACGGCATGTTGCCCCAAATCTGGAAATCGAGATGCCTGCCCCCACAGGCACGAAAGCAAGTGTGCGTGGACAACAGCGCGGATATAGGGTGAACCGCGACAGAGTGCAGCCTGCTGGTGACAACACGTTCCATGTGGACACATCCGAATTCCCGTACCCTCCGGCGTCACCATCCCACAACAACTTCTTCGAAAAGCGCAGGGAGAGTCTAGCGCGCGGCGGCGACGCTGGCGAGACTGGTGACGAACCTCCACCACAGCGCCAATTACAACAAGCACAACAGCAGCCACAGCAGCACGAGCCAAGACGACGCGAGTCGCGGCAGCAGCCACAACCCAGCCCACAACAACAGTTCGGCCAACAATTCCAGCAGCTCCCGCCCATGCAACCCGGCTTCGGTGGCCAACAATTTCAGAATTCACGAGGCCAACCGTTCCAGCAAGCAATCACACAACCGCAGCCGCGCTACGGTCAATCCATACAATCGGGACGCCCAGCGTTCCCGGGCCAGCCACAACAAGCCAATCAATTTCGTGGGGACAATGCGTTCACCCAGTCGCAGCGTTCCCAGTTCCCCAACCAATTTGCTTCTCAACAGCAACCACAGCCACAGCAACGCGGAGGGCCGCAGGCCCCGCAGCAACCGCAGACGTCGCATTCGCAAGGTCTGCAACAATCGGCGCGACAACCGGCGCGACAACCGGCGCGACAACCGGCGCGACAACCGGCGCGGGGTCAGGCAATCCAACCTGGACAGCAGGTGGCTTGGAACTCGCGGCAACCAGGCTTTTCCACCAATGCCGAAAGCATGGGCGGTTCCGGGCCCACAAACACTCGCGTGTATCGCACAACTCAGGAGTTTACTGTTCTGATAATCGACGATAGCCCCATGTGCGCGAAAATGGCGCGGCACGTGTTGGAGAACCAGCTTCATTGCTCAGTGCTTGTCGCCTCAAGTGGTAGCGAGGGCCTCGAAATGGCCAAGCAGCATTACGACAAGATCTCCCTTGTTTTGTTGGATATCGCCATGCCAGACATGAATGGCTTCGATGTGGTCCAAGCCCTGCGCAAAGTACCCCATGTACGCTGTCTGCCATCATGTGATCGACTGTTGTATTGCCGTCGACGGCGTCGACCTCGCATGCTCTGATACTGACACTGTCTGTGCCATGCTGCAGTTGCAACAACTCCCGGTATTGTTTGCGTCCGGCAACAATGACGAAATTGATTCGTTATGTCTCTCGCTCGGCGCGTTGGGATTTGTTCTGAAACCTGTACAGCGTCACATTCTGTACGTCGGATCCGAACCTGCCAAGGGCTGTGCACAAAAAACGAAAGAAAAAAGTCAAAAAAAAACTAACTCGTTGCCATGTGTTGCTGCAATTGCCACGCCAGGTGCCAGTACATCCTTGCAATCGCCCCTGAGCTTTCCGCACAGCTGCTGTTGGACCAGAGCGAGGGAGCAGCCGAGGACGGTGCCGGTTTGCCGGCCGGGCCGCCGTTGCAAAACGTGGCGACCCAAAACGGGATGATGCAAATGCAGATGATGATCGACCCCCGAGTAAGCGCCCAAATTGTGAATGCTGCGAACGAGGCAAATGCTCAGAACAATTCACGCCTGGGAGTCGGCATCGGTTTCGGCGCGATAGTGTCTGATTTCGTCGGCACCGCATCCGGCGGTGCCGACGGTTCACAGATTGTCGCAGAGAGTGCAGCGCGTGGTGGCGTCGCAAATGGCCCCCGCGGTACCAACCATGTGGGTCAACCTGGACCTGGCAACCCTCGCAAGCGCCCACTAACGAATAGAAATGTCCAACGCCCCGCCAAGCACAGGCCAACGGCAGCGGAGCGCAGTTTTGAGTCGATGTTGCGGACCACCAGCGGAGACGACCAGCCGCAGAGCCCTCCACCCTTTGGCAATAGGCCGCAGCCCAGGCTCTCGAATTCACGTTCAGTCAAAGATTCCCATCTGATGGGCGGAGAAGGGAACCCTTTTGCACGCTGAACTGCATCTTTCGCTTTGACAGTCGACGCCACCGTCGCCACGTTGTGCTGCGCGTGGCACAAGCGAGAACACAGCGGACAACCAAGTTAGGAACATTCACGGTAGCGGTGGCAAACAATCACTGATGGTTGAAATTTTGAATAAAAATGTTAATCCATCTTGGCTTTCGTTTTCTGCGCCTCACAATTTGCGTCACTCGTCCGAAGCGAAACGCGTTGCTTGTTGGCGATGCGCACATGCCAAGTGTGCAGCGTGGTTGGCACCCGGGCCCAGAAGTTGCGCAACGCGGTCATCGCATTGTTGCTCCCGTGCGGACTGGCACTGCGTTCGCGTTCGAGATTCACGGGGCGTCCAATGAACTTCATGGCCGAGGAGTAAGCGGCGCAAGCTACGCCGCGGATCGTTTGACGATAATGATTTGGAACGAAAAACTGGTAAGCTCCCATCAAGAACGCTAGTGGCCGCCACGGGAGCGCCAGGGTCAACACGTACAACAGCGACAAGACGACGGAGGCCAGCACTAAGCCCAGCGCAGCAACTGTCGAGGCCTGCACGCAGTGAGCACAACAACGGCATGTACGTTAGCGCAACACGTTCCTTGGCATGGGACATGGGCCCTTGAATAACGCACCCACGGATCCTCCCAGCACAGCAGTGCTTCGATCTTCTCCACATGAGTCACTAGCTTCAAAAGCGCAACCTGCAGCGGGCCCAACATAGCTTTGAGGGCCTTGATGCGTTGCAGTAACGACGCCTGCTTTTCAACTTCATCTTCCCACATTCCAACTTCATCGAGCCACAATACGTCGATGACATCATCGCCATCGTCCCCACTTTGGGCTTTGACACGTGCAAGTTGTTCTCGGCGCTTGGACCTGCGTCGAGCGCGTGCTTCGCGCACTCGTGCACGAACGGATAACTTCGGAGGCGGTGGCAGTGGGATCCGCGGTTTGTCAGCTTGCGACCGAGACGGAGACGGGGGAAGTGGAGGAAATGGTTCGGCCACCGCATCAGCTTCCTCGTCATCCTCGTCGGTCCACCTGCGAATAATTTGCATGTCAACAACCTTTTTGGAGTCATGAGCTGCAACCTTTAAAGCAACTCACCCAATCAGCCCGCGCTGTAAAAGTTCGTGTGTCTCCCGTTGACGGCGGGACGCGGCTAAAAATCCGACGACTCCCCAGCACAATGATGCGACGAAGGGCCACAAAATGACTGGGGCCCACAGAACGGCAATTGCAAAAGCAGCGAGTACTCCGCCGGAACGCCAAGGTCTTACCCAACTTCGAAGTGACTCTGCAACGTCTTTAACAGCAGAAGAACGCCGTGCGATACCCTTAATGCGTGTCGCAACCTCACGCAGATGTGGAGCCTGCACACCATAGTGATCGTATTCACAAACAGCTCGAAACACGAGAAACTGTACAGTTTCAAAGTCACGCAGATGTGGAGCCTGCACTCACGTCAAATGCAGTAGCAATTTCAAAGTCGTTGGTGCGCGGCGCAATGTTTGCCACTGCAAATTTCCCCTCCGCATTGCCATGAACTTCAAGAAATGTCTTTGAGTGAGCGGGACTTTGTTCTTGTGCCGTTAGTGATGTGGGTGCTTTGCACTGGAACGTGCTGTGGGTGATGTCCTGAGGGTTGCAGATCGTGTGAGATACGAGCGAGGTATCAGTGGTCGGCTTCGTTGCATTGCTGCGCATACCGTCGTAGCGAAAACACACTCGTCGGAGAAATAGCTTCGGAGAATTTGTGCTGGAACGTTGTCCACCAAAGCCTTCAACTTGTCCTGAAGCAATGACACCAGTGTACATTATGCAGGAAGCTTTTCAGTTGTAACAACCGAACTCTCCATATGTTGTTGAAGGAGTGCACTTGTACCTTCCAAAGTGTGGCCCCTGACAAAGCCTCCCTCGGATACTTGGCTGCTGGGTAGAAATTGGTATTGAGCAGAAGCCTACCGGCGTGCGCTGGGTCGTCGGCCTGAGGGCGTGTCATGCAAGCCTAGAGTATGCACTCGAGGTTACCTCCTCGTCGCGCGAAGCACATGCATTTGTCGTGAACTGACCAGTTTGTTGTTGTGTATCGAGGAGCGAAACTTTGATTGGCTTTCGTCGAGCGGGAACAAACGATACCAGCTGCTCTGACTGCTGTTTGCAGAGGCGTACAAACCGCCGAAGAAGGTGGAGACGGGAATTATTACCTGCGCATCAGTATTGAGTATTCCATAAAGTGGACCTTTTCTTGCGGAGCGCACTCGAGCGTGTCCAAACCTGGCCCACGCATTTTGATTTATTGACTGTGAAAACTTGAAGTTGCACGTCTTGAGTAACGTCGGTGACGGGGACACGAAAGTGCCTTCCACCACTCCAAGCAAAATTGTCCGGGCTACCAACGGGGTCTGTCCAGAAAACAGATCCACAGTGCGACACCATAACGAACACTTCTGTATTGTTTACTTTTGGCCTACACCAAAGGCAATGTTGTGCGTCTTGAGTGCGTTGTTCTTGACGGCATTGAAGCGCAAGCTCGCGTACCCGAGGCGCTCAAGCCTCGCGACGTCAACCTCGAGGATTCCGAGAATCTGAGGCTGCAGCAAGACCTGAGCCACTTTGTGTGCTGGCCCCACCTCGATATTGGGGGTTTCCGGAGACGCTTGTTGTACTGATGATTTATCGCTCGCCGACTCCGCCATTTCTTCCTGGGAGGTGCCACCACTAGCGGCTTTATTGTGCATAATCTGTTGTAGCTTCTTCTCCATGCTTTTCGAAACAGGAGGCCGGTGAGAGACCGGAGAAGCCCAGTGGAACGCAGCCTGTTGTGATGACGACGGAAATATTAATAAAGAACCAATGGGGTAGAATGTGACACAATACCGCGCACCTCGCAATACGCCGGAACTTCCAAAACTGTAAGGTCGCCGAGTTTCTTTTGGTTGCCGGAACCCTGTATGGAAAAACATACCCACACAAAACGATTTTGAGGTGGGATACCCTGTACAATCAACCTTGACTGATGAAGGCAGTCCTTCTAGCCATACCTTGGGCAACGCGCCAAATGGTCCCACTCGCTTGGGACGCGCAACCTGCAATCACACGTGCACATGTCACAGCGCTCCTGCAGTTGAATCGGGTGTTTGGGCGCAGCAACTGTTTCGTACAAATAGGGTGAGTCGAGATAGCAGGGCCAATGAGTTGGAGGCAGTGTTGCGGTGCAGACAAAAGTCCCGTTTCATGAGCGTCTGGGCATCTGTTCACAGAGAGTAGCAGGTCACCGCGCCACGCGACTGCTTGCACCCTCCATGCACTCAGCAGAACTGACCAGACGCAGATCCAGCTGTCACGATCATTGACAAAACTTCATCGTTTGAGTCCGTGTTCACCCACGCCCAGCGGCATTTAGGGTCATGGTCTGCAAAGTCAAGACAATTTATTCGGCCACACGTTAAGTTCAAAATGGTCGGCGGCGGTGCCTCACGCCGACAGCTGTTTGTGTTGTTCCCACCTTTGAACATATCGGCCATGAGTGCCCAATCAGTCGCAAAACGCGCAGATGAATGCCCAACAATTCCTACATACAAAGTGCGTAGTTCACCAGTCTTGTCACAGCAGACACACACACCACGAGAGTGCTGACCAGCATGAACCGAGTCTCTCTTGATGATTTTGTGTTGATATTGTTCCTTGAACCACACGTGCGTTTTGGGCTCGTTGCGATACACTTCCGTTGAAAGTTGCAGATGAAGCTTTGCGTGTAGCATCAACTTTTTCACAATTTTTTTCCTGCGCAACAGAACGTAGTGTTTGAGATTGCCGGGAGAGAACGCACTGCCACTATCAGCTTGCTCGCACATACTCAATGAAGTTGCGCGTGAAGCTGTCAAAAAATGATGGGGAGGTCTCGAACGTCTCTTTCGCAATCACCCAAAGCCCGTTGAAGTCTTCACAGATGCGGTGGTGGTCCGCCGCTGCCCCATGTTGATCTGCAGACGCTGATTCATCGTTTTGCACACCGTCGTCATTGCGAGCTGCTGTATCTGTAGAACCTGCTGCGCTTTGCGGCACCACATGCCCTTCCAGCTTAATTGTTGTGGTGGGCGCGGCTGCGGGCTCAATCGCATCACTTTCCGAGTCGGTTGCCAGTGCCGCTTTGGAGCGGGCATCGACCGTGTTGCTGCTTGAGGTACGGGGCTGACAATCGTTGACCGACTCACCGTCCGTGGTGTGAAAAGCATTCTGCAACAAGAATTACGCAAGCGAGTGAGCAACTTATGCGACGAGCAATTGCAATTGTGTGACGCAGATCACAAACCTCAGGACGATCTTTGGAAACTGTTGGCTTTGTCTCTGTTGCAACAACGCGCTCTCCAGGATGAGCACCCTTGACGATGGATTCGCCGCCCGCTTCATCATTCGTCGCATCGAACTTGCTTTCGGTCGAAAGAATTCCTGCAGCAGGCACCTTTGTTGCCAGTGTGTCGGTGCTGTTTATGCGCCCTGAAGGATCGCCGTCTCCGATATCACTTCCTTGGTCCTCTTCATCGCTGAAAAGATCTCCCGTTTCACTGTCATCGGTATCGTCCCCAGAGGGTGGTGCGTGGTCACAGTTTCGCGAGTTGGTGTTGACTGAACCCTGTGACGGAGTACACGATCACCATCACAATCCATGTAAGTGAATGACACTTACGGGGGACGGGCTCCAACACGGCTGGAGGCGGAGAGGTTGGGACGGGAGAGCAGTCAACTAGTCGGTCAGCCTAACGTACTGTGGAAGACTTTGACTTGTTGGCGTTGAAAAGAAATGCCCCATCTCCAGTCACGCGCCGGCCTATTGCAAGGGGAAGGAAGAATTCGTGATCACCGCCACATCATTGTCACAAAGACAAATCCAGCGACAGCACGGGGCGCGTGCGGCAAAAATGTCGTACAGAATAGACGCATCTGTGTCCCATCAGGAGCTCGGTTGGTGATTTCGAGAGCTCCGTTCTTCAACGCAAATATTTCGGCATGGTGCCTCGCACCAAGTCGATCGTTAAACTCCGCTTTGAAATGCTCTGCTACAAACACAAATTTGCTTGCCTGCAGCAACAGCCACCGCCACAGAGCAACAAAGAGTCAAAAGCAAAGTCAGCATACACACTCTGAATGCGGTGTGCACCTCCTGAGAGTCTTCAGGTGAATTTCGCGCCTTTGAGGAGAATAAAATGTCATGCAAAGTCGCACGGTTGCGTGCCGTCGGGGACGATGGAGTGCCTGCTTTCTCAGAATCGCGTTTCTTGGGCTTCCACCACGCATCGGAGACGGATCCGTCCAGAACTTCATCCGGCGTCTGCGACCAAAATCCGGCTGTTAACTGCTCTCCATCTGTGAACGTGGAACGTCTGGCATCCAACAAGGGCGTGGCACCATACATTATTAGAGAGCCAAGGCAGGTTTCAAAAAGTGTTTGTGCATTCGGACGGACTTTCGAATTTGTCTGGCGACAGAAACTGAATGCTGCTTTCTCACAGGCCCGAGCCCAGTCTCAAAAATTACCTTGCAACAAGACACCCAAAAATGCAAGCAACACACCGCACAAAAAACATGTTGAGACACACAATCAGCATCCATGGTGATCGCGTGCATGCCGTCGTGCATGCCGTCTTGCGAGTGGTAGGCAAGATCAAGGTCAAACCTCATCGCGTCGTTGGGAAATGCGGATCTTAATTCCGTGGGAAAGCACACGTTTAAGCGTAAAGCGGGTGGCGGCGTTGGCTTTAATGGCTTTTTGATATGCGTCAAATCCCTCCAGCTCTGTCAATTTCCACATGCCGGATAGCCATGATGCAGGTTGGCACTTTCGAATGTCACCACGGAGGGTGGCCACTATGTGGCGAGCAATCACTGAGAATGCGCTGATGTCCTTGCCAGACGGAAATGCAACTGCGATGGTCGATCCAGGATTGCGCAGCTCAACAGCATCTGCAATGCTAACTCCATCAGGAAGTGGGGTCTTGGGTGTTGCCAATTGTTCGTGACTTTGCTCTTCCAGGACTTGTGACGAAGCATCAAAGAGGAAAATATCCTTGGAAACCAAGTTGCCACGCTTCAAGTTGCGGCCGTCGAGTGGCTTGTTGGCAATGTAGAGCGCAAGGTCCGATTCGTCGTTTTCTGTCGGAATCTGCAGCACGTAAACGTATCGAAGTGACCATTGTGATCTTCGCGAGGTTAGGCAGAACACTTGGCCAGTTGTTCCGTATACAATCTGTAGTGTAGACCCGGACGGCATCCTGCGGCTCGTAGGCGATCGGGAATTTCAAGCACTGTTAAAACACGATTTATCTACGAATCGGATCTTGTGCACAACTAAATGTTGCTCTCCATCCCTGCTGCTGCGACGGGTGACCAACTTTGACGAGCTGGCTGCCGCCTCTGCGGTGCACCTTTACCGGCGTCTCAGCTCCAAACACGCAGGAAGGAGCGACGGCGGTTGAATCTTTTCAAGTCCTTTGTCGCTCCTTCTGCTTGATGTATGGCGTTACGGAAAGCGCAGCATAACGTAACACACCGTGACAACTCGGAGCAGCAGCAGCAACCGCAGCAGTAACAGCAACAACGTGACAGCACAACAACAACAACAACAACAACAACAACAACAACAACAACAACAACAACAACAACAACAACAACAACAATGGGAGTGATGGGGGTCTCACTGCGCGTCGTCCTCGTCGCGTTTCG
>ENA-OWNT01003905-OWNT01003905.1-seawater-metagenome-genome-assembly--contig:-NODE-3905-length-13589-cov-3.562685_pt1 | contig 13589 bp, 11 predicted proteins | sample MGYA00238136_ERZ651165 | MGnify/ENA primary metagenome ERZ651165 (study PRJEB26861, sample SAMN08777766) | seawater metagenome | isolation source: coastal seawater | place: USA: Florida | collected...
GTATTGGGCAGTAAGAATCCAAACTCTTCCCCGCCGTATCGCGCAACGCAGTCACTGCTGCGTGACAACACCCGGGCAAAGGCGCCAGCCACTTCCACCAAGGCATCGTCTCCTTGCTGATGTCCATAATGATCGTTGTAGCCTTTAAAGTCATCAATGTCGCACAGCATCACGGTCAGAGGCTGCTTTTCACGCACGTGCAGGTGCCATAAAGTGTTGAGCTGTTCATCGAATTTGCGCCGGTTGGCGATTTGGGTCAGGCTGTCGACAAAGCTTAGTCGTGCCAGCTCCTGATTGGCCTCCGCCAGTTTCTGCTCAGCCAGATAGCGCTCTGAGACATCACGCGCCATGATCAGCACGCCATTAGTGCCCGACATTGGATCCTTGTACGGTGACTTCACCACGTCGTACCACGTGTAACCACCATCGGTACGCGCGACCCGGTCCAGCATCCGCAAGGATTTACCCTCTTCCATGACCTGACGATCCGATTCTTTAAATCGGCCATGAATGCCCTCCGGGACTACTTCATCCAACCTTTTCCCTAGCAGTTCATCCACCGACGACAATCCGAGTGCCTGAACAAACGGCTGGTTGCAGGCCTGATAGACCATATTTTCATTGAAGATACCGATGGCGTCCGGGCTCGATTCGAGAATGTTCTGCAAAATGGTGTCACGCTGAGCCAGCGCCACTTCGGTGTCCCGGCGCTTCTCCATCTCATCACGCAGGTTCTTTTGCATGTTGTGCCAGTCGGTCACATCATGACTGATGCCCAATACGCCAATCCGTTCGCCACGCGGCGACAACAGCAAGCTGAGGTGGGTTTCAAGCAGACAACTGCGCCCATCGGGAGTTACGGTCCAGCGACGAACACTGGAACGACCTTTGATCGTTCCGTCAGAGGCAATGCACCCCTCGCTTTCACGACCTTTCCAGAAACGCTCAAATGCCCGGTTGGCCGAAATCAGCTTGCCCTGATTGTCTTTGACGAAAATCAGTTCCGACAGAGAATTCATCGCGCTGTTGGCGATCGACAGGGATTGCATTTCCTGCTGGCGATCCTCGTCGGTTTGACAATGAGGCGTCGCGTAGATCAACCACACGAATTTGCCACGGTAGAGCGTTTTGCTGCCACACAAAGACACTTTCACTTTAGAATGGGATGATGTCGGCCAGAGCTCGCTATGGTCGCTGAAACGCCGAGAGCTGAATTGATTGAGCATCGACAGCAGATAGTGTTGTGAGACATCCGCAGGCAGGAAATAATGGTTGCCGATCAAGCGGATCCCCAACAGTTGCATGGCTGGTCGGTTGGACAACAATAACCGCCCGCTACTGGCGTCGATCAGCAACAATGCTGCAGGAGAATCCTGCAGTAAAGACTCAAGATGCTTTTGCGCCCGAGTGTAGATGTATGTCAGGATCAAAATACTCGCCAGCAGCACGGCCAACCATGCGCCATGCTGTGAGATGAGATTCCAAAACCCGCTAAAGAGCTGCTCCATCTACCCTCGAATTAATCCTTTGGTTTACTAAAGATTAGAAAGATATCAGGTTCTTGTCTGTGGATCTGCACCAATTGATGGTTTTGTGTATATAAACGGCTGACCAAGCAATGATCCTTGTGCGCCGTCACGATCCAGCCGACGGCCAATTTCCGTCATCGCCAGCCAGCGATTCTCACACCACAACGGCGCCAGTAATGTCGGCCGCCGCGCCGCCGAGCTAACCCGGTGGAACACCACTTGAGGTGGTGTCATGCGTATCATGTCACAAGCAATATCAACATACGTTTCCAGGCTCAGGACAGGTAACCGCCCCGCTCGCCAGGCTTTCGCCATGGTGCTGCCCTCAACAATATGTAACCCGTGCAACTTAATCCCATCCGTACCAACGGCCAACACCTGACGCAGCGTGGCCAGATTGTCCGTTTTGTTCTCTTTTGGCAGCCCAACGATCAAATGAGTACAGACTTTGATCCCCAATGCACGCGCACGCTGGGCAATATCTGCGTAGCAGGCAAAATCATGCCCACGATTGATGCGTTTGAGCGTGGCGTCGTTGGCGGTCTGCAGGACGTTGCCGTAGATGACGTGATCGACCTCGTCGGGCGCGACGCCGGCCTTCTCGAGGGCGGCGGTGGCGGACGGGACGGCGATGTCGGCCGCGGTGAGACCGGCGAGGGCGCCGCCCATGGTGCCGAACGCCGTGCGCTGGCCGGAGAGGATGACGATCTCGCGGGGACCGATGTTGAGCATGGGGAGACTCCTGTGGAAGCCGCCCCTGTATCCTGATCAGAGGGCCCCGAGGGCCTGCAGGACCGCGTCGGTGGCCTGCGAAGTCGACAGGTCGCCGCCGAGCTCCCGGGTGACCTTGCCCGCGCCGAGGGTGGCCTCGACGGCGGCGCGGATCTGCGTGCCCTGCTCGGCGTGGCCGAGGAAGTCGAAGAGCATGCCGGCGGACAGGATCGCGGCGAGGGGGTTGGCGATGCCCTGGCCGGCGATGGTGGGCGCGGAGCCGTGCACGGGCTCGAAGAGGCCGAGCTTGCCGGGGTGGATGTTGCCGCTGGCGGCGAGGCCGATGCCCCCCTGCAGCTGGGCGCCGAGGTCGGTCACGATGTCGCCGAAGAGGTTGTTGGTGACGATGACATCGAACTGCTCGGGGGCGCGGACCATCTCCATGGTGAGCACGTCGACGTAGAGATGGAAGGTGCGGATGCCGGGGTAGTCGGCCGCGACCTCCTTGAAGGTGCGCTGCCAGAGGTCGTGCCCATGACGCATGGCGTTGGACTTGTCGGACATGCACACGCTCTCGCGACCGTGCTCCACCGCGTAGTCGAAGGCGGCCCGGATGATGCGCTCCACGCCCTTGCGGGTGTTGAGCTCGGCCTCGATGGCCACCTCGTCGGGGGTGCCGCGCTTGAACTGGCCGCCGACCCCGGTGTACAGCCCCTCGGTGTTCTCGCGGAAGACGACGAAGTCGATGTCGCGGGGGCCCTTGCCCTTGAGGGGCGTGTAGCGCTCGTCGAGGAGCTGCACCGGTCGCAGGTTGATGAAGAGGTCGAGCTCGAAGCGCATGCCGAGCAGGATCTCCTTGGCGTGCACGTTGCTGGGGACCCGGGGGTCGCCGAGGGCCCCGAGGAGCACGGCGTCGTAGTCGGTGCGGAGGGCCTGCATGGTCTCGGCGGGCATGGTGGTGCCGTCGCGGAGGTAGCGCTCGGCGCCGAGGTCCATCCTGTCGAAGTCGAGGGTGAGGCTGCTGGGGCGGAGCGCCTCCATCACCCGGATGGCCTCGGGGATGACTTCCTGACCGATCCCGTCGCCGGGGATGACCGCGATGCGCGCCATGCTGCCTCCTCTCCACGCTGTGGGCGGCAGAGGTAGCCCGGGGGCTAGCGCGAGGCGAGGGGGCTGCCGGGGGGGACCCAGCGGCGCAGACCGTCGCCGAGGACGACCGGGGCCTCCCGCAGGGCGGCCATGTCGGCGCAGCCCGTGAGGAGGGCGGCCAGCCGAATCTCGTCGACCAGCTCTTCGGCGGCCTCCATCGCGCCCTGCTGCCCGCCTTCGTTCCAGGCCATGAGGAGGTTGCGGGCCATGCCGCCGGCGGTGGCACCCAGGGCGATGGCGCGGGCGATGTCGAGGCCGTGGCGCACACCGCCGGTCGCTACGATGCCGAGGCCGAGGCCTGAGAGCTGGGCCACGCTCGCCGCCGTGGGAATGCCCCAGTCCCAGTAGAGCTCCCCGAGGCGGCGGGTTCGGGCCCGCGCTCGTAGGGTCTCCACGGCGACCCAGCTGGTGCCGCCAGCGCCGGAGACGTCGACCCAGCGCACGCCCCTCGCCACCAGGCGCTCCCCGACCCGGCGGGACAGGCCGCAGCCCGTCTCCTTCACGATGACGGGAATGCCGAGGTCTTCCACCAGCCGCTGGATGGTGTCGAGCCCCCCCCGGAAGTCGTCGTCGCCCTCGGGCTGCACGACCTCCATCGCGGGATTCAGGTGGACGCAGAGGGCGTCGCAGCCCGTGCTTCCGACCATGTCGCGGAGCTGCTCGGTGGATGCCTCGCGGGCCTGCACGACGCCGATGTTGCCGAGGATGACGGCCGTGGGGGCGACGTCACGCACGCGGTAGCCGTCCGCGATGCCGTGCTGGAGCAGGGGCCGCATGGAGCCGAAGCCGAAGGCGAGGCCGTGGGCCTCGGCGACCTGGGCCAGGTCGCGGTTGATGGCCTCGGCTCGGTCGACGCCGCCGGTCATGGCCGCGATGACGAGCGGGGCCCGCAGGGTCTTGCCGACGAAGGGGGTGGAGAGGTCGATGTCGCCCACGGCGAGCTCGGGGAGAGCGTCGTGCACGAGCTGCACGTCGTCGAGGAGCGTGGTCTTGCCGCGGAAGGCGACGGCATCGCTGGCGCACAGGTCGAGGTGGTCGGCCTTGCGGGCGGAGATGTTGCTCATGGGGGTCAGACCTCGTGGGCGCCGGGGGCCAGGGTCGTGGGTATCACCTCGAAGCCCTCGTCGGAGACCGCTGCCTCCCAGGCTGCCCGTGCGGCGGGGTCGGCGAAGGCGGCCACCACCACGTCGCCTCCGCCGGCGCCGGAGGGCTTGGCTCCGCCACCGTGGTCCCGCGCGAGGGCGCACAGTCGTCGAAGGCCTGGGGTCCAGTAGGCGATGCCGGCCGCCTCGGCCATGCGCCCGAGGGCGTCCCCGGCGTCGTTCAGTCGCTCGGGGAGGGGGAGGGGGGCGTCGACCAGGGCGGTGCTGGCCTGTACGAAGGCCGCGCGGTCGGGCCAGGCGAGGTACTGCTCCACCCTGGGGCCCGTGCGGGCCGAGGTGCCGCTGAAGGCGATGGTGATGTCGACGGGGGGCACCCGGGTGACGACCTGCCCCTGCAAGCGCACCACGCCTCCCCAGGAGGCCGCCGCGACGTCGATGCCGGAGCCCGACCCCTGGACGCGGTGGTGCACCTCCAGGGCCGCCTGATGGACATCCGCCGGGCCCGCGACCACCCCGGCCATGGCTCGCCCGGCCAGGTAGGCCACGACGGTGGCCGCTGCGCTCGACCCGAGCCCGGGCTTGGACCGGGTGGTCGGAGGAGGCTGGGCGAAGAACCGGTAGCGGGCTGCCGGTGCGCCGGCGGCTTCCAGGGCGGGGCGGACGAAGCGGTCGTCGGCCCCGGGCGGGGTCTCGATGGCCATCGGGCCCGACAGGGCCTCGCAACCGACCCCGCGGTCCACGGCCGCCACCAGCGCGGGGGCACCGTCGAGGACGGCGTACTCGCCCAGCAGCACCACCTTTCCCGGCGCGAAGAAGCGCCTCACGCGGGGCTCGTGACGCGGGCAGCGTTCCCCGGCGCCAGGATGTGGACCTGCTCGGCATGAGGCCGGAGGGTGGCTGCGACGGCCTCTGCGTCGGCCGCCTCGCACAGCACCTTCACCTGGGGGCCGGCGTCCATCGTCGCCCACGCACCGATGCCGCGGGCCCTGAGGGCCAGGACTTCGTGCATGGCGGCCACGGTCCCCGCCTGCCAGTAGATCAGCGGGGGCCAGCTGGTGTGCATGGTGGCGTGCATCTTCTGGGTGGACTGCTCCATCACCGTGCCGAGCTGCTCGAGGTCGCGGGCCCGCACCGCCTCGATGCCTCGGGCGACGTCGTCGGCCGCCGTGGCCACCCAGGTGGCGTAGTAGGGGGACGTGGCGCGGCTGCGTTCCATGCCCTCGGTGCTGCCGACGGCCTTCTTGCCCGCGTGCACCACGGCGACGACCATGCGCACGTCCCAGTGGTCGGCCGGTGCCACCGGGGCCCCGTGGCTGTCGGTGCCGTCGCTGCGCTCCCCGAGGTGCCACTGCACGAAGCCTCCCCACAGGGAGCGACAGGCCGAGCCCGAGCCTTGGCGGGCCAGGGCGGACAGCTCCTCCCGGGAGCGCTCGATGCCGGCCGCACCGGTCGCGGCGAGGGTGAGCGCCGCGAAGCCAGAGGCACTGGAGGCGAGGCCGGCCCCTCGGGGGAAGGTGTTGGTGGACACGACGTGGACCGGCGGCCGCTGGGGGTCCAGCCGGTCGAGGAACTGCAGCACGCGGCCGGCCTCTCGGCCCTCGACCACCGCGCCGTCGAGCTCGACCACGTCGGCGTCGGCTCCCCAGTGGACCTCGGTCGTGGTCTGGAAGCCGCTGAGGGTGAGGGAGAGGCTGGGGACGGCAGGGAGGTTCCGCGCGATGTCTCGCTTGCCCCAGTACTTCACCAGCGCGATGTTGGGGTGGGCGACGGCGGTACAGCGGCTCATGGGGCCTCCGGTCGGCACACGAGGGCGGGGATGTCGCGGCGGCGGGCGGCATCGGTGAGGGGCTCGGGATCGTGGACCAGCGCGATGACGACGCCGCCTCCGCCTGCGCCGGCGAGCTTGGCCCCGTAGGCCCCGTGGGCGCGGGCGAGGTCCACCAGCTCGTCGAGTCGTGGGGTGGACACGCCGATCTGCTGCAGCAGGGCGTGGTTGCGGTCGAGCAGACGACCCAGGGCCGGTGGGTCGGCCAGGGCGTCACGGACCTCGTCGACGAGGTCGCCGATGGCCTGGAGCACCGGGTCGATGGCGGGGCGTCGAGCAGCCACGCCGCGCACGAGCTGGGCGGTGTCGCCGGCCGAGCCCGAGTCCAACACCACCACGGTCCACGGGCCGGGGACCAGGGGCTCGATGGCCATGGGGGGCCCGCGGCGGAAGCCGACGCAGCCGCCGTTCGCGCTGACGACCACGTCGAGGCCGGAGGGGTTGCCGTGAAAGGCCCGCTCGATGGGCATGGCGGCATCGATGAGCGCCTGCCCGGCGAGGGAGGGCTGGTGGGCCCGGACGAGGGCTACCGCCAAGGCGGCCGAGCTCCCCATGCCCCGCCCGACGGGGATGTCGGAGCGGACCTGCACCGCCCAGCCCTGGCTCGGGAGCACGGTGCACAGGGCGTCGCGGACCCGTGGGTCGGTGTGGGGGCTGTCGACCCGGGTGGGCCCGACGTGGGGCGACAGGGTGACGTGGGTGCGAAGGTCGACGGCGAACGCGATGGCGGGGTGGCCGTACACGACGGCGTGTTCCCCGACCAGGATGAGCTTGGCGCTGCCGTGGCCGGTCACGAGCGCTGCTGGCGCAGGATCTCCCGCGCGGTCTCCACCGAGAAGTCGCGACGGCGGACCAGCTCGGTGGTGACGCGCGGCACCTCTTCGGGGGCAGCGCCTGCGGTCGCGGCGATGGTGCGGGCGTGCATGCGCATGTGGCCGCACTGGATGCCCTCGGTGGCCAGGGCGCGGAGAGCGCCGAGGTTCTGGGCCAGGCCGACCGCGGCCGCGACGGCGGAGAGGTCGCGTGCGCCCCGGACGCCCAGCAGCTCGAGGTTGTGCTGCACGGTGGGGTGGACACGGATGGGGCCACCGACGGTGCCGAACTGCATCGGCACCTCCAGGCTCCCGACGAGGAAGCCTTCGTCGTCGAGCTCCCAGCGGGTCATCGGACGGTATTGGCCGTCGCGGCAGCAGAACGCGTGGGCCCCCGCCTCGATGGCGCGCCAGTCGTTGCCCGTGGCCAGCGCGACGGCGTCGATGCCGTTCATCACGCCCTTGTTGTGGGTGGCGGCGCGGTAGGGGTCGGCCCAGGCGAAGCGCCAGGCTGCGGCGATGGCCTCGGCGACCTCGCGACCGTCCATGTCGGAGGAGGCCAGGCGGGCGGGGTCGACCCGCACCCGGGCACGGGAGAGGCGGCGGTCGGCCAGGTTGGACAGGATGCGCAGCCCCACCGGCAGGCCGGTGATCTCGGTGACCGACGGCGCGAGGTGCTCGGCGAGGGTGTTGAGCATGTTGGCGCCCATCGCGTCGACGCAGTCGAGCAGGATGTGCAGCACCACCATGTCTTCCGCGGGGCGGCCGGGCTCTTCGTAGCGCAGGGTGCGGATCTCGAGCCCTCGCACGCCGCCGCCGCGCTCCACCAGCCGTGGATGCACCGACGCCGCCTCGGCCTCGAGTCGGGGCAGGGCCGCCTCGAGCGCCGCCGCCGTGGCCTGGGCATCGGGCACGGCCGCCAGCTGGATCTGGGCGATCATCACGCTGGGGTCGGACTCGGCGACGAAGCCTTCGCCGTCGCGGGCGATGCGGGCCATGTTGGACACCGCCGCCACGACGGATGGCTCTTCCACCACCATGGGCACGAGCCGGTCTTCGCCGTTGATCTTGAAGTTCACGGCGACCGCGTTCGGCAGGACGAACGTGGACACCACGTTCTCCACCATCAGGTTGGCGGCGTCGAGTGAGAGAGACCCATGCCGGTAGCCATCGAGCACGCTCGTGGGCACGCCGGCCTTGGCGAGGGCGTTGCGACGACCCTCAGGGTCGAGCTTGTAGAAGCCAGAGATGCGGCTGCTCATGGTGATCGGCTCCGCGAGATCGAGGGCCTATCGCGGAGGGGCAGGAGCTGTCACCCGGTGTAGAGACTGTCGAGGACGTCGGCGTAGTGGGCCTCGACGACGCGGCGCTTCACCTTCAGGGATGGGGTGAGCATCCGGTTCTCCTGGGTGAACGCCTCGGGTAGCACGGCGATGCGCCGCGCTTGCTCCCAGGGCGGGAGGTCGCGATTGACCGCGTCGACGTAGTCCTGGATGAGGTCGACCAGCAGCCGCTGCTCGTGCAGTCGATGGGGGTCGGAGGGGACGTCGTGCTCCTTGGCCCACTCACTGGCCCGGCCGCGATCGATGGTGACCAACGCGACGCAGTAGGGCCGACGGTCGCCGTGGAGCACGGCGTGCGCGACGTAGGGACAGCGGTTGCGGAGCTGGTTCTCGAAGTGGGCCGGCGGGATGCTCTTGCCGCCCGCGGTGACGATGAGCTCCTTCTTCCGGCCCGTGATCTGTACGTGGCCGCTGTGGTGCACCACGCCGAGGTCGCCGGTGCAGAGCCAGCCGTCGTCGGTGAGGACACGCTCGGTCTCCTCGGGATGGTTCCAGTAGCCCTTCATCACCCCGCGGCTGCGGATCAGGATCTCACCATCGCCGCTGATCTTGACCTCGCAGCCCGGCAGGGGCTTGCCCACGGTGCCGAGGCGCATGTCGTCGGGGCGGTTGACGCAGCTGGCGGCGGCGGACTCCGTGAGGCCGTAGCCCTCGAGGACCAGCAGGCCGATGGCGTCGAAGAACTCGGCCACGCTGCGGGACAGCGGCGCACCACCGCTGATCATGAAGCGCATCTGGCCGCCGAAGGCCTCGCGGAGCTTGCGGAACACCAGGCGGTCGGCCAAGCGCAGCTTGGCGCGGAGCAGGCCGTTGGGAGTGCGGCCCTGCTGGCGCACGGCGCTGGCGCGGCGGCCCACCTTGAGGGCCCAGGCGAAGAGCGCCCGCTTGTGCGGTGGCTGGGCTTTCGCCTCGGCGTGGATGCGCTCCATGGCCTTGTCGAAGACGCGCGGAACCCCGGCCATCCACGTGGGCTGCTGCGCGCGGAGGTTGTCGCTCAGCTCGTCGACCGCACCGTCGACCACGGTGGGGATGCCCAGACGAATCAGGGACATCTCCAGCACCTTCGCGAAGACGTGGGAGAGGGGAAGGAAGAGGAACTGCACGTCGGCGGGGGTGAGGAAGCCCAGGGCATCGATGGCCTCGGCCTTGTAGAGCCACGCATCGTGCGTGAGCATCACGCCCTTGGGGTGGTCGGTGGTGCCCGACGTGTACATCACCGTGGCCAGTTGGTGGGCCGACACCGAGCGCCGGGCCTCGGTGTAGCCCTCGGGGTTCTTCGCAGCCCAGGAGCGGCCTTCCTCTTCGAAGGCCTCGAGGGAGACGACGAAGCCCCGGCGGCGTCGCTCGTCGCGGAAGACGACGATCCGCTCGAGCTTCGGCAGGGCCTCGCGGATGCCCTCGATGCGCTCGGCCTGGGCGGGCGTGTCGACGAAGATGACCCGGCAGCCCGAGTCGGCCAGGATGTACTCGCAGTCGGCGGTGGGGGCGGAGGGGTAGACCGTGGTGGTGGCGCCCCCCGCACAGAGGATGGCGAGGTCGGCCAGGACCCACTCGTGGCAGGTCTTGGAGAGGATGCAGCAGCGGTCCTCGGCCTCGAGGCCCAGCCCCAGCAAGCCCGTGGCGATGGCCTTCACGTGCCGGCCGGCATCTTCCCAGGTCATCTCCGCCCAGTCCGCGCCCTGGCGGAAGCGGAAGGCGACGGCATCTGGGGTGGAGCCGATGCGGTGGTGCCACAAGTCGGGCACGGAGCGGAAGCTGCTGGCGGCGAGATGCGCGGTGTCGGGAACGGCGCTCATGGCCGACCTCAGGTTGCGATGTGGGGGGGCGGTGCCACCTTGAGCCGCGCCTTCTTTAGCGCCGCCAGGCTGCTCTGGATGAGCTCGGAGCGCGTGGAGAGCAGCTCGGCACCCGGAACCCAGCCGCGGATGGTGACCACCGGGCCGCGGGGGGTGAGGGCGGTGACGTGAACATCCGGGACGGGGTCGGCGAGGATGTCTTCGTGGGCTTCGAGCACACCGCGCAGGACCTCGGAGGCCTTGGCGAGGTCGGTGCCGGGGGCGAGGGTGAAGTCGAGGGCGACGCGCCGCTGACCGAGCTGGGTGTAGTTCTCGATGGGGCCGTTGAACACGGTGTTGTTGGGCAGGGAGACGAGCACGCCGTCCGGACCCCGCAGGAGCACACGGAAGTAGCTCTGCTCTTCGATGGTGCCCTGGCTGCCGCCCAGCGACACGAAGTCGCCCACCCGGTAGGGGCGTAGGGTGATCAGCAGGGCGCCCGAGGCCACGTTGCTCAGCGAGCCCTGCAGGGCCATGCCGATGGCCAGGGTGCTCGCGCCGAGCATCGCCGTGACCGGCGTGAGGTCGACCTCGAGGTACTGCACGGCCGCGATGGCGCCCACCACCAGCACCAGCGGGCGGACCGCCTTGGCCAGGAGTGTGCGGATCATGGGGTCGAGGCCGGTGCGCTCCAACAAGCGCCCCACGAGCCCGCCGAGCCAGCTGCCCACCACGGCCGCGATGCCGAGGATGGCCGCTGCGACCAACACCTTCCACAACAGCCCGAGCACCAGCGCGTTCATCATCCCCTCAGCTTCGGGTCCATGGCGTCACGTAGCCCGTCACCGAGCAGGTTGAAGGACAGCACGGCGAGGAGGATGGCCATCCCCGGGAAGACCGCCACATGCGGCGCCAGGCGAAGCACTTCCTTGCCGTCGGCCACCATCACCCCCCACGTGCTGGTGGGGGGCGGCACGCCGAGCCCGAGGAACGAGAGCCCAGCCTCGGCGAGCATCGTCGAGCCGATGGCCAGCGAGCAGTACACGATGACCGGCGCGAGCGCGTTCGGGATGAGGTGCCAGAACAGGATGCGGCTCGGGCTGAGGCCCAGCGCCTGGGCGGCCTGGATGAACTCCTGCTGCTTCAGGGAGAGCACCTGGCTCCGCACGATGCGGCCCACGCCCATCCACCCGGTGAGCCCCAGGATGAAGACGATGAGGAAGATGCCCCACACGCCCTGGATCCGGAACAGGCCCACGATGGTGAGGAGCAGCACCAGGCGCGGGAGGGCCAGGATGGCGTCGGTCACGAACATGATGAGCTTGTCGGTCATGCCGCCGGCGAAGGCCGCCAGGGCGCCCAAGGTGGTCCCGAGGGTGGCCGCGATGGTGACCGCGATAAAGCCGATGGAGAGCGAGATCCGGCCGCCGTACAGCAGCCGGCTGAACACGTCGCGCCCGAAGGGGTCGGTGCCCATCAGGTAGACCGAGCTCGGCGCCAGGTTCTTCTCACCCACGTCGATGGCGATGGGGTCGAAGGGGGCGATGAGCGGGGTGAGCAGCGTCGCGCAGATCATGAACAGGACGCCGAAGAGACCGAGCATGCCCGTCTTGTGGCGGAACAGCATGCGGAAGAAGATCTCGCGGTTGCTGTTGAACTGCTCCTCGGTGAGCTGCCGGGGGAAGGCCCGGCGGTAGGCCGTGAACCAGAGCCCGGCGGCCAGGGTCAGCCAGCTGACGACGCTGATGACGGCATGGATCGAGAGATTGCCCGCGCCGGAGGAGAACAGCACCTCGCCGATGCGAGGGAAGCCCCAGGCCGCCGACCAGAACAGGAGCAGGTCGAGGGAGAGCAAGCCGGTGCCGACGATCACCTCTCCCACCAGCAGGTGGCCGAGGCCGGGCAGCACGAAGCCCGCCCGGGTGATGGACGGCGCGGTGAAGTCGCGGGTCTTGACGATGGCGGTCATCGGTCAGTCGTACTTGATGCGAGGGTCGACGAGGGCGTACGCGAGGTCGGCGGCGAGGTTGCCGAGCACCACCATCAGCGTGAACACGAAGAAGCAGGCGATGAGCACGGGGGTGTCCTGCTCGTAGATGGCCGACAGGATGAGCCGCCCCATGCCCGGCCAGGCGAACACCTGCTCGATGAGCACCGAGCCCGAGAACAGGAAGGGCACCGACAGGCCCATGAGGGTGATGACCGGCAGCAGCGCGTTGCGCAGGGCGTGCTTGATGATGACTGTGCGCTCGTGGAGGCCCTTGGCCCGGGCGGTGCGGATGTAGTCTTGCCGGATGGTCTCGAGGAGCGCCGACCGCATGTAGCGAGCGGTGGAGCCGCTGAAGGCGAGCCCCATGGCGAAGCCGGGCAGGAGGAGGTGCTTCGCTCGGTCGACGAAGATCTCCCACGCGGAGGGGTCGATGTACTCGAGGTAGGGGTCGGACATGCCCGAGAGGGGCAGCGAGAGCAGCGCGGCGGTGTCTTGGGTGATGCTGCCGGCATCGGCCAGCCCCTCGACCCAGCCCGTCCAGTAGAGGCCCCCCAGCAGCTGCAGCATCAACGCCAGCCAGAAGCTGGGCACGCTGTAGAGCACGAGAGCGCCGACGCTGATGGCGGCGTCGGAGCGGGTGTTGTGCCGCACGGCCTGCAGTGAACCCAGCACGATGCCCACCGGGTAGGTGACGAAGAGGGTCACCGCCGACAGCAGGATGGTGTTGGGCAGCGACTCGAAGATCATGTCGAAGACCGGGCGCTCCTGGAAGATGGAGCGGCCGAAGTCGCCGGTGGCCATGTTGCCCAGCATGATGAAGTAGCGCTCGACCGGGGAGCGATCGAGGCCCCACTTCTGCTCGATCAGCTGGCGCACCTCCGGCGGGGTCTCGGGGGTGAAGAAGCGGTCGGTGGCGTCGCCCGGGGACAGCTCCACCAGCACAAAGATCAGCGTGATCACCCCCAGGACCAGGGGCACCGCCATCAGGAGCTTTCGGACGATGTAGGCGATCAACGCGGGTACTTCACGAGGTCCGCGGGCACCCACCAGGTGTGGGTGTCGCGCAGCGGCGAGCTGATCTCGACCTTGACGTCGCGGAAGCGGTCGTTCACCGCCACGATGTCATCCCGCCAGTAGAGGAAGGTGTAGGGCTGGTCCTCGTAGATGCGGGCCTGGATCTGCTGGAGCAGAGCGTTGAACTTCTGGCCGTCCGGCTCTTTGAGGGCCTGCTCCAGCAGCGCGTCGACGTCGGCGTTGCTGTAGCTGGTGAAGTTGAACTCGTAGCGCTCGCCGCTGTGCCAGAGCGGGGTCATGTCCACAAACAGCGCCGCGCTCCAGCCCGCCAGGCTGGC
>ENA-OWNT01003907-OWNT01003907.1-seawater-metagenome-genome-assembly--contig:-NODE-3907-length-13584-cov-4.050122_pt1 | contig 13584 bp, 7 predicted proteins | sample MGYA00238136_ERZ651165 | MGnify/ENA primary metagenome ERZ651165 (study PRJEB26861, sample SAMN08777766) | seawater metagenome | isolation source: coastal seawater | place: USA: Florida | collected...
CTCCGCTGCGACCACGAGAACGAGCGATGGCGGGACTTTCAAAACCCGCGCGCTTCGCTGTCGCTGCGCAGATCGCGGCGTCCGTCTCTGCGTCGAGGTGTTTTGGTCGTGGTCGTGGTCGTGGTCTTGGTCGTGGTCAGTCGCCGAGATTGGTCGCCGAGGTCCGATTACTTGCTCACTGTCTGTCCGCCCACGTGTCGGTCGGTCGGTCGATCGGTTGGTGATGTTGTGTCTGCTGGTCTGTCTGTGGTCCGTGATGTCATTCAATATCTGTCCCGCGTGTGCCTGTTGCTTTTCCGCGTTGGGTTTTCGTATCGCTCTCTTGTTTTGTCTTCCTTCCGTTCGTTTTTTTTTCTGTTTTTTTTTTTTTTTTTATTTGATCCATCGTCGTTTCGGTTGCATATTCAGTGCTGCATATTTGTCGTCTCTCTCGCCTTCCCCGCGTCTGTGGCAGTACTCTTGAAGCCCCACGCGCAGCAATATGTCCGGCGAGGTGCAAGTGGACATCCCCATTCCCGCCACGTGGGTGCCGGGGCAGACCCTACGCTTCGCCTGGGGTGGCCAGACGTACGACGTTGTGCCGCCGGCTGACTCCGTGTGCGGGTCCAAGCTGCGCGTGGCCGTCCCGGCCATCAGCACACCGGAGAAGTCCTCGGTACGCGCAAAGAAGGCGACCAAGCCGAAGCAAAAACTGCCGACTCCGAAAACAGAGCCAACTCCGCCGACGGCGGCAGTGGGCAAGACGAGGTTCCGCCGGACCAAGGCAGAACTGGCCCAAGGGCTGACGATTGAACAAGCTAAGGCACGGCGGCTGGCGAATGCGGGAGCAGGTGCACAAAAGACGAAAGCTTGCGCGTCAGCAAAGGATACTCCGTCGAAGAAGAAGGCCAAGCCTGACCAACCGCTAAAAACAGTGGAGAAGGTGAAAACAGAGGCGACGGTGAAAACAGGAACCGATGCTCCCGCAGCAGCAGCCCAAGAGTTCACCGCAATCACGACCCCGGATCGCCGGTCCGGTCAGCGGGCAAAGGCATTTCGGTCTTTTGCGTCTGCGAAGGTTGAAGACCGAATCGCTCGCGCGTGCAACCAACGTATGTTTCTCATATCCGGAGCAAAGAGCGCGTCGCATCAGCCAGAGACACCGAGCATGGATTTTTTCGTGGTGGGCAGCACTGGCAACGTGTACACTGTGCAAGTTGGAGCTCTGCAGGTAAGCCGTCCGTCTGGGCTGTTGTGTGTTGTGAACGCGCCCTGTCTATTGTTTCTCGTGTCGTGCCCTACACGGGTGGTTTCGATGGAGCGTTCTCGCCAACTTGGTGGTGGCTAGCTGGGGGCACTAGAGTACCTCCTTATGTGCGCGCCTGGGTGGCTTCATCCCTAACTGTTCCATCCCCGCTGTTCCTCCCAGACCTGCTCGTGTCCAGACGCGGGGAAAGGGAATTTGTGCAAGCACGTGCTGTTCGTCATGCTCAAGGTGTTGGGAGAGCCATCGACCTCTCCGATCGTCTGGCAAAAGGCGCTCACGGCCTCGGTACGTGCTGTACTGCCCGTGAGGTTGGCCATCGCTCGTGCTTTGCATGCCCAGAGCAAAGCGAACGGCGACGGCACCAAGACGCTGTGACCACGCGCGAGCTTTCTGACGTCCACTGCGCTGTCGTGTGCATGTCCTCTTCTTGGTTGCAGGAGCGCACGAATCTCTTCGCGCGGTATGCCCACCGCCGTGCCCGAACTGGAGTGGATGCCGCCGCCGCTGTGCGGGCCGCCTTCGAACGACAACGCAGCGGTGGAAGCGACGGCGGCGCCGAGGCAGAGGAGCAAGGTATTAAGCAGCGTCCGATTGGCGAGGACTCGGACTGCGTAATCTGTTTCGATCCTCTCAAAGGTCATGGTGCCATCGTGTGGTGCAAGACGGGCTGCGGACACTCGCTACACAAGGCTTGTATTGACGCCTGGAGCAGGCAGAAACGGGCCGAAAGAAACCAAGTGACGTGCCCGTACTGTCGCGCAGACTGGCCCGAAACTGCTGCTGGCGGCAGTAGCAACGTCGCCGGGGTCACGGCCAACGAAGGGTACGTCAACGTTGCACAGGTGACAGGGCAAAGCACGTATCGCCCTGAGTACCACTCCTCGGGCTGGGGCTACGGAGGCGGCTGGCGCAAGGGCTACCGCCGATGGCGCCGCCGATGGTAAGAGTCCGCCAGCTGAGGGCAAGACAGCCCGCGCATCCGGTGAACGTAACGACCCGCAAGGCACAAGGACGTGGTGTGTTGCCAGCAGACCTGCAGCAATTATGTGTCAGCTTTTCATAACGTTTATACTGTGCCGAAAAAGCGAGAGGAGCAGAGCTTTAAGATAGAGAACGGTGTTGTCTGTTGCTGAGACACATAGGAAACACTGATTCAGAAAATGATGTGGAATTGACAGCTTTTGGTAGCAACGTCTCGTCTCGGTCGACAGACGCAAGTCTGAATGAATGCAGCTGGCTGCGCAAAGCCATTGATACAGCCTGTACTTTAATTTCGGAAGGTCGTTGCTTCTGTTATGTGCGTTCTGTGTTGTGTTGTAGTGGTGCAGCAGCTTTGATTGCTGTTGGCAGTGCGCGGTGCGCGGTGCGCGATGCGCGGTGCGCGGTGCGACGTGTGTTCTGTGTTGTGTTGTTGGTGTTGTCGTTGTGTCAGTGCGGCGACAACACCGAGTCGACATCGTTATCACTCCACGGCAAACGCCGCATTATTGATTCGGTGGAATGTGGGATTCCGACAGATACCATATGTTTTCAACGTCAAAGTAGCCAGTGCACCGAGCGGGCACCGAGTCGTCACGGTGCGTTGTCTTACCACTCGGAAAAGGATCCGCCAGCTTGGTCGGCAAACTCCAACGAGCTGAGGTTTGACACATGACTCCGAGGACGAAGTTAGGGAATTGAGCTAGCGTCCAAACGTAAAGTATGGTGGATGAAAATTACTTTAACAGAAAACTTGGAGTCAGGGTTGTTTTTGGGCTATGCGTGTTTTCATGGCGTCGTTCCACGTCAAGGTGTTGCAAATAACAGCAACACTTCGAGGCTCGTTGTCCAATTGAAATGCAGCAGTGGGACGCATGCATTGCAAAGGTTATTTTGAACTAACATTCTGTGACGATGATTCCGCCAAGATTGAGCGATGAGTACAGGCAGCTGGTCTGGCCATGCGAACCTGTGCTCCAGCTCCACGGTCTGCATCCCGTGATCCGTTCCAACTCTGGGGTTCTGCACATTAAGTTACGCGCTCTGATTGCGAACCCATCAAGTGCTGCAAGCACACTGTCCAAACTGGGATTTGAGCTCGATCAAGTCCCACTGTTTCGGCGAGGCCGTTGCAACGCGGCAATACTTCACTTCGCTGCTTCTTTGTCGCGATTGCTGTCAAGGCATGTCAGTTTTGAAACGTATTTGGCGCAAGTGGGCATTGACCGTGCAAGCTGGGACAGAGAGCCAATTTCTCAAGAGCTGTACCACGCAATGAATTCTTTGTGGCCCGCCGCGAGCGCAGACTGTTGCTCTGTCGAAAATTGGTCTAAGTTTCTCGTTCTCACTGCGTTGCTAGAACAACGAATCTCTCAGCAAGTTAGGTATATTCAACAACGTCTCGTGAGTTCCGCCGACTCCGATGACGATGAGGGCAGGGACGCAGCGTATTCTTCCATGATGAGTGCGATTCTGGACCCATCAAGCCAATTTAGCTCGTACCACGCATCAACATGCTTTTGGTTGCGCTGTTTGTTCAATGGAAGACATGGGATCAATTTACGAAACTTGGTGTGGCATGGCTTTGTGCTACCGGGTGACCTGCACCCGCAATGGATTGCATTACTGATCACCATCACCTGCGAGTTCGAACACGTTGTGCAATCTCAGTTCAAGGTTGCTTCGCATAATCTTGACGCCGAATGCGCAGCTACCCCGGCTATCATGAAGCAGCGTGCAGTACAAATCTGCAGCATTTACCATGGCGTCGCGAACACCAACACAAATGATCTGGGTAACGAATTTGTGCGAATTGTGGAGGCAGAACACGATTTATGCAATCAGGAGCGTCAATTTTGCCGCATCGGACAAAGTATGCGCGAATCCTTCTTGAGCATATACAATGACGGTTCGTCATCAAGCAGTTCAGTCGGAGCGTGCTTCGCTGAGCCACAGACCGCAGCAGTGGCCGAGGACCTCCACCAAATGCTCACAGAGACGTTGCGACAGCTTGCGGGGGTCCAAGAACAGCCAGCGCAAACAAGCCGAACATTTCAGAATGTGAAACTGATTTCCTTTGGGCGGCAAAAATCTTCAAGGCCACCTTACGATATGGACAAGATTTTCAATTGCGAAAAGCTGAAAAACCCGTCGTCATCATCGAGAAAAGGTCGCACTGGTTTGGACAAGCGTCTCCGCAAAGAAATCATGTCGGATGCACGGGCCCGCCAGATTGTTGAGGAGGCTGTTTCGTACATTGTTCGTCGTCTGGATAGCTGGGATGGTTCCGGGAAAGCAAATTTGTTTATTGGATTGCGTTGTGCCATGGGTAAGCATCGGAGTGTGACGATTGCCGAAGAAATTTCATCTCAATTGCGAGTCCGGCAAAAGCAAACGTGTGGGCCCAGAGCACAAGCGGCGGTCTCTGTACAACATTGGGCTCTCGAACATCCACCACAGCCAAAAGGAAGAGAAAGAAACTTGAAAGGCTCGCGCAAACGGCACGCAAACGTACCAAACGTTGCAGTGCGGCCACATGAACAATCAAACGATGTAACACAAGCTGAACCGCTCGATTGGTCCGACACCGAGGAAGTGAATCTTGTGAATTTCTGCTTCCAATGCTACAGCAAAGGAAAGTTTGCCACGTTCCTGCGCGTCTCAACAGTTTTGCTCGAAATATGGTTGCGACGACTGTTTTGTCGCTTGAATTCTGCGGTCGTCGATCAATCGCTGATGACAGCAGAAGTGGGTCGGTACTTTGCAACATTAGATGGCTATGGACAGAGACACCTGCACCAGGTCGTGATTTTGCAAAGTATCCATTCTAGTGCACTGTCTCCGAAGTTGCGCCAAACTGACAAGCAATTCCCCAACGAACTACTAACGTGGCTGACAAACGCTCAGCGCAATCTTCTCTACGATTTGTATTTGGTTCAAGCAGGTCCAGCATTGAGAGCCAAGCTCGCTCATGGATGGGTATTGAACCGTGATTTCATGGCGACATCGTGCGGTGACCCTCCTTGCCCTGTGGCCACATTTACGCTTGCGATGTTGGCGTCCATAGTTGAAAATGCAAGTCGGTCACAACCCAACCCTTTATTTGGCGATCATTCGCGTATCCGCTCGCTCTTCCAAGTCATTCCACAACGAATTTCTTCCGTTTTCCTCAAAGCTTCACCCGCCACATTGTTCCAGAGGTTGTTTTTTCATCAGTCGGAACGATTTTGTCGACAGCTTCGGCTGGCGCTGCAGTGCCTTCACTCGACGTTGGATGCATTCATTCCGATGCTTCCACGGACAGAGACGGACGACGATCGACGCCACAACGGGTTTGAACTTGATTCAAAGGACATGTGTTTCATTCTCGAGAAAGCTCTATGTTTGCTGGAACACCCGGATTCCAATTCAACGCGGAATTGTAATATTCCCAACGAGGAAATGACCCGGCCCACCATGCGTGTAATTGTTCGCGCAAAAGTTGCGTCACGGTTAAAATTTGTCGTTCGAGATGTTATTGTGGCGTTGCAAGACTGCTGTTCTCGCATCAGTGGCTCGCAGCCAAATCAACAAGCACGAGCACCTCCACGGATGGTGTCGTTGCCGGAAGCCATTGATGTTGAACTTTGGGCGTGTGCTCGGAAGCTTGGCATGGATAGGACTTCAGTTGAACGCGGGCCACAAACTGAAGTCGAACACCCTGCAATAAGCGGTGGCGCGATAGCACTGCTTGGCGATTGCCGGCGGTTATTGGAACACATGTTGAATCACTATCGAGTTCTGGCTCATAGGGCTGTCACACGAACGGCGCGAACGGGACATCGCAATATGCTGGTAAGATCCGACTCGGGTACTGAATTGTATGTTGCCGCAGACGTGATCGTGCTGTGTTTCCTGTGCCTCCTAGGTGAAGGTTGCACAAGGCGCTTGTGCCGTTGCTGGCGCTGTTGGCTTTCATCTCCGTTTATGCGCAAGGATCGCCAATTTTTTAGGACTTGTTCAATCCAAGCACGGTGATGGTGATGACAGTGGCGATGTTGACAAATTCACTCAATTGGTACAAATTCATGGGAAAGCACTGACAGCATTGTGTCGTGACGTGACCGGAGCGACGTTCGACGGTGTAAGCGATGTTCCGGAGCAAGTACACACGAAAAGAAAAAGCATTGAAGAATCGTTGAACAATTACTTGACTTGCATACGGAGCAAAAAGTTCCAGAGGTTGATTCAGGTCGGCCATCACTAAACAGCAACCTACAACTCAAAGTCATTATCCATCAATCCATCAATCCATCAATCAACTAGCTGAAGTGCCATTACCGCATGTCATTCAATCACATCCAGTGATCCGTCATCGATCATCGACGGCAAGCAGCACGTAGCACGTAACTTAGTGTGAAAGCACATTTTGCGTTTTCTGTAAGATTCGCATGTAAACCGAGACTAGGTATCTGGAGACTAAAGACAGTGTCAAAGCGATCATTGCAGAAACTTCGCCGTTCCAACACACGTGACATTCGTAAGTACGCACGCAAGCCAGTCGAGAATGAAGTGCATACAAGCATAGCGTAGCGCAATCCCGTAATCCACAATGCCACCACATTGCCCGCCCGCGCATCCAACGCTGTGTCACCCTGTACATAGCTGGCACCACTTCCAGCAGTCAGCCCGTAGTCAGCCGCTCGCCGCCACTCACAGTCAGTCATTCGGTTAGTGACAACGCACAGCGACGACGCTGTGGGCAGTGGAGTGAGATCCACCACAAAGCAACGACGTTGACGACGCAGCGACGCAACGACGCAACGACACTTCGATCACAGAACATTTCGGCGTCAGCGTTCATCTATGTTTGGTTGGCGCTGGGACGGACGTTGTCGGTCAACACGCACACGCTATTGCATCTATACCACCGCGAACACGTTGCAAACACTAATCTCACAACTGACTTTGTGATGTGTTGTGAGTGAACTTGAAACGCGGCGACGGCGGGTGGCATTGGACGTGAACATTGTGGGGCGGCAATGGGGAGGTCAATTCATTCTTGTTCAACTAAAAGTGCAGACGAAGACGAAGACGAAGACGAAGACAAAGACAAACACATAGACAAACACGTTACTTCTTGTGGAATTCTAGAATTATTCGTGTGTTCTTGGGAACAATATTGAATCAAGTCTAATCTGTCGTCGAGCCTTGGGACATGTGTCGAGCCCATCGATGGCTGTGACCACGCAAGCGTCGCACATCAAGACCAACACCATGCTCGCACCCGTTTGCTAGTCGCCGTGAGGTGGGCGGTGTTTCTACTTTGAGGTGATGTCGCTTCATATTCCTGGAATGGCTCCAACGGAGACATGGTTCGGAGCAAATTGGGTCGAGGGCCGCAAAAATGGGCGGCCTTTTTTCATGAATGTTATAACTGGGGAAACAACTCATGTTCGGCCTCGAATTGAACACCAAGAGCAAATCGCGGCATTGACTGCTGATCAAGTGCTCGGTGACCTGCCAATCCAAACGCCGCAAAATAGTGCAACAAAGCCCAGCGCCAGGCACGCTGATGGTTCCAAGCAACGAGGCGACAAAAATCACAACAACAACCATGGCACAGGAAACACAGGACTTGGCTCAAATGGTAGTGGGATTGGTTCTGGCCTTCCATACACTGGAGCCGGTGCAGGTTCGCTGTACATTCCGGGCTCACCGGGCATTGGTTTTAGCAGTGCTTCCCACGACTTAGGCAGTAGTCATCGTGGTGTAACATCACCCACTGATGGAGAAATTTCCCTTTCTTCAGACGAAGAAGCTATGATTGGCAACTTTGACCATCTTGATTTGATGGATGAATTCGACCGCCATGGACCTGGAGGTGGTTTCGGTGGAGATTCTTCGTTGCCCAATAGTCCCCCATTCGGGTCCTTCCCGCCATCTGGAATGTCTTCAATTATGGGACCTACATCCCACAACGACCACGCAAACGCAACATTCAATGCGCCGCAGCCTGGTGATTCCGGCAAGCCATCTCAACCCCGTACTATCAACAAACCAAGGCGTCAACCTCGTCATTCCCGGGCAAGGCGGCGAAATAGCGCGCACAGCACTGGTAGCGAGGGCCGAGCCGCTGCCAAAGGGCATGATTCATCTTCTGCAAACGGCGCGAATGTTGATGATGCCACGCGGAAACGACGCCGCCGCAACGCAGAGCGTCTGCAGCAGAGAAAAGAGCAGGACGAACAAAAAGATAAAACCATCAAAAAGTTGGGTGAAGAAGTGCAGTCACAACAACAACAGATTGCAGTGTTGACGGCCGAAAATACAGCCCTGAAGCAACAAATCCACTTCTTGCAAGATCTTGTAAAGAATTCGATGATGCAGAAGAAGTAATTTTTTATAAAAAAAACAGTAATTCGGTATTTGTAAAGTTTAGTTGAGTTGTAAAAGTGGCTTTGTGTCCACTCACATCTCGATGAATGGTTCTGTGTCAAACAGTTTAAGTGCTTGACAGAACGGCATTCGCCATGTTCTCACTGTTGGTTGGTGGAGTCGAACAGGTACTGCCCAACTTCATCTTGCCATTCCTGTGCATGCGAACCACTTGGCTTTTGACCATGATTGGCGGACATCACCGATTTCAACTTCTCTTTGAGGGCGTCAACTTCTTTGCGGTGAAGTGCGTTGACCTTTTGCATTTTTGCTTCCGAGCTGTTTCTGAGCTGCTTGATGATGGCCATGTATTGCTGAGTCTTTCCTTGGAACACACTGGCGCGCTTCGCTGCTTCGGCACGCATTTTCTCGGCTTGTGCTTCGAGACGACGCTGTGCTTTGTTCTCAGCCTCTAGCTTGGTGCGCTCGATCTCTTCGTCGGCATCCTTCTTCATTTGTTCTGCCTGCTCTTGCAATTTTAAGGCGTGAGCATCCGCAAGTTGCTTTGCTGCAGCCTCCTTTGCAGCTGCGGCCTCCTCCCGCAATTTTTGTAGCGCAATCTTGTGCTTCTCTTGTAGGTCGGTCATTTGCCTTACAATTTCTTCGCTTCCGGCTCCTGCAGCTTGCACGCGCTCCATGGATGCTTTGGCAAGCTGTTGAGCCTCTGCTCGGACTTGTTTCAATTCCTTCAAGTGCTTGGCCTTAAGTTCGTTCAACATACGTTCTGTTTGTCCAATCACAGCCTTGTTGGCAAGGTGAACTCCGCGCTTGTGCGCTGCGACTGCCTCATGGTGCAAGGCCTGTTGTTCCTCGACTTTGCGCTTCTGCATCTCGAACGCAGTTGCCATGTTTTGCAGCAATCCATTCAAGTGGTTGCGTTGCTTCGTCATTTCAGACAGTTTGGCTTGCAAACGCTCAATCTCTTCATTTTTCGAAGATTCCAGAGCTTTCTTTTCGCGTGTGGCGCGCGCCAAAATATCAGTCTTTTCTTGCGTAAACGTCTTGGCATCATCTGCTCGCATAGCTTGCTCGGCCGCAACAGCTGCGTTAAGTTCCTCAACCTCAGCTCCGTGCTTTTCCGCGGCCATCTTTGTGCACTCCTCAAATTTTGCATGAAGGCGCGCCTTTTCTGCGTCGTGCGCTTCCTGTACTTTAGCAGCGGCTTCCTCAGCAGCTTGAGCTGCAAGGATAATTTCGTTCGCGTGAGCACGTGCAGCCGTGTCAAACTCGGCGCGGCGTCTTTCAAGTTCCTTGGAATGTTCCTTCGCGGCATCCTCGAGTTCCTTTTCGGCTGCTTCGGCGGCCGCTTCTGCTTTATTGACGTTGGCGCGGAGAGTTTGCATCTGGCTGTCATGATCACGGACTACAGTGGTCATTTCAGATGCGTGCTTGGCTTGCAACTCCGCTTTAATGTTCAGAGTGTTTGTGTTGTGTTGCTCGTTGAGTCGTTGAACAATTGATTCGTGGTGGGTGTCAAGCTCCTCTCGCAGAGACACCAGAGCTGCTGCATGCGTTGTGGCAACTTGCTCGGCCGAGTCCGCGGCCTCTTGCTTGAACGCTTCAAAGCTTGCGGTGGCGTCAGCTTGTTGTTGCTCCATCTGCTGTTCAAGCTGGCGTTGGCGCTCGGCTGCATCGTTACGGAGTTGAGTAATCTCTGCTTCGTGCTCTTTTGTTAATTCTTCCTGGGCGGCAGCATGTTGCGCTTTTGTCTCCAAAGCCGCATTCTCGAATTTAGCATTCAACTCAGCGAGCTGTTGCTTCAAATCGCTTGCGTGACTCTCCTTCAATGAGGCAACAGCGTCAACGTGCTGGGCTTCCTGCTCCTGAAGCTCGGATTGGAGTTCACTGAGTTTTTCTTCAAAAGTAGTCCGATCATTTTGAGCATTCTCCACAGCGTCGGTCAGTTCTTGCTTTGCAGTTGCAATCTCAGCCTTCAACTTCTCCACGTCGGTTTGATGCGCGGATGCCATTGACTCAAGCTCTGCTGCCAGGTTGTCAGCAGCGTCCTGGCGAAGCTTCTCAATTTCGTCAAGATGTTGCTTTGCAGTTTCGTTCATCAGGTCTTCTAACTTTGCGACTTGACCTTGGAGCGAATCCTTCTCTTCTGTCACCTTGGACAGTGCCGCGGCATTGCTGTTGGCTGTGGTTTCCCAAGACGCCGAAATTTCCTTCGCGTCCTTCAATTCTTCTTGAACGTTTGTAAGGTTCTCGGCAAGCTTTTGCGACTCGTATCGAACTTCATACAATTCCTGTTCGAGCTTGCCTTTCACTTGTCGTAACTCTTCCACAATTTGTTGCAGTGCTTCTTTGTCGCTCTCTGCTTTTCTTACAGACTCCCGTGCCTGGTCAAGGTGCTGTTTTGCCTCCGCTGCGGTCTCACGCATGTCATCGAGGCGCTGTTGAGTCCCGGTCAGTTCGGCACGAGCGGCCGTTGTTGCCCGCTGTTCCTCAGAAAGACGCAATTCAATTTCACGGAGGTCAGAAGCAGCAATCTGGGCTTTGCCTTCGGCTTCAGTTGCACGCATCTTGGCTTCATCAAGCTGAGCAGTGGTGGTCTCCAGCTGTGATTCCACATTGCGAAGCTCTGCCAGACGCAGCTCGCTCGCCCGAAGTTCATTCGAAAGCTCTTGAACACGTCCACGTTCGTCAGCAAGCTCTGTCTTGAGTGAAGATAATTGGTTGGTCTTGCTGGTAATCTTTGATTCCAATTTTGAGGTCGACTTGGAAAGGGTGTCAATTGTAGCCTGAGCTCCAGCGAGTTCCTTGTCCAAGGCAGCATGTTGCTGCAAAATTTGGGTGTACTTGTCGTGAACCTGTGTCACTTTTGCGCTTTCTGCGTCAAGCTGCACTTGCTTGCGGTCCAAAGCATCTTGCAGCTTCAACTGCTCTGCCATAACTCGCTTCAATTCCGAAGCAGAAGCTTCGGCCTCGCGGGTGATATTGCTGACTTTCTCTTCCGCTGCAGCAACGGCATCACTGTTTGCTTGGAGTTTGGCCTGCAGCGATTCGACTTCGGCGTTTCGCTTCGCAATTTCTGCATTGAGGGTCTTGGCAACAGCTTCTGCATCTGCAATAGCGTTCTGCTCAGAAGCAATAAGACTTTCAACTTTGCCTGTCAATTCTTGGATGGTAACACGGTCTGCATGTGACTTGTTGGTGCCGCGAGTCACTGCACCACGAGCGACTTTGAGGTCTGCCGCCATAACTTCAATCTTGCCGTGCAACTTGGAGTTCTCGATCTCAGCGTCTTGCTTCAGTGCTTGGATTTTGCTCAACATGTCGTTGGTTTCAGTCATTTTTGTCTTGAGTTGGGCGAGTTCCTTTGTGGCAGAAGCGAGTTTCTGCTCAAGTTCCACCGAGCCCACTGTCGCAGCGGCTTTGGCATTTTGGACTGCCTTCTCCAGCTCGGTATTCCTTTGGATGAGCGCGTTTCGGGCTTCGCTGGCCTCGGCAAGAGCCGCCTTTGTGGAGGACACGTCTTTTGCCAAAGCAGCAATCTCAGCAGAGTTGTCCGAGACTCTGCGACTGGTCTCTTCTGCATCGTCTTCTTCAATGTGAAAACTCGCGCTCTGTGATCCTGGTGAGAACACGGACGCGACTTCCTGCTCCGGGACGAGGGCGAGCAGTTGCTTGCGAATGGAGTCGCTTGAAGCATTGGCACGGATGCCATGCTTTTTCGCTTCCTTTTGGAGTTCAGAACGGTTCATCAGTGGAACATCCTCACGAGTAAACGAGACGGGGACACTAGCAAAGTCCCCTGAGGATGACCCACGGGCCCGGTTCTTTTGGGCTCCTCGCCTCCGTGCATTGACATCACGTGAGCTGAGCGCTTGCAACGGCATTTTCGGAGCTGGCTAGACCTCCGCTTGTCGTGTAAAGGCAAAAACTTCAGTGTATCTGTGAAACTGCTACAATTTTTTCTTTCTCTGTGTGTGCTGACACTAAAAATATGAAGTTCACCGCGACAACAGCAGCTTGGTGCGCGATGAGCGGTGGCAGTGTTGCGCTTTCCCACTCGAAACAGTGGACCATGCTCGCATTGCGAACTAAAGCTGTCCTGGTCGTTCCGTCGATGTTGCCGAAACCGGCACATCTCCGCTGCGGAGTAAGCGGGAGATGTCTGTGATGCTCGCGTGGGGGTCACGTTTGTTAAACACGCTGATCCTGGTCCACCCTTGCCAAGCGGGTTGGAAGTACTCGCGGCATGGCATGAACACACTGACTTTGAGATAACAACGGTGGAAAAACACGCTGGTTGCGCAGCCTCGTCCCTCCGAACGTGTCTGCACTACCAGTCCCCCGAGAACACACCATTGCTGAGCTCTCACCGTCCGCTGTCCGTCGTCCGTCGGCGTCCAAGCAGTACAGTCCAGTCACAGCACACGAAGGTGTCGCGTCACAACGAACTGCGCTGACCGACCGACCGCTAACTGTGACAACCAACAACAACCAACGACAACCAACAACAACGACAACCAACAACACTGCACAGCCAGCGTGTTGCACCACTCACGCACTCACTGAGGGGACAGACGAGACGCCGCGCTCGCTGCGCCGCCTTCCCTCCAAAACTCAACTGCCACCATCCACTGACCTTCTCTGCCTCCCTCACTCCCACTCACTCACTCACTCTCTCACACACACAACCACCCACTGACAGTCGACACTCGGTCGTCTTCGATTTTCTCACTGGTCACTTTCTTCTTGCGGTAATGCCCACTATACAGTTATAAGGCATCATGACAACCTATGCACGTTATACATATGTACTCAAATGTTTGCACTGCTTTGCGCTTCGCGGTGTTTGCGCGTTGACGTGGTGCCGGCGCGGTGTCGCGGTGTCGTCGAAGTAAGTTGCGGTCTGTTCGGTGTTGCGGTGTTGCTGCTCTGATGCTTGCTGTTGTGCTGTGCTGCTGCGTTCGTCGTCTTGTGGCCCCGCCCCA
>ENA-OWNT01003908-OWNT01003908.1-seawater-metagenome-genome-assembly--contig:-NODE-3908-length-13584-cov-3.962242_pt1:0-12500 | contig 13584 bp, 18 predicted proteins | sample MGYA00238136_ERZ651165 | MGnify/ENA primary metagenome ERZ651165 (study PRJEB26861, sample SAMN08777766) | seawater metagenome | isolation source: coastal seawater | place: USA: Florida...
ACGACGAACCAACGAACGAACGAACGAACGAACGAACGAACGAACGAACGAACGAACGAACGAACGAACGAAGTGACGTTACACCGCTCAACAGTCAGTGAGTGACTGTGAGTGAGCGAACGAACGAACGAACGAACGAACGAACGAAGCGAAGGAAGGAAGAAACGAAGCAACGAACGAACGATTGAGCGAAATTTTTTTCACTTTTCGTCATTCAGCATTCGCATTTTCTCACTCATTTTCTCATTTTCAATGCCTTCATTCGTTAACTGTCCTTCCCTCTAATCACCAACTTCTAAACTTACTATTTAGATACTGTACGCTACTAAATACTAAAATGCTTTAATACCGAAATGCTGAAATGCTGAAATGAAGTTCTCAAAACCTTTCCACACTTTCAAAGCGTTGTCGTCGTCAAACGAACGAACGAACGAACGAACGAATGTACGGTGAAAATGTACACTTACTAACCACCACTCACTCACCCACCTTCACAACCCACTATTCATCCATGTACGGCACTGCCGTACATTAAATGTACGTTTCAATCGACATCAGCGTACAATGTACAGTGTACAGTGTACATTGGCGATGCTTCTGCTCACTTACCCCCATTAAAACACACTAATCAGGCATGTACGATTGATATGTACATAAAGTGTACGTTATGAAACGTACATCCGTACATCCGCCGCCGTTGTAACGACGAAGGACGAACGACGAACGACGAACGACGAACGACGAACGACGAAGCAACGACGAAGGACGAACGACGAACGACGAACGACGAACGACGAACGACGAACGACGAACGACGAACGACGAACGACCGAACGACGAACGATCGAACGACGAACGATCGAACGACGAACGACGAACGACCGAACGCGTTTGAGAGTCTTCCGGCAATGTGAAGAAGTCCGAGGAAGAGAATTGGAAGCGACGACGGATGACGACAATGAGCGTCGTTTGGCGATGAGTTGATAAGAGGCAAAGCAACGGCAGAGACGGCGGACGACGCCAACGACGACGACGGCACAGCTGACTTCCTTTTGACAGTCAAACGACGGCGACGGCGACGACGAAACTAACGGAGTCGAGAGTCGGGTGTCAATAGACATCATCAGTTAGAGGACATAGCTCGTCAGTGGTTGCTATTGCAGTTCTTCGTGGGTTGTTTGCGGCTGATTTGTGACGGTAAAGGTGGGCTGGACGACCTGTAGGAACTAATCAGGGGTCGCATGTCGACAGCGTCAGCGGTTGTATTGAGCGGTCGAAGCGAAGGGGAGACATTGACGAGGGTTGTTGGGGAGCAGTGACTGCACACGGCCGTTTTGTTTTGCTGATTTTGTTTTGTTGCCGTGTTGCCGCTGTGTGTGTTTTTTTGTGCTATTCGCGCTGAATCGGCGCGGAATTCCGTGTGCATTTCTATCTTCCGCCGAGTGCACTTGTGTTTGCACAAACGGCCGGCCATGTCGACCGAGGCGCAGAAGCCAGCGGCTGCAGCCGGAGAAGACAATGCTGCAGGTGGCACTGCAGGCAACGAGACCATGTCACAGCCCGAAGAACTCGAAGGTAGTAAGTGGATGCTCGTCAAGGACGACAAGAGCAACCAGTCGTTCTACTATAACATCGAAACACGCGACACGTCGTGGGTGAGGCCCGACAGGCCAAAGAACGACGAACACTCGGCAGCCACTGCCGAACAGCTAGTCGAGGCGGCAGAAGCCGGAGACACAGATGCGCTCCAAGACCTCATCGAGGCCGGCGCCGACTTGGACGCGGCCCACAATGGGTACACACCGTTGCTCATGGCGTCGTTCTGCGGGCAGCTGTACGTCGTTGAAATGCTCATCGAGGCCGGTGTCGACATCAATGCCGTCTCGCAGGACGAGCAGGAATGCACGGCGCTGCACAACGCAGCGCAGTCCCGGGACGTGGAGCTTGCTCAGCTGCTGATCCGGCACAAGGCCAAAATCAACGCGCAGAGCAAGAAGGGCACGACGCCGCTGCTACTGGCAGCGCAGGAAGGTGCCTTTGACCTCGTCAAGAACCTCATTGACCTCAAGGCCGATTGCGAGATCTGCGACGAGCACGGTGTCACCCCGTTTTACTACGCTGCCAGCGAGAACAACTTGCCGATGGCCGAGCTGCTGCTGGAGGTTCGTTCGAGCGCGGTTTTATGTGCCGAGGCCTGCTGACACTTCATCCCTTCTCGTGCTCAAGCTGCTGTGTTCGTCGCCGCATTCGTATCGCGTGCTCACTCGTGTACGCTGTGTCTATGCGCATGTGTGTGACCGTAACCCTGTGCAGCACAAAGCCAATATCAACCGCGTCGCCCAGGAACAGCTCAGTCCCTTCGAAGTGGCCGTGAAGCAGAATAACGTTGATATCGTCAAACTTCTCATCGACTGCGGCTGCAACCCAGCGAATTTACCAGTCGGCCGCGATGCTCCGGTGCTATCCAAGGTGTGTAACCACCTGCAGAGGCCTGCAGTGATGGCCAGTCACCGCTTGACCGCTGCTGCTGCTGCTGCTGCTGCTGCTGCTGTTGTTTGTTCCGAACGTGTTTCATTCGCAGCTGCACAATGGCGAGCTGGAGCTCTTGGAGCTGTTGCTGAAGAACGGACTTGATGTGGAGTCCACAAATGAAAAGGGATGGTCAGCTTTTTTGGTCGCAGCGGCCAATGGCGATCTTGAAGCCGTCGATGTCCTCGGCCCGTTTGCCAATGTACGTTTGTTGCCGCCGGCGAGCTGTGACCATATCCTGTGTTTGTGCAACACCAACACGATGCTCACCTTCCCGTTGTTGTCTGTAGATCAACCGCATCAACCCTGTGGACGGCGAGTGTGCGCTCTCCCTGGCCGTCCAAGCAGGAGATGTGGTGATGGTTGAAAAGCTGCTGGAGATGAGCTGTGACGTCAACGCACTGAACCCACTCAACATGCACACGCCGCTTCACTACGCCGCCAAGACGGCACACATTCCAATCATTGAAGCGCTCCTGGACAACGGGGCTAACGTGAACGACAAGACAGACACTGGGGCCACCCCCATTATGCTGGCCGTCCAACACAAGCACAACACCGTGATCACCAAATTGATCGAAGCCCAGGCCAACATTGAGATTTACGACAACGATCGCGTGACGCCTTTGGACTATCTCATCCGCCGGTCGTACCGCAACAGTCTCAAATCGTTTTTGGCGGTGTGTACGCGTGTCTCGTTGTCCACGTCGCACGTAGACATTCAAATTGCGAGCCATGCACCGCGCTTTAACGCGTGCGATGCTCTGCTTCGTAGGCCAACATTAAATTCGACCGGAAGAACGCAGACGGTCGCGTGCCACTCGAGCACGCCATTCGCATCAGACTCAACCACGCACCCAAGAGAGACGCGGCTCTGGCAATCATCTCGATTTTGATCAATGCGGCCCCGTACAACCGCGACTACATCAAAACCAGAGCGGACATCTTCTTCCCGCAAGCCATCGAGGCAGGGGACATCAAGCTGATGAAAATTCTGGAGGAGTACTGCCATGTGAACAACGTTGACGCCGAGGGATACAGCCCGCTGCTGGTTGCTGTGGAAAATAACCGCGCAGCCATCGTCGAGCACCTGTGTCAAAGGGGAGACGTTGGTCTCAATGCAACTTTAGCTGGGTCGGGGCTGTCGTCGTTGCACTTGGTGCGTGTCTTAACCGTCAGATTGTCAATTGATGCTGCCAATGGGTGTTCACGCACGCCGGCGGTTTGCTTATTTGTCCTCAGGCTTGCCGCAACGGCTTTGCGGAGATTGTGACAACGTTGTTATATGCCGGGGCCGATGCCAACACGCAGAGCGCGCTAGGAGTAACACCATTGCTGCAAGCCGCACAAGCAGGCAGGGCCCGCATCGTTCGCGAGTTGCTGGAGAATGGAATTGACGTTGATATCGATTACGGTGAGCCGTGCCATGTATTCAGTGCTTGTCGCTCACTTTGTACAACACTGCTCACGCGTCTTGCCACGACTGCTGCGCCATCAGCCATTCCATCGACCGGCTGGACAGCGCTTATGTGCGCCGTCGACGAAGGCCACTACACCGTGGCTGAGCGACTGCTGAAAATGAAGGCCAGCGTTGCGCACACCACTCCACATGGCATCAATGCACTAACACTGGCGATTCGGCAGTCCAATCACTACGTGAAGTCAAAGTCTAGCAGTAAAAATAGCACGGTATATGCGCTGGCGATCTCCGTGGTCTGGTTTGAGTGATCGGACGCAACTACAGTCAACTCACTTTGACAATGCGCACTGCTAGGCCATGCTTACTCTTCTGAAGTCGTACAACGCAAAGTTACCCGGCTTGGAGAAGCTGGCCGCCAGTGCTCCGCGATTGCAAGGTCTGACGCGCGGCTTCCAGTACCGCATGCACAAAAACCGAGAAAAGGCAGCTCAGACCATTCAGCGCGCGTTCAAAGGCTACAAAACCCGCAAGTGGCTTCGCGGCCAAAATAGTAAAGCTTTGGAGATTGGAAGAATGGTGCGCGGGTTCGTCACCCGGCGCCGTATGGCACAGAAAGCTCGCCTAAAGGGTTTGTTCGAGCGAATCCGGCGAAATATCGCGACAGCGTGTGCCCTCAGAATGTCCATCACTCAAAAGCAAAAGGCTGCAACAATGCTGGCGGCAATCGTGCGCGGCAGCAAGACCCGAGCGGACGCACAGCGGCTCGTAGCGGTCAGTGCCACACCGATTGTGTTTGGGTCCACAACCACAAGTGCCGCTGCCTCGCTGGTGGTGTGACATACGCTTGGTATTATTTTGATGCAGGCAACTTTGAAAATTCAGAAGAATTGGAGAGCTACGAAGCTCCGCACTTACGCTTCCGTTGCCAAAACAGTCATGCAAGAAGTGAACCAGTTGTTCGCGTCACTGCGTCAACAGACCCATCAAGTGCGCGCCATTGAGGATTTCTCTTTCCTCAAGAACAACCTGCAGTTGCAGGCCACGAAGGTAGGTTCATGTGTCACCTCTCATTCGTTCCGAAAACATTTCGTGACCTTGCTTGTTGGTGTCTGTTGTGACAGACAAAGATCGAAAAGAATTGGGAGGTCTGCGCCCACAAGCATCTACAGCTTGTGAAGAAGCTGCAGGACGTTGCTCACGCTCAGTCGACTGGAAACGAAACACCTCGCGCGTCCGCATCAATTCAAGGGTCACCATTGGCGTCTCCTCGACTTGGTAGTCCGACGCCTGGCGGCCTCCTCATCACGCGATCCTTGAGTGGGAACATCATTCCAGAAGCGGGATTCAAGAGTCCTCGATCCGTCGGAAGCGGGGCCTACGACTCGCAAGGCAACCCTATCCCGGACGAAAACGCCCAGCGCGATGCCGAACGCGGGTTTGCGGTATCAGAGGAGCGAGAGAAAGACATTCAGGTGCGCTGCTCCATCTACAACACACCAATGTGTCTTCGTGCCCCGCCGGCAATAGTCGTGGTGTTTTGTAGCTCACTTGGCGACCATGTCATGTGGCTCAACAGGATTTCAAGAACCAAATCATTATCTACCGTGAGCAAGTGATGGAGCTGGGCCGTTTGTGCATCACAACAGCGATCGCACACCTCCAAACAGCGGTCGTGCCCATGGGCGAGGTGCTGCGATCCGGGCAGCTGCAAAAGCACTTGCCCCCTTCGATTGTTCAGGAGTGTGACATCCGTGGAACACGCACAATGTTGAAGGCAGTTCAGGTTTGGCTTGTGGTTGTGGGGTTGTGGTTGTGGCTGTGCGTGCTTGCGGCCATCAGGCACACTTTTTAATAACTGCACATCCGTCGACGTGTTTTTGTTGCGTGTAGGCGTCGGTGGAAAAGCTGGTTGCTGATTGTGGCTGCGACTCCATCAAATCCCAACTTTTGGCCACCAAAGCGCAGGATCGCTACGCCAACGCCCTGATACCGTTCTGCCAGGAAATAGAGTACGTGCCCAAAATTTCGAAGTCTTACGCCTGCTACGTGTGGCGTGCAATCCACTGACGGACGTCCGCAACATGCTATTGTATCCAGTCGAATCGACCAGCAAATCGCTGCACTCATCAAGCAATCCCAGCTGGTGGAGCAGCGCATTCATGACTTGTCGAAGCGTTTGCAAAAGTCCCGCCGGCAGCGACTGCAGCAAAAGAACAAGGTTTGTGATATGTATTTTGCGCCATTGCACGGCAGCTGCGTGCGTTTGCAAGAGGCGTGGAGCTCATCCCGTGGTTTGCTTTGTAGAACCGCCACTTCCAAAGGGAACACAAACGTTTTGTAGCCATGTGCCGCGTGTGGTGGAAGGTGGGCCGCGCATTGAAGCATGAAGACCAGGCGCAGGCAGCCGCTAAGCGAAAGCAAGAACTGGCAAGTCACCCCAGTTTTATAGTCAACACACAGGAGGAAAAGTCGTCCGCAGAGGGAGGCGACAACAAGTCGGCAGACGAAGCAAAGTCTGGCGATCCTGAGTCGGGAGAACAGGAGGTGAACGCACAGTCACCGAAGGTCGGCAGCGAGGTTGTCGAATGGGACCCTGAGACGAAGTCGCTGCAAGCAAAACCAGCCGTCTCTTCCGACGAACTTGACCCCTGGACGGTAAGGACTGCTTCCAAAGCCGTCTTGTTGATGCTGATGTGTAACCTGTTTTCCTTGTGATTTTGTGCATTTGCTACCTTGTATATTGATGCTGGGCATACATGCAGGCGGCACAGCGGGGCGTGGATGTTGAAACGTTCAAAGCAGTCATCGATCGTGAGAATCGGCGTGCTGCTGCTTTGGGTAAAGTTTGCTTTGACTTCAACCAACATGACGACGATGGGGCGACTGTGCTGAATACTGCTGCGTGGAAAGGTAATTAGTGGCGTTGCGTTTGCATTTGAATGTGGACTTCTGGCGCAACCAACCACATATTCTCTGTTGGAAATTTGCAGGGCACGCTCATTTGGTGGAGTTCTTGCTTGATTACTCTTACGAGTCGTGCGCTTTGGACAAATTAAGCGATGCGGAGAAGCGTGTGGCGCGGCAAAATATGGCCCGCATCAATATGGTACGCTGTTGTGCATAACTGAGCGTTCGACGTGACGTGCCTTGCACATACTAATAAACAATGGTGTCGGCATCCTAAACGTGTAGGTCGACCACCGCATAACGAAAAATTGTCCCATCATCCTCGCGGCCCGCGCCGGCCACCATGATGTAGTGGAGGTAGGTTGAGAGACATGCGTGCTTCAAGGCGCTGCAGCATGTATGCGGCGAATAATTTCTAACTTGCCCTTTGTGATGCTCCTCCTCCCCTCTGAATAGTTACTCCTCGCTCGTGGCGCTGACATGGCGGTGCAAGACATGTTGGGAAGGACGATTCTGCACTACGCTGTCCGGAAAAAGTCTCTCAACACAGTCGAGGCTATTTTGTCATATGAGGTACGGTAGACGATGCGATCTTTGCCCATCCACTGCATCGTTGTTCTCACACTAGACTGCTTGTCCGTGCCTGCTACAGCCACGCGAGGAAGCGTTTGGATCATCCGATCGACGCAACGACGACGACGAGAACTCGTTCTGGCAGCTCATCTGTCTTAAGGACAACCGCGGCAACTATGCTCACCAGTTGGCCAAGTCGATTTGCGGAGCGGAGACAAAGTTGACGAAGAAGTTGGACTGGGCTGTTTCGCGCGTGCCCAAGCACTTGCGGCCCTATGATCTCGGTGGTCCTTCCAAGTTTGGGCAGTCTGGTCGACTGTTCGCCAACAAGCCACAGGAGAGCATGCACGAGGCGAGGGATAGGTTGCTGATGATGGCGCTGCAAAATCAGTTAGACGAGGAGCAAGCACTCGAAGAAGAGAAACGCAGTCAACCTGAAACTCACAATTAGACTTAGTGACCACCCTTATCTTATCACATCGGATCAACCACTTGTTATCATGACTTTATGCAATACTTTCACCCGTGGCAACGCAACGTCTACGTCGCCAACGTTGCTGCAGCCAACTCTGCTCCATGGGGCGTCCACACGCTGTAAGGTCGTCTGGTCTCTGTCTAAGTTGCAGCTTGCAACAGCTTTTCCACACAGGCAGGGACGCCCGCTCCGAACTTTTCCATGTTTTCCTCGAAAACGCGTTCGGCTTCGTCGAACACAGCTTGATCGGCCCAGTCCGAAAAGTTTATCTACAGTGCACACAGCATCGCATCGTTGAATGTAACGCACGCGCACGATGCTACCCCAGGTTTGGTTGCAGTGTTGTGCCGAGCAATAGCGCCTCGTCTCACCTGTGCAAGCACCGACAGGTTGTATTGTATGCGAACGCTCGTATCGGCGGGCTCTGCGCGTTTCCGCGTAAAGATGCTGCCTCCTTCATAGGGATCCGAGTGGTGGCGCGGTTTGGCGGCTCGTTGTAGGTCTTCGTCAGTCAGCTCTCCACCGTGTTCCGTGAGATCATGCACGTGCGGGCGCGAGTTTTGCAACTCGATGGCGAGCGTTGGCCCACCGAACATGGCGTGGAACAGGCACACAGACTCCAGATACCGATCGGTCAACCCTGCACCATCACACCACCACCTCATTCGTGAAGTCGCAGCGGATACATTTCGCAAGCATGCTGCCCGGCGACACCATGACAGCAACGGACAGCGTGCGTTGCATGACCAGGTCCCGAGACACGCACGTACCGACGAACGCAAACTCTTTGCGTACGATGTCCACCGCTTTGGCGACGTCTTCATCGGACGGCTCCAGCATTTTGGAGCTCGAGCAAGGGAGTCCTAGCAGCATCTTCGTCTGGCAATGCGGAATGCCGGGCCACTCTGCGTACGCCTTCAGCGCCGCGGACAAGCCGCTGGTCTTGAGCGCCGACAACACGTCACGTTGCATTGTGGTCTTGTTGCTTCGCGACATGCCGTAGTGATGGAAACCTGCGTTGAACCCCGACACAATGCGCGACGCCGGAGCTCGGAACAATCCCATGGCGATGCCAGAGTCAAGCCTGTCGGAAGCATCAAGTGTGTGCAAGAATGAGAAAGGACGAAGCCACCATGTAAAAAACATGACGCTGCCAAAGGTCGCAACTTGGCAATGCGGCACGCGAGCAACAACTTTTGCGGCGAACGGACGTTGGGTTGTACGACAGGTGTCCGGACTTGGCTCGACTGAAGATGTCGCAAAACGCCCAAGACTGACAATACCAGCAGCGCACAACAGCAATCAAGAAGGTAGGTTATTGCTGCAGCATCGCAGAGACCATGCTATGCCGCATCGCGGAATCATACGCACCGGGAATTGCTTGTGGTAGTACGTGATGCTGGCGAACGCCGGCAACGCCACGTCGTGCGGCACGACCGGACACATCCAGTGGTAGAGCGTGTTGTAGAAGGACGTGCCGCACTTTGGACAATGAAACCAGAACAGTTGCTGCATCCTGGTGATCCGAATAAGTGCTTTGGTTGCCTGCAGTTGACAAGGGAACAGGTCGACAGGTCGACAGGTCGACAAAAATATATTTTGGATAAACCCAATTTGCAAACGGCGACGTGTTGACAGCCGTTGCCACACCTTTGCGTTGCGTGTGTGCTCTAGAAACGATGACGCGTGTGGTGGCTGCTTCGGGGTCTTTCCGCGGCAATACGGATTCAAGGCCAACTGCGATGCGGAGTCTTCTGCTTCTTCTGCAAGCTTCGCCGAAGCGTTGCTTCGTAGCCACCACGGCACCATCGGCATACTTGAATCATATTTGTCCGTCACTCCGAGGCATGCACAGTCTCGTCGACGGCACCTGTAGAGCCACCACAGAGAGTGCACATTTCAAAAACATGGATAACGGCGTTGCGGACGTTCCCGCAGTTCCACAACGTACTCGTGCATAATGTTGCAATAATATTCGCCCGTGCAGTCTTCGTCTCTGTCACAGTGGAACACACGGCTGTCCTGATGCGCTTTGCTGTTCTTCAGGAGCGATTTCTCGTGGTAAAGGCGCCGCCTCGCGCCGCCGAACAAGCCCCCATTACCACTACCATCACCGTCACCGTCTTCGTCTTCGTCGAAATCTTCTTCTTCTGGGGCCACATTCAACGACGTGATCGTCTACGAAAATTGACAGCATAATATGCAACGGCGGCGTAAAGAGGGATACGGCGTCGGTTGTTCATGCCAAGAACCGGCGCAGTATGTGCCGCAACTAACCCCAGAGCGGTAGCACGTATGGTCTCTCAGGCGACTGTACATCCGCCGCTGCCGCGCCTGGACCTGCATTCATCCCCCCATCGTGCACCACCAGAACAGACGCGGCAGTAAGAAAGTAAGTAAAGCGAAGCAACGCGCTCTCGAGGGCGTCGTCATTGCAATGCTCGCGATACCTGCTGCGCGAGCGAAGGCCAGACATTTTCTTGCCAAAGCGTCATCACACGGCCGGATATTGGAAAGGGGTCCTTCAGAGTAAAGTGCGCGCAAAAAGCAGAAGGTGAAGTGAACGGCGAAGCACAAAGCGCGTCGGTGCTTTGCAGCTTCAAAGACGAAGGGCCAATGTGTACCTCGTTCGAATGCTTGTTCTCCGGGCTGCCACTATGCGATTTGGTCTTCGCGCCGCCCGCGGTCATTTTGCCAAACAGGCTCTTCTTTCGCTGTAGCTTCTTGTGCCGCTCGTCGACTTTCACGCGGAGAATGCCATGCAGCTGCTGCACCATTTGCCAGCCTGCGGTGCCGCGACGATCATTGCACAATATGACAGACAACGCACACAGGTAAGCACGTCACTCGCGTGGAACAACAGGGTGTCGAGCAACCCACTGCGGGGTGATTGACATACCACCTTCAACCGCATCCAACCGGCTACGGACGGTCTTGAGGGCATCAGCGTACAAGCTTTGCTTCTTTTGCCGGGCGACCATCTCCTGCAATTGCACCCACTCCGGCGACTACAACACAAGGGAAATCCATCTCATGTGAAACGATGGTTGAAGAAAGCGCCGTAGAGATGGGGACATCGCCGGCGCGCGGTGCGCGGCGCGCAAAGCGTAAACGGACGGAACACAGAACACAGCGCACAGTCGTGCTCGTCGTACCGACTGGCGATCGAAGTTCTTCACGATGGACCCTACTTTCGAGAACCTGCGGGTGTGCGTAGTTGTCAATGCAAAAGGGTCAACGGCAAATTCATTCTGCTTGAACACTGCTACATGCATTGGCAGCTGCAACATACGTTTTCATCATCAATGCAGCAGCTGTCTCCAGAAATTCGGTGGCGTTTGAGACGCCAAGTGTGTCCCCGCCGGCCGATGCAAGCGCGCGGCGCCGTCCTGTGGCGGGCGAGCTGGTCACCATCATGGCGACAACACTATGCAGAGGCATCTCGTGCACGAACAACGGGAACACTGCCGACCAATCCACTGCGTCAATGTCCTGCGGCGCCGTGCACGGCGCATAGCCGTCGTCAGCGCTGTCATCAATGATAATGGATAGCACCGGGACGTGTTGACCCGCTGCTTCGCTGCCATCAACGAAGGCACCGGCATTGGCGGTCACGCATTCGCGGACGGCGGACTGCCAAGCTGCATCAGCGCCATTGGCTGGGCATCGCTGCAGATTCGAGCAAGCTGGGCATACCGCCGGCGAATGCCCGCGTTGGTGCCCCTCGGAAGCAGAACATTCCGAACACTGCAAGCAGTTGTGACAACCCCACACCACACTGAGGTGCGCGCAAGATATTCCGACGTGTGCGCCGACCAGGAAGTTGCACGGGATGCCCCGACACTGCGCCTTGCCACTGTCACATCTTGCGACACTTTTCTTGGAAGCCGCGGACTCTTCGGCGTCCGCAGACGTTTCGTTTGCAAAGGTATCCACGCCGTAGATGGCCGAAGGCGTGCTGCACTCCGTGTAGAACCCATACGACTCGGGTAGCCGCAGCATCACGCGCATGGTGTGGCTGCGACTCTCTGTTGAAGTTAGATCGATTAACTTGTACGGCCTCGTCAACGTTGATGGCCGCATGTTGGAGATCGTTTCCGGCACCCATCGGTCTGTGCCTGAAGCGCCTGTGCTTACGAAGGATGTGCTCAACAGGAAAAAGATCGTTGCCATGGTCGCGGCTGCATGCGCGCGGGTCGGAGCAATTTCCATCGTCGCCCGTGTGCGTTATGACATCACAAAGTAGGCGCGATGCGGCAGAGTGTCCCCGTCATCGTGCCTGGTCTCGTGGCAGTGCCTCACATAGCGCTGCACCAGCATGGGCGGTCGAGAACCCGCAGACCGGCGCGCGCAAAATGGGACGAACGAAAAAAAAAAGGGCTGGCGCAAGGGTCGTCGCGATAATCATGCGACACGTCGCAGGTAGCGCAGACGACGTCGATTCCATCACCCTTCCACCATCGAACTCCATAAAACACTCCAAGACTCCGACACAAAGCTATAAGTAGCGACACTCCAACGAGGTAAGCAAGGAACACTTCCACAAAGTGCGTGTAGCATCCAACGAAGTGTGTGTAGCATCTAAAGAAGTAAGCG
>ENA-OWNT01003909-OWNT01003909.1-seawater-metagenome-genome-assembly--contig:-NODE-3909-length-13584-cov-3.543940_pt1 | contig 13584 bp, 21 predicted proteins | sample MGYA00238136_ERZ651165 | MGnify/ENA primary metagenome ERZ651165 (study PRJEB26861, sample SAMN08777766) | seawater metagenome | isolation source: coastal seawater | place: USA: Florida | collected...
TATATTCCCATATACGGATACCACGCATCTTCTGCAGCGCACTGTACAAAGCCTGCGATGATATCCTTTACGGGGAATAGCGGTGGTCCCGAATCAATCAATCAATCAATCAATCAATCAGTCAGTCAGTCAATGAATGAATGAATGGGGGCTGAGAGCTAGCTGAGAGTGCGTCAGTGGGCTTCTTCACGGAGTGTACCGTGTATACATCCGCTATTGGGAATTCAATGGTTTACGGTAGAGTTGACAGTGGGGAAACGGTATAATGCCAAATGTAGAGAACATTGTTCTGTGAGTGAGTGAGTGCAGTTCAGTGCACTCACTCACAGTCACTCACTCACTCACAGTCACTCACAGCGCAAAGCCGTAAACCCTAAACCCAAAGTCCAAAGGCGCTCACTGTGAATGAATGACTGTGAATGACTGTGAGCTCACGAAAATGCGAAAATGACATTTTTACATTTTTTTCATTTTTCCCACAGTCAGCAGTATCGAACTTTGTGTGACGGTGAGGGAGAGGCATGGATACAGCGTCGAGGTCTTAAATTGTGAAAACGGTACTGTACATACTATGGACGATGAAAGTCGCGCTTGGGCGGGCGGGCCACTCACTCACTCACTCACTCACTCACTGTCTGGACTGACTGACTGACTGACGGACGGACTCTCCGAAGGAAGGTTGAGTGAGTGAGTGAGTAAGTGCAGTTGGATGGTTGGTTGGTGGTTGACGACGTTCGGAAGTTCGTTCGTTCAATCCGAAGTTCGTTCGTTCAATCCGAAGTTCGTTCGTTCGTTCCGAAGTTCGTTCGTTCGTTCCGAAAATCGTTCGTTCGTTCGTTCCGAAGTTCGTTCGTTCGTTCCGAAGTTCATTCGTTCGTTCCGAAGTTTCCTTAGTTCCGAACATCGTTCCTTGTTTGTTGGTGTGTGACGTGGCAAAGGTATTATTGAAGCGTTTTGAAGCGTGTACGGCCATAGAGCGTTTGAATGTAAGTGGGAAGGGAGGGTTCGAGATGCGTACGTTGTGAACTGGGTGGTGGATGTGTTGTTGTTATTGTTGTTGTTGTTGTTATTGTTGTTGGAGGTGGTGGTGTTGGTTGATGGTGTCGTGGTGGTGAACGAAAAGATAGGTTTTGAACTGGTTGGTGGTGTTTGTTGGTGAGGTATGTGTTGGCGTGTTGCTGGTAGGAAGTGTGTTGGTATTGTGCTTGGGAATGGATTTGGAGTTTGGTGTGGCTTGGTTGACTTTGGCGAGCAGGAGCTGTGGGGACTGTGGGGACTGTGGGGACTGTACTGGCTGGTGACCTTGCGACGCATCTTGCGATGTTGTGATGCTATTAGCGGAGCACCACTTGCCTTATCAACGGATTTGAACTGCCCCGCCCTCGTTGTTGGTCATTTCATTGGGTGCACTGTTTACTTTTAGTTCGGGGTGACTGTGACTCTTGATCATTTCGCCGAAATAAAGTTTGGTATTGCCGAGTTTCGGTCTCGACACCATGCCACGAACGTGCAGTGACTGCGGCAGTGCGCAAAGCTGGTGGCGACGTTTGCACACCTGCCCCGACTGCCAGAAGGCCCAGTTGTGCTCGAATTGCATCAACAATCCAGTGGTGGCAACCGCCGCCGAGAATGCGTCGCCTCCCAAGGTGCGTTCGGTGTGCCGCCAATGTCTGGAGGTGGCGTCATCGCTCGATTTCTCCACGAGCGTTGACGTAGTGGGACCGGCAGCGGGGACGGTGCCGGCAATTGTTTTCGTGCACGGCGGCGGAGGCTGTCGTCTCATGTACGCGCACCATGCGCGTGTACTGTCCGCGCGAGGGTACCGCTGCGTGCTTCTGGACCTCCCTGCTCACGGCTCCCTCGTCGACGAAGCTTTGACTATCGAAAGCGCTTGCGACCGCATTGTCTCCGTGACCCGCGAGCTCGCTCCTCCTTACGCCGGGGTCGCCCCCGCTTATGTCGGTGGATCGCTTGGCGGGTACATCGGCATGGAATTGCTCGGCCGCTTCCCAGACTTGTTCTGTTGCGCTGTCATCTCCTGCGCGTCGCAGACGGTTGGAGTGGGGGCCAGCTGCAAGGCCCGCCTTGCGCTCAAAGCCCTGAACGCGTCGTTGGGCGTGCTCTACGGGCAGTTCCTCGTGCAGCAGATGATGGGTGTTGTTGCAAAGCGACCGGAACTCATGCAAGACCTCCTCACGGAGGCCGTCTTTGGGCCCTCAATGTTCTTTCAGCGCGGTGCCGAGCACGTTGCCGTCTTGCAACAGAGTCAACCATTAGAAGCTTTGCAGTCTTTCACCGGGCCAGTGTTGTTTGCAGACGGCAGTGAGGACCACCACGACAATCGCGAGAAATTGCTTGCCGTGACGCAGTCCAAGAACTCCCGCAGTCGCGCCGTTGTGTACGAGGTCCGCCTGCGTGCTGCGTTGACTGGCCGCCGACACCGAAACATTTTTCACTGTGCTACTGTGCTCGTACTCGTAGGGCGGAGACCACTTCTTTTCTCACGACAAGCGCTTCTGTGACCAGCATATCAACGACATCGACGGCTTCATTCGCGACACCCTCGGCCGAGATGCAGCTCCCACCGCCCCATGATCGTTGCTGTCCGGACCTTTGATACATCGCTTTTTTTGTTCGGCAAGGATTCTGTAATCCTTGGCTCTTTGAGGGACACAACGACACCTGCCACAGGCCGCATCCCACAGTTGCTTTTGCAGAAGTGCAGTCCCTCGTTGTGGATGGCGCCACAGCAACTGACGGGCTTACTTTTTGCGAACAACCAGTGCTGCGGCATTGCCGCCAACAGCGGCATAGAGTCGACAACTTGCTGCGCAAAATTCTCCCGGCGACTTGATGTTCGGCGACGGCGAATCGACGACTGCGCCGCCGCGTGAACGCCGCTTCCTCGCATGGTCGTGCACTGTCACTCAGTTCGGCGGGTCTTGTGGTCCGCTTCCGAGCCTTAGCAGCACATTCATTCAACACTTGGACGATGAAATGAAACAGCCGGTGCACTGCAGCCATGCTGCTTGCTATTACAAAAACATTTATCAAATGTATGTGACCAACGCACGCTCGTCAGTATTGGTGAATCGTAAACCGTGCCACAGAAACAATGAAACTATTGGTCCAACCATCGGTCCAACCGCACAAAGTGGAGTGTAGAGACTCAACAAAGAATGTGGTGTGGGGTGCTGTATGGCCATAGGTCAATGTACTGTTGTTATCGCGTACCAAGCGTCGATTCATGACTGACAACATCACAGAGCGCCGACTGGTATCGATCACGACTTCTGACGACTGCTGTCAGTGCATGGTTCGTGGACTGGCGGGAGGCGCCCACGGACCAATCACTGTCGGCGGACGCAGCAGCGTTTTCTACGTGTAAAAATGTAAAAACCCCTTCCGCAAAGTGTAAAAGATAAAAAGGTAAAGGTAAAAATGTCAGGCAAGAACACCATCACTGCACAAACTCACATGTGAAAAATGAAAATGTAAAACGTAAAACAAAAACATGTTGGAAGTCAGTTGGAAGTGATCCGTTCAATCTCCCCGCCGTCCCCGCCCCGTGCCCATCCCATCCGGTCCAAGTCAGCAGTTGTCACGACGTGTATTTACACATTGTTGCGGACACTGGCATTCCTGGCACCATTGATGCTGCTGACTCCTGTGTGCATGCACCTTGTGTGCTGTGACACAGGGGACTTTTTCAGGAGTTGGCTCAGCTCCAGGCGTATCCATCTGATTCAAACAAACTCCCTCGTTTCCCACAGCTTCCTGCCGTCGCGTCCATCATCCATCCATCCGTTCGTTTGTTCATTGTTTGAGCCGCTGTTTGTTTGCGTTGGGCCTGGCATCGGTGTGTGATGAGGTAAAGTTGGTGATGTACATGAATACCAGGTGAATGAATGCGTGGCTGAAACTGCGAGTGGCCGCAAGTAAGTGAAAACTGCAACAACAGCTAAGCTGTAAATACATACGAAAGCTGCGCCAACCAAGCAAGCACGCACGCAAGCTGTGATTGAAAGGACGTTGTGTGTGGCTGTGTAATAATTGCAAAGCTGCAAAGCTGTAAAGCTGTAATAAAGCGGCAAAGCGCGCGAACGCGCGAACGCAGAGAGCGAGCAAACGAAAACGCACGCTGTAAAAACCGACGACGACGGCGCAAAATTCAACGTGTAATTACACACCCACAAACATGTAATTACATAAACATCCATGTAAAGCATGTGTAATTACATTGTTTCACAGCAGATACCGTGTAATTACACGTAGTTTCAATTATTTCGTCGACTTTTACACGTTTCTGTGCAGCGTAGCTGGAGGCGCAGCCGCAGCGCCGCAGCCAATGAACGAACGAACGAACGAACGAACGAACGAACGAACGAACGAACGAACGAACTGCGGCTCAGTGACTGTGAGTGACTGTGAGCGACTGTGAGTGAGTGACTGTGAGTGAGTGAGTGAAACACGTTCGTTCGTTACAGTTTTTGTGTTCGTTCACTCACTCACAGTCACTCACTCACAGTCACTCACAGTCACTCACTCACAGTCGCCGACCGCCCGCCCGCCGCCGCGGCCGCACACAGTCACTCACTCACTCAAAAACAGTCGCAGTCGAAGTCAAAAGTCAAAGTCACTTTCGCTTTCGCTTTCGCTTCAATTTGTCTGCGGACGACGACGACGGACGACGGACGACGGACGACGGACGGACGACGACTGAACGGACGGACGGACGGGTGCGTTGACACCTTTGTTTGTTTGTGTATTCGTTTGTTCGTTCGTTCGTTCGTTTGTTTGTGTATTCGTTGAGTTGGTTCACGCGTTCGTTCGTTCGTTCGGGACGTTTGGGTCGTGCGCTTCGTGCGGCTCGGTTTGTTCGTGCGGTTCGGTTCGGTCGTTCGGTTGTTGGTTGGTTTTTAGGTCGTTTGGAGGACGGACAGATACGTTTGGTGTGGTGTGGTTGGTGGCGTGTGTTCGTTGTTGGTTGGTTCGTTCGTTCGTTCGCTTGATTCGGGTGTTGTGTTGTTGGTGTATGGCACGGCGTTGCCTCGCTCCGATGTTGCTTTGTGTTGTTGGTTCACTTGGTGCTCAGAGTCAGTGCAATTAACTAATTGGAGCTTCGACGTTGCAAGTAGACAGTGTCGCGTCGCGTCGTGGCGCATCGCTTGCTTGAACATTGCGTTGCTGCTGTGTTTCGTTTTTGTTCTTTTTTTTTGTGTGTGTGCGCTGTTTTGCGGCGGAACCGAAAGACGTGCAAGTGCGTCCGTGGTTGACACAAGAAGACAACGAGGTCGCGGACCGAAATCCAAGCACCGCGGTGCACATGGACTTCTGATCGTGGACCTGCACTCTGCGCCACGGTATTCTCTAAACACACAGCCAAAGACTTTGTTCGTGTCAACCGCTCACGATGGCCAACGCAACCACAGCCTTCTTTAACGCTTCTGCGCTCAACGGCACAGACACTGGATGGTTGGACATTTGTGTGGTCGGTTCCACTCGCGGATACATTGCTCCGATTGGTGGCGATGTTGAGCGCCAGTGGAACCCGTACCTTCTCGGTACTTTGTACTTCCTGGGTCTGTGCTGGTGCTTCCTTGGCGTCTCCATTATCGCCGACATCTTCATGCTGGCGATCGAGAAGATCACAAGCATCGACCGCATCATCACCAGACCTGACGGAACCAAGTACCGTGTGCGAACGTGGAACGACACCGTCGCGAATCTGACTTTGATGGCGATGGGATCCTCGGCCCCGGAGATCATGGTGAACGTTGTAGAGATCACTGGCGCCGGCTTCTACTCTGGCGACCTTGGCCCGTCCACGGTCGTTGGCTCAGCTGCCTTCAATTTGTTGGTGATCAACGCGTTTTGCACCTTCGCCATCTTGAAGGGAGAGGTGCGGCGTGTCAAGGAAATCGGAGTGTATGCCGCAACGTCTACGACATCCATCTTGGCGTACGTGTGGATGGTGGTGATTTTGGTGGCACATACTCCGGACATCGTCGATACGTGGGAGGCGGCCGTCACCTTCGCGGGATTCCCCTTGTTGGTTGTTGGAGCCTACTTGATTGAGACCAAAAAGTGCGACTGCGCCTTGAAGCGCGAGGCCCGCGTTGCCGCCAGCATTGATAATGCGGATATTGGCGTCATCAAATCCATCGCTTCCAACGTCGTTATCGGCCACGATGATGACGAGGACAAACAGCGCGACGCAATCACCACCGTCCTTCGCGAGCTGCGCAACACTGACACAAAAGTCCCAATGCGTGTCGCAATGCAGATCGCCATTCAGGAAATCTTAAAAGACTCGACACACAGAAGCCACGCCTTCCACCGCATTATGACAGCCCGCACCCTTGCAGCCAGCGGCAAGCTCGAGCAAGGTCCCGTGCGAGATGTCGACGCCACAGTCGCGAAGATCATGGCCTTGTTGGAAGAAGAAGAGGCGTTCCAGCCTCGCGGAAATCGCGCAAAGTCGCCCAACATGGTAGAACTGATCGAAGCCAAAACTTCGTTCTTCTTCGCGTCGCGCGATTACTCCGTGTTGGAATCCACGCAAAAACTTCAGGTGGTTATCGTCCGACCAAAGCAAGAGACAGCAAACAAAGTGCGTCTGGTGTCGCGAGAAGGGACTGCCAAGCATGTCGAGGACTTCATTTTGGTCGACAAGGTACGCGCTCTGATGCGGTGGCAGCTCCTGCCCGGCGGTGTTTTGCTGTCGATCTTACTTGTGTGATTTTTCTTTGTCTTCTGCGGCGCAGATCATTGAGTTTCCTGAAGGCAAGACCGAAGTCGTGTTCCAAGTCGATATTGTGAAAGACAATGTGTACGAAGACGACGAGGTGTTCTATTTGGACTTACTACCCGTGACCGATGATGGGGCAATCGTCGCCAGCCGGTCAAGCGCCGAACCTGAGGTGTCGGCACCAAAGTCTAGGTCCCTGAAACAAGCGAAGAACACGCCAGACGAGGATGGTGGCATCGCACTTGTGGAATTGACTGGTGAGACCAAGTCCACCGATGTTGGAACAAGTCCAGCACCAAGCGAAGCCAAGGACGAGACCAAGAGCGAGACCAAGGACGAAGCCAAGAGCGAGACCAAGAGCGAAGCCAAGAGCGAGACCAAGAGCGAAGCCAAGAGCGAGAGCGAGAGCAAATCTTCCCCGAAGCAGGTTGCTGACACCAAACGAGCTGGGCCGGTGGGTGCGAACGCCACGGTCAATGGCGTCGCTACGCTAAAACAAACGCCGCTGGACACGTACGTGGTTGAATGCTTTTTTACCGTTCACAGACATTTGCTCACGAGTGTTGGACCGCCCACGTTATGTTAGGACAACGATTCAAATTATTGATGATTCTGCTCCCGGCGTTTTGAACTTCAGCCACGACAGCTATTCCGTGTGTGAGTCCGATAAACTGATCAAGATCGAAGTCGTGCGCCGCTTCGGAGGCAAGGGCACTGTCTCGTGCAAGGTAAGCGCTCTCGCCGTCCTCACCGCTGCTCGTCGTCGGCAACTGCGACGCACAACCCGCGCTCAAATTCGTTCTGGTGACGTGACCCAGGTGAAAACGGTGGATCGTGAGGCCACGAGCCCAGACGACTACAAGGGTATTGACGAAGAAAACCCGATGGTGTTGGAATTCCAAGAAGGCGAAGTGTCCAAATTTATCGAAATTGAAGTTGTTGACGACGAGGTAGATGTTCACCGAGCTTGTTGATGCGACTCACCGCCCAACATCGTTCCCTCACATGCAACGACGTGGCGTTAGGTCTACGAGAAGGATGAGTCGTTTGACGTGGTTCTGTTCGATCCGCAAGGAGGTGCCTCGCTCGTCGACAACACGTACAAAGAGACAGAGGCTGTCGCGAATGTCGTGATCATTAGTGACGAAAAAGAGCGTCGCGTCGTGGACAAAATGGCAAATTTCTTCTCAATGAATTATGGTGCGTTGCAGCATTGAACGCCGCATGACCTCGTGTGCTGCCACCCTCCGTGACCCTCGTCGATGTGGTAGGCAAAATTCGAATTGGCAAGCAAAAGTACTCTCAGCAGTGTGTCGACGCCATTTTTCCCGGCGGGAGCACGGACTGCAAGGCCAGTGCCGGTGCTTGGGTGCTGCATATTTTTGCGTTCCCGTGGAAGTTGCTCTTCGCGATCATTCCTCCCGTGGACATCGCTGGCGGGTGGCTCACGTTCTTCCTTTCATTGCTCGGAATTGCTGGGTTGGAGATTGTTTCGTCTGCTTTTGCACGCCGTTGGCGTACTTTGACTTATCTGGTTGTGTGTGGTATTGTGTTCGTTTGTTATGTGCAGGGCGACCATGTTCATGGCTGACTTAGCAGGACTTCTTGGATGCGTGGCTGGCTTGCCCCCAGCGTTCACCGCCATTTCTCTTGTTGCCATTGGCACATCGATTCCGGACTTGTTCGCGTCCATGAGCGCTGCCCGCGCTGACGAGTACGCCGACGCTTCCATCGGCAACGTGATGGGGTCGAACTCAGTAAACGTGTTCATGGGACTTGGACTCCCGTGGCTGATTGCTGCTATTTACTGGAACTTCATTTCAGCGCCAGCAGACTGGGAGGTGAGCAGTGTGTACCTGCGTCACCTGTGCACACCCTCGTGACTTGCGATTTAATGTGCCCTCTGTTGCATCGTTCCAGCTGTGGGCCAGCCGCTACCGCGATATTGACAACGAGGAGCTCCAGCTCAAAATCGACGCGGTTCTCCGCCATGACGAAGGAGCCCACGGTTTCTTCATCGTCCCAGCAAATGACCTTGGGTTCAGTGTGGGGGTGTTCTGCTCCGTAGCTCTTCTGTGCCTCCTGACGTTTGGACTGCGCCGCAAGTTTGCCGGTAGGTTGCGCGACAGCTAACACCAGACCGCTGAACAACAGGCTGCATCCCGATTGCATGGAAGTTGCACAGCTCTGACGGACTGTGTGCTTGTGCTTGTTGTAGGCGGAGAGCTTGGAGGTCCACTGTGGTCCAAGTGCGTCGGCGGCTCGTTCTTGCTGTTCCTGTGGTTGGCGTACATCGGCATTTCCGGTCTGTACATCTTCGGTGTGATCGAGATCGACATCGCTTGAAGTTCGTCGGTCGATGCAACCGTTGGTCACTTGAGAAATCACGAACGCCAATGTTGGGGCGATCCTTTTAATGTTAGTTCTTTGTATTTTATTGACTGCGTGCCTTCACTTCAATCGACGCAGTCTGCGTCACCGCCTTCGCTCTCTGACGAGACCACTGCGAGTCTCAGGTTTGCTATCTTGATCTTTTTCGGTCCCACTACACGGAACACAGTCACAACGCAGTCAGTTTCAAGAACAGAGCTTCACGCCAAAGAAACGAGTTGATGAGCTTACCTCCGTTGCCCACCTGAACGACGTATCGTCCTACTGTTGCATCGAAGCGCGCTACATCGCCCTCAAGACCGTTCAGCTGTTTGCCCGCCGCCGAAGTGAGTCCAAAAATTGTGACGCGGTTGCCCGGTAGAAACTGCGCTGGCGCCGTGCCTTCTTCGTCGACCCCTTGCTCGCTTTGCGTCGGTGTGGAAGAGGAACTGTTCCGTGTGGCATCTCCCCCTGTGACAGATCGGTCCTTTGCGTCGATGGCCTCTTGCGCGGCCTTTCGATCGGCCGCAACTTTCCAAGCTGGAATTGTTGCGCCAAGTCCCCGCCCGCGACGAGCGCTCGTGCCCGCCGTCACGCCGCCGTGCATTGGGGGCGGTGGCGGCGGTGGCGGCGGTGCACGTATGTGTGGTCGGAAATCTCTCGGTGCGTGCGATCGAGGCGCGCGCATCAGCGGAGCCCATGGATCTTCGACGAAAGAGGGCGCGAACATTGCCGCACTTTCACCGGATGGCCCGTGGTTTCCTTGTTGCGGGCGGCGGCCGTCCATTCTTTGAAAAGATTGCCTTGGACCATGGCCTCGTCCGCGACCACGACCGCGACCATGACTACGACCGCGACCGCGGCCGCGATCATGACCTTGACCACGACCTTGTCGCTGGCGCTGTGGGCAGTGGTGAATAAGGTGCCCAGGCTGTTGGCAGATGCGGCAGACGTAACCCGGAGGGGGCGCTCGATCGCTCCCATGGCTCGGTCCTCCCCGATGACGTTGTTGTTGCTCCCTGTTGATGCGCGCGCGCTTAACTCGATGGCCGTTGAAGAACCCCGTTGGCAATCCCGCGAGGCCACTGGCGTCAGGAAAGTCGTTCATTGCGCGTGCAAGGAAGCGACAGCGTTTGCAGCTTGGTCAAACGTGTCTTTGCGCGAGCATCCACGCTTGGTTGCTAATGTCTGAATGTCGTCGTAACTTCAGCCAGTGGCGGTCAGCGACGCACGAACTTGCGAAATCTGCTTGTATTAGTGGCGACACTTACTCGAAATTTAAACGGAAGGTTAATTCGTTTCGCAGCAGATTCATTGGGCATGTTACCACAGCAACAAGCCGCCAAAACGTTTCGGTGATGGCGGTCTCCTGACGCAAACAAAAACACTTGCACGCGACAATGGTGATGACCAACCCGCGACGCCACTGCCTGCACACAACGCAGCATCAGATACCACGCACGCACGCACGCACGCACACCCTCTGCACTCCGACGGCTTTACAACATTATTACAACACCTCAGCATCCGCCCGCATCAGCGTCAACGTCTCGACCAACAGTCAGCAGCCCGGCCAAACAAACGAACGAACGAACGAACGACGAACCAACGAACGAACGACCAAACGAACGAACGAACGAACGAACGAACGAACGAACGACCAAACGACCGAACGAACGCACAGGCTGCTCTAAACCGTTCCCTCGCGCCGCTGCACCGCAGCACCGCAGCACCATCACATCAACCTCGTTGCACTACGTGGCATGCACATACCATACGAAGTGATGATGTGGTGCGGTGTGGTGTGGTGTGTCGTGGTGTGGTGCGACGTACGTGAGGGTAGTAGTTGCGGCGAGAAAATGACAATGTGTGGCGTGGGCACGTTGTGTTGCGTCGTGTCATGTGATGGTGGTGTATGCGATGGTCGTGTCGTGTCATGGCATGTCATGCCATGTCGCGTGAAATGAATGGAGGTTGGTCATGACATGAAGACGAAAGGTTTTGTAGAAGGCACGAAGCGTTTCGGTGATGGTAGGCGCGTACGCGGAAGAAATCTAAGCACTCTGGTGATTTTAATTGGTTTTCGCTTGGTACAATTCTATCGTCAAACCTGTGTCTTGTATGGGGATGTATGCAATACAAGCCACTAGCCGCAGCAGTGTACATCTTCGTGTGTGTTTGGCGACACATCCGCGCGTATTGCAGGGCCCGTGGGTCCCTCAAGCTCTGACAGTGTAGTTTCCAGTGCACACAATATACCGAACACCCTTGTGGGCATTGTAGGTTTCTCTGGAGACCTGTTCACACATACAAAACACGGTGACCATTGGCACTGTCGGAACAAGAACAAGAAGCGTCGGTAATGAGAACTTGCCCGCACACTCTTGACCTTCACTCCGGAGAGGTTTGCGTCCGACGCTGTGAGCCTCAACATCAAGTTGAAAGAAGGATTCGGGACTCCACTATACCTATAGTTGACCGCAATAATGAGATCGTGTAGAAGCGGGAGGGTTCCGTCAAGCACTGGCGTACGTGTCGGAGACTTTGATCTTGGCTTTCAAGCGGACTGGGTTTGGCGGAAGAGCACCGATCTTCCACATCGTCATGTTGCTGTTCGCATCATCGTAGATCGTGCCAACACTAACGGTGTGGTTGAGAATTTGGATGCCGTCCAGCTTCGGAATTAAAATACATATCTTCTCAACCTACACGCAAAGCGTCCCATGGAGCAACAACAACAATCATTATTTCACGAAGTCGTGGGTGCCAAGCAAAGCGAGTGAGCGACAATGGCCCACGAACCGTGATGCCGCGCTGCGTCGTGGCGCGCAACGCAGTCTTGGGTTTCGTCCCAATCATTATCGATAAACTACCCTCAACCTCGTCCTTTGCTGGCATCAACAGCTGTGGCCGGCAGTACAACGGGAGCTCTGCCACCGACCCAGTTTTGCCAACGCGATACTTGATGAGCTGGAAAGGACCTGCGTTGAACAACGGCACAAGACAGCGTCATCACCGCGCCTCCTGCCGGAGCAGCTGGTCGACACGCCACAACGAACCATCTGGGGGCACAAACGAGAGATTGCCCGTTTGGTTGTACGTCTTGACTCGGACACATGGGTGCAGGCGCGGGGCCGAGACTTTCCCGGCGTTCACTAACTGGAGAGTCACCTCCGGGTACCCCGACAGCTTGCAATTGCACTGGATGGACCCATACACCCGCTGCATGACAGTCATGCCACTGCTGGAAATGATGGCATCAATCTCCTCAATGACATCGAAATATATTTCGTTTTGGTTGTAGCGCACGCCAGACTTGCGCCATGGTGTCATGGACGTTGCGCCAGTGGCGAGCTTTGAAGACAAGTGAGACCTGCCGGCGAGCGAATCTGCGATGGTCTTGGTTCCAATCATCTGCTGCATGGCGTTGGGTTCCGTTGTGCACGGGACGCCGTTGTAGATCATCTCGTCCAGAATTTGGTAGACGGTTGTGAAGCTTCGCTTAATGTGCGCTGGGGATACCCCGTTCATGTAGATCTTCAACATGTTGTGAATGCGGTGCAACACTTCCACGACGAGCAGCGTGTCCACCTGCAGGTTCCAGGAAAATCACCAACATATAAACATGTAAGCAACAGGGCAAACTGATGGTGGCAGTCAAACAAGTATGGCGGGTAGACATCGGCAGGGGGCAAAGGGCGAATGGTTTACTGTGACCCGCCGTGACACAATGAGAGGGGCACGTGGACCTACCTCGCGTTCCAAAATAGCGGCGAAGAAAACTCCAGAGCGGTACACTTGGACAACATACAAGCGGCCATACTGCTTGACAGTCGGCACATCCTCGTAGCACGGGTACGAGAGCACGTCGCGCCAGAAATTGTCGCATACATTCCGCGACGTGATTCCTCGCCAGTGCTTCTCGATGATGACGAGACCCGTCTCGTCCATGATGAACAGAGACTTGAGCATTGTGCCTTTGAGGGTTTCGAAAAACCGATGAAAGCGACGCCGTCGAAAAAGCCTCTTGCAACGAGGCGAACACGAACGAGACAGCGGTGAAACCCACGCAACCGTCGCTCGGCACGTCCAAAGAGACAAACAATACAATAAAAATAAGAATGAAAATGGCGCGCCCTTGCCGATGCCGCAGAAAAAGTGAAACTCTGCACGCGCAAGTGGCCAAGCAGGTCCGTGCGTTGGCGTCACCAATCTTACGACGCATCAGCCGTCGATGCAAATTGTAGAACCACACCACCTCCAACACCAGCAACGACAACAACAAATGCCACGGTTCCACATGCTGCAACTCCAACGTAAACCCTACACTTCGGTCCTTTCCATACCCAACACCAACACCAAAGCCGACGAACGACGAACGACGAGCGACGAACGACGAACGACAAAGGAACGACGAACGACGAACGACGAACGACGAACGACGAACGACGAACGACGAACGA
>ENA-OWNT01003912-OWNT01003912.1-seawater-metagenome-genome-assembly--contig:-NODE-3912-length-13574-cov-3.632363_pt1 | contig 13574 bp, 8 predicted proteins | sample MGYA00238136_ERZ651165 | MGnify/ENA primary metagenome ERZ651165 (study PRJEB26861, sample SAMN08777766) | seawater metagenome | isolation source: coastal seawater | place: USA: Florida | collected...
ACAACACTACTATTACTGCGTATATCACTGCGTAAGTGCGGTATTCATTTAACCTATCAAAGAGTGTACTTTGTATGCACGCAGTACTGTGGAATTCAGGGAAAATGACGTTGTGACCAGTGAGTGAGTGAGTCAGAGCGTTGGTTGGTTTGGTTGGTTGGTTGGTGGTTGGGAACCACTGTGAGTGAGTGAGTGAGTGAGTGAGTGAGTGAGTGAGTGCGGGGTTCAAACGGCAGTGAACTGAGTGAGTGAGTGAGTGAGTGAGTGAGTGAGTGAGTGAGTGAGTGACAGTTAGGTCGTGCGCCCTCACAGTTACTCACTCACTCACTCACTCACTCACTCAGTTTGCTAATTCCAACTGACACTCACTCACTCACTCACTCACTCACTTTGGACAGCGAAGGCAGTTCGTTCGTTCGTTTGTTCGTTCGACGACCGCGCCGTTTGTTGTTGTCGTTGTTGTTGTCGTTGTTGTTGTCGCGCGACACGCGCGCGAGCGTGTCTGTCGGAGTGACTGACGACGCGCCATTTGCGGTAATGTTCGTTGCGTCGCGAACGAAAGGAAGAGGTGTGAGCGTGGGAAGCAACGAGGGTGAAGAGTAAAGGGTATAAGTGTGTAGGTGAAGGAAGGGCTGGGTGATGGCATGCATGGTTCATTAAGCATGGAAGTGAACCAAGAGAGCGGGATGGTATGAACGCGCTTGAGACGAGGGAGGGAAGAGGAGGTGGAGGGCGTACAGGCACGGCGCGAAAAGATGGTGTCTGGGACAGCACCTGAGTGAGTACGACGCACTGTTCTACGGAATATTGCGCTTCGAGATGCACCTAGCCAACTTGAAGCTCAGGTGACTTTGCTTGGCTGGAGAAGGTAAATCACTCGTGGCCGAAAACACCGCGAAAAGTTGTTGGCGATTTTGAGCCTGCAAATTTGCCAGTGCCCAAATTTGTAAAGAAACCTCACCTAAACGCTCGTCGTTTATGTGAGAAATCATGTCGGCTCGAGCAAGTTTGTCTGAAATTCAGCACGCAAACATACTGACCCCAACTAACTCCAGAAAGCTCTCGGCCCGCAGAACGCAGAGCCGAGGTGAGGACTTCAACTCGATTCTGCAAAATCCCCCGCCCATCAGCAAGCTTGCAGAGCAGCTGGCGCAGGAAGCAGAAACTCCTGGGAGCGCATCGTCTGCTGATTCTCAGGAGGAGAATCGAGCCATTGGGAAGTCGAGAAGTCGACGCGCTCACCCCAGCATGGAGATCCCGCCGTCGACCCCGGACACCAATCAAGAATCTGTTCCGATCTTGCCAGCCCCGACGATGGGCGAACAGGAAGATATCGATGCTGGTGACAGTGACAAGGACAAGGCATCCGTGTCACCGTCGATCTTTTCATTCCCTCCGACGTCGTCCCCCGAATCCGACAGTGAGCCACCCTCGATGAACAACACCGGCGATAGCACCTTCGGTGCGGACGAGACGGCTGAGGCGGCCGCAGCGCACCAGGATGGTCCCCTCGACGAGCGAACTCGGCTTGCTTTGCAAACTGAAAAAAGACAATTGCTGCAAGAACGCGCCAGTTTGTTACAGCGGTTGCAGAAAATTGAGCAACGTGTGCTGCTCATCGATCAAGTTGTCTCGGAACGCGGAGGTACCGACAGTGACTCAGCCGATCCCACTTTCGAGGTTGACTACGATGCGGACGCCTCGTCTGACAGTGGAGCTGCGGCAAACAGCCCAGGCGTCGGTGTCTACTGGTCGCAGTCCGACAACGCAGAAGTAAACGTCCCGAACATTTCGTCTTTCGATGCTGGGGAAACGGATTCCGAAGAAGGCAGTGACGATTCTGATGATGATGCACAAGCAGACAGAGATCGTGCTCGCATCAACCAATCTTTGCAACAGCTTGAAAAGGAATTGGCGGAGTTGAAGGCCCACCGTGCCCGTCAGCTGGCAGGCGAGTCCGCTGATTCCACTCCTGCAAAAGTGCGCACCAGTGACGAAGATTCCATCGATGCCGACGAAGAAGACGCGGGCGTGAAAGTGCGGAATCTTGGTGCAGAATTCGCGGCAAACACTATCAACATGGAGTACGTGGAAAAGCAGGGCCTTGAGCCCGTCATGTTGGACACAATCCGCTTTGACGAACAGCGCGAAGCCCTCCGCCAAGAACGTGATGCCGCCATGGCCGCGCATCTTGACGAGTTCGATGTTGACAGTGATGATGTCACACAGCAAACCACCGACAGCGTTGCAGCAGAGGCCGCTGAGTTGATCCGGGAAGCTGCGATTGAAGCCGAAAAGATGCAGGAGTTGTCTGGCGTTACTGTGGAAGACATTTCCGCGGACGAAGCAGATTCCTTCGGGCAGCAGGCGAGTTCAACCAAGCCGTCTCGGCAGGAGGTTCTCCAAAAACACCGTGAGTTGCAGAAGGAAGCGCAGCGACTTTGGCAGGAACAGTTGCGAGAACAGCAAGAACAAGAGCAGAAGGAACATGACGAAGCGAGCACTGTTGACAGTGACAGTACAACTACTTCGACAACAACTGACAGGCTGGATGATGACGCCGATGTTGATTTCGATGCGACGGAAACGGACAACCCTGACTTTTTGGAGTTTGCAGCCAACACGACAAACTTAAAGTATGTCAAGCAACAAGGTTTGGAGCCCGTTCTGCTCAACACCATCGACTTTCAGCGCGAACGCGAAGCCTTGCGTGAGGAGCGACAGCGCGCCATGGAGGAGCACGTCAAAGATGCGGTTGGCAGCACAGACGAGGTTTCGGCGGCGAATGTAGCACAGGAAGCGGCTGATTTGATGCGCGAAGCGGTCAAGGAAGCTGAAAAATTGAACAAGCGCAACCAACACTCGGACGCTGGGGACAGTAACGACGACGCAGCGGAGGGCGACGAAAGCACTTGGCGTATGTTCCAAACAGAGGCCATCAAGTCCATGAATGGACAAGCACAAGCTGCGACCACGGAAGGTGCGTCCGAGACCGCGGATGATCAGAAGGCTTCCGCCCCAGTGTTTGCCCAGCTTATTGGCATGGGATTTGATGAAGCGTTGGCCCGCGAAGCAGACGCAAGGCACAGCAACTATTTTGAAGCCTTGAAGTGGATTCTTGCTGAATCCCGGCGACGGGAAGAGGCAGGAAAAGAGGGTCACACTGATAAAGCAGACGACACTGCTGCAGATGCCAGTGGAGCCAAGGAAGATGTTGAGCCAAAAACCAAGGACTACATTGAGCGAACCAATATCTTCAAATCGTTGAGCCCTGCCGTAATTGCTCGTGCACGCGCCGCTGCTGCAACTCGCCGGCAACAACGCCCAAGCGGCGCCGATGGACTTGGCGGTGGCGGAGCCGCCGATACTGCTGACAATGACAAGCCGGCAACTGCAGTACCATCTGCACCAGAAGAAGCGGCCACCACAGCAGCAGCGAGTGATGATGCTGCATTCGTGCCTCCAGCTCCTGTGTTCGATGATGACGATGCGAATGAAGTTGATGAAACGGAAGGTCCAAAACTACCTAACCCTGATTCGGACTCCGTCGACGAGGACGAAGAAGCAGCTGAAGCAGAGAGGCGCCAAAAAGTTGTGGAGGACACCTTGAAGGCCGCGCAAGCTGCTGCCAAGGCTCTTGAAAGACAGCGGCAACGAGAGTTGGAACGTCAGCGCCGTGAGCAGGAGCGAAAAGAGGCAGCTGAAAACAGTATTCAGCGCCGAGCTGATATGTTCAAGGTTCAGGGAAATGACCTTTACCGCAAGGGGCAATACGCAGCCGCAGTCGCAGCTTACACATCAGCGATTGACTTGGTATCTGAAAATCAGATTTATTGGGCCAACCGGGCTGCTGCGAAAATGATGCTTTTCGAGTACGAAGGCGCCATTGATGACTGCCGACAAGCTATGAGTCTACCTCTGCCTCCGGGAAAGCCTATTTATGTGAAGCCCCAGATTCGTTCTGGGCGTGCTCATTTGGCATTGGGGCGCGCAGATGCCGCTCGTGAACGTTTTGAAATGGCTCTAGATGAAATTGCTGACGCCCGCCGCAAGGGTCGGCGTGGACTTGAGATGGTAGCGGACGACGAAGAGTCTGCTCGAAAGGGTCTTGAACATTGCCGAAAGTACACCAGCTACTGTCGCACGGCATCATTGAAATTGAAGATGAAAGAATATCAGGCAGGACTGAACAATGCCCTGGAAGCTCTCGAGATTGCTGGTGGATCGTGGGAGGCTCGCTGTCTTGTTGCTTCGGCATATATCACTGTGCGCCAATTCTCGCGCTGCGCTGACTTTTGCGAGGGTTATCTTCCTGAGTCCTGGGTGAGTGTCGGCCAAAATCGCCAAGGTGCCAGACATTCGCCACCCGTAAAGCGTGGACGTCGCGATGCTGACGCGGAGCTCGGTATTCGGTATGCCAAGTCCCTCCACTATCAAGGATACTACTGCCAAGCCATGGATGTGCTGAAGGAGGTCATTCGGGACGTAGTCGCGGTATGTCTTGCATTTCACTCGTGAGCGCAACACATCACAAGACGAGCTCAGGCCTCACGATTCTTGCATTTTTTGTAACAGGCCAACCCTCGCGCCCCGACCGGTGTGGAACATGCGAAAGAAGAGCTGCGAAAAATGGAGACAATGATGCGTCGCCACGATAACGGCAACAAGTACTATCGGCACGAGAAGTATGAGGAGGCATACCGCGAGTATACATCAGCTTTGCATTTAGATCCCTTGAACAACGCATACTGCGCTGTCGTCTACGCAAACCGTGCAGCTGCCGCCCTGGCTTTGCAACGGTATGAAAGTGCTATCAAGGACTGCACTGAATCGTTGCGTCGTCGTCCCAATATGTCAAAGGCACAGTATCGTCGTGCACGAGCTTACGTGCAAGTGAAGCAGTACCAGAAGGCCATCGACGACTTCGAAATTGTGCAGAAGAGTGAGCTTGGATGCCCCGATATCGGGCGCGAGCTTCGTGAGGCGAAACTCCTTCTGCAAAAGGAGCAACGCAAAAAAGAAGCTGACCGAACCGCTGCGCGTCTCGCTGAGCAGCGACGGCGTCACAGGGAACAGCGTGAGAGGGAGAAGAAAGAAGCCCAACAGAAGAGGCAAAAGGAACAACAACGCCGCCAGCAACAAAAGCAACAAAAGCAGCGAACAAAAGCAGAAAATCCATACGCAAAGTATGGCTACGGCCCGCGCTATGGTGCACGGGCGAAGGCAACGGGAGCAGGCCGATACGGAGCAAAAAGTAGTGCTTATGGACGCCAGAAACCTGAATCAAACGGATGGCAAGCTCCGCCAAAACAGGCTGGACCAAAGAAAGCTGCACCGCAAGCAGATGCCCCACACCGTGGGATGCGCGGACCACGTGAGTCAGATAACTACTACCAAGTGCTTGGTATCACCCGGGCGGCTACAAAAGTACAAATCAAGAAAGCTTATCACAAATTAGCTTTGAAGTTCCACCCTGACAAGAACGCCGGAAGCCCCAGAACAGCAGCCGACAAATTCAAACTTGTCAACGAAGCTTACTCGTGCTTAAGCGACGCGGCTGCGAAAAAGAAGTACGACTACAAACTCAGGTACGGCTTCGAATTTTAAGTGCAAGTTCGGGGACAGAGGATCAGCGACCAACAAATTGGATTTGTTCGGAAAAGCAGCCTCGATTGTGTTCGTGCCGCAACAAAAATAACTAAAATGTGATCAAACGATCAACGGCTCATTCAATAGACACGCACGCTCGACACAAGCGTGCAACGAGTGTTGCTTCACTCGTTCCAGGTTCCATGCTTAGAAACAATCACGAAACGACCGCCCTTTCCCACATATCCGCTCCACTGCCTTGTCCACCCAAACCTCGTAACGGCTTTCCGCGAAACGTCGGGTCGATTCATGAATTGGCAACATGACCATCGTAAAGTAGGCGTCTCTGGCCAGCAAGTGCACAAAGTCCGTGATTCTCTTTGATACGCGCATGACCAGGCTTGGGGGGTCTCCATCAGGCTCGTGCGACGTCTTTTGTTCGTAAAGCATCGTGTCCGGGTTGTACCATGCGTCCGACCCGAGGTAGCCATAAAGCGATTCTAGATACGATTCCGTATTAGCCGGACATGGCAATCCTTGGACGGTGCAAATTCCGGTAATGGGTCGACCGTGCGTTGCAGCTGCATGACTATCGGTGCGTGTCGGCGAAGGCCACATTGGAAGGAGCTTACTCTGGCTTGCATCGTAACGCACCAGATACAGATCGAGGTGTAAACGGTTGTATTCAGGTACCACGTAGACAAGTCCATCTTGCACCGACACGCTCAATTGCTGGGGCCATGGAAAATCGATTTGGTCAAACTTTTGCCTCAATAATTCGCCGACATCTTGTGTTGTCTGTCCTGCAGGCACAATGACACCCAAATCGGCGTCTTCCTCGTCATAGAGAATGCTGTTCTCTCGCCAGATCCCGAGCAACGAACTCCAGTCAAGAAAAGCGTCGAATCCAGCGGTGGATGAAGCTTCTTCTGCCGACACTGCGTGCTCGTTGGACGCTGTGTTGCTCACGTTTCGGCACGTTTGTTCAGGCGGGAGTTCCACTGAAAGCGCTTCGAGGGTGTGATGCATCAACCGCTCCAACTCCTTGTTTCGGTACATTCTCATGTAATGCCCGGTCCCGCGTAATATTGCAATTGCAACGACTGCACATCTTACGATGAGGAATATCCAGCCCATGGTACCTCGGGGCTGTCAAACAGTGTCACGCGTTTACCCATGCAGTTGCCAGGGTTGCTCGTAGTTAGGTTATCCCCTCCACGTGCACGACACGAAAAATATTGCAAATTACTTGGAGGTCGAGATTCACTGGCGGTGCAGCAATTTCGTTCTGCCACAATCGTCACTCACTCGCGGTCACGATTTCTTGGCGTCATGTCGAGACAGTTTCGAAGTAAAAACGAACGAGTGACAGGTAACTAACCAACCAACTAGCCAGTCGAACCACAACAAACAATCATCAAACAAACAAAAAACCACAACTAGGCCACCCTCGAGAATGCACGGCCATGACCGCACGAGCCACGCAACAGGAAGGACTTGAGTTACGGTTTCAACATAGCAAAGAGGCCAACTGCCAACGACAACACCTGATTGACACACGAACCGCAACAACAACGATGCAACAACGACCGCACAACGACAACGACAGCACAACGCTTTGAGAATCTAACTACACAACGAAGACACCACAACGACGACGCAACGACGACGCAACGACGACGCAACGACAACGCAACGACGACGCAACGACGACGCAACGACGACGCAACGGCGACGCAACGACGACGCAACGATGCTGGACAACGAGGCGACGACGGACAACGACACAGCGACAGACGCCGTCTGAACGTGTCAGCTGACATGTCGCCGAACGGCGCCTTTTGATTGGTGGAGACGTTGTGTGGCTGGGTGCACACCGTATCCTTTCATGGATACAACGGTGTACACATCAGTTTTGACAACCCGTGAGTAGTAAATGTGTGTGGGGTGAAGTGAGAGTACCTTTAATTGGAGTGATTCATACCTCTGCATGAGATTACGTACAGCAGCGTGGTGAGTTGGCCGGCCGCAATCGATCGATCGTTCACCGAACGAATGAATTTGAACGAACGAACGAAAGTCAGAAAAGCAGGAAAGTGAAAAATGAAAAAAGTAAAAAGTAGCGCGAGTAGAATTTCAGAATTTTAGTAAAGGTGCGATTCTGGGATACTGCGATGCTGCAAAGCTGCGATGCTGCAATTTGCAATTCTAAATTCTAATAGTTCATTATGCAGTATACAGTACACTAATTTACAAATCAAAGGGTGACATGAAGAACTTGTAGAAAGTACAGAACGCCGCGCGCTCATTGTTGAAAAATGAGTCATTAAATCTCAAGTCAGTTAGTCAGTTTGTCAGTTCGTCAGTTCGTCAGTTGTTCAGTTGTTCAGTTGTTCAATGGTTCAATGGTCAATGGTTGGTTCGCGCAACACTTTCTGAAATTTGAAATTTCGGAAATTGAAATTTCGGAAATAGGAAATTGGGAAATCACGAAATCGATCGCGAAATCGCAGAACACGCACGAACGAACGAACCAAGAAGCAACAACGAAATCACAAAATCACAAAATCAAAAATCACAAAATAACAAAATCACAAATCCTATTTTTAAGTATACAGTCTCGGTATTCACATTTTACTGCACTTTCACTCACTATCACATTAATCCATTTACAGATAATCTTTCTGCGTCGCGAACGTCGTTTTGTCGTTTTGTCGTTCCTCGCTCGTCGTTCGTTCGTTCGTTCGTTCGTTCGTTCGTTCGTCGTTCGTCGTTGTTGTTTGAACTGTTCGTGCGGTGACTTCACTATCACCGGTCACCGCCACGGCGCACGGCCGTCGTCTTTGTCGGGCGACCGCGCAAACAAAATTCATCGCGCGCGAAAGTGAACGACGACAACGACGGCGACGGCGACGGACGAACGGACGAACGAACGAACGGAGGATGGACTGATCTATTATAGCTTGCTGACTCTACTTCCCTTCTATCCTCTCTAACTGCAACTTCTTACGTCCTGCTCGCTGGACCGGCCATGCTGGAACGCTGGAGTGTTGCGTGCGGCGACATCAATGCAACGAGCCAGTGCGCACGCGCTCCTTCTCCCCCAGACGCCGCGGTGGTGTTGTGCCGCACCGTGTCAGCAAGCTGGTCGCGCACGCTGCTGGAGCACTTACTTGATGCTTTGGTTACCTCTGCTTGCTTGCATGGTGGGGGTGTGGTTGCAGTGAGCCAGTGGGCGGGCAGTTCCAACAAGAGGACCAACGCCGGCGCACCAACGTGGACCGCCATGCGGTAAAAATGACCAACTCACCAACCACAAGTGTCAGCGCAACCACCAACACGACCGTGGGCTGCAAAACGACGACAAGTGCACGCGCTTGCGTGGTGAACACTGTCGAAGAAGCAGTGAACTTAACAACGCATGGACACGAACACCTTCTTGCCAGGGAAGCTGAAAGTCGCTGGCACGGACAGCTTGCTACGGCTCGGGCTCGACGCCGGTCAAGGTGATGCCATGTCACGTGAGATGTGAGCGGCTGCGGTGATTGTGGCTAGGGGACAGCAAGGGCATTCACCTAGCTACAAAAAATGGTGTTCCCTGCCGATCAAACCAAAAGTTTGACCCGAAAAGTATTTTCCTGCTTCACCTCGCGACGTTACGGCATGCTTACCACCGCGGTGTTGTTGCTGGGGCTCTTGGCCCCGGCCCGGTTGCATGAGCCTGTCCAAGACGTGGCACTGATGTCGGGACTTGTTTCGACGAAGTACACTTGCACTGAGCTCAACACAACGATGTGCAAGCGCCCGTGTAACGAGACCGAAGGGCAAGAATGTCTCACGTTTTCGAGTCCGCTTCAAAGCTGCTGGAACCCGCGCGTTCTTTTCCCGAACAGCACGGTGTGGGGCAACTACGACATCTATGAAGAACTTTCTGCCAGCGGTACTCAGCTGCGTACCACCCTGTACGGAAGCACGAATCAATCTTGTTCACAGCAGGCGTTCGAGTCGTACTGGCCTCTTGACACATGCACCGGACCTGTCTCCGATAGTCATCCATTCGGCATATTCTCATGTGAAAACAAAGTGGCTGTCCACACACCCGTGACGGTTTCAGACACCGCTGACCCGTCACCGGCGGTCTCCGTGTCGAAGTCTTCAGTCAAATCTTATTCCAAGGCTTCAACCAGTGATGCTTCGAGTAGTGCGTCTGCTGGAGAACTGTGTCATTTTGGTGATCCATTCCAACAGGTACGATGCAAATGTGTTTCCTTTTGCTGCTATTCGCGTCTGTCACGATCTAACTGTGGTATTTCGGTGATGCTCCACGTACGTAGTTTTGTGAGTTCGACGAGTTGAACATCACCATGGACGATATCAGCGGAGCAATCTGTGCACCAATGTGTGAAAGCAATGACGATTGTGCAGAAGCTCTGTCCGCGTCATGTGCAAACATGGTGGGCGTACGCCCTCTGTGTAGTCTGTCGGTCAATGATGTCAAATACTGTGGTCTCTTTTGTCAAAGAGACGACGACTTGGAGTCGAATTCATCCTTGAATGGCGCTCAATGCGACGACAGCGGGCTAGCGATGTGCAGCCCCATTCCTGCCACTCAGCGCTCTCTGTGCGTCTTCACTGCATGATGTGCGCGCTGGTGCGCAGAGGTGCACTGCGCCCATACATACCCACACATGGTGAATACAAGCTCTGAAGTTCTGCAGCCATACATAGACACACATGGTGAATAAAATATACACTTGTTTTATTTAAATTTTGGATGGAAGTCTCTTTGTTGACGACCGTTTTCTGTTTTTATTGTTGTTGTACTTTTTTGCTCGCTGGGACACTCGAGACCCTACCGAGGCCGAGAGAGCATCCTCAAAGCAATCACGAATCCGCTGCCAGTTGACGAGCAAAATTTAGAACATGATCAAGTTCTTGGGGAGAGTCTTGGCATTGGGCATGTGGCAGTAGTACGGCGCCGTCTTGGTGGAGTCGTTCATGCAGTAGCCAACGCAGTCGTCGTCTATGGGACACACATACCAGCACACAATTAGAAAAGAAGGCGACGGTCACGGGCTAGGACACCATGGGAACAGCGACAAGGGAAGGAACGAACCGGTTGCGCAGGTGCCGCCAAGAGCGTGGCAAGTGTAGGGAGCGGTCTTGGTGGGGTCGTTGTCGCAGTAAGACTGGCAGTCAGTGTCGGTCTCGCAGGTCATGGCGCCAACGTCGTCAATGGTGGTGAGCGGCTTTTCGCCAATGTGGCACAAGTAAAGGTCGGCAATCGGCGTCTTGGTTGGGTCGTCGTCGCAGTAGGATCCAGCGCAGTCACCGTCACCTTGGCAGTAGTCGTTGGACGCTCCGCCGTGGCAGAGGTACACGGGGCGGGGCTGCTTGGTGTCGTCGTTCATGCAGTATCCACCGGTGACGCAGTCGCTGTCAACAGCGCACCACTTGCCGACGGTGGCGGCGACCGGGGCGGCGAGAAGGAAGAGAGAGGTGATTTTCATTTTGAAGGAAAGGAAGTGTGAAGAAAGAAGTTGCGAAAGAAAATCAAACAGAATACTTTGCGCCGAATTTGTCGTCTTGGCGCTGACTGCCCGCTGTCAGCACTGCACGTGCAAACTGTCTTATCGCCGGTCAACAACTGGAAGGAGCACGCGTCCGTCGTCAGCTCGTGATGAAATGAACGCACGCAACATGCGAGTCCAACCCCAAACACACCGAACACCAAAGCACCAAAGCACCGAACGATCCGAACAGCGAACCAACACCAAAACGACGAACAACAGACATAAAAACGTATCAAGCATACCTGGAACACCGTTGTACCGCAATGGCTCACGTTGATGGCTTTTTCCTGCCATCAAAGGCGATGGTTTGTTCGCTTGTGGATCATTAGCGTAGTATGCGCCTGGACCTGGGCCTTTGGAACGCGGATTCTTGCCACGTTCTCCGAGGCCGAAAAACAAGCCGTTTCTGGGCACGGGACTTCCGCGTGTGTCGTAGCGGCTGGGTCCAGGTGTTTCAGATGTCTTGACGGTAGAATGGCGCCCAGCAAAGACAGCTCGCTTCCCGTCTGTGCCTACGGTCTTGGTTTTGGCTAAATTGTACTGCCCTGGTCCCGGACTATGTGAGGACTTCGAGCTTATTGCGCGAACACGTCGGTACACCATTCGGTCGTTGACCTTGCCGGCAGAAGCGTCTCGAACATATTCACCATTGTAATTGCTATGGAATCCCGTAATCCCAGAAATAATGATAGTTGATGGACCTTTGCTGGACTTTCGAGGGGCTGGCGAGTAAGCTTGTCTTTGGTTGGAGGCAGCTGCAGCGTGGCTTGACTTTTTCGAGTACTTCGGAACAATGCGCACAGCGTAATTGACGGGGCCGAAGGTTTCCGGATGCATGTCTGGGTCTCCGTAAGCCCGTTTCCTAACTCGTCCCATGTGACCTTGCCAGCGTTCTTGGATGCGAACAGGGTTCAGGGCCTCCGACTCCGTAAACAACGCACAGATACCACGGAGCTTGGGTTCACGGGCGTGTTGAACTTGGCCCAGCGTCCAACAGCCACGGTGGTACCACAAGCGACATTTCGCCCCGACACTACCGAAGCCATGGCCACGACTCCCAATTTTTTCGCGAATGTTGTAGTCAGCTGCACCACCTTCGCTTTTGTGCTCTACTTTGCTGCGTTGACCTCCAGTTCTCATCGAAAATCCACCTTTGCCAATCTGTGACTTGATTTCGTACTGGCCCGGTCCCGGCTGTTTCCGCCGGAGGCGCACTGCTCGTTTTGCGCGAGGCTTGAGTTTGGGTGCACGAACGCGCTTTACAGGGGCACTTTGAACAACACCTTCGGCGTTGGCAACTGAACCGAGACTGACACCGATGTGGTAATTCCCATCATTGTTGTCGTAAGGATTTGGGCTGTTTGCGCGTCTTGCTTTCGCCCTTCGGGTGTTTTTTTTCCGTCGTGCTGGAGCTGACTTTGGACGTCGGCCATAGTTTTGTTTGTTGGCTCTAATTTGTTGGGCAACGTTGGGCTGGAGAAAGGTTCGATCTTGACGAACATTTCTCATTGTTTTGGCTTCGGCATCAACTGACTTGGACTCGGTCGGTCGCGTGGACCTTTGTTGTGGTTTGTTTGCAGGGACATTGTTACTGTCATCTAACCACCATTGCCCATGCGCTTTCTTTTCTTCAGCGTCAGCGTGTGCAGAGGTATTTAAATTGTCGTCGGCGAAAGCGAAGACATCCTTCAGCAACTGATTGAGTGTTTCGCGCTGTTTAACAAGGTGAACGACGGCCGAATATTCGCCTTTCTCGCTGGCGGCTTTGAGCATCACTTCCAGAGGTTTGCCTGGGTTGATGTCGTATTCTGCACGCAGGTTACGAATACTGGTAATGAAAGACTTCACCCATTCGATGTCATCGAGTGCTTCTTGGTGGAAGTTCGCTTCATCGTACTGAGGCAGGGCTTGCAGCATGATGGTGTTACCTTCAACGCCATCTACCAATGGTTTCACGCTCTGCCAAATGGTTTCGGTGATGTATGGGATCACCGGATGCGCCAGGCGCAGCGTTTTCTCAAGTACCGTGATGAGCGTGCGACGTGTGCCGCGTTGCTGCGCTTTCGAACCTTTCCAAAGCACAGGCTTGGTCAGTTCCAGATACCAGTCACAGAATTGGTTCCAGATAAACTCGTAGAGCGTGTTCGATGCCATATCGAGACGGAAGTTGTCCAGATGATGGTTAAAGTCTTTGGCTGCCAGTTCAAACTGAGACTCGATCCACTTATCAGCCAGTGAATATTCGATCTCGCCACCGTTAAAGCCACAATCCTGCTCTTCGGTGTTCATCAGCACGTAGCGGCTGGCGTTCCAAAGCTTGTTACAGAAGTTACGGTAACCTTCCAGACGCTTCATATCCCAGTTGATGTCGCGACCGGTTGATGCCATCGCGGCCAGAGTGAAACGCAGCGC
>ENA-OWNT01003913-OWNT01003913.1-seawater-metagenome-genome-assembly--contig:-NODE-3913-length-13573-cov-4.437092_pt1 | contig 13573 bp, 16 predicted proteins | sample MGYA00238136_ERZ651165 | MGnify/ENA primary metagenome ERZ651165 (study PRJEB26861, sample SAMN08777766) | seawater metagenome | isolation source: coastal seawater | place: USA: Florida | collected...
TCGTCAAGTCGAAACCTGTGAAATATCACCGATGGTTACTAACTTTGTGGTATGATATAAACAGTTGCGCCTTCTCCAACAACTGTGCGTTTGCTCTTCAGATGAGTCTCCGGAGCTCTAAAGTCGCGGATGTCCTCATCTCTCACCGCACGACATCGCATGTGCCTCACTGTTTCAGACCAACAGGAAAAGAGTTCAACTCACGTTACGTCGTTCGCGCAGCCATGCTCCAAGCACGAAGTGAGAACCCACTCCGCAGCCAGCGTCCCCGTTGCTGTGAACCAGAAAATACAAACAATCCGCTCTCCGCACCAAATCCAGCACGACCACGTCACTGCGCCGACGTCACACAACCAACTCCGAACAACACAAGCAATCAGTCACCAGATCCACCTCACCCAAACCCAAACCAACAAAGCCAAACTTCATAAGTAGACCAACGGACGGCGGACGGCGGACGGCGGACGGCGAACGACGAACGACGAACGACGAACGGCGAACGACGAACGACGAACGACGAACGAACGACGAACGAACGACGAACGAACGACAACGAAGAACTCGTTCGAACTTCGATCGATCTCGCAGTCAAAGTCACTCACTCACCCACTCACAGTCACTCACTCACTCACTCGCTCGCTCACATCCACTCACAGTCACTCACTCTCCGTCGATTTGAACGACCGACCGACCACACCACACCAAACCAAGTTGACAAGTTGACTGATTTCCCCACTCACACGCACACACGTGACACGTCTGACGGCTGACGGCTGACGGCTGACGACCGTCTGTCTTGTTCTCGCGCTCACTCACTCTCACTCACTCACAGTCTAAAAGTCCACAACAACAACAAGTTCTACCTTTATTTCATAACACTTCGACCTCTGTTAATAACATTGCCCATGCATGCACTGTACAACTCAGTGCCGTGCTGTATGTGAATATAGATGAAACTGGGTATGATTATGAGTAGTAAGGTGTACTTCTGTGTTTTATGATCCGATTTGAGTGACCTTGGGTGCCTCCACTCGTAGTGCATCGTTCGTTCGTTCGTTCGTTCGTTCGTTCGTTCGTCGGCATCAATCTCTAAGTAGTATTGCATCATAATGATTTGTTGTTAGAGAATGACTATGTGTTTAGTACATAATGACTAATTCGGGAACAAAGTTGCCACAGCGGAGTAGCATGAGGCAAAGTTGTGCAGTCATTCTTTTTCATGTACAGTGTAGTCATGAAGTCATCACGTCGTATCATACTCGAGGACCTTATGTGGACGAGAACAAGTAAGTAGGTAAGTACTGTAAGTTGTTATTCGTATGATAATAAAATCATTGGGTTTTGTATTGTGCAACGCGATATCGCGTATTGATGGAGTGGGAGATACACTGCCAATAACTTTTCAAGAAAGCAGTGTGAAGTCGGACTCGAACGACCAATGAGCAAACTATCTCCTTGGTTCTGGTCGATTTAATTTCGTCCAGCAAGGGTGCGACATCTTTTTGGCAATCCCTCTGCTGCGCCACGCTAGAATGTCATCTCATGTTCGTGCACGCTTCGCCTGTCCACCCGCACTTTCTGCCTCAGGTGCAACTGCAGGCAGCGGCTGCTTGGCCTTTGGGCGAGCGCTTGTCGGAGTGTTGTCGACACCGGGACGTGCGGCAGAAGATTTGACGACACTGATTCCTGGATTGATCGAGGAGGGTGTTTCTACCATTCTAATGCCTGGATGGATGCTCTCCGGCTTCTTGGGCGCCGGCACGGCAATGTCTAAACTAATTTCGGGAGCGAGTGGTTCTACCTCTGTATCCTCGGTGCTGTGGTCATCCGTGGCGAGACTGTCGACCATTGCTTTCGCTTCGGGATCGACATCACCGTCCGGAACTAGTACCACCTCCATTTGTATGGCTTTAGCGTCATCGTCCCCGTCGCCCGCGGCAGACGCAGCGCCCTCTTCATCGAACCCACCGGCAGAATCGTCATTGACAACCTCTTCAATTGTTGTGGTGGGGAGCGTAGCTTCGTTCGCGCTTTTCAACGCAGGCAAAAAGGTACGCAATCGCGCCAGAAGCGGACTTTCGCCAATATTGAAAGTTTGTAGCGGCTTGGCGTGTTGCGTCACTGCCAGGGAGTGGCCTGCAAACAACGAACTCCGGCCACCCTCCAACGACACCTTCTCCGATCTCTGCTCAGCCATGACTGCTGCCACGCAAAGTGAGTTCGTCCACCTACGCGGGCTGGAGGGAAACTATGACCACGGTGACCATAGTACGTTTCCGTGACACTTATTTCGTGACAAAATTCCACAACACAGAAAACTCAGTCTGTTGTATCACCAAGATGTTTTCTGCGGTGTAGGTCTCGACGACCACTGGGCCGAGAATCCACAACGGTGGCCAGCAAAAAAACCGCGCATCCGACAATCCACCCGACAGATGACCTGTTGCATTCCTCTTCCCGTCGGTTTCTGCTGACGACTGAACGTATGTTATTTCTGCTACGTCACGCATGCGTTTGGCTCAATGACTCTGTGTGTAGTGCTTGGCCAACACCGCTGACAGCGAACAGAGAAGCGCAAGAGCAACAGCGACGACGCCGACTATGGACGCAGACGACACCATGACAACACGTCGACTGTCGCTGGCCAATGGCCAAAGAAGAAGCGACTGGCCACCGAAACGAACGAACGAACGAACGAACGAACGAATTATAATAAAATCTGGAGCATCGGTCGATCTGTTTTTTGTGTTTTCTCATTTGTTGGTTTTCGTAATGTATGGCATTGTATTTTGAAGTTTTTTAAACAGTTGTGAGTTTATAGTGTGATTATAGTAGAAGAAAGAATAAGCACTGCAGCACTGCCCGTTTACTTCCGAAAAAGAAGTTTATGAAAGTTCGAGTTTCGGCAATTCATCGAAGATATTTCGAAAGTTCGCAGTTTTGTTCAGTTTTGAAGTTTTTGAAGTTAAGTTTTTGTTCGAAATTTTCCAAATTTGAATATTATACTTCGGTTATTTTGTACTGTTCTCATACTTTACTCATTCTACATTTTCCAAATCACCCCACATTACCCAACAATTAGAATAACTGATCCACAGATGCAGATCTCACTCTCCAAAATACAAAATACATATTTTAATTTTTTGACACTTTTCACTTTTCACTTTTCTGTTTTCTGTTTTCTGTTTTCTGTTTTCTGTTTTCTGTTCTCTGTGTGTGATGGAGTGAGGCAATCAATGACGGTGTTTGGTGTTTGGTGTTTGGTGTTCGTTGTCGTGGCGTGATTCAAGATTCAAATCAAACCGCAACAACGAACGACGAACGACGAACGACGAACGACGAACGACGAACGACGAACGACGAACGACGGCGCGTTGCGTTGCGTTGCGTTGCGTCGTTCACAGCGACCTCGACGAAGTCGGTGTACACCAGATCGACCATGTTGTTGCATGATGTATGTTGTTGTTGTTGTTGTCTGCCTTGACCCGTGTGAAATGCTACGAACTTGTTTCGCGACCAAGTTACGCGCATTGGCGCGCACAATTGACGGTGGAAAGGCAGTTGGTTTCGCAATGTCGTGCAAGGATGGTTTCAAACACTGCGCACAGGACGTAGTCGTGTGTAACACTCAAGGTACGACTGGCGACAACCGTGCAAGTAGGGGTTGTGTTGACGCCATGGTTGATGGTTTGACGCCACCTTGTCATTTGTTTGGCGAGAATTTCGACCAAATTTTTCAGGCATTGTTCGAGGGTGCCGTTTGCGGCACCTGGTTCCCTGAGAATGGACGACGACTGAAGAAGATTGACGAATGGCAGACAGTTGGTTCCGCAAGCCTGTGCCACAGGCAAGTAAGGCGGACTCACAGAAGTCCGATGATCGCAATGCGATCAGTGACAGCACAAGAGAAATGTCAAACAGGTTACTGCGCAAATTCACTTCGAGGAAAAAGAAACGCCGTTTGAGTACTCAGGTGGACGGCGGGACCCGGTCCAAGCTGAACCGTCCTGAATCTGGAGCAGCGTCGATCGGGCGTCCAGTACACACGCAGAATATTCGCGCCATCCCTTCTCGACCACGGCCAACTCGACCAAGCACCGCGAACAGAGCCATGACCTCGAAGCACGCCGCGGCTCCTGCGGGGTTGAGACCTCTAAACCGATCGATTTCGCCTGCCATGCGCCCATCGACTTGTTCGGTGCCAAACCCCAAGGCCGTGCCGACTAGACTTGGTGTCATGGCTGGAGGAGCGCTGGTTGGTTCTCGGCTGCGGTCAAGACAGTTACAGAGACACAAAACAACTGTGAACAATTTGATCGACAAGTCCAGGCTGCTTCAGAAGCAGACGGAGGCATTCGCTACGGATCGTCGCCGTGCCCCAGCCGTCGCGCACAGCAAAAGCCGTGATGTTGAGGTGGCCAAGCCCGATCCTGCGACATCGCCGTCTACTATTAAAGCACCCTCCGACGCACGGCGTGCACGGTCATCGCAGAGACAAAATGAGCGTGTGAGTGTACTCAAAGCAAGAATTGCTCCAAAGAAGCAATCTGAAGGTCCAAAGAAGAATGCCAAAACATCCGTAAGTGTTGCGTATTGTGCACTTTGCTATGTCTCGACCTCGTTGTGCACAGATTTTTTTATCAACGATTCTGTGTCTTTTGTTCTTTTGCGTTTCTGCTGTGGCTGTTTCAGAAGCCGGTTGTTAGCAACAATTTTGTGCGACTCAATCTGAAACGGAAGTGGAAGGGAAAAGTTCGTCGCACTCGTAAGGGATTGGAAGCGCGGCGTCCTCTACGGCAAGGATCGTCCGGTCAAAGTCTTGAACCGAAAGTGGTCAAACACAAGTGGGGTGAAGTCGAGCCAGATCAAAAGCGAAACACCTGGGTTGGGGCTGAGTTTGTGCGACAAAATGGTTCCAAGTCTGCGCTACGGAGAGATGGTGTCCCGTCCTCTGGTGTGGACACTGTGCAAGCATGTTTGTCCGTCATGAAGGATGAATCAGACTCGTCAAAACCAGCGACGAAAGCGCAGAAACCAAAACATACGTCAAAGCGGCAAGGCTTGGTCGAGAATGCTCCCCTATGTGGAGGCCACCAGTTACCTTGCAAGCTCATGCGAGTCAAGAAGCGAGACACAGGTACTGCTCTGTGTGGCGACGGTGCCTTTGACAGCGTGCACGAAGAATTATGTGATGACGTGTTTTGCAGGCAATTACGGGAGATTCTTTTTTGCATGTGCCCAACCACAAGCGCAACGATGTGACGCATTTTTCTGGGCAGATGATGATGTTGATAGCATCAAGGTGTGTTGCGCAACATTGCACTTTGTGTTTCCGGAAGTTTATCGTCACTAGCGCAATTGCCCATTTCCCAGGACATTCTGAAAAATGGAAAGGACTCGGTGGAGGAGCTTTACGCCGGAGTTCTCGCTGACGAGAATCGAAATGGACGGAAGGAACGCTACGCGGGAACCTTAGCTGCTAAACAGCATCAGGTACATTATCCTACACCAGTGTCCAAAACATGGTCTCAGCACTGACATGTGTTTCTTTGTCATTCTGAAGACCAACCGCTTGAAGCGGCTCATCGCAAACGAAGTAATATCTTCGAACCTCAAGGGTAGTGCCCCCGAGAAAGAATTGGTCTCCTCAAGAATTCTAAGGGAGGCCAAAGAAAAGGCTGCCAGTGCATCCGAACGTAATCGGTTTCGTTGCCAAGAACATTTTTGGGCTTCGATGACGAATGAATCTCTGAAAGCAATTCTCAAGGTTCTGGGACTCAGCCGCAGTGGCGATAAGCAAGCGCTCATTGCAAGATTGGCAAAAGAGCGGGATAGTACCTTGGAATGGTTGCCAGATGTTCTGCTCCTTGATGCACGCGCACGAGCTTCGGCAAAGAAAGGGGCAACCGCCAGGTCCGCACCTGATATTTTGTGTTTGATGTCCCAACGTCGTGATGAAATTTGTTGATGCATTTCGATAAATCTTTCGGCCCTCACAGACCACAATTGAGTGAATACGAAAAGAAGCGACTCGCCAAGAAGAAAGAAAATGCAGCTATGTTGGCTGCACTTGGGTTGACCAGTGCCCTCGAAGATGAAACAGAATGTCAACAAGCAGCTGAGCAAGACTTGGATGCTGATGATGATCTGTTCGCGGATTTATCCGACAATGAAATTTACGGGCAATCGGAAGATGCTCCATCAGCCATCGGATCGGAAGGAATTGGTGCTCTATCGCAACCTGTGATGGAAGAGATCCTGCAAAAGTCTTTTGGGCACGAAACATTTCGAGCTCAGCAAGAATGGATTGTTCGGCGATGCTTGAGCGGAGAATCCACTTTGGTGTGTGCATGCATGTTGCCGAGCATCAACACGTGTGCCCAAATTTCTGACTCTTCGTTCTAATCCTCGCAGGCTGTGTTGCCGACTGGTGCGGGAAAGAGTTTGACGTACCAGTTCCCAGCATTATTGCTGCCAGGGCTAACGATTGTAATTTCGCCGTTGATATCGCTAATGAGAGACCAAATGCAAAAGTTACCGCCCGCCGTTGTTGCAGCAACATTGACGTCCAACCAAACAGCCAAGGAAACTGCATTGACAATGTTGGCACTCAAGAATCGAGAAGTGAAAGTGTTGTTTATTTCTCCAGAGCGCGTACGTGACATTGCTGGACCCAAGGGTCGGTGTTTGGCATTCTTGTTTATTAATCTGTCTCCACTTTGTTTGCAGTTGTTTACCAATTCATTTCAAAGGCTCGTGGCCGATCGTGATGTGTTCCCAGACATTTCGTTGTTGGTGGTGAGTCCGACGAAGTTTGTTTTGGTTTTGTTGAGGTCAATGTTGTAAGCCCGCACCGTTTGTTCGGCGATAGGTCGACGAAGCACATTGTATTTCACAGTGGAGTCACAACTTTCGTCCAGCTTTCCTGAGACTTGCGGAGGTATGTTGTGTATTTTTCTGTCGGCAACGCTGACCCAATGACCAATAACATCAACTTACCTGTTTGTGCGCACCAGGCGAGGGGCAATCTGTTCGGCGGTCGACGGCCGAGCGTCCTGGCTTTAACGGTTAGTAGTGTCGTGCGCATGTCGGCCTTGCGACTCGATCGACTGGGCGCTGAGTTTGATGGTTTGTGCTTTCCATTAGGCTACCGCAACACAGCAATGCTTTGATCACATTAGAGACGCGTTGTGTATTCCGGACGAGGGCTGTCTCGTTCAGAGCTGGTACAGGTGCGTACTTGCGAATGGCACATTGCAAGTCGACGGCAAGTATCAGGCAGGGACCTCTCATATCTGTTGGTTGATGATGAAGGCCGAATTTGATAATGAGTGTATCCGTTGAGCAGCAGCGTGAAAAGGCGTTAGTCAAGTTATTTCGGGACCCCCGCACGCCTGCGGCGCATGACCCGGTTCGCGTGGTTGAACCCCAATCCTCACCCATGAATTCGATGGCCGCTTACTCAATATTCCCTGTTTGTCTTCAAAGGCGATTGTGTACTGTGCAACTAAAAGGGAGACTGAAACGGTCGCCGAATATCTTCGCGCTCATAGCTTGAGCGCCGCTGCCTATCACGCCGGTTTGGATTCGCACCAGCGCAGCCGAATCCAGGTTTGTGTCTTGCTAATCAAATGAGGAAGAACTGCGCAATCTTCACCGTTGGTACAATGTCAGGCGCGTTTCATGACAGGAAATCTTCGCATAGTGTGTGCGACGGTGGCTTTTGGCATGGGTGCGTGTTCGACTTGCCGGTTGACAGGCTTGATTACCGTAGTGTTGACCGTTGGTGAATTGTAGGATTGGACAAAAGTAATTTGCACACCGTGGTTCACTTCAACTTGCCCAAGAGCCTAGAAAATTTTGTGCAAGAAAACGGTTCGTGTGTGTGCATTGGTGATAAGGGCAACAGCTTGTTGACAGTTTCGTATTCGACTGTTCCAACACCACGCTGTAGGACGTGCGGGACGTGATGGAGGTCTCTCGCTGTGTCACACCTTTGTACACGATGAAGATTTTGTGCACTATCACTCTTTGTCCCACAGTGCCGGAGTGACATCGTCTCAAATTCGTGGCCTCGTACAGCTTTTAGTGGATCAGGACCCGAGAAATTCGAAAATCGACTTCGAACAGAGCGCCGACGATGATAGTTTGGCTGGCGCCGTAAACAAGTCCTCAAAGTTCATGGCCTATGAAGGAGTCGTTCCGATAGAGCGTTGTGAGCTGGAGTTGGACATGTCAAGAGCGGTGATCGAAACGATGCTGACATTCCTTTCTATGGAGTCGAACGGTGGTTATCTATCAATGAATACAATGGCGTATGCAACTTGCACCGTGACCATGTGTCAGCCGTTCACTGAGGTACCTTTTACAGTGTACTTTCGTTGCATGTGCCTTGCTGAACGCATTGTCCACTGACGGCCCCTTTGTTGCGTAGGAGTTGGTCGCGAAGTATCCGTTGATGAAGTATATTTCCACGTTAGAAAGGATCAGCGACAAGCCATCCTCAAAACCTGCGGCTGCTCGCCGAAAGCCTTCTGGTCTTCTCGATGGAATTCGTCCAGACCGCTCCAGGCGGTCAATGTTTCGTGCTGGAGCATCTGGCGGCGCCCAATCAACTAAGGAGGGGCGAACATGGGGCGCCCGTGACAATCCAAAAGCTGTTAAGCGTCGTCCAGGCATCTGGGCTCATGATGTACGTCTATTGTCACATTTAATGAATGGCGTTCCTGTACACCAATGTAACATGATTTTGGGCGTCAGGTGCGACAGCATTCCGGTGCCCAAGTTGAATTTAGTCTCATCGAGGCCATCGAAGTACTGGGCAGCAATGCCGCGAAACAGGAATCCGCGACAATAGCATCCGTATGCGCAAAATTGACGCGGCTGAAGCGTGCTGGTGGGTGACTTTGATGTCTGTGTTGGCGACTATCGGTGTTTGTGATTGCGTTGACGTGCTGATGCCGATTGTGGTGCACTATGAATTTTATTTCACCAGGCATCTTGTCGTACTCATTGAGCAATTTGTGCTATCGTGTCGGGGTCATGAAAAGTCTCCGGTCACGTGAATTGGGTGTCTGTGATGGCGGCATGCTGGTGGAATCTCAGGACCACGGATGCAACCCATCACTTGCCTTTGTTGCCAGCGAGACACTCGTGGAACAGATGCTGGATAGTTTTGGACGCCTCGAGCACCACACTGTTGCCAAAGTTGAAGAAGTTTACCAAAGCTTGCAGATTCAAGTCGAGCAAACGAGATCAATTGCTCTCAGTTCAGGAGCGTCGGTGCGTTTACACTTGACTTTGTATTTCAATATGGGAAGCCGCGCTCATGCATTTGGATTGTGTCCATAGCCGGTGTTGGGGATCGAACTTGCTCTTAGGAATCCAGTTTGGTCCAAATCTACGACAGAGACTTCGGTGCCCAAGTCCGACAGTGACAGCGACGACAACGACGACGACGATGGTGCCTCCTCTGATTGCGGGTCGTCGAAGAGAACTCGCGGGTGTGAAGACGATGCGGTTGTCGGCGAAGGTGACAAGACGGCAGCGAATGCCCACGATGCAGCTCAGAATAAGTCCGCACTCGCGCGCTTTCTTGACACATATTTCCAGATCCAGACATCTCCAAGTCATGGCGTCGGGAGTAACGATGCACCAGGACAAGATGATTCCGGTAGTGGCACCGACAATGCGACTCAGCTCTCACAGAGTGTCGAATTGCCATTTCAGAAAGTGGAGCAACATCGCGGCTACATAGAGTCAGAACTACTGTCACAGTACAGATACATTATTGCCCAAGATGATCTCCCGCCGCGCGTGCGAAGACAGCTAGGTGTGCTTATTCTCGCCCGCCTCTTCGTGGGTCTTTTGATCTCTGACGTGCTTAATTGCTGCTGCCTAGGCCCGCGTGTTTTGGCAAGAATTTCGCACGCTATCAGTAGTCCTGTCTACACATGGGATGAGTGGCGCGTAAGTCTTTCTCGGTTGCGATGTTGTTGGCGCGCTTTAGTGTATGAATAACGTTGGCGCCTTCTTGTCGTGGTTGCTGCAGTCCAATCCGCACTGGGGTCGCTTGAAACAATTCCGGTTCGAAGACGTCCTTGCGTGTGCCGAGGCCGTGTTTGACCGTGAAGTGAATATCAGTTGAATCACCCAAACACACGAACACGCTGCTTCGTCCTTCGCGAGCAAACCCTTCTGGAAACTTGCGTTGATCTGTGAATTCAATTCTAATCACAATTCTGACGATAACAACTTTTTGAAAGCTCCCTTTTTCCTTTTTCTATTTCTTGAACTGACATGCCGTCCAGCGACATACAGTGAATCACATGAGCTTGGGGTGCGGCAAATCTCATTGACTGTGATACATTTCGGGACGGTCAGACCGGCTATGATATCTTTGAAACCTAAATAAAACTTCCACAACTTCAGAACAAAGTCCTGGATTAAATTTGCAACCCCGACATACCAGTCCAGTGAGTGACACACACAGATTTCTCCTCAATGCGCGGTCTTCACTCAATCTTTCGACCACGAAAACATCACAAAGATGGGTCAACAATCTTGGCAGATCGATTGGTTGACATCGCAACTCACAACGTAGTCCATCCACTATCCATGTCTGAAAATACATTCTGTATCAATACCGGATAACTTTACTCTCACACATGTACCCAAATCTATATGTATCTGTTATCAACAATTTACGCTTTTATACCGCATATTCCCACAAATCCACACCATTTACTGTTATTCCAGAAATAGGAATATGTGGATTCTATGTTGTGCACAGCACATAAAGTATCTACTTATGGTATTATACGATTTTTCCTCCATTTTCATTCATCTATTCGTACTTCCTGTTCACGGATATGTTCTCACCCACATTTACCGTGCAAACTTATCTATTTTTGATATTTCTACCAATTTCCCCTTATTTCTTGTTTACGGGTACATCTTATTACTCCAATCTCGCACACCCATACTATCCGTTTTTGACATTTCTATCAAACGAACATCACTGATTCCAGTAATTCCTATTAAAGGGTAATTCTGTGTCCTAAGCTCAGTGAATACATTTACCCACTTTTGACATTTACATCAAAAAGGTGGACTCACTGACTGCATGATCCCATATATTCCCACTAAAGGATACAAGTTGTTATATGACTATGTGCGTAATAATATCATCCTTTTTCGATGTTTCAATGTATGGAGGCCTCCCCGGCGAAGCAGTGGAGTGAGTGAGTGACTGTGAGTGAGCGATTTCGATCACGCCACTGTCAGCTCACTCACTCACTCACAGCCACTGTGCATGAACTGTCGTTCCTTCCTTCCTTCCTTCCTTCCTTCGTTCGTTCCTTCGTTCGTTTGTTGGCTTTGGTTTTGGTTTTGGTTTTGGTTTTGGTTTTGGATCGTTCGTTCGCTCCTTCGTTCCTTCGTTCCTTCGTTCCTTCGTTCCTTCGTTCCTTCGTTCCTTCGCCGCGGCGGTCGCGTCGTTGTTGCCGAGCGGTCGGTGTCGTCGTCGTCGTTGTCGTTGTCGGTAAAGTTGTCGTTGTCATTGTCGTTGTCGTTGTCGTGTTATTGTTGCTGTTTCTTTTATACCATACTGCTGTGACGACTGCACCGCAGTGGGTGGGTGTGTGGTGCAGATGTGCGTGTATCGTATTTGGTGTGTTGGCATTGGTCTTTGAATTGTGATGGTGCTGGGTTCTGTCATTGTGACGGTGGTGGCATGCCAAGCGACTGGTGGTCGGAAAAACGGTCGCCACAGTATCACTGCACGCCCAAGCACGCAACGGAACGTGACAGAGTCGAGTCAACGCGAGTGGCCCATCGCCCCAATGGCATGAGCGGCCAGGTTTACCAATTTCATTGCTGTGGTGTGTGACATTCGCGGCGTCACGAGAGGAAGGTCATACTTCTGGAAAGCAGGCCGCTGTTTCGCCATCCATTTTCTTCAACTCATTTTCTTCCATCGCTCGATTGACGACAACTGTTCGCGCTTAAAACAACAAAAATGTCTGAAGAAGTCGCAAAACGCGAGTCCGTGGACTTGGGCGAGCAGCGTGAGTGATTTTTCTTGTTAGAATGCCACGTCGTAGTTGTGTGTTCATATGTTGGTTGTCATATCGCATGCTGTAGCTGAGTCTACTGAGACCACTGTGGCCGACGTCAAGGTGGAATCTGCCGAACCAGCGGCCGCGGCCGCTGCTGACGATGCAGCAGCGACGAAGAGCGAAGACGCTGGTGAAGAAGCTGGCGAGGACGCAAAGAAGGTGAGTGTTGACGACTTTCTGTCCCTGCGTTCGACCGTCGCTTTCCGTGTTGCTGACTGTAGCTGTCGCTCGTCGCAGAAACCGGCATGGGTGCAAAGCCTGGAGGACACCATCATTAATCCCTTGAAAGAAGGTACTGAGAAGGTTGCACAGGAAACCAAGCACGCCTTTGAGGAAGCTGGCAAAAAGATCGATGAATCCATCGCCAAGTCCAAGGAGCCCGGAGGCGTGTTTGCCAAGGAAACATATGTTGCGATGGGTGACAAAATCAAGCAGGTGCGTCCCCAACACCACTGTTTGCCCCTATGCCAGCTCCTGGTGGTTGACGAAATACCACTCTACCGTTTGAATTCAGGCTTTCGAGGGTGTTGGCTCTAAGATCCGGTCATTGAGTGGATCGGCTCCTGCCGAGACTGACGAAGCTGCAATGGATGCCGCTGCCGAGGAATCCGCCGAGGCTGCAACCGCCGAGGCTGCAGCGACGGAGACTGCGGAGACACCGGAATCAACAGAGGAGACCGTTTAAGGCGACCTCGCGGCGGTGTTGGTTGCTCGTGCTATTACTCTCGCACAGGCGCAGGGTTGCCGTGCAGATTGTTTGTCCTCACGGTGCAACCCGTCTCGCTCGAAACTCATGTTCACGAATGTTCGCAGCAGTTTCGGGTCCGGGCAGGTCCAACACTTGCGTCGACAAACGCATTGAATAATATAAAATTTAGTCATGGGGTGGATTGGAAAAACCTTCCCTTGCCATGATTGGCACTACTACTCGCCCGAAGCTTTTGTCGACGTAGCTGGCGCTGGCGCTGGCGTTCTGTTGTGTACGACTGGGACTTTCCGCTCCTTGCGAGGTCCAATGCATTCAACGGAGATATTGTCGGCGCTAGAATGGTGGCCGCAAACTGAGACGCAAGAGCAAGCGCAGAGAAGACGTGAGAAAATATCATCTATGATACAGCGTGAACTGTTGTTGTGACCACAAACACGCACCTGATACGAGTCATCCACAACGTCAATATCGATGCGCCCCTTGCCGGACGGCGGGGTCCGGAACCGACGCCGTGAAGATCGTTCCGGGGTCTTCTGGACGTGACTACCTGCGACCTCTTGCTGCGCTTTGGGCGTGTCGCGAGTTGAATGCACTGGTCCTGGTCCAAGAGGTGGTCTTGACGAGGTTCCATGTTGCACTGGTGGAATGACAGATGTCGCACCCGCGGCACTTAGCTCGTCGCTCGACGTATTATGATGGGTATCGTTTTCGTCAACAGTAGACTTTCCACGTGGCGGCGGCGCCG
>ENA-OWNT01003914-OWNT01003914.1-seawater-metagenome-genome-assembly--contig:-NODE-3914-length-13573-cov-4.142857_pt1 | contig 13573 bp, 1 predicted proteins | sample MGYA00238136_ERZ651165 | MGnify/ENA primary metagenome ERZ651165 (study PRJEB26861, sample SAMN08777766) | seawater metagenome | isolation source: coastal seawater | place: USA: Florida | collected...
GGATGCGACGCCTGTTGTTCACCTCGCCAGCACGGCCGGTTTCTGGCGCGGTCGCGTGTCGCCAGCCATCGACCGTTGATTGTTGAATCACAGTTGCGATCGGCGTGGGCACGCTTTGGAAAACATGGCAAGAGTGATTCGGAAGGAGTCGCTGAGTTTGGCTGCACTATGCTGTGGGGGGAGCAACGGACGCCAATGCTTCTGCTGCGACCACAAACGCACCCTCCCTGCAATCACAACGTCATTGCGGCCGTCAACCAGCACGAGGAGAAAGTTCTCTTACGTTAAACGATGTGAAACGATATATGGCGACGATATCAAACGATTATTGGCGACCGTGCACGCGCCCTCCGACAATACAAATTGATGAACAATCTCGTTCAAACAACCCCTTAAGTTTGTGTGCTTCATTCTCGACGCCTCGAACATTGGGTTTCTGTGTTGTTTTCCTCGGAGAGAGTCCCGCTCTTTCTCGAGCGAACATGTGGTCAGCTGTGCCTGGCAATTGAGAACCGTGCACCAAAATGCCACATCGTTTGATCTTCGTTGCATTGCGCGGTCTGACGTAGACTTCGTTCAGAAACTATGGACCAGCGCGAATCGGCACCGGCTCCGAACGAGTATGGCTCTGAGCAGGAGTTAGGTGGTCCAGAACCTTTCTTAGCCGAGACTTGGGTGGAATGCTTCGATAGTGTGAGCCAGTGTTCTTATTTCGTGGACAAGAACGACCCGAAACGATCAACGTGGACGCGACCACTTCATGGAGATATCATTCCTTACGCGTTGCTGGAAGCCCACGAAACTCATCACGCCGCTGCTGCGGAGCAAAATGCGACGTCAATGTCACTTGGCCCAGCAGCGAAAGAGCTCGCAAACACATGGGTGCAGTTGTACGATGCAAACGAAGACCTTTTCTACTATGCAAACGCACTTTCCAAACGGACAACATGGACTCGGCCGCTGGGCGAAACTGTTGTAATTGTTCCATCTGACGCCATCCACGGAGCAAGGAGCCCCTCTGCAAGTGCGGACGGTGCGTATGGTGGCGAATCTCCCCACAATGCCGTGACAGAGACATACCGTCCGCTCGAAGGCGACGAATATGAAAGTTATGATATGGAGGACTACGACCACTTCGGTGACTACGAAGAAGTGGGCGAATTTGATTCCGACGAAGATGTGGCAACTGTGTTGTCCGAGGCAACACGCGGTGATATGGTTCCTGGAGCATCGAAAGTCAATGTTGATGACGGAATTGTATCTGGCGAACGTCCGCCTCAACCGTCGCAGCACGGCCGCGTGAGCCAAGTAAGGGCCTCGCACGCCACAGAGCTCGGTTCTCGTGGCGTTGCAGCACAGCGAACGTTTGCCATCCCTCGGGAAATCGAAACAACGCCAGTGTCTCAATCAAGCCCCGGTCCTTCGCACCAAGCAAGTCAACGCAATTCCTCCAGTGGCCGACGGCCATCGCGATGGCGTGAGAAAATTGATTCGATTTCCAATCAAAAGTATTACCTCGATGAGGACACTGGTGTCACAACGTGGATTGATCCCGCAGATAGTGATCCACTTCATCAAACAAGCGACGACAATGTCCCTGGGGTGCCCAGCGCCACGGCGGGGTCACCAGCTAATATCAATAGCCCGTCGAGTGTTGGGGGCCGAGAAGAAATTTGGGAAGTTGATGTTGGGGATTTGGATGGGACTCTTGTCAAGGACATTTCGGAAATAAAAGATTTTGGAATTGCATCCCTCGGAAAGTACATGAAAACAGCAGTTGTTTTGCTCCGCAAAGGTCGTGGCTACAACCTGCAAAAGGTGTTGCGCAGCATCATTGAAATCGCAGAGCGTCCACAGGAAGACACATGGGGGAAAATAAAGAGTCCTATGTTCATTAGGTGGCTTTTAAGTGTGCTTGCAAACTCATCGATCAACATTGCTTGGCCTGATGTTTTGCAACTTCTCTACATCATGTCCAAACGACCTGATTCTCGCTATCTTCTTGTTCGAGAGTCACGATTGTGGGATATGATGTTTAAAAAATTCCTTGGCAACAGCAGCACAACTGTGTCGCGGCACGTCATGGGCCAATGTTTGTTCTACGTGCTCAAGATGCTGCGCCACTTCTTGAAGGAGGACTATGAAATATTTTGCTTCTTCGTGTACCAGAGTGATGGTGTTGGACTATTCCTCAACATTCAAAAGCGTTATGCCAGCGCGGCCATGACTCGCGTTGTCGAGCATGTATTGCTTCACGCTTTCAAGGGACCTGTAAGGCAAAATTCGTTGCTCATGCGCATGTCAGCAACTCGGCTGTACTCCGTACTGCAAAGCAACATGATTCGGCTGGTTCCAAAAGTTCTGAAAGCTTTGAAGTACCGACTGGAGATGTACCACCGACCCATTTTTTCGTCTCTCGTGGTCTCGCAGCAAACAATGACATCGTTTTCGTCTCTCGACTTTGGTGCTACATGGAACCGACGCCACATAGTGCTGAGCCCGCAAGGTTACTTGTTCGAGTACGAAATTGAATCAGAGGGACAAAAAGCTTATGTCGCTGCGGACGCATGTGCTGTCTTCAAAGTCAACTTGAAGTACGCGGCTGCCACCGAGATTGCTATCAACCGTATCAACAACATTCATCACTATGGGTTGCAGCTAGTTTCTTTGGATTCCGCGAGCGACAGAGTGTACACGCTTGCTATCGCGCGTTCGAGCCAACTGCAGGAATGGCTTCACATTTGCCAAGAAATGAGCCGCACCAACTGGCGTTTATCCGCTTCGTCGTCCTACAACCGTGGGGTGTTGTTGGCAAATGCACATGTAGCGAACGCACTCGCCGCAACCACGACCCTTGGTGGTTCCGGAGCGGCTCCACTCAGTCCAGCTCACTTCTTCATTCGTCCACTGCCGGCAACACCATCTCCACAGCGCCGCAACTCGGACATGGAGAAAGGTCGGTGGAGTTCGAGTGCTGCTTCTGAATCCGAGTCGGATGACTCTTCAGAGCAAGAGCATTATTTCAATTTAGACGAGTACCAAGCGATCAATCCAGAATCATTTGATCGGGACGTTGCTCGAAGAAATGCCCATGGTGGCAGTTTCGTTGACTTGCTTTGCACGTATGCGGATATTGTTGATGCAAGCAGCGCACACGAGTGCGAAACGGCAATGATATCTTTCGAAATTCTACTTCTGTACCTATCCGGCCACAGTGCATCAAAGTATTGCGAGAAGATTCTCACGAGAGGCATCGAAATGATCCCTAAAGTATTTCGAGCCATAAATGCAGCTCTGCAGATGTTGGGCCAGCGCCCACATAATCATGACAAGGTTCACACGGTCAGCTTAGAGCACATGGGCTCAATCCTGTATCCTCTTGATATCAACGCAGTCAGTGATGGCGACGACTCGGACCCGAACGATGTTACATGGGAAGTAGATCTTGACGAAAACCTTGCCCAAGATCTCGGTATTGGAGAAGGCCCTTCATCGCAGTCGCGGAGCGAAGACAAAGCTCCACCTCATGAAGACGTGGGCGCGGGCAATTTCTTTCCGCGACATTCGCCCTTGGGCCGCCGCGTATTTTCAGTGCAGAAGCAGAGCAGACGATCTGATGCTTCGGACTGTAGTTTACCCAGTGACCCTGGGCATTTGGACGAGTCGGGCGCCGTTGGCATCCCTCACTTTTTAGCGTCGGCATCCATTCGGTTGTTGGTTGGGCTTCTTCTTCCCAACTACAAGGACATCACGCTCACCCGTTTAACCCCAGGCAACTGTGCAACTCTCGTCAAACTTTTAAGGTGTGAAGACTTCGACATTGTAACACTGGCATGTCACGTACTGCAATTTTGTGTAAGTTCAACGTCGCAAGCAGGCAACGCCGTTCGCAAAACTATCTTCAATTCAGGATTCGTGGCAGCACTGTCCAATTTGCAGTTCCCCGCTGACCTGTCGCTTTCCGACAACGCGTTAGCGTCCCAGCATTCCATGTCGAGTACTTCCTCGTTCTTGTCGGTTGCATCTTCGGAGAACGAGTTTTCCACTGCGGCATCTCGGCGTGGACTATCGCAGCCAACGCTCAGAGCTAAAATCCGCAACTTTCAGATAACCTTGCTCCAGCGGAATCTTGCCATAATCGTGTTGGTGAGTCAACATAGGAGGTTGCTGTACGCGCACCCCACAACGTTGAGCTTGGTAGTGGAGTCAAGGCTCGCTCCGGCTGTCTTAGTTGCGTTGCAAGTCATGCTGTCAAGGTGCAGCAGCCACAGCAATCCTGAGCATACAGAAAAGTTCCTTGAAATTTCAGTGCCAAAGTTGGTTGGTCTTTTGAATTCCTCAATTTCTGCGTTTGGCGACCCTTCCATTTCGCAAACAAGAAGTGAGACCGCAGAGCCTGTGATTCCCCTTCTCGAGAAAAAAATTCGTTTCAACGCGATTGCAGTGCTCCTGTCGTTTGTTGTCCAGGCTTCAAACACGCAGCGTGAAAGCTATTGTAACTCTGGGATTATCTTCACGCTTGTGAAACTGATTGCACAAGAAGCAGTGATGTGTGACGACACGCACATTCCGATGGCGGGGCTCTCTTTTGAGCAGAGACTGATTAGTCGAGGATTGAGCCAAATTACGTCATTCGATGAGCAGGCAGCTGCGGTTCTTCGTATGAGTTTCATTAGTTGCGAATTAGACAGTTACAAGCACATTGTGTCCATGGCGGGTTTGGCGCTGCTGATTCTTCTTCACGGGCATCACCACAGAATCCGAACTCATCTTGTTTCCCCTGGGGGCAACATTTTGCTCTTCGAGTTGCTTCACTGTGTACAGAGTGCTGTTTTAGCTCCAACTGCAAAGACAGTTATTATATATGTTCTTCTGTGCGCTGTCTTGCCAAAAGCAGTTGATAACAAACGCATCATTGGTGATATCGGTGGTGTCGAAGTACTGTTCAGTGTGCTTGTCGATGCGCCCACACCATCGCTGGCCGCGGGCCCAATTCCAAAACCATTGTCCGACCGAATTGCTCGAAGTTTTAGTTCTGGCATTAGTGGTTCCGACTCCGCCAACAGTAGTGCGTCGAAAAATAAAATTCGGCGCAGTCGCAGTGCGGCAACAGGATCCAGTGGTTTTAACACGAGTTCCACTGCACGCAACCCACATCCAGCATCAGAGCGTCAGAATTCGGCCAAGGTTCTCGTTCGCACGGCTGCCATCATCCTGCTCCGCGAGTTGTGTCTCGGGTGCCCAAATAACACCAGAAGAGCGTGTACCCGCAATCACATTGAGAGTCTTTTCACAACTACGAAAATTGGGGCGCCATTGGAGGCAGAAGTGGTTTTACGGCTAATTATTTCGTTGTTTTCCGGATCAACTACTGAAAGCTTCTCGTGTGACTATGGACGCTTCTTGATCGGCAATAACCCCAACCCGGGCTCCACTGTGTCTTCATCTAGTCTGTACTCAAGTCCGAACATTTCTCGGCAGACAGCGGCCAGTCGTCGCAGGCGCAAATCTTCCCACCCTGACTTAGAGGAGTATGCGTCCGCCTCCGACTCCGTGTGTGCAACTCTGCCATTGATTGTTGCGCTCGCAAACTCTTCTAACGCTGGGCTCGCTAGCGCTGCCAGAATGCATCTCCAACATCTAGGAAGTTTACACTATTACCTCCACGGATACGGCCGATCACCAGCTGGAACAAAATTCGTTTTGTTCAGTGCTTCTGATCTGCATTCGCTCATATGCGCGGCCGAACATGTGCGGTCACCACAAATTGCTCGGCAAGTGTTAGACTCCCCTGCTCGCGCAATGTCGTTGTCACAGTCAGCACCTGCAAATGAAGTACTTTCTCACCGTGAAGGTGACCCGTCTCTCCTTAGTTCGGCGCGGAAAAGAGCTTTGTTCACTCTGCTGCTGCGGCATGCCATTGGTCAATGGCCATCCTTGGAAACAGTTTTGGAGTCTGGACAGGCATCGACGGAGCTACGACTCTCTATTCTGGGTCGTGGAAACCAATTTTGTGCGTGGCGAACGCTACGTTTTGTGCTCAAGCTTGTTCACATTGATGGGCTTCCACCTCTTCTCATGCTGTACGGATACCGGCGCAAACCTCAAGCGCAGCATCTGCGCAGAACCCGCCTGCACCGCGCTCGTCACCTCCACTACGCATCGCCGAACAAAGTGCCGAGTGCTGGTGATCCGGCCACATTTGAAGCCACTACGAAGATATTTGCTGAAGAAAACCTTGATCCTGTTTTCAAGCTGTTGGTGCACTGCCCCGCTTTTGGGGTTAGATGTGAAATTCAGTCGAGGGCCTCAGTTTCTCGGTTAATAGGATGTCATTCACTTTCAGGCTGCCCACAACACGGCCCGGGCCGCAGACCAAGCTGCACTTGTCCTCTGACATGTGCATGCAAGCACTATCAACGCCAGCAGCAGCGGCTAACTGTGGAAAATGTCATGCTTCTGAAAATTGACCGTTTCATTTGCAATGACAAAGTTGCATATGCTCAGATTCACCCCCAATTCCGAAATTTTGTCTTCGCCTTTCAGGCTGCTACTCCTGCAATACTGAAAGCCTGGCTCGGTGATCCCCGTTGGAGATACTGCATCCGAAACGATGTCGACCCAGCCCGCGCAGAATACTTTCGCATGCTTGACACCAAGTTCTGCAGCTCGGTGTCATCCGGGCGCAGGCGGGCCGATCAGGATGTCGAGAGCAGTGACGCAACCAATGCAACCCACGCAAGTTCTGAACGACAATTTTCGGCGGTTTCGAGCGTGAACGTCGCATCGCGGGCAAATGAGTCAAACAACTCGGACAGCATGTACAGCAGTGACAGCGAGAATGGTCACACTGGGCATTCACTGCTTGGAATTCAACGTCTGGCATCCGGTCCTCTAACCGTGGATACCCTTGAATACACAGACGAGGATAGCGACTTCTCCAGAAATACAGGAACTGATTCGATTCCGGTAAGCGTGGTCGACGATGTTCAACACGAAGTCGACCGCGGTGTGGACGGCGAAACAAATGCGTTTGTTTCTAACACCACAAGCAAAACGGTGAGGCACACGCTCTATCTCATGCGAGCGAACTTTTTCAACTTTGAATGGTCAGTGCAATCTGCATTGTCGGTGGGAAGATCGAAGACACCGCCCACTGCCACCAACGATCGCAACGGTTCATTCGGTGGCACCTCGGGGACACACGAACATGGTTCTTCGGTTGCGCCAACTCCATGGGAGTTAACCGAGTTCTCATTGCGCCCGCTCTCTGACTATGCTTTTCTGTGGTCTTCTATCAATGCTCAACAGTTTAGTGACCTCCTGCAGCTTGTGTCTTGGAAGCTAGACACGACGGCACTCCTGCTCATTGCAGAGTTAGTATCGCTCATCCTGTCTCATTTGCCGGAGCGCATTGAAGAAGACAGCACGGAGGTTGCCGCCGCGAATATTAGAGCGACGATCTCCGCTGAGTCACACACACTAACAAATTATCTTGATGAAGGAGATGCGAATACTCACGAGAGCAGTGCGAGTGAAAATGAATTCTTGCCTTTTGATCAACGGCATTCAGCAAACATGCCGTCGGCCGCCGCTTCCGGCAGCTCCACACCGCGATCTTGCGGTAGTGAGGAGAGCGAGCATTTTCGCAGTCCTGCCACAGAGATATCTGTTGGACCATCTGATGGGGGCAACGATTTTTATGCACCCCTCGTCATGCCGCTTCTGCACCACCGTTTGAAGTGGTTGGAGCGATTCAACATGGGCGACTTAGTGGCGAGTCATTTGAACATGCTGAAAATCTTACATTGGCGGGGCGACAGCCCAGACATTGCAGAGGAGCGACACTCAATTTTGGCGAGGTCTGCTTGTCATGATTTGTGCGCTGTGCCGATCATTGTTCCTGGAGAACGAACAAAGCGACCAAGAGATTCATCGCCATGCCCGTTAGAATTCCACCCACCACCATTGCAAATGCAGGGCGAAGTTCGACAGCAAACTACTGACCGTGACGATGTCTTCCCCCCTGGGATGTGCTTCGAGTTGCGAATTCCCATTCGTGAAGGTGACTTTTCGAACAGTGACATTCCTGAAAAGATGGCGGCATTATTTTTGGTGCGGCATGCGTCGGGCTCCAATAATTCGTCATGTGAGAACAATTACTGGGGCATAAAAGACATTGTGAAAGTTCGGACATTCCTTACTGGAAGCAAATCCGATGACGTTCACGTCGCTGATCGACTCCTCCGAATTGGCCGCTTCTCTGTGACGAATGAGCACAGCTTTTGCGAAGTGCGACAAATGTGGGTTGACGCGTATGGCGAACAGCGGGCAAAGTTCAATCAAATGGCGAAACTGCCTGCATCTCACCCAAAACGAGATATACTACACGGAACATACTTGTCGTTAATACTGGTGCGTGAAAGCTCGTCCAGCGTCACGACAAAGTCCCCATCAAAATCACACAGACGCATCCTACGGCAGAGAATTTCAACTCAGCAACGCCTTCTGCGCACTTTGAGCCAGCTTTCTTCGTGCGTGTTTGTTGATCGCGATGTTGGAATGCTCAGATACTACTACGAGATGTACGAGCAATGTCGCCATTTTCTCCTTGAGCATGAATGCAGTACCAAGTACATTGTTAGTCTGTGTCGAGCTCCTTGCCAAGCTTTCATTGAACAGGATAGTGACGGTGAGGCAGGTGTGCTCACATCCAGGGCACAGATGTCAACCGTGCTGTCTGCGCTGACATTCATCTCGAACATGTGTGCGAACACCGACGCTGGAGCATATGAAGTATTGTCAACCGACAGCGTTGACGCCATTGCATGCGATACTGTTTCCGGAGAACGGCAACGAACTTCGCCACAAACTGGAAGACGGAGCACAAAAAGCAGGTCAAATAGTCGACGGTCTGTGTCTAAGCGAAAGTCCAGGCGTTCTCTGCGATCATCGTCATCCAAGGCTCCGCGTAATCTGTTCACTCCCTCCTCGACTGTCTCAGATGGTGCCAGTGTTGCCACAGATGCCACTTCGCCAAGAAGCACTGGCAGCAGCACTTCTAGCATCAGCAGGATGAGTTCGACTACAAGTCGCGGAACAGAACTCTTTTTGGAAGATATCGAACATTTACTGCAAAATTCCAAGATGACCGCCGATCTCATTGAATCTTTTGTTAATGCGTCGTTGATTTCCGATGTCGGAGTGTCTCTCTTAGATTGGATTGAGGGTAAACCGGTCGATTCACGCGCCGAAACCGCTTTCGAAAGTGACGCTCGACGCAAATGCATGATGCAACTGTGCCAACTGTATTATTTTTTAAGCAAGTTCAGCTCAGATTCAACCAAATCAAAGATGTCAGGACAAGGATTTCTTCATCAACTGCAGCGTCTTCGCAACGTGAATCACATGCGACCTGCTGATGAGTCAAGCGTCCAGCTAGCAGCTGATATCGATGCGTTCGTTGCCCGCTTTTCTGAGGTTGAAGCGGTCGGTATCAATGCCGATTGTGCTTTAAAGGATCAGGTATCCAAGTACGAAATTGTTGTGACTGGTGCCTTGAACTACTTTTTCAGCGGTGACACACAGTCGTTGAAGCTGTCATTTCGCGATGGGTTGGACTTGCTAAAACTGGGTCTGGAAGTTTCCGCCTCGTGGTCTCGCTGTTACTTTCAACAGAGTGGTGATGCACTTATCTACATCGACGATTATGTTGTCGAAGTTCTCGAACTCATAACTTCCGAGAAACGAAATTATCTATTTCAGGACCTTCGTGGGAATGACCTTGAGTCCTTCACCGTTGTTCGTCAGACTGTACTCTTTGTAAAAGAGTTGTTTGTGTACCTAGTTGCTCACTGCAGCTATTTTCACCTGGAGTATGGTGTATCGGGCGTTTCTCTCCCTGGGCATAGCGCTGGTCATGCACCCCCAGCCTCGCTGCCCATTATGAACGCGACGGCCAAGAGAACGTTTGAAAAAGTCCACCGAATGTGTTGCTCGGCAGCGAGCATGATCAGAAACTTGTCTTTGCAAGGACGTTCTGTGTGCAAGGTCTTGCGTGAGCTCGACATTCGTGACATCTGTTTCGGGATTTTGAAGTTTTCTGCAGTCCGAGATGGTGCCATGTCTGAGGACGCGTTGTTTGCGCTTTATGGGGTGTATGTTGTCGACGAGCAAGATCATGAGAATCTACTCCAGCGCATTTCTATTCCCACACTGCCAGCTGGACCAGTTAGCGGGTTTGGACAGGCCAAAAGTGGATCAAACTCTGTTTATCAACAGCAATCCTCGCAACCACAGCCCGCAGTGACCTCCCATTCGCCACAAACACTCTTTTCGTCGGTCTCATTGGATGTTTTGACTCTGTTTCTTTCTGTCACAGCGAGTGTGTCGCCCGGGGTGATGGAGCTTTCGGCACAAATATTTGAGCGTCTAGTTGCCACAGTTGGCGCCCAATACTTAAAAGAAACCCAAAATACCCCGGTGGCGAACGATGCGGCAGCGGTACTTTCGAAACAGTTGCGAGCAATTGCGAAACGACTTGTTGGATGGCTCTATTTTGTCCCCGTCGCTCATCTTCGCGCTCAACATGCGCAACGAAGTGAAGGGAGTTCATCATCTCAGAACACAAACAATATTTTTGAGCGATACGCAAATGCTATATCGTCCATTTGCGCAGCTTTGAGTGTTATCTGCACTATCCATCAATCATTCATTGACTTCATGGCATCTATGCCAGGTTTCTTTGAACGGCTAGGCTCACTTCTCCAACTTCACGGCGATGGAGGTAACCTGTCGACGCACTCCACAGGTGGCATTTACGAACAGGTTTGTCGCCTCATGGATGCGCTGCTGGCCAGCACGCGTTTGCGGCTTCCGCGTCGCGACTTGTCGCGTGCCCACACAATTGCAATCGTCAATCGTTTACGCTTGATCGCCGCTTCTCAAGGACCAGGGTCAGTGCGAGACGCTGTGGTCGGCTTGTTGTTGAGTATGATGGGACTCCAAGTGCCGGGATCGGCGTCGAGTGAGGCAAGTAGCGCCGACATATCCGTTGCAAAAGCAATTTTGGGATCTTTGAATTTCGAGCAATTGATCGGAATGACACAATTGGTAACCGTGCGCGAGTGTCGTGTGGTGGTGTGGCAAGCGTCCGTGCAAGTAGCAAATCGTCTTGAGTGGGAGGTTCAGCCAACAGCTGCCACCATGCCGCTAGTGGACAAATCAGGATGGCTGTTGCGAAAGCGATCTACGCAAATAATTATTGGCCCTCGTTGGATACGTCGTTGGTTCGCGTTGTGCACGCCGCATCTGTTCGAGTTCCAAGGAAATTCCGGCAAGAAAGGCACAGTCGTGAAGCGGAAGGTGATGCTTCAAGGTTGTTCTGTCAGAAAAGTGAATTCAGGTGGGAAACAGGCGCTGCGGCTTCGTTTGCCCGACGACGGGGGTGACATTTTTCTTTGTCGAGCCGACACAGGCAACGGCACAAGCGAACAGCTGGATGACTGGTTTGATGAAATTCGTGATGCTGTCATGCGCTCGAACGAAATCGCCGGTCCGCCGCAAGTGCAGCGCGACACCAGTGTGCATGATCAGAGCACCAGTGAGCACCAGAACCAGCACTTTGGTCCGCGACACCCATCCACCGATCGAAATGGGCCTCATAGCCGACTGTCACGGCGCCACCCGACTTTTGGGGAACCTGCGAGCGCGAGCCGCGATGATGATCGCGGCGAAGAAAAGCTTACAAGCACTAGTGCAGGGACCTTCCAACTATCGAACCCTCAGCTTTCGACAGCTGCTACTGCTGATCCTGATACCAGCGTCAACGGAGGTAGCAAGAGCCATGCACTTCAAACCCCATCCGCTTTGGTCGGGCCTATTTCACCTCAAGAATTTATTCACTCGGGATTCGACAAGTTCATTCTGCGTGTCGTAGGCTGTTTGGCTGGTCGCGTTGCAGGCGTTGGGGATCAACCAGACGAAGTTAGCGCGCTGATTGCCCTTCACGCTGCTCGAATTTTAGCGACGTTACTCCCACAACTTGTCGACTTCCGATCAAACACGTCAGGGTCTACTCCCGGACAGCTTGCGACGGCTTGCGCGGTTGCTGCAGCTTTAGCGCAAACAGTATTCTCAGGGCACCACGGGCCGACGGTCAACCAGCAGTCCGAATATCAACTCAAAACTGACCGCATCAGAATTCTTCACGCATTCTCGATTGCGAGACTGCACGTGCCCAGGGATTTTCTCCTTGTACACAACGTCAACTGCTTGTTCCCATACTTCGATCTTAATGTTGCCCATGTTGATGACGTTGGGGAGGTGCGATGCAACATGTGCCAGCATGCCTTTACAAATTTCGCCAGTCGTTCCGACGAGAGTCCGGATGGTGCGGGTTACTTGCTGCCACCATGTCCATGCTTTGAGCCTCACTTCCGCATTAAATCAAACTGCGCACAGTGCTCCTCGAAATTTGATGCACGAAACCCCAAAGTACCGTGCTCGTATTGCAAATCGGCATGTTGCACGACATGTTGTGCGTTTTCCGTCCTTCAACTTCGAGAAGATGTCCTCAACGTGGCACAACGTGGTGGTGAGGTGCCGAACGACAACGAATCGACCTTTGGCGTACCATCTAGCACGTCGCTGCAAGTGTGCGCGCACTGTTATAAAGTGTCGAGGCACATAAAGTATCCCTCGCTCAATTTATTCCGACACACAGGGCTGTCCCGAACGTACTTTGAGGAGCTGAGACCTCATCATAAACAATAACATGTTATTTATGGCGCTCTGTTGTGTGCATTTGGCCAAACTCGCTGTCTAATCTGCTCGCCCGTTCGTGATTTAACTTGGTTGGCTTACTGGGACTTGGCTGTGCTGGAAGCTTTCTTTTTCGGTTTCGCCTTGCTCACGGCAACTTCAACAAGGTCGAACTTTGATGCCACTACGTCACAATAGAAACATGCAACATCAGTCATCAAGGTATGTGAACAACCCGTGTCCAAGTGCACTGTACGGACTGATAAAGTCGTTGATGGCTAGCCCTTGAACGCTAAACGTGAAAAACTCAACGATTAAATTCTTGTAGTCAACAATGTGCAAGTTGGGATGATGCTGAAATTCCTCCGCAATCGCAGCAAATTTTTGAACTGCATCGACAGCCTGGACGAAAAAGGCAGAAATTGCAAGCTAAGGGCCACTATTGCGTCTGACGATGCTTCACATTGACAACCCTACCGACAAAAAGTTCTTCATCGTCAACTGCAAACGTAGACATTGAACCTGCGTTCCCTTTGAGGTTGCCGTCGTTGCGACTGACCAATTCTCCCCGACTTGTTGCAGGAGCTCCGCAATTTCTTGCTCAGTCAGCAGCACAGGGGATCCACCACGAGCAGCACAATCTGTTGTGGATCGACTGTGCAAAGGAACCTCGGAATCATTATTAATACGCGTTGCCATTATGTCGATGAAAAGCTGTTCAAATTGGGAACCGCGAAGAAACAATGGTATGGAACAAAACGTCGCGGGAATTGCCCACAATATTTTTTGTTGCTTGTGCATACCCGTCGCC
>ENA-OWNT01003915-OWNT01003915.1-seawater-metagenome-genome-assembly--contig:-NODE-3915-length-13572-cov-3.891886_pt1 | contig 13572 bp, 13 predicted proteins | sample MGYA00238136_ERZ651165 | MGnify/ENA primary metagenome ERZ651165 (study PRJEB26861, sample SAMN08777766) | seawater metagenome | isolation source: coastal seawater | place: USA: Florida | collected...
GGTCGTTGGTCGTTGGTCGTTGGTCGTTGGTCGTTGGTCGTTGGTCGTTGGTCGTTGGTCGTTGGTCGTTGGTCGTTTCGTCGTTTCGTCGTTTCGTCGTTCGGCGTTCGTCGTTCGTCGTTCGTCGTTGTACTCGAGTACTGATTCGTCGTTTCGTGGCGACGGCTGTGAAAGCGATGTCTGCGTTTCGTCGTTCGGCGTTCTTCGTTTCGTCGTTCGTCGTTCGTCGTTCGTCGTTTCGTCGTTTCGTCGTTTCGTCGTTCGTCGTTCCTTTGTCGTTCGTCGTTCCTTTGTCGTTCGTCGTTGTACTCGAGTACTGTTTGGCGACGGCTGTGAAAGCAATGTCTGCGTTGTGGCACAGTGAGTGTGTGGGGAAGATGAAGATGCAAGGGGAAGCGGGGTTGTAGAGGCAGACGCAGAGGCACAGAGACTCACCGGCAAATCAATTCCGCACTATTTTTGTTGTACGTTCCGCATTTCGTTGGTCGAAAAAATGCACGCAATGTAGTTCGACGGATTCTTTGAACACAGAAAGATGTCGCAATCGCTGCGACTGCCGCAGGTCGGGTCTTCGCCGAACACGCCGTCTGCTGGTGCGAAGCGGCCAACTTCCAAGTCGAAGCCAGTGCCTTTGCCAGCAATTGACCAGCCACGAAATGGAAAGCGGGACCCCAACCTGCCGGTGTCGCACGCATTTTTGCGAGCTCAAAACCTTTCCAAGTATTTAAACATGGCGATGGGAGACAGCACGTTGAAGGGCACCTACGTGTCGTCGTTTCAGTTCGAGCCCGTCAAGCACGCCCTTGGCGTCTACGGCCAGCACTTCCAGCAGTCTCTCGCGAGCGCACCGAAGGAGATCAAAACGGCAACTGGTTTGTTAGCTGTGTGGTTGGTTCGGGTGAACACGTTGCAGCTTGCGACTCAGCGTGATATTGCCATGCATGTCGTCTGTTCCCAGGCTTCAGAGCCTCGTTGTTCAATGAAAAGGACTTCGATGTCGACTCAGACAGCGATGACGAGGGTGTCATGCAGTTCACACGTCGGCGCAAAAAGCTGAAGAAACGGGTTGGTCTGATGATTAAAACGTGCGCTTTGCGCTTGCATCCTCTTTAGCATCAACTCTGCAACGGCGTGCCGACTGCTCAGGTTGCTGCCCGGAACCGCTGGCAAAAAGCTGCCAATACGCATTGGGTACGCCATGACGTGATGCTTAAGGTCCTTGCTTTGTTGCGTGTGCCGAAACAACTGACTGCTCTGCTCCTGTTCGACGTCGTTTTTATTTCGGCGTACAGCATGACCTCGTGCACATGAAGGACAAGAGACCTTCGACAGCTGCGCAGCAGTTTGCCGAGGTACGCAGTTTCGATGCGGACCACAACACAACACAGCGATTGCATGCAGCACACACCCCAGCCGACGCCTTGCTTAACTTTTTTCATGTCATCCAACCAATGCCCAGGCCGCGCGTCTGAAACTCGCGCAGGACTTAGAAAAGAAAAGACTAGCTTTGCAAGCCAGGCTGCGAGCAAGGCTGGAGGAAAAGAAACGCTTGTTCAAGCTCGCACAAATCGGGAAAGAGAATGCGACCATTGCAGCTCGAAAAGTCCTTGCACAAGTGCGTAGTGCTCGGTACTGGCTCGTTACGACCAAGAAGTCCCCTGCAAGTGACCTTTTTCCTTCATTCGTCGTATGTTGTGTCGCGTAGCTGTATCGCTTGGGCGGCGTTGACGTTGAGACGGCCTTCCGCGACTTTGACCGTGACAACTCCCAACTTTTAGACATGCAAGTTCTTGACCTCTTGACGCTAGTTCGACCGGTAGTGTCCGCCGACTTACGTAATTCCAACGATTCTGTGCACTTGACAGGGAGGAATTCATGCTTGTACTGCGAACCCAAGCCAAGATCAGTAAAAAGATGCTTTCCGACGATCAGTTGAAATGCGTGTTCCATGCCGTCGACACTGACCAGAGCGGCGAAGTCGATCTCGAGGAGTTCACCACGTGGGTGAACAGGGAAATGGAGGCGGCGCAAGACCCTGACAAGGAGAAAGCGCTTCGTGAAAAAATGAGAGTACGTTGTTGGCAACGCGCATCAAAGGCACATCTTGTCGATCTCGATGTTCACACGACTTCACTGTGCGTGTGGCACAGCGAGAGATGGACGAGGAATTAGCTGCGTTGTCTGCCCAACTTGAGCAGCAGCTGAGAGAAGAAACGAGGAGAGAGATGGAGCGCCGCAACAAAGCCAGGGGTCGACTGGTGCGTTCGCATACCCGCAAACTTGGGGCACCAACACTGTACTAACAGGTAACGTCGGCTGTCAACGGCAGGTTTGGGATCCGATTACGGAATCTTGGATGACGCAAGAAGAGTTAGACAATCGGAGATCCCTTCCTCGGTGCGTGCGCGGTCATAGTTTTGCGGCTCTGTGGTGTGTGTCGATACGCGTGGTAATCGGTGCAATGCTGAATTCTACTACGCTGTTTCTACTACGGCAGAAACGGCAGCTCGTTCAGGACAGCGAGTGCGTTGGAGGTAAGTTCGTTGCATCAATGCCGCGGTTGCCAGTCAGACTATGTGACCAATCCTGCCCTCATCTCATTGGTGTTTGTATTCACAAACCACAGCGCGTGACAAATTGGAAGAAGGCGGGCCTACGACCGACCCTGTCCGATATCAAGCCAGCAACTGCCGACACAGAGCGATCCGCAAAGCCCACCAGCCCTAAAGTTCGTTGTCGCCCAACTTGTCTCCTGTATTATCCAAGTGAAGGTGTGACGAGCCCCCCAATTTAATTTCATTCGCTGGCCTCCATACAGGGCAAGAAGCTGGCGCGACGCCGAAGCCGCAGTCCCAGCATGGCGAGCATCGCGAGCGACTCCAGCCATTCCACGGCTGCGCCTGCCGTGACAGAGGACGCTTTCTCTTCTTTTATTGGAGCTACCACGGTGCAAGAAAGTAATGATTAATTGGTGGGCAACTCGCCAAGCTTGTCAGTGCGTGCACGACTTCTATGGGCGAAGGCACTATTGGAACACGGTCCTCACGATGGCCCAACATGTAATGTTACACTCCATGACGAGTGATCGCAAACACTTATTCTTCCTTGGCCTCTGCCTCACTACCTTCTTTCTCCGCGGCCGGTTCTTCGGCTGCGTCTTTTTCGGCTGCAGCTGGTTCCTCGGTGGCGGCGGGAGCATCGGCTTTCTCGGCGGAGGCGGCGGCCTCCTCCTGCTCCGGTTCTGGGTACACATCGCGCGGGTGCAGGTTGTGCCATTGGAGCGGGATCTTTGACTCCACTTCGAAGAACCACTCGCACAACTCCTTGAGGCTGGCAAGGAGACAATACACGCACACGTCAAGACAAGTACACCAGCTCGGGGAAAAGTGCGCAGAATAGACGGACCTCTCCTCCTGGGTCAAGCGTTCCTTGACGGTTGGGTCGAAGCCAGCATCACCAGCGGTGCTGATCAAACGACTGTCACAGACACAGGGGTGACGGTCAGAGTCAATCGAAGGTTTTCAGTTTACCGATCTGCACAGCAAGAGTTCGAGACAGTCGCGCCAGCAAAACTTACCCCAGCATGGAGAACACGTAGCACTCAACGCTGTTGAGGCGCTGCACAAAGTCATCTACGAACGAAAGAGTCGACAAAGAGAGGAAAGACATAAACATCAACCACACCGAGCGTGATGATGGCGTCCGCTCAGCATAAACATACCGGGGTGACTCTTGCGGCGTGCAAGGACGTGGGGGGCAACTTTCTCGGAGAGAATCTCGACAAGTCGGCTGTACACCTACACATTATTGCCGTTCACCGTGAGTCGAGACCAAGCGTCTCAGCAATTTCCCGCAAGCTGCAATGCCCTAACCTGCGGCTCAATGCTGTCGTTGATCGCCTTTGCGACTGCCTTGGGACTGCTGTCGGCGGGGACGATTTCGAAGAAGGAGTTGATGCCCAACTTGATGTGCTCACGGGCCTTTTTGGTGGCGCCTCCCACCAGCGCGGAGCCGAGTCCTTTGAGCCATCCCGACGGGCCAAGAGCCTGCAGACGGACAAAAAGACGTCGTCCGGGTGTGAACATGGTGTTGTGTGGGATTGATTACAAATCAGAAGATGCCTAACGACCACGTACGCCCTGCATGGGGAGGATCAATTGAATGCGTGGGAGCATCGTCGCCTTCCAAGTCGGGGAGTAAATCCACGCGTAGTAGCGGACGATGGAGGCAAGGCCCTCAGACACAAGTTTCCGCAGTGCCTCGTACTCCTCGCTCTTGTCCTCTGCGAACTTGTGCTCCAAGCCCAGGTGTTCGTCAAAGTACTCGAAGATCTTGGCGGAATCCGTCACGATGGTGTGCTCGATTCCTTCACACAAACAAACAAGTACATATATTCAAGGCTAAGTGAACGACAGGACTGAGTCACGCCCGCTCTCTCCACGTTGCGCGCGCAGGGCAGGTGTATGCAGCAAGGTCAAGATGCAATTACCACGCACCTTTTTCAGGGTCTTCGTACGTGATTTCAGGCACCAATTTCCCGCCAGAGGGGAGCTTGCGCTTCTTTGGGTCAATGGACACGACCTTGACGGCGTGCTTGATACCGCGCGACTGCAACCCAGCCAACGTGGTGCCGACGTACTCGGAACCCATCAAGGCATACACTACAAGTTTGGCCATGGTTTGCTTTGAGGGAGGTAGAAATTGTAAAGAGAAAAACAGTAAACCAGAAAACTTGTGGCGAAGAAAACTTGGGCGATGTCTACCAGTGAACGGCATGGATGGGCATATCTTCTCCGTGTCTGTGATAGCGAAATGAATGTCTATTGCGTGCTATGTTCCGTGTCGTTACCCGTCCTGTGCCGGAGATTGAATGGTGATGAGTGAGGTTGTTGTGGTGACGGACCCGCGATCTTGATGCTCGACCCTCACGATGGCTGCCAGTATGTTGCCGGATCCGGAACCGACTCACGCAATCTACCTACCCTGCTCGTCACCACATCACCGTGTGTTCGTACCACTTGCGATTTAGATGACCCATCGCGCTTACATCATCCATCGCAACGCAGCTGGTGGCCACGGTTATCCATGGCTGACGTCAGTGACTTCGGCAGTTCACCAGAAGCTGCCACCAGCTCGCCGCCAAACGCGTCTGCACGTTCACGATGTGGCTGCGGACGGTTGCCGACGCTTCTGGCTGTGCGTACACACATTCATGCGCCACCTCAACGATTCCAACGCCCGTTGGCTGCTCGCCTCACCCCCACGGCCACGGCCACACCTGCGGCGCCGCGTCACTGTTTTCCCGCGGAACACCGTGGAGTGGCCGTTCATTGCTTCCTTCACCGGCGCACTTCCATCTATCTCCAACGCCACCTCGACCCCTCCACTCCGCTCCGCACTGTTAAAGAAGTGACAAAAAGAGTTCACCGCCGTCCCAACCGCAACCGCAACCGCAACCACCGCCGCAACCACAACCACAGCCACGGTGACGCCGAACGCCGACGCCAACGCCGACGTCGACGACACAGTGACGTCGTCGTCGTCGTCGTTTGTCACCACGCAACGAACGACGACGTCAGCCGGCCACCAACAACGATAGGAGGAAGAAGAGTCGGCGGCCGCCAACTGCAAACACGCAAACACAAACATCGATCGACGACGCAACCAACATCCCGCCAAATAAAATGTGAACTTTTACTTTTGATTTGATTGAGGACATACATACATACAGTACCGTAAGTAAGGCTGGGTCTTCACATGGCCGAGGTGGAGCAGAAAGGGAAAAATTCGGAAGTGATCGAATGTTCGCAAACCTTCCAAATTCCAAATTCGAAGCCGGATTCGGTTTGAAGATTTGAAGATTTCAGAATTTTGGAGCCTTCTACAGGCTGGTCAAATACGAATATATCGACAAAAATATTGCCGACGAGACGTTCGCGGAGCAAACAAGACCCGCCCGAACTAAGTCAACCGTAATAAATACGAACGAGTCCGGCGGATGACTTTGCCCTGTTGTGACCGCGCTTTCTTCAACCAACCATTTACGTTTCCGCGTCTGGGAATGACAATATATTCCCTTGATAACACAGTGCAATAACGTGGAATCCCGGAAGTGGATATATGTCACAGCAGTGAGTATAACTATAGCAAAACGTGAAAACGGGTCTCCACACAATTTCCACAGGCTATGTGATTCCGAGTTTTTTGCCAAACATTTTGATGGAAAATGCGACCCTAGATTCTAGATAGACTCCACTCGAGTATCATACCCTCAAACGAACGAACGAACGAAAGTTGCGAAAACAGTGAAAGTATTGGAAAAGGATAATAGCGATGAAGTGATGAACGCCGAAGTATTACCTCCTCAAATGACTTTAAGAGTATAACGGAGTTTCAATTGTCGTCGTCGTCGTCGTTTGTTCGTTGTCGTCGTCGTCGTCGTCGTCGTCGTCGTTTGTTCGTTGTCGTCGTCGTCGTCGTCGTCGTCGTCGTCGTCGTCGTCGTTTGTTCGTTGTCGTCGTCGTTTGTTTGCATCGTTGTCGTTGTTCGTTGTCGTCGTTGTTCGTTGTCGTCGTTCGTTGTCGTCGTTCGTTGTCGTTGTTTGTTGTCGTCGTTGTTTGTTGTCGTCGTTGTTTGTTGTCGTCGTTGTTGGTTGTCGTCGTTCGTTGTCGTCGTTTGTTGTCGTCGTTTGTTTGCATCGTTGAACGTCGTCGATGTTCGTTGTCTTCGTTTGTTGTTGTTTTCATTGTCATCGTCGTTGCGTTGCTGTTCGTCGTAGTCGTCATCGTAGTTGGTTGTCGCTTGTTTGTCGTCGTCATCGTCGTCGTCAGATCATCAAAGCAATGACGACTACTTCAATGCGCAGCCGCCACTCACCCCACAAGGCGACGAGGCCCTGTTGAGGCCAATGTAAGTCGTCGTCCAACCATCAACGTCGACGTCATCGCTCCCTGTCGTGACGGTTGTCGTCATCGTGCTCGTCGTTGTTGAGGCCATCGCCTTCATCTTCGTTCGTAGTTCGTGGTCAACGCTGTCGTTACCTTTGTCGTTGTTGGTCTGACTGCTGCATTGGCTTGGCAATGGGGCTTCGCTCGGCCGTGGTGGGGAGCCGCCGGGCTGGTCCGTTTTCTCTACGTGGCTGTTGAAGCGTTCTGCTTTGCTCGGTTTTCTCTCCCGTTTTCGCGACCGCCAAGCCCCCTGTACTCTCCCTCCCTTTGACACCTTCCCCGTCCCTACCCTCAATCACCATGAGCATCCTGTCCCGTGCTTCCCGCGCCGCCACCGGCGCCGCCCGCCGCGCGTTCTCCACCCGCCGCCTCGAGACCGCGCAGGCGTCGAGTTTGCTCGACATCGGCACCCGGCCCATCTTCGACGAGACCCACGACCAGTTCCGCGAGACGACGCGCAAGTTCTACGCGGAGCAAGTGACCCCGTTCCATTCCGAGTGGGAAGACCAAGGCCATGTCCCCAAGGAGCTGTGGCAGAAGGCCGGTGAGCTCGGCCTCCTGGCCGTGACTGTGCCGGAGGAGTACGGCGGCTACGGCTTGGACACGCTGTTCGCGTCCATCGTGTGGGAAGAGCAGGCCTACGCCGGCACCACCGGCCCCGGCTTCGCCCTGCACTCCGAGATCGTGGCTCCGTACATCTACAACTACGGCACGGAGGAGCAGAAGCAGCGCATTCTCCCGAAGCTCGTCTCCGGAGAGTGGGTCGGCGCCCTCGCCATGACGGAGCCCTCCGCCGGCAGTGACTTCGCCAACATCAAGACCTACGCCAAGCAGGACGGAGATGACTGGATCATCAACGGCTCCAAGGTCTTCATCACCAACGGCTTCCACTCCGACGTCGTCATCCTCTGCGCAAAGACTGCCACCGACAAGGGCGCGCACGGCATCACTTTGTTCGTCGTCGAGGAGGTTCGTCCCGTCACGTCTTCACGCATGCTGAATAGTTGATATTTTTTTTACTAAAATCGCCGCTCTCTAGTCGTCCCCTTTGGTCTAACTTCCCTGCTCTTTGTTGTGCCCAGGGCATGAAGGGCTTCGTGAAGGGCAAGAAGCTGAAGAAGATGGGCATGAAGGCCCAGGACACCTCCGAGCTGTTCTTCGAAGACCTGCGCGTGCCGGCTTCGGCTGTGCTGGGCGAAGTCAACAAGGGCTTCTACCACGTCATGCAGGAACTGCCCCAGGAGCGCCTGCTGATCGCTGACATCGCCGTCGCTTCCGGCGAAGCCGTCTACGAGTGGACGCGCGAGTACGTCAAGGACCGCAAGGCCTTCAAGGGCACTCTGTCGGATCTCCAGACTGTCCGCCACCGCCTCGCTGAGATGAAGGTACGCAGAAACTGGGGTTTCACCTGCGCGCCTGGTCCACGACACTCATGATCGAAATTGCTTTCTTGTCGCCGTCGTTGTTATTTGATTCCAGACGGAGCTGTGCGTCGGCCGTATGTTCGTGGACCAGTGCTTGGCGCTGCACAACGAAGGCAACCTCGACTCCCAGATGGCATCCATGGTATGTGTGTGTGTACAACACGTGTCGTGCTGCTGTTGCCAACTGTTCCTCATGCGACCATGTCCTCCAGGCCAAGTACTGGTGCAGTGACCTGCAGATGAAGATCGCGCACGACGGAGTGCAGATGCACGGCGGATGGGGTTACATGTACGTTTCTTTTCCAATGGCGATGCCATGCATGCAAACGATCTATGTACTTGCCCATGCAACAAAGTCTAACGGAATGAATGCTGCGCATGTTTTTGTATGATCTGAATGAAGGTGGGAGTACGCCGTCTGCCGCGCGTTCGCGGACGCCCGCGTGCAGAGCATCTACGGCGGAAGCAACGAAATCATGAAAGAGCTCATTGCCCGCAGCATCTAAGCAGCCGCCATCGCTTGTATGGAGGACGCCACTCTCTTGAGCATGCATGCATGCATGCATGGTAATGAGATAGGTTTTGCACGTAACCTTTACGCAGTGATCTCCAGTGGAGACCTTCACTTTTTTGTGGGCGTACTGGTCACGCGTGTTGTGGAGATGGTGCAGTTGTGCAAAGACAAGAATCGCTTTCGAACTGTTAGTTGAACTATAAATGATGTTTTATGGCCGTCGCCGGGTGCTATTATGTCGTGCCACAGCCAACACCCCAATAGCAGAAGGCGAGGTATTTGTACCAAATGCCCTGGCAGCAATCGCCAGACGATATCTACGCGCAACAGGGCGAAGAAACATGCAAAGAATCGATGCGGTTATTGAATACACCGCGATTGCAACGACGAACAACGAAAAATGGCCCACGTACCTGCGCTTCCAACTCCTCGCAACCCGACTTGCACTTTCGGTACTGCGATGCGATGCGTTTCTGCTTCCGTTCTCGCTTCAACTTCGCTTCGATGGCCTCGTCCTTTGCCTTGGCATCTTCGAGGACCTTTTCAGAACTACCACCGCCGCCGCCGGAACTCTCCGTTGTCGTCGCTGCTGCGGACGCGGACGCGGACGCGGTTGTCGTTGCGTTCGCTTTGCCTTTTGTATTACCGCTCGAAGTCGACTTTTTCTGCGGCGCGGCACCGCCGTCAAGTATTCCCAACGCGGAATCCATCCGCAGCAGGTTTCGCCGCAACGACGCGGTACCTCTCCGACTCGACGCGGCATCGGAAGCGCTGTTGGCGGACATCGACGACTCCGACGCATGCGACGCAAGTGCGCCCATCGTTGCTGCGTCGGCGGCGAGGTTCAAGACGTGCTGGTGGAATGCATCTGCGTCCGTGTTGATGGCGGATGCGAGATTTGAAGACCAATGTCCCACACCGCCGTTGCCGCTGAAGGCTACGATCCACAGAATGCAAGTGGCGATGAGCCTTGTCCCTAACATGGCGAGCGGCCCCACGGCCTCGCGTGCCACGAACTACACGCTCTGGGAACGACCACCGAGCGAGCGGAGCTAAATGGAAAGCGTGTCAGGAGACACCTACAGGAGATGTGTGAACGTGATGGATGACAGGAAGTCACAGTCGAAAGATTTTTTTACATCTGTATTTTGTTGCCGATGTCAAAATCAACGCACAGCTGTTGCAAAGTGCAAACCAACTCGGCAACGCCGGCGGCCTAGAGATCACCGTCCAATGCTTGAATGCTAGAACGCGGACAATACACGCACGTACGAGCGAACTATATAAGAACGCTGCCAGCGCGGGATGCACGAAGGAGGCCGAAAGTAATGCTGATTGCATTGCAACATGCAATGACCGTTGACAGACATCGACTAACAATGGACAACGGACAGCGACATCGAAAGTGGGGAAACGAAAGGAATCACCACCACCAGCAACGACGACGACGACGACGGCAAGCGAACGAACGAACGAACGAACGAACGGAGGGACAACGAAGGAAGGAAGGAAGGAACGACGACGACGAAGGAAGGAAGGAACGCCAACGACGACGACGATGAAGGAAGGAAGGAAGGAACGAACGTCGTTTGACTTTTGGTTTTGGATTCGTTCGTTCGTTCGTTCGTCGCTGCGGCGGCGTTATTCCTACTTCGCGACGACCGATCAATCGACGGACGAAGGCAGTGACGGTGGACAGTGGACATCGACGGCGGCATTTGCAATTGAGGATAACTTTGCGTTGCACTGCGATTTCACGATTTCAAGCGATGAATGAATGAATGAATGAATGCAGCTTCGCTTCACTTCGCTTTGCTGCGACGCTGTGCGACCTTCGGTTGTTGCGCATTCGAAGGCGCAAAAGCAGCGTCCGTTCGACTCATTGTTCGTTGCGTCTTTGTTGGTTGCGGGACGACGACCACGCGTGGCCTTCGTTCCAGCCAGGGCGCTTGTCGAAGCGAACTTATGATGGGCAGAGCAGCGCGTTCGGTGGGCTAACGTAGTAACGTAGTTTTTACACGTCTCAGCGGCGGCCACCACACGTACGTACACGTCACCTTCAAGACCCCGCTTTGACAACATTAAGAAACTGTGCAAGATCATGCCACGAACAATTGTTCTGACTAAATCCAACAAACGAAACTTTCTAACTAACGTGACTACTCCTACTAAGTACCAACTAAAGTAAACCTACAACTAAACCTATCTAAAAAGTGCGCGGAGACTTGCCGCCCGAACGCGCCGCTCCTTTGTCGTCGTCACCGGGCTCGGGACCACTGCCTGTAGCCCCAAAACTCGCCGCCGCGCTTGAACTGCTCGAACTGCTCGCCTCTTTGAAGCGGTACGGCGCAAACGGCCCCGTTGTTTCCCGCGACAACCTCTCGCGCACAGGATGGTAACGGGCGTCGTCGAGGGCGCGGAAGAGAACGTCGCGGGGACGCGTGGCTGCAGCGGGCAGTCTGCCACGCAGCATGAGCTTGAGGAGATCCTGCGAGAAGCCGCACAGCAACCGCACGCCGCGCGTTTTCATCTCGGTAACGAGCCCCGTGGTCTCGGAGTTGAGGTTCCAAAACGTGATCACCGGCGGCTTCAGCGTCGGACCGCCGATGTCAATGCCCTTCGATGCCAGCAACCGCCCTAACTCGTCGAACTCCCTCAGAATGTTGTCGTAGGCAGTGTCCCACTCCGACTGCCAGGACGAACCGAACTGCAGCGCCGACACAACAAACAACTCCGGGATCATCGGCAAGCGTTGGTCCCTAAGTGCGATCGTCTTGATGCCTTCCAAAATTAGCGCCATTGCGGCCTTCAAATTTGCCTGCTGCTCACCCCACGGCGTAGACATCAACATGCGCACCTTCTCGACGATCGATGCGTCTTTCGGGAACTTGAACCAGCGCGGCGTGCGGTCGAACGTCAGCACTTTGTTTCTGAACTCTGGCGCCGCTAATTCAGACGCCAGCAAGCCAAGAGCCACAGCGACTTTCATCGGGGGCACACGGACCGCCGGGTGCGCTTGGAACATTTTCGTCGACACGTCGATCATCGGGACTACGTTGCCGAGGTCGATGGCGCTGTCGCTCGCTGCGCTGGATGCACTTTCAACGTTGGTGGACGCAGCTTCCTGCCGTTGGAACTCCGCGCATTGCCGCTTCATTTCGCGGACGATGTCTTCCCACTGTCGGTGTAAAATGTTAGCTGCCGCCTCTGAAACCGGCTTCATGCAGTCGCCAACTAACTCGTGCACGAACAGCTGACCGCCTTTGAGGTGCTGCGCCTTCAACACGCGCTCACGCAACTGCATTCGAGACTCAGGCGCCGCTTCGCGCACCGCGCCTGACTTGGTCTCGAACAACAGCGCGCTGCGTGATCGGCGCATGCATAGGGAAGGGATTGCTGAAGGTTCAATTTCGTCCCACCTTTCATTGCTCATCAGCCTCTCGATTGTTCTCAACTTTTCGTTCAGGGCGGAGATCTTCTTGCGGTACTTCATCGAAGACAGACGCGGCTTGTCGCTGCCGCTCCCGCCCTGTGGCTCTGGGAAGAGGTTATCGCGCACTTTCTTTGCGAAATCGCGGCGCGCAACAGCTTCCTTATTGGGATTCAGTCGTTGCTTACCTCGGCGAGGCTTTTGCAGCCGCGGTGCATACTTTGCGGCGAAAGACAGTCCCTCTGGCTCCACCTTGTCTCGTTTGGCCTGCTCCAGAATCTGTGTGTCCTTGCGCAGCGCGTCAGCGAAGAACTGCACCAAGCCGTCAGTGAGCCGCTTCAGCTTCAGCTTCACATCCTCTGGTGATGTGGTGATTCTCACGTACAAGTTCGACAAGTCTTTGAAGTACCCATACTGCACCATGAACGGGATGGCGTGCATGGTGGCCTCTGGGAAATACTCGAAGAGTTTCAAGAACATCACATAGAACAGGTGCCGCTGCCCTTTGCCCCCACGGCAGTCGCGAGTGTGGAACGTCAAGACGAAGAGATCTGCTAAAGTCACCGCGTCCGAGGGGGCCCTGCACCGCTTGATGATCGTATCCATTCGCGCGCTTATTTCCTCGTCGTCCACGCCGGGCTTGAGCACAGCAAAGAGGGCTTCCAAGTCGCTTCCGATCGAGTGTAACGGGATCTCAACTTCCCCGTTGTCGTTGCGCGTGCGGTCAGCGCGTGACATGGTGTGTGTTGAGTCGTGAAGAGCAGCCGCTCACACGCGGTGGTGCCAGTCCTTCAGCTCATCACGTGAAGCGGTTCATGGATGCACAAGCATGCAGTCGCACCGATCGCACGTGCGCGCGATATTGACGCGGACGCCCTTCGCTTGCAACCGGCAGCGTGCACGGATTTTAAAATATGGACAAACCATGCCACTGCATAACCTTTCGCGATTTTTTTTTATGTGGTGACAGTGGTTGTCGGGATGCCGTCGACTCCTTTGAAATGTCGGCCAGCGGCGGGAATTTCGTCACGCCTTCGACGAAGGAAGTATGCAAAGGTCCTTCTCAATGGCGACGTTGTCGGCAACTACAGCGGCCAACAACGACGAAGGCAACGGCGGCGGCGGCGGCGGCAGCAACATTGGCAACGTCGAGTGGCAGCGACAACGACCATGTCGAAGAGGACGAAGGAACGAAGGAACGAAGGAACGAAGGAACGAAGGAACGAAGGAACGAAGGAACGAAGGAACGAAGGAACG
>ENA-OWNT01003916-OWNT01003916.1-seawater-metagenome-genome-assembly--contig:-NODE-3916-length-13570-cov-4.469873_pt1 | contig 13570 bp, 9 predicted proteins | sample MGYA00238136_ERZ651165 | MGnify/ENA primary metagenome ERZ651165 (study PRJEB26861, sample SAMN08777766) | seawater metagenome | isolation source: coastal seawater | place: USA: Florida | collected...
TTGGTTGGTTGGTTGGTCGGTGGGTCGGTCGGTTGGTTAGTTGGTTGGTTAGTTGGTTGGTTGGTTGGTTGGTTAGTTGGTCGGTTGGTTGGTTGGTTGGTTGGTTGGTTGGTTGGTTGGCTGGCTGGCTGGTTGGTTGGTTGGTTGGTTCGTTTGTTTGTTCGTTCGTTCGTTTGTTTGTTCGTTTGCTTGTTTGCTTGCTTGCTTGTTTGTTTGTTGGTTGGTTGGTTCGTTCGTCTGTTCACTCGCTGCGGCGGTTGTTCGTTGTTGTGGTTGTTGGTTGTTGTGGGCTTGTTGGTTGTTGGTTGTTGGTTGTTGTTGTCGTTCGCTCGGTAGGTGTTGGTTGTGCATGCTGGTGCTGTGCTGTGCTGAGTGGGTTGGTGTTTGGTGTATGTTTGGCGTTCCTCAGGTTTGCCGTAGGCGTTTATTGTTCATGTTCGTTCGTTTCTTCCAGCTCTGTTGTGTTTGCTACTGCGGTTCGCTTATTTGTGCTGCAGAGTCGGAGCTGTCAGACCGGTCAGTCAGAAATAAAGAAGATGACGTAAAGTCTTTCGGGAGTTATTGCGAATCGACCACATTGCATCGACCACATTGCATCGACGCACTAACTTACTAGTTCGCTGAGCTCAAAGTCAGGAAACACCAAGGAAGTACTGTATCGAAATCGACGGACGCGAACAGCACTGGCGCACGAAGCTGGCCTTTTGCTCAATTTGTCGTGCCCGCTTATGCGTGCGGGTTTTGTGGTACGAGGCACCAGCAGCGCCATGAAGCTCTGCTAGGCGCAGCCACTCCAAAAGTGGACAAGTCCACCGACACCAGTAATTTCGAATCGAAAGAATCCGGTATGGACACAGGTGGCAGACGCGATCCGCATTCGACGGATCGTGTGGCCATCGACGATGAACAGCGGATCGCACCGGCACTGCCGCCACGACCGAAGACCCCACAACACCGGACAATGAGGGCGCGCCCCGTGCCTCGCCTTTTCCACATGCTGTGCATTGTGCCGGAGATTGCGTCTTTCCTCAGTGCGACCAATTTTGATGGCACGCGTTGGCTGGGTCGCCTACGCTTCGTCAGCAAGGACTTCGATTCGTTTCGGATTCAGTCGTTCTGGAACAAGGTTGAAGCTCCAGAGGAGAAGTTGTGGTCGCCGTTCGAAGATATGCTTCGGATCGTTGGCCATAATGTTCGAGTTCTCGATCTCACCAACGTCACCGAATCAGCACGATTGGCGGATCTCCTGCGGCTGTGCCCTGAAATCCACACATTCACTTTGAAGGTGAGCAGCGTTGGGCACCCGGTCGCCCAGGCAACTGCACACGACCGGGCCAATGATTCTGACCGCGTACGTGTTCCTGCACTACCTCGATCAAGTTCGCGGCGTCGCTCAGCGCGGAGGCGCTCACGCGCACGGGTGCCCGTACGACCACCACCGTCGCCAGCTTTGCTGGAGGCTTCGACAGAAATTGACGCCTTCTTCAACATCCTAGCGGCACGGGCACGTCGATCCCCTCGAATTGCCGCAGCTTCTTCCGCCAGCCAACAAACGGAGGAATCGCCTGGGGCAGCAGGTGGTGGTCGGCAGACGCCGCTGCGCAATGTTGTGCTGCTCGGGTATCCTTCTCTCGACACGAACCGGCAATTTCTATTCTTAGAAGCACTTGTCAATTTCATTGTTCAAAACTTCGAGCACTTCCACTCGATAATTATACGAAGCGACGCCGCGAGCCAAGTCTTGTTGCAGGTGCTGGCTCAAGCTCAGCAAGATGCGGACGGTCGAGCGGTGGTGGCGGAGGGTGGAGTGTCGCAATCCGCGGCCGAGAGTGCCAGGAGGGCTCAGCAGGGTAGATTGATCCTGATGTGCTTGGAGAGCTTTATTGAGGGATACTGCACAAACTTGCACTCACACTTGCGATCTAATCCCAATGTGCAGCTCATTGTGCGCGTGGCTCACACTTTCGAGAAAACAAACCCGGAGATCATCCCGTCAATCTTGCGCGTTTTGTCTGTTTTAGCGTCGAAGCACATGGTTTCCACGCCAGAAATCGAGAAGTCACTCGTTCACCTGTTCCTGCATTACATGGGAGAAATTGAAATTGACTCCCGCTACAAATCTTCTGCAAGTCGGTCCAAGGCACACTTGACCCAACGGCCGTTCAGTTCACTGACTCTCCTCAAGATGTGTTTGTGGACTTTCTTGAAGATTATTTCGCGAACTATCGGGGATGCGTTCAGTCACCACTCCATGTCCAAGGGAATTCTGCGTCAATTCGTGCGTAACAGCGGGCCTCAAGTGCTGATTCGGCTTCTACGCATGCTGGGAACTTTCTCTGTCGAGGCCCTCAAGGCCAGTGTGGACGAATCAAAGTGGGAATCGCCCACGCACATAGTGGAAACTGCGGCGGCAGATGAGCCCTATCGGTCGTACACTCGAAACGGGACTTTTGGCACTTCGGACAGCGGTGTCACCGGTACAACTTTGAGGCCATCTGACCCCGACCTGCAGAAATGCCGGAATTCTCAACAAATTTATCGATGCGGTTTCGCGCTCTTGAATCTTGTTCACGACCAAATCGATAAAGTCCTGACAGAAGGATTCGATACCGAGGAGGCAGTGCATGCCGAGGAATCGAAAGCCAGTCACACAAACACGAACAATTTCGAAACTCTGCGGAACGACATCGTTGACTTTATCAAAGAGCAAACTATGCTTGCATTTTGTGATGGCCCGCAAACTGTTACTGGTTCTGACCAGGTCCCGTGCAGTTACTTGCTGAACATCGACCCGCATGTGCGGTACCACGCTGGATGTATCGTTCGCGGTATTCCGAGCTTCACGGACAAAGGTGCGTGTCTTCCGTGGTCTGAGTGACTGCGCGAGCGTCGTTGTGTGCCAAAGGCTGATTCTAGTTCTGCAATGCGTTTGACAAGGCGATGAAATTTCTCACACGTGCAATTCATGGAAATTGAATCTGCAAGTGGGCGACGCTGTAGATGCTCAGGACATAGAAGAGGTTACATGGTGGGAGGCTGTGATAGTTGCAAAGTTCTGCGATGCTCACTCTAATGTCGTTGAAGAAAGTGAAAGCTCCGAGTTGCACTCAAGCGCTCGGTAAGTTGCCTGCCATGTTCCCATTTGACGCCACTCCATCGCTAACAGTCGTTGTGGGTGCTGGTAGACCGCGCGCAAATCAGGCTTGGAGTCGCATTAAATCTATCGTCAACGGCATCTTCGCCGGCTCACCTCGGCAGCCGAGGGTTCCACCCAGCAGCAGCTCAGTCCCCGACGCGGCGGCTGTCCCGGAATCTTCAGGGTCGCAAACGTCAGCACCGCTCTGCAACTCTAGTTGCGAGTGTGACTCAAGTTGCGAAAAAGCTGTGTACAAAGTCCACTTTTTGGGGTGGCACCCCAAGTGGGACCAATGGATCGTTTTACGGAGACAACCACATCGAATTCAACCGCGCAACTCAATGGTGGCAGCTTGGCGCCACTACCTCCGACCTGGCTGCCCTATCGAAGCGTGTGTTAACAAGGAACGCCTGGGCCAACTTCCGGTTGGGGTTACCAACATCGTCGACCCCCCGTCTGAAATATTTGCGTCAGGTGCGTACTAGAGTACTGGCTGGCATCGATTGTGTGACTCTCTGGCAGCGGTGCTTACGTCTCCGTCGGTGTAATTGCAGGCAAGTGGTTCCATGCTGTTGTGCTAAAAGTCAAATTTCGTGACAAGGAAGCCAAGGAAGGCCCCTCCAGTGAATTGTGGAAAGATGCTCGGGTGTATGCCGAAGTGATGCTCGGCAGTGGAATACGTGTGCGACTGTGGCTGCAGTTACAGGGTGACAATATCGCTCGACCTGGCACTCACCGACTAGGGCACTTGAATCGTGTTGCGTGGTGCCGTTGCGATTATTTGGATGATCAGGCCAAGTTGATGACCGACCGCGCAAGAACAGCCGGTCAGATCCATCACTTGTAACCAGCGAAACGGACCAAAACCACGGCGCTGGTCAGTGAGGATCACCGTGTCACCGGAGGTGGTGCTATGCCTGCCACATCCACCCGGTGTGTGAGTGAGTCAGCGCATCAGAAAAGCTTGAGATCAGAAAGTGAAAGCAGCGACATAAATTATTTCAACAACTGACGATTGTGGCTATCCCGCTGAATTTAGCCGCGATCCTCCGTATCGAGCCACAGAGACAACGCTTGCAGTACGTTCGTGGCGCTTGCGACATAAGCGTCAACACCGTGGTAGTTTATCGCGGGATTTACGCATTCACACGTCCCTTGCCACGCGCCTCCTGGATTGCGGCCGCGGAAGTAGTCCATTGTGTTGTTCAAAACCGATTCCACAATGAACTGGGATCCTGGAATGTTTGCGGCGACGTTTTGACTTGCAGCGACGTAGTAGTGCAGGGGGGTCGCCCAATAAGCTCCGTTCTGGTATGTTCCCTGCGCAGGGCAGCTCGACCCTACTTGGCCTCCTCCCAAGAAACACCAATTCCAAGTCAAATTTCGAGGAAGGTGTCGGGCTTGTCCATACTGGAACACTTCTTGTGAATGGTTGAAGATGTACTCCATGGCAGCCGTGCGCTTGTCAGCAGAAGACAAATTTTGTGCGACCAGGTACATGGAACCCCAGATGTCTGGGAGTTTGTTGTGGTGGTCCGCTGCAAACCACAGATGAGTGTTAGGATCCCACAACAAGTCCAGTGAATTGGATGCAGATGAGGCCTGCGACAACAGTCAAGTGTACGGCACGCGATTGAACAACACGCAACGATCAAGCGCACAGCGAGGCGCAGCCGTCGAGGCGTACCGCCACCGAGTACGCGTTGGCATCTCCACATTGAAATTCTTCAGACAGGGCTGCCATTCTCCGATTAGCATCGATGAATAACAAAGATGAAAACAAGAGATGTCCACTCTTGGCGATAGTATCCGTGAAACCGTATGTGCAATTCGGTGCATCTGGGTCGTTGTACCTGCGTTATGCCTGGGAGGTCACGACAAATCACGGGTTTCAACACCGCAGCGGTCACCCTTAAACGTACACGAGCCCATCTCCGCCGTTGGAGCGGTTGACGAACTGAAGTGCTTGCTTTGCCTGTGCAGTACAGTGTAAAGCAAGCCGATAAAGGAACAAAAAGTCATATAAGGACAGCTTCTGATGACAGTGCTCGCATATGCGCTGGCACGCCAATACTTGTTGACACGGACCTTGGGCTCCAATGAGCAGAAAAACGTCTTCTGGCTCTCCGAATGTTGCAGTTTGGACGTTGCTGCAGAAAGTAAAAGTGCAGCAAATGGTCCGTTGTCCCAGGCATGGTCAGCAAACTTTTGAGCTGGGTCGTTCGCTCCCGGAGAGTACACAGCGACGCCGTCACTCTGCACACGATCCGGCATGCAGCCATCAGCTGTGCGTTGTCCTGCAAAAGTGGCGCGCACGGCATTTTCTAACTGCGTTACATTCCACATCCGCGTTGGTGTATTTCGAACTGCGTAAGCCTGGATTTGCCGCACAAAAGTGTTGGTACGCGTAGAAAGTTTCGAAGAGCAAGACCGGCAGGCGAGCGACGTACGAAATCTCTGGTCCACTGTGCCCCGTATCCGTGCGCTGCGTCGGGAGTGAAAAGGGTCGTGCCGGGGTCGGCGGAGGATACAAGCTGGCACCCTTTCAACAATGATTGGGTTTGGTTACTGAGCCAAGTAAAATCATCTTGGAGTGTGCCACAGCCTTGCGCCACAATGCACAGCGATACAAGTGCCCGCAATTGGTTGGCTGACATCGCAAACGCAGTGGACCTAAGTGGTGTTGGCAAAGCTCTAGATAACGTGAGAGAACAAAAAGCCGCGTGGTTGCCGGCCAAGCTTTTGTGTCGCCTGCTTTGTTGTTTCAACATTTCGTAGCAGTAGCAGTCAGCAGTCGCAATCCATGTCGTCAGAGTGGTTGCTGCTCTCGAAATGTACTTGCCGTCCACACTACGGCATCACCGGCAGCACCAAGTTCTTGCTCGTGACTCTCGTGGCGTGTACCTGCTCAATGTTTAGCAGCTTGAGGTGGTCTGTGACAGTCGCATCCTTTGACAACCTTCCTACAACAACAAAAAACAACGCCACCGCCACCATTATCACGATGACTACCAACGACGACGGCAACACCAAGTCCTCGTCGCACTTCGGGGTGAGGGAAGGGCTGCTGTGTAGTCAAGTTTTTCACAGCGTTGATAATCTCACGACAACGACAACAACAACTACAACGATAATCTCGCGATAGCGACACGCCAACGCCAACGACAACGACGACGCCAACGCCAACGACAAAGACGACGACGACGCCAACGCCAACGACGACGACGACGCCACCGCCAACGCCAACGCCAACGACGACGCCAACGCCAACGCCAACGCCAACGCCAACGCCAACGACGCCAACGCCAACGACAACGACGCCAAAGACAACGACAATGACGACGACGACGAAAACGACGACGACGACGACGAATGACGAAAACGATCCCAACGAACGAAACGAACGAAAGATCCAAACTCCGAACTCCGAACTCCGAACTGAATTTGTGTACACACCACAGACAACCTGTACACACTCACTCACTGACCCTTGCACACCGTACATAATATGTACACCACATCACCATGCTGTACACCATGAACTCCATTGCCTTAGTCCCCTCATTCCCACCCACATAGTATCCAGGTAGTACACTTACTGGGGGTGTTAGTACACCGTACACAATATGTACAGTACTGCGTACACGCACGCTCAGAAGTCAGTCGTTCACTGTCAGCGCCCTTTAATCAGTCACCTCGCTCGCTCCGAGAAAGTGGTGAGTTGGTGACAGACAACAACGACGCTGAGAGTGAGTCAGCCAGCCAGCGCAGTTCTGCTGGCTGGCTCGAAACGTACACTTTCTGTACACCAACAACGTACATTGAAACATTCACTGTTGGTGCACAGTCACAAGCGAAGTGTACATAATATGTACGGGGTGGATTCGGGAAGCGTACAGACAGCTGCGTGATGAGACGTTGACTGTTGTTGTGGTGCAGTCAGCAGTCAGCCGCAGCGTTGCGGCGTTGCGGCGTTGCGGCCAAAGTGGGGAGCGCTCGCCGCCCCCCGCCCCCCCCCTGCACACTTCCACGTCACCACCACCACCCCCACCTCGTTCACTTTTATGCTGACCAGCGTCACAGCATGAAGGCGACAACGACGAGACCACGAGGGAATGGAACGCAAGGTCTCGGTATCAGAGTTGGGGATGGAAAGGAGAACCTTGCTTGTGGGTTGTGTGCATGACGCAAGTGTGCGATCACCTGATCACCTGATCACCTACCTGACGCCGAAGATGTCAACAGCTGCCTCAGTTGCGACCAACCACTAACCCCACGTGCGCGGACGCGAGTCGAGTTGTTGGATATATAGAACATTGGTGGGTGACGGGGAAAGACGACATCAGTTTTCGTGACAATATTTCTTTTCTAGTTGTCTCGTTGTAAAAGCACACCAACAAACATGATGTCCAAGATCGCCCTGGCGGTCGGCCTCGGCTCCGCCGCTGCTAGCCGTTCGCTGAACGCCAACTTTGTTGGCCTGCAGCACCAAGACGCTCACGCGTCTGCAGGAGACCAAACCCACTACGGCAACCCTTTCGACGGACCATGCGAGAGCGACGAGAAAAACCTGACGTTCACCGGTGGAGCTGCGATTTGCGGCGCCAAGTGTGCGATCGGCAAGCCGTGCCCGAAGGACGTGCCCGCAGGCATGACCGCCAAGCCAGACTGCTTCCACGCGGAGGGTATCGTTACCTACTGCATCACTCGCTGCGAAAAAGCAGAAGACTGCGGAGCTGACCACGTGGACTGCAACGACAACGGCGAGTGCGTCTACACCGGACCTTCCGGAAAAGCACCTGCTCCTTCGCAAAAGCCCGCGCCGTCCCACAAGCCCGCGCCCGCTCCGTCCCACAAGCCATCCCCGGCTCCGTCCCACAAGCCCGCTCCGTCCCACAAGCCCGCGCCGTCGAAGCAGACGCACTACGGTGACCCCTACGATGTGCAGTGCCTTTCCGATGAAAAGAACGTCAGCATTACCGGCATCAATGGCGCTTTCTGCTCGCCCAGCTGCACAACTGACTGCCCCACTGACGTGCCGGAAGGAGTGCAGGCAAAGCCGCAGTGTGTGCTGGAGCCGTCTGGCAGCAGCAAGCCCACGCAATGTGCCCTGATCTGCTCGCCATCCTTGCCCATCATGGACCAAGACGCCGCTGACGCCCAGTGCGGAGCCAAAGCTTCGTGCAAGGCAGTGCAGAGCTCTGGAGTGTGCACCTACGACGACGGAGCCCCACCGCCGCCGGCACCCGCTCCCACGCCCAAACCGCCGGCACCAGCTCCTGGCCCTAGTGCGTGCCCGACTTGCACGTTCTCGAAGCTCACCATCGACCCACCGCCGGCGATCATGATCGGTGTTGGCACCTCCAGCGCGGACTCCGCATACGCTGCGGCTGGCTACTCCAGTGGTGGCTCTGTTATCCTGAAAACCAACGATGCTGGCTCCACTTTTTCCAAGATCCACACCAGCAATGGTACTTTGATCCTTCTTGGCACCGCATCACTCTCCAAAGACAAAGCTTTCGCCGCTGGCCTCTTCTCTGGCGAGTACACCATCGACGGCGGTGTCGACGGCACCATGCACAGCTCACTTCTTCTCGGCGGAGGTCAGTCCGTCGAATCGTTCGGCACCAAGGGTTACGCCGTCGCTGGCGGAACGCAGCTCGCAACCTCTGAGGACAGTGGGGTCGCTTTCAAGGAACACCCGTACGAGGGAGTCGACAGCAAGACCTACCCCGGCCGATACGGCTCTTACCCGTCTGACACCACCTTCTACGTCAGCGCTGGTACCTTCCCGTCCAGTTCTGTCACGTCCGGTGAAGACTGGGAGACGGTTTTCCAGCGCACGGAGCGTCACGAGATTCGCCGAAACACGACCACCGGCGAACTCTTCCACCACTGGCACACCATGGACGATCTTCGCTCCTTCAAGGATGGCCAATACGCCGGCGCTATCTTCAAATCCACCGACGGGGGAGCCACCTGGAAAACTCTTTTCTCCGATGTCGGACAATTCTACTTCAATGACATTCACTGCTTCGACGAGACGCACTGCGTTGCCGTTGCTGAAGCACACAACACAGCCAACCCTGGAGCCCACATCTACACGACGGTGGACGGTGAGACATTCTTCCAAAGCCACTTTGAAGCTGGAGAATTCTCCCTTGCCGGCGCTCGTTTCGTAAGCGCCAACGAAGCATTTGTCACCGGCTCGGACCTCGGCAAGACCATCCACAAAGGAGTTGTGCTGCAATCGCTTAACGGCGGATTCGACTGGGCACACCACGATTCCGAGGCAAGCATGGTTGGACAAGACATCATGGATCTCGACTGCTCTGCTGCCGACTCGTGCTACGCCGCATCGGTCACGCAGTCTCAAACGTCTGAACTCTTGGTTTACAAAGCAGCCTAAGACAGTCAGTGTGGTACCACGGAGGCGTCACTCAGCTGCCGACAAAATGACCACTGGAGAACAGTAAATTTGAAGCCACGTAAACACATAAAATCGCGTAAACATGTACTTTTTTGGCACGAGGAAAGAATTGAAACTGTGACATGTTGTGTACTTTTATATTATCAGGAAACACCATGTTTCACGGATGACAATCTTTGTCAACCATGAGTCGTATACTTGCAGCTGCCTCAGTTTTTTCGTATCTTTATTTTGTTGTATGCTCGATATGCATTGCGTTTCGGCGAAGAACTGGCGGAGAGTGACGGACGTTTCTGTTCCACGGCGTCACGGAAATCGGGATACTGAGCCCGCCACTTGGAGACATTGTACCCACCATACACCCACCCATAATGCGATTGCCAGCTTTGCTCCACAACCTTCGCGCTTCGGTTTCCGCGTGACTTGATGGTGGCTGACACTGCGTTCCAAGTGCTTGTGCACATCCCATTTTCGGTGAGATGGCCTTGGTGTGGCTGTGTTGTTGAGCACGGATGCTCGATGTCGTCGTCTAGAAATATAACTTCGTGTGCGACACCAATGGATGGTTTTGTGTTGAGGGTCGCATGAACCCACTGATCAGGCACGAAGACGATGTCTCCTGGGTGTTGCGTGCACTGCAGGACGGCTGTCGGATCATCGACAAGTGGCCTGTTGTAAGGATCATTCAGCCACTCCCGAATGGGCACATTGGAGTAGGTTGCCCCTTTGCCCAGAGGAGGGATCAGATACCAACGCTTCTCCCCAAACGCCAGGAAATTCACAGCGGGTGGGTGCCAGTGAAAGGGAGCTCCAGATCCCGCTGGACCGAGAAAAAGTTGCAAGTCGTTTACTCGCCGAACACTAGGTAGGGAATTAAGGTACGCCTTAGCCGCAACACTGACTTTCCTGATTGCCGGGTATTCGTTCACAAAATTCGAGCTGAACATGTATTTCAACGCAGAAGTGTTGACATTGGTCGTACACTCTGGGTCTTGAACACCGCATTGCGCGGATGTGTCGTTGGCCGTGACGGCCTCTCCAATGCGATTCACAAACTCTCCGATAGTAACCTCTTCTTGGCGATCACTATACGACTTCAGGTCGTTCTGCCCTGAAAATACGCTGCGGTGAGCTGCACCATACGGGACGCTGTCTACATTGGTCACTGCGCCTTTGAAATGGCGCAGAAACTGATCTTTTCGCAGCAGATACGATTCAAAAGGCACCGCCAATTGAGAAGCAGTTCCATTGTAACCCGGGGGTGCACGAATGATGAATGGCTCTCCACTTTGAACGAGCTCCATCAGCTCCATTTCTTGAAGTTGTCCTTCCGCGAAGATCTGTTTCAGATCGCATCTCATCTTGGAGTACGTTAGATGTGGGCTTTCAGTGGGCGGCGACGGCCATCCCCCAGAAATACGCAAGTGCCCTTTTCGAAGTCCCGCTTGGTATCTCTCCACCTTGGGATCGGTTCGTGCCGCTCCCAGCGGCGCTGCCAAGTAGTGTTCCGGCAACTTTCCGAATACGTCTTTCATTATCATAGGATTCGGGAGTGTTGTCCCATCGGGATGCCGCATGACGTGGAACACGTAACAAAACTGCTTCAAAATGTCATAACAGTCAGACTTTTCATTGCGACTTCCGTAGCCTCGGGCAATTGCAGCCATGTGCAAAGGGTTTCTCCCTAAGGTAGCGGTGACTGATCCCAGTGCTCGCATGATAACGATATCATTCGCTTGCGCGACTGTGTTTGCGTGTTCTCTCAGCGTTGGATTTTCAGCATCGAGATCAATGTTGTCCAGCACGAGCTGTAAGAGTCTCGGTGACCTGCGTAATGCGCACAGGTGAAAAAAGTTCCAGCCGCCCACGTCACCCCGTGACCCTGGCGGGCCATTGTAAAATTGAACCAGCGTTTCGAAAGCTAAGTCCACTTGGCCAGACTCGATGATAGCCCTGGTCCATGCCAGTTTAATATCCTCCGCCATGCTATGACTGGACGCACGTGGGAATTCTTGTCTCCAGCCCGATTCCCAGTTGGTTTGGAATTGCGAAAAAGTTGGAGAGTGTTTCAACAAGTTTTCGTACACTACACCTCGCGGATCGCCCTGCCAAGCCATGTCCTTTCTGCACACATCTTTTTTGCCAGCTTGGCACAAAGTACCTTGGACGAGCGGTGTCTAGAGGAACGCAGCACACAGCAGCGCACAGTGGTTACTGCCAGCTGACGAAGAGACATTTTTGTCAGAAGAATAGCAACATCAACCACCAACCTGAGAAAGCCACTCGAAAGCTACCTCGAGGGACTCCGAAGCACGCACTGTGGAGAAGTTCCCGAGTCCATTCTTCGACATGTAAAAATACTCATCGATCAAAGACAAGAGCCGCCGCACAAGTGTACGCTGCTCGAAGTCTTGATTCACAGCTTGCAGAATAGAGACTCCCGAAAATATTTGACTCGATCCTGTGCCAGTCTTGTACGTTCTGGGTGTTACTACAATCAGGTTATAATGAGCGCTAAAGGCAGCGCCAGCTTGGATAATCTCCAACGCCAGATCGACATCAAGCGGGATACGCAGAGTCAGGAACAGCAACATCGGCGCCCCTGCGATCGTCCACGGAGAAACTGCATTTGGGTCAGCTCCAAGACGCAAACACTTTATCAGCAGCTCTCTGATTTCAGGAGTTCTATTCTCTACGTACTCTACAGTTAGGTATGTAATCAATGGGACGTCAATGTTTCCCGCCAACGCAGTGTTTTCTCGCATGCTCCGCTGAAACAAGGATGGCAGGGAAAAGTGTCCTCGCGCCTTGCTGGCGGCTTGGCTGAAAGACTCAAACCGCATCAGTCGCACATTGAAGTTCCTTAACTTCTCTTGAAACTCGTCGTTTCTCAACTGGCGGCGATAACCTACTTCTAGTTCATCTATGATATCAATAGCTTGAGCAAACTTCTCACTTAGCTTTGCAAGTTGGGAAGGTTGGTGTGCATTGGCAAGATGTGGTGCACTGAGTTTCACGTTGAGTTTCCTCCAGAGTTTCCTCTCGTCGAAGTCAACAGTTTCAATTGCAAAAGTGCGCATCCAGAACAGACATATCAGCCTAATCAGGTCTCGTATGGAGGTTCGAAAGTGACGACTCATGGTTGCCGTGCAACGGTGTCTCGGATATCTCGACGACGTGTCAGTCGGCTGACACTTCGTCTCACACCTTACGCGTTGCTGTTATCATAGTGTACACACGTGTTTAAAATCTACGCCGAACCAAAAATAGTAAGCCCAAAAGCGTGCGGAGATTCTTTGCCAGACGAAATTGCCAAATGTCGTTGTCGCCGTCCTCACCGTCGTTGCGCCGTCGAACAAGAGGTCAAGAGGCGAATTTAAGCGGCGATTACGCGAGGAGCGCGGACGTGCTGAGAATGTTCGGTTGTTGCAATCATTTTGGCATGGCATGCGTGCAACGTAGTGAAGGAGCGACGGCAACGACGTCTGCGTGTGTTATGTGTGTTCATGCCTTGCTTGAAGGTATGATGCGAACGATGGACTTGATTATGCAAGAATATGCATGTCAAGGTCTATGTGAACGGCTAGACCTTGTAAGGTTGCGCAAGGTCGTTGTGCCTGCTGTCATGACACATGCGCTTCATCTTCCACTCTCTGATACTGATACGGTCGGGAACGACAACGACAAAGTCAACGACAACGACGACGACAACGACAACGACAACGACGACGACAACGACGACAATGACGATGACAACGACAACGACGACGACGACAACGACAATGACGATGACAACGACAACGACAGCGACGACAGCGACGGCGACGACGACAACGACGACGACGAAAGTTTGGAGATTTGGCTACGTGTCATGATTGAGGGGGTGAAATGACTGCAACGACGAACGACGAACGACGAACGAACGACGAACGACGAACGGCGAACGGCGAACGACGAACGACGAACGACGAACGACGAACGGCGAACGGCGAACGACATAAGGC
>ENA-OWNT01003917-OWNT01003917.1-seawater-metagenome-genome-assembly--contig:-NODE-3917-length-13566-cov-5.413893_pt1 | contig 13566 bp, 8 predicted proteins | sample MGYA00238136_ERZ651165 | MGnify/ENA primary metagenome ERZ651165 (study PRJEB26861, sample SAMN08777766) | seawater metagenome | isolation source: coastal seawater | place: USA: Florida | collected...
AGTTCATCAGATACTCTTTGAGGGATGTAGAACAAACAGAGCAGTCGTGCCTCTGTTCGTCGAAGAGTTAGAGAGAGGTGAGGGAGGACAGACGGAGAGGGTGCCGTCGTTGTTGACGTCTTCGACGTCGTTGTTGTCGACATTCTCCGTCTGATGTGTTGTCATTGACTGTGGGCGGTCAGTGAGTGTAGCAGTCTCACGTACAGTGGCTTGGAAGGCCCTGAGTGGGCGAATTCCTCCGAGGTGCTGGGTGGCCACTTCTGGGTGTTCTATGGCGTAGCCTCGGAGCGTTTGTGTACTGTACTGAAATACTGAAACTGTCACTGACGGTTATAAAAGGAGGAAGTGCATCGTTCTCGAAAACTAACAAATGAGTCAACTACAGTACAAGAAGAATTTGGTACGTTCCCTACACCGTTCCGAAGGTTTTCGACTCGCGTGCTCGCCTGACCACTCTATTTTTCTTTTCTTTCTTACTGCGGTCATCGCGCTTCGTTTCGCCGGAGTGTCGGTGCGAACGCCTGTGGCGGACCCGCTCATACTTTGCTTCGTCAACGTTGCGGCGTACCACACGATGCTTAGTCGGCTTCGGGCTGTTGCTGCTGAATAGCGACGCTCGCGCCGCCGAGGCGGACGTTGGGGAAGCAAACGATGGAGACCCTGGTCGGCTGCCCTTGACTTTGTTCCTGCTACTTCCACTTGGCGTCCTACTGGACGGAGTGCGACGCCTTGATCGCCCGCCGCGAAGCCCTGAACGTGTTCGACTCTGTCCGGACTTGGCCTTCTTGACAAAGTTCTGGATGGCAACAATGTTGATTTCCCGCACGGCCAGCTTCTGGGGTACAGATCCCGTCGCGCCGGATACAATGACAAGTTCAACAATGTAGCGCCCGCGGTTCGCGTCAAACGATCGAATCACGCCTACTTTCCCGTTGTGTTGCGCAGCAGCCACGAGGCCAACGATTCGCACCTTGACGCCCGGCTCCAACACGATCTCGGCATCCTGTGGTTCATCGTCTACTTTCTCGTCCTCTCCCTCGGAGCTATTAGCTTGGCTCTCCTTTCCCCCATCTTCTGAACCCGAGTCCGATGATATGTCTGCTCTTTTAGGAGCGCCAGGGGTGGTGGTGGAGGCAGTCTCGCTGTGGCCCTGCCTTCTCAGACCACTGTTTGCCGCCGCATTTTGGACGGACGGTGATAATTGGAGAGAGTAATTCGAGTGCGCAGAATCAGGTGAACTGCCAGCACTTTCAGCATTGACATCGTTCAAGTTGATACGTAAATGCCCGTTGTTTTTGACACCGCGAGTCCGTGCCGGCGTTGGTGCTGGTGCTGGCGCAGGGGCCGGAGCCGGAGCCGGAGCCGGAGCCGGAGCCGGAGCCGGAGCCGGAGCCGGAGCCGGCGCTGGAGATGTAGATGCAGATGCGACTGAATGGGAACTTTGGGCTGCTGCCGTAGCTGGGGCTGTGTTGGGGGTTGCGGTGGTTGTAGACGACTGTGTGGGTGACGAGCTTTGTGACGCACGTCTTTGACTCAGCCGCCGGTGAATGCGCTGTTGCGCAGCCCGTACTTCGTCTTCTACGCGCGAATGTCGGCGTTGCTCCGGTGACAATCCGTTTGGTGAAGTAGTGTCAGGAGATCCCGCAGTAAGGCCATCTTCGAAAGTTGACTTCGTCGGAGACGTCTCTCTTTGCTTCGTCGTCACCTTGAGTGGTGACGACGACGCACTTGCCGTTGCTGTTGCTGTTGCTGTGGCAGCTTGATCTTGCTGCTGTTGGAGTTTAACTTGCTCTTCTTCCTGTTGCTTCTGCTTTTGCAATCTTTGTCGTTGCCGTTGCGCCTCCAATGCCTCAGCCTGTTTTTGTTTTGTGAGAGCGGACTGCACTGCTGCGGCTGTGGCTTTGGCAATCGCAGCCGCCGTGGCTGGCGCCACCCCTGTGGCGGCCACCGCATTCTGAACTTGTTGCAGCGTTTCTGCAGCTGCCGCAGCAACGGGGCCGAGCTTGGGTGTGCTCCATGAGTCCCGCTTCTCCGTTTCAACGGATTGCGACTTCGGTGCCACTGACGCTGGCACTGTTGTGGAACTAGTAGGCGGCATGCGGTTGCTGCCGAACACAGACCGGTTGGCAGCGGTGGAACTTCCACCGTATGTTTGCGCTCGCTGTGGGCCATGTGTGCTGGACGATTGCATTGGCCGAGCTGCTGCAGTGGACGGACGAACCGACTCGTCCACTGTGCCGTACGGGTTGTAGTTGATTGTGTCTGGCGACGACTCCGTCCGCTGGTGCGCTGACGGCATTGCCGACGATGCCGGTCGGTGTGTGGTTGGCGCCTTCGGGCGGTTCAACGAGCCACTTGTGCCAGGGCGAGAAGGAGTCGGGCCTCTTGGCGTGGTACGGCCACTCTTGCTTCTCCTCGGGGCGGTCCTACCACCTGCGTACGGGGAACTCCGCGAGCGGTGATGTCGCGTGTTTGCTTGTTTTCCTGCTTGCGGGAGATTGCTGCTGCTTGGCGGGTTGCGATAAGGACTTGACGATGCCGATTGCCCCTTGCGGCTCGTATCAGAGGTGGATGGACGTGATGACGATGATGTGTCAGGCTTACTTCCACGTCGTGACCAGCCTTGATACCCAACACCCTGACAAGAATACGTAGCAACAAATTGCTAAGGGGTTTGTTGGCCAGCGCAAAACTACCGGGCTACGCAATGTGGCCACTTACCGCCGTGCTGTATGCACTCTTTGGTGTCGACGGATGCTTCTTGTTGTAGGCTTGGGCGGCGCTACCGTACGGTTTTGCAGCCTTGTGAGATTTTGGGAGCATGTAACCTGGAGTGGACCGCTTCTTCTTCGTCGCAGCTTTGGCGCTGGGTTTGGCATTTGAGGTTCTGTACATAAACCACACAAACCACCATGCATGCTGTCAATATGATGTGGGAGGCGTGAGAACAACAGAGCAAAGATTCGTACTTTGAAGAACCACGAGTCGCTTTCCCAGTCTGCTGAACAATCATGCGCACGACGGGTCAGAGTGTACTACAAAACCACACAATTCTGAACACGCAGCGCACGCATACCTTGTTCCAATCTTTTGAGTAGTGAACATTGCCCCAACTCGATCTCATCTTTTCATACATGTCTTCCTTTGCATCTGTGTTGTGACAAACACATTATATTTCATTAACCCATGCCTTGCATAACCGGCAGGCGTGACGAGGCCAGAATTGTGAAAGATAGCACCCAACAAACTCACTCTGGCGGGCGGTGTCTGCTTGGTGTTTCCTAGCTGCGGCCATCGCGGCCTCTGCCGCAGCTCGACCAGAGCTATACGACGAAGACGATGCTCCAGTCGCCGTGGCTGGTCTTGTGGACGACGAAGTACCTGCGGAGGCAGAGTTTTGTGCCGTACCACCCCCAGTGTATGGATTGTAACCGCGACTTCTGGACGCAGCCGGCCCCGCAGAAGCTGCGCGATTTGGAGGCTTGGGCCGACTTCCAAAGCCGGAGCCAAATCCAGAACTACCGAAACCCGCGGGACTGTACATGCCACTGCCGGAGTAGCCGCTGGCCGAACCTGGTACAGACGATCCATACTTTGCACCCGTGGACGGAAAACCCGCACTGGCGCGAGTTGACGCAGCCGATCCCCGCAAGCGTGTGTCATAAGCTGCCTTTTTGGCAGCATCTGTCAGGAGTTCATAAGCCTCCTGAATAGCGACGAACAGGCGTTTGCTGTGCTGGTTTTTGTCCGGGTGGTACTTCCTCGCAAGTTGCAGGTATGCCTTGCGCACGATCTTCGGCGACGAAAATCTCGGGCAGCACAAGGTAGCATATGAATCTGCCTTCATGATGCCCAAGATTTTCGCAATTGCTCGATCTGAACTATCTATTTGCGTCATGATAATGCCAGACGCCGAACCAGCAACCTGCACGAATGGTGGATTTTGAGAACCACGCGTAACCAGGTGGCGGCGGGTTGAACAGCACGAACAGACAAGCACGCCGCGCACCTCGTTCATCGCCTCGTTGAAGCAGTAGTGCCCGTACTCATACGCTGCCAGCGACAAGTGGAGGTTCCGAAAATCCTGAATTCCAGCACTGCCTTTCGAGGAAAGGGCCTGTTGAGCAAGCAGTATCAGACCAAATTCAAAAGAAATAGTTGCACCCTTTGCGCTGGCCGAACAACGACTGTGTGCGTTGTCGCCTACCTGTTGATACTTGCGGTAGTAGTTGGCTGCATTCGTCAGAGCCACCACGCCTTTTTGGTACGTGTTTGCTTGCGTCGACGTCGTCGGCGACGACTGCTGGCCAGCATTGCTGTAGCTGTGTGTGGAGTACATGAAGCTTTTCTTTTTGACCGCGTTGTCCAGAGTTCGCTTTCGTGGTGGTCGGACGATTCAGTTGCTTTACGTCTGCAGCGCCCCTGCACCCTGGAGGCGGAGGCTGCCGCCCCGTCTCTGTGCGACAGGCAAGGGCATTGTCACAATGCAAGTCTAGCGAGAGCCGCAAGCTAAAGGGGAGAATAAATAGCCACAGCTGTCGGGGAGTGGGAGCAGGGCGTGGTTGGCACACGCGCCTATTCCATCCCAGGCACGCAATTGAAAAGTGGGCAATTCTACAACGGATAATAAACCACGCGCGCGCAATTCATTGCGACACGGCGTAGCGAGTCAGGATTTCTCCTGCATGTCCGCCCAACACAGACGCACTGCATACTAGCGCCGAGCCGGATGGCACCTGCAAATAGCACGCGTCCACGGACCTGTTGCTTCGTCTGGGATCCAGCTCCGTGCCTTCGTCAGGACGCTAACTGGTGTCTTGAAAGTCAGCCGTGCTTACTACTGGCCCCACGAAATGAAACAACCGCACGTAGATTTCTCCGGTGTTTCCGTGGCCTCAGCCGCCGCCAGCCAGACGCTGAAGTGTGACAACACCGCCTGTCATCTACCCTTTGCTGTGATTGTTGGTGCACAAGAAACCCGACGCAACATCCAAGCACCCACCGACGTTGAATGCCTTCTCTGTACATGTAGTTAGTTGTCTCCGTTGCAGTGAATACACAACACAACACAGTAATACGCCGTCCTGCATTCCGTCTGCCATCGTCATCGTCATCATCCTCGTGCCACCACTGCCATTCGAAATGAAACGTGCGAGCGCCACCAATGGAAACGCAACGCCACGCCAACGAACGAACGGACGGACGGACGAACGAACGAACGAACGAAGAAACGAACGAACGAACGAACGAACGAACGAACAGCGGAAGAAATCGTTCGTTCGTTCGTTCGTTCGTTCGTTTGTTCGTTCGTTAGTTCTTTTCGTGGTCGCCGTCGTTCCAAACGAACTTCGACAGTCCAAACGAACGAACTCCCTCCCTTCCTCCCTTTCTCCATCACGCCACGTTCTTCCACAGTGCGTGACCGCCAGCTCTGCCGACTGATTGACTGACCCCCTGTCCCGGCTCTTCCCACTGTGCCTGACCGCTGAGCCACCTGACTGAATTCTAAAACAATCCTCGAGTGACATTCGAAATGTATGGACTGGCCGCCGAGCGTGTTGACTGACGCACTGCGGCCTCAAACCGCTGCACGGCAACGGTTGGTTGTTAGTCGGTCGTCGGTCGGTCGACGGCTGTTCGTTGATTAAAACTGAATTTCAGTAATGTATGGTTGATGGAATTTAGTGATTTCAGTGCCTCAACGCAGTGCATTAACTCTTCTGACCGCGCTGGTGCTGGAAATGAGTGCTTTCGAAGCCGCGTGGCCGTTTCTCACAACGAACGAACGAACGAACGAAGAGCTTTGTTTTATTCAGGTTTATTCAGTACTTACAGTACGAAGTCCACTTTCGCGATAACCACATTTTCGTCGCAGTTATTCACTGTACAACCTACCACGCATCAATTCCGGTTTACTTAATTCTGGTATTCTGAATTCGGGAATTTCACTGTTTCAGAGGATGACCCACTCGCTCTCACTCAGCAGCGTCCATCGCAGAATTCTGGTAGTTCCCAAATAGCGATAACATAATTCCCCTTTATGCCATACGGAATACTTATCCTCAATCGCTTATTAATCCAAAATTCCTTGTTGTCAAATTACGTCAATTCCCAAAGCACGATATACTCCCACGCACTTAGATCGTTCACTGATTATCCTCAAATAGTAATATCACGTGCCGTCAACTCTGAAACGGTTAATTCCTGTTTGAGGATAAAAATAGTAGTACTGATTTGAGGGTGTGATGATATCTACAAATAGGAATTACAACTACGTAAAGGCGGGTTTGGTGGTTGGTGGTTTTTTGTGACAGTTGGATGAATCGAAGTGAATGAAGTGAAGCAGCAACAGAGTTCGTGGAGTGGTGCAGTAAGCGTTCGTTCGTCCGTTCGTTCGTTCGTTCGTTGACAGTTGGAACACTCGCGCGGCGGCGTGGGGGTCGGGTCAGGTCGGTCGGTCGATCGGTCGGTTGGTTGGTTGGTTGGTTAGCGGTCGTCGTCGTTGTTTGGTGGTGGTGGTGGTGGTGGTGTGGGGGTCGTCGTCGTGGCTGCCGCATTGCCACACTGCCACTGCCACTGTAGTGGTGTCTACGGGCTCGCTCTCTCTCTCTCCACTGTCCCTTTTCTAATCAACCTCTAATCTCTGCGCGCTCTGTCTCTCTGTCTGTGTGTCTCTGTCTCTGTGTGTCTCTCTGCCAATGCCTCTTTGCTTGGGGTGGGTATCGGAGGGTGAAGAAAGCGGCGTGGGTTCGGGAGACGCAGCCGTACGCGTAGAAATCGTGTGGATGTGTGTGAAAGGGACGTGATGTGGAGTCGATGTTGTCCTATTGTGGCTTGGCATTGACTGTGGGTTTGGCTTTGCAATCGGGATGGTTTTGGTACACACGTTGACTCGTCCATCGTGGCTTGCGTGGCTTGCCTTGAGTATTATGGCGTTGTTGCTGCTGTTGGTATGGGATACTGATGATGATCCGATTGTATTATAGTTGACTGTGAGTGATCCGGGACAAGTGGCAACACGAGGTGGCAGATTGCGCTGGTGATGTGTGCGGCTGGGTAGTCAGTCACAAAGGTCTGAGAGCGCAAGAACCGATTCTACTCCTCGTGATGGCAAACTCGATCAAGAAGGACGACGTCGTCAGATGACAACTCTTGGGGCAAGGGTTGACACACACATTTAGATGACGCGAGCACGCCGGTCTCGTCGAACGCGTGATGTCACAGCAGGTGATGTGGTCTTTCGAAATGAGGGTAACCCTTTCATAAAGGCGTCTTCATTTTGTTTGAATTTGAATTTCTGCTGCGGGTGCATCGCACACTGAAGCGCAAATAAGTTCGCTCGCAGATTTTAGTATCCCTTTGTTTGATAGCGTCCACGAGCCATGACTACATTCAAGGCGCCACACGCCCACGATGACATCGAGCTCGAGTCTTCGACCCACTTCTACGTGCGAGAGGTGTCCGAGATCTGCAGCGATTCCGATGCACGAGCGTACATCAAGGAAGTCAAAGACGCGCTGGTCGGCAAGGATGGCTCCTTCATCCACATCACAGAGCAGTACACCTTCGACGTGGCGTACAGCCTCTCTCTCTGCGCCAAGCGGATTTCACCCGAAAACTTCCACGCTTTCACTGGCGTGTTGAGCATGGCCTTCTCTCGGCTCCGCGATGCCATTTCGAGCACGGAACTCTCCAACACCCTGACCCGTCAGGAGGTGTCGCCGGCCTCGGCCAACGCATTCAAGATGTTTACTTTCCTGCTTTCCATGAACGCCAAGCTCGGCCTCGCCGCCATCAAAAAGGAGTCCACCCACACCAAGTCGGTCGCCTCCAAGCGCTCCAAAAAGCTTGAGTTCGCCAAGAAGCCCGAGGTGCGCGCGGTTTCCGCCATCATGGAGTCGCTCCTCGCCGCTGCGAGGTTCAACTTCAAGCGCTTTTGGCAAATGGGGGTGCCAGAAGAAGACTTCCTGTCGCTCTTCACCAAGCCTGCCCTCAGTGTCTTCGAGACTGAATCGTTCATGCAAAAGACGGATCTCACCTGCCGTGCAAGTGCTGTGCAGATCTGCGTGCAAGTCGCGACAGACTTCCCCAGTATCGTCGGGGGCAACATGTCTGTGGCTCTGCAGCAGCTCATCGCCAGCCAGTCCCACTCCGTTCCTGCTGTGGCTGAAGTCGTCGTCGCCCTCCAGGAGACTGCTAGCCAGCGCGGACAGAAGTCGGATCTACCAAGTGCCGTTCTAGGGGAAGCGCTGGGTCTTGTCGACCTACGATCGTCGAAAGACACCACAGCTGTCCGCAGCGTCGCAGCTTTCTTGGAGGTCCTCGCCGCCAGCGCCCCTCGCTTCGTCCACGCAAACCGAATGGTGGTGCTTCCGCTGTTGAACTGCAAATGCTACAGCCTCCGCAACTCAGTCATCACCGCCCTCGGCGACATCTGCAGTCTTTGCAAAGCTGAAGAAGACGACCGCCGCAGCAGCACCGACAGCACTACCGAAGAAAACGGGGATGACAAAGTCGTTGACAAGGAGTCGAGGAATCTCTTGCTTGACTTGCTGCTGGAGCGCGTTCATGACGTCTCCGCTTTCTGCCGCAGTCGCTGCCTGAAGACTTGGATTGGGCTCTGTGAAGGTGGCGCCATTCCGCGCGCAAAGCTGCTGCCCGTCGTTCTTGCGGCCAGTGATCGTCTGGCTGACAAGTCTGCGATGGTTCGCAAAAACGCTCTGGGTTTCCTGGAAAAGGTGTTCGAATACTGCCCGTTCCAAGAAGACGAAATCAACTCCAAGCTGTACACTCAGCAAATGGAGGTGGCCCAGCAGAAGCTTGATGCCATGATTGAAGAGTTCAAGCAAGAACGTCTTGCCAATCGCGAAGCTGCAACGACAGCAGAAGAGCTCCTGGAGCAGGATGAAGAAGATTCTGCCATGGACGGTGAATTTGCGGCCGAGTCCTGTGGAGATGAGGACATCAAGAAACAGGCCTTGATTGTCTCGTATTACGGAGACTACACGACGTTTGCTCATGAAATCGAAAATGTGGTGATGCCGCGCATGTGCGAACTCCTGGGCTCCAAAAACGACTCAGACGTTGTCGGAGTCCTTCACTTTTTCCGATCCATTCACAGCCGTCGTGTCAAGGGAGTCACGGCGGGCATCAGGAAAATGTTGCCGCTGATCTTGGCGTCAGAGAATGTGCAGAAAGAGGTGCTGTCGCTCTTCCACTTCCTGTTCCTTGAAGGCAAGTCTGCACAACAAGCGGCACTGAACCTGGTCGAGTGCTGCGCCGGCATCACATTGTCCGATTATGCGGCCCTCAGCATGGTCATGCACCGCTTGGTGAAGGACAAGAGGGTCCCCATGGCTGTTTTTGACTCGCTTCGCAAGTTCGCTTGTTTCAAGCTGCCTGATCACAAAAAGACGCCGTCCGCAATGAAGGCTCTCACCCGCCGTCAGCGGTACTCTCTTTGCCTGCTCGCTATGGCTACAGAGGTTGTGCCGGACAAAATTTTGGGCAACGCATCCCACGTGAGTCAGCTCGGCGCCTCCATTTTTCCTTCAGGAGATTCGTTGGAGCAAGTTGACATCGTCAAGGCACAGTTTGCATTCAGAATGCTGCAGCATGTGCCCGAGGGTCAGCGTGACAGCACTCCGGTTGCCTCCCTCATCGCGCAGGCGTACCGCTTTTTGAGTTGGAAGGACAACGCCATCACTGAGCAATCGGAACTGGAGTGGTATGCCGCTGCAGAATGGGCAGTGAACGCCATTTTTTCGGTCGCCAAGCGCCCCGTCGCGGAGTTTGGCGCATTCATGCGGGCGCAAGCTGAATCTGTACTGTCCGATAGTGTCGAAGGTGTCTCGTCCGCGAAGTTGAGCCATTTCCTCTTCATGCTCGGCCAGTTCTCAATCAAGATCGTGGTTCTCGCCGAAGAGCTTGTGGCAGAAGTGAAGCGCAAGCGCATCGAGTTTCAGAAGAGACCCAAAGAAAAGGTTGCTGGCGCAACTGACGAGGACGAACAGCGCAAAATTGAGGAGGAGATGGGTCTGAACGCGGCTCAAGAAAAACCGGAAGACGAGGTCCTGCAAAAGCTGCAAGATGCCGGCATTGTTGCCTCCAACACATTCATCGGCGCATTTGCCCCGGTTGTGGTCGACATTGTCTTGAACAAAGATGGAGCGTTCTCCTCAGATGCCCGTTTGCGAGAGACCGCTGTCCTGTGCTTGTGCAAGATGATGTGCATTTCTCGCAAGTTTTGCGTGGATCACCTGCAGGTGGTTTTCACCGTGCTCTCCCGCTCCGAGTTGCCAACGGTGCGCTCCAACATCGCGGTCGCTCTTGGCGATATTGCGTTCCGATTCCCACTCGAATTTGACCCCTGGAAAAAGCACTTGTACGCACGGTTGGAGGACGAGCACACCACAGTCAGAAAGAATGCTTTGATGGTGCTGAGTCACCTGCTCCTGAACGACATGATCAAGCTCACGGGTTTTGCGCACATGCTCGCTAAGTGTTTGGAGGATCCCGAGCCCCGCATTGCGGACTTTGCGAAGTTGTTCTTCAGCGAATTCCACGGCAAGGGAGACAACAACATGTACAACATTCTCGTCGACACACTTTCGTGCCTGACCCAGGATCCTGCGATCTCTCCCGCAGCCTTCCAGCGCATGGCAAAGTACTTGTGCGGATTTGTCACTCGGGATTGGCAAATTGCCAGTGTGGTTCGTAGATATGCTTGCTCTTATGATGTTCCCGCAGTCCAAGTCTAACACGGCGGTATTGTATTGCACTGTAGGCATCGAAACTATGCGTCCGAATCAAGCTCGCAACGGAGCCAGAAGTGTGGCGACAACTGAGTTTCTGCCTCGGCCTCTTCGCATACGCTGACCGGTCAACGAAGAAGTTGGTTGAGGGATTTGATCTCTACAAAATTGCTTTGAACGACGAACAAACGCAGTCTAACTTCGAGAGTCTTGCCAACAAATGCACAAGAGCGCTCAAGGAAGGAGCAGAAGATGGTGACACTGTCCGTGAATGGGCCAAAAAGATAGTTGATGCCAATATCAGACGCAACTCCAGTGTGCCTGCCATCGATGAGGAGGGTGAAGAGGATGATCTCGGCGAAGAAGTCGTCCCGTCCGAGGAAGGCGAGCAAACAAAGGCAGTGGTCGACGCTGCTGATGAAAACTCACACCCGAACAGTGTGGAGTGCCTGTGAATTGAATTGGTGGGGGGACCCGACACATACATGCAACACATCGACCAAGAAACTTTTGACACACAATATCAACAAAACACAACGCCCTCGGTACCAATGCACTTGAAATGCATTGAGTAATATTATAAAACTGTGCCTTGCATTCGAGTATTTTATTGTCGCAACGCAATGCGATGTGCCACCACGCTGCAAAAGCGAATACGGAACTTTCACCGACCACGAGATCTCGGCTTCACTTGGTAGAGCTTGAGCTTGCGCTGCAGCGCGAGGGTGAAGAGCTCAAACGGGAGAGTGGCGCTGCCTGGTTTGTCTTTAGGTGTAGTGTCTTCCGTTGCGACCCACCCGCCCTTGCTCTGAGAGGTGCTCTGCGAAGTTTGGCTCTGTCCGACATTCATCAAACTTTCTTGCTGCAATGTCGCGACCATGCGCGCTCGTTGCTTGCGTTTGATCTCCATGGCGCGTGAATACCTGTGAATGTCTAAAAATTCCGGAACTGGTCGCACTTTATACTCTATGATATGATGCCATCAGAAAACACATGATTAGTGACGGCATGGCGGCGGTGTCACAAACAGCCTCTTGCACATAACCAAACTCACCTGGCACTGGAGTGTTCGTGTATTCACAGACTTTCGGCAGCAAGTTGGTGAGGCGAAATGCTCTGCGCAGCGTCTCAAAGTCCACAGTTGTTGCCTGCCCACCAGAAGGCAGCATTTTTTCGATGTGACGCACAACTTTCGCTCTCAGCTTGGGTGGTGTTTGCATAATCGTGAGAGTGTCCTTCAAGTCTTGTAGCACAATGACCTCCGGGCCGGCGCGGTCCCCGAGAGCTCTTAAAACCTTGAACAGAAGCTTGGTGCATTGGTCTGAGAACGTCTGCTGTTCACTGAACACAGACGCTGTGGCCGCGGTGTTGCGACCGGCGGGGTGTGACTTTCTATTCCTGTTCTTAGCGGCTCGCCGCCGGATCCACTGGTGCATATTGGTGCGCGCCAGCTTGGCGTTGGTCGCTCGACTTTTGCGGTGGCGGTTGTCAATATCTTGAGCCAGTGCCGTGGTCAGCCGCGCGGAATGGTCTTCTAGAGATTCAATCTGCTTATTGTGCACGTATGAGTCCCTGTCCAACTCTTGCAACATGTTCGTGTGTTGTCTATTGGTCTTGAGTTTGGCCACTGCTTTGTCGCGCCCGAGGTGGCGTCGATGCTCAAGTTGGTCAGCAGTCTGTGGAGCGCGGGCCGCTGCGGACTTGTCGGACGCCAGCGCTGCGAAGAGCTTGCCCAGCTGGCTGGCAGATTGAGAGCGAACAAACCTCTTGGGTGGCGTGCCAGTGCGTAGTGACGAATTCGATGCCGACGACGACGCGGTTCCAATGGGACGGGCGGCGATGTAGTCGGAGTCATCCTCCTCGACAAAAACAGCGCCGGAACCAATGCCTGGGAACAGGTTACCTCCTTGCGAAGCCATGCGGCGTTGCCGCAACGCAATATTCTTTGCGATGCGTGGCCGTAACTTGATTTTGGAGCTCTTCCGGCGGAAGTGGAACTTGTGCAGCGGTTTCTGTGTGCCCAGCGCGTCGCGCAGGTCGGCAGGCAGCGGGTTATGCAAGATGTTCTTCGACGACATCCCGTCCGTCGCTCCACCGCCGCTAGCTTGGACGGACATAGCGACGCTGGATCACCGCCGTTGCAGAAGCTCCGTGAATGGAGTGCGCAGCACTTTGCAGACGTCCGTGGAACTTCAAGCGTGGTACGACATCACGTCGCAATATTCGCCGACCACGATTGCAAACATCATGCTGGTGCCATCGCTTGCGAATCGATGGTGTGTCTTCTCTTCGCGCAAAACCAAGCACGAACCCAAAACCGTGGTTGCGTCGTTCGGACTTTTTTGGAGTCGAGATCCCCAAAACATGGTAGAGCCAACGTCCTCGGGACTTTGAGAACGTCTCGCTATGAGCGAGCGAAGGCAGCCGCACACCTGCGCCTGTTGCTTCCCCCTCCCGCCCGTCACAAAGAGTCGACGCACAGCCACAGAGCCGTCGTCGTCGTTGTCGCAAACAGATCGACCGGCACCGAAACATAAATGTTCAGCCGTGGTAACGCGAAGACGCACATCACCACGACTGCAACAACACATTATCACAACACCGTCTTCGGCGTCTTCGTCATTGGTCTTTACCGTCGTCGCCGCCACCGTTGTCATTGTCGCCGCCACCGCCGTCTTCTTCTGCTGCTGCTGCTTCTGCTTCGTCGTCGTCGTCGTCGTCGTCGTCGTCCTTTTCGTCGTCGTCGTCGTCGTCCCGTCGTCGTTGTCGTCGTCGTCGTCGTCGTCCCGTCGTCGTCGTCGTCGTCCCGTCG
>ENA-OWNT01003918-OWNT01003918.1-seawater-metagenome-genome-assembly--contig:-NODE-3918-length-13566-cov-4.306991_pt1 | contig 13566 bp, 3 predicted proteins | sample MGYA00238136_ERZ651165 | MGnify/ENA primary metagenome ERZ651165 (study PRJEB26861, sample SAMN08777766) | seawater metagenome | isolation source: coastal seawater | place: USA: Florida | collected...
GAAGTGACGACGACGACGACCGAAGTGACGACGACGACAGCGACGAAATCACTATTGTCGACGTCGTCGTCATCAACTCGACCGTCGTCGTCGTCGTCGTCGTCGTCGTTGTCGTCGCTGCAAAATTCGCGTCGTCGACCAGCAAATGGCGAACATTCGCTCAAAAATAATGTAAACGACAAAGCGGTTTGAAAAGTTGCGTGGTTGTGCAAGCATGATGTCGACTCGCGAGCTGCTGCTGCGGCTGCTGCTTGTAGCTGTGGCCCTCGTCGCGCAACATCCGTGCCACGCGGCTCCCGCCGACGCGGTGGAAACGAGCGTGTGCACCGACGGTGCAACTGCTTCTTGCGCCGCGGAGCCACCATCGACGCCCCCGCCTCCGGTCTTCGAAACGTCTGGAGACCACCGACGAGCTGTGCGCGAACTCCACGATGCATTGGAGCTCCTCAACAACTTCTCGCACCCGCTGTCGCCGCACACGGCCGGCGGGTTGTTTTCGGCGGACACGCCCCGCGCGCGCAAGCGGATGTGCGCCGAGGCGCGCGCGGTCGTTGTGAGCGTCGGTGGGTACTGCAAGCAGAAGGGTTTCGGCGGCAACATGTGGGGACTCGGCGAAGCGTTCAAGTACGCGCTGAACACGGACCGCATGGTGGTGTTCGCGGACCGCGAGAAGTGGGTCTATGTCGACCCGCGCGACTGCGCAAGTCGAAGCTGGGGTTGCTATTTCGAGCCAGTGGCGAGCTGTTCCGAAGCGGTACGTGATGCCCACCGTGGTTCGCCACGGTTTGTGGCGAACAATTCAGTGTTGACTTTACTATGCTCGTCTGGATTCGCTGCTGCGCGCAGGATCTGTTTTTCGGGACGGCAGCGGCCGATCGATCCAAGCCCAAACTCTCGGCGGCAGCGCACAAGAACGACGAGAGGGTTGTTTACTGGGACAACTGCCGGTTCCGCATGTTCGTGCGCCCGCACTGTATTCTGTGTTCAAGTAACCGATGAGGTGATGTTAATAAAAGCACGCATCATGCCGTTGCAGGTACGAACGTGAGCTGACGGAAGCAGACCCCAGCTTGGCGTCTTTGTTCGCTGTTCCCGAACCGTATGCCACGTCGTTGAGCGGCGGGCATCCCGGCATTAACGCTGGCTGGTTCGGAGCTGTTATCGACTACGCGTTGCGGCCGAAACCGTCCATCCTTAAGGTGCGCACAGCGGTAGTCTCGACCACGAGCATCGCCGTTCATAACAAAACCCTCATTTGTTTTTCAAATGCACACCGCAGAGACTCGAAGAGGTCAAGGCAAAGCTGCATTGGGACCAGCGGAAGCGGCCCACAATCGGACTCCACGTGCGGCGCGGAGAAAAGTTTGTTGTCCCATGCATGCAATGTGGCCGTTCTATCAGAAAACGGAACGCTGATTGCTCATGGCGACCGGCTTGTAGGTGGACTGACTGCGGAAAGGCATGCGCGCGCAAGAATGTGGAGGCATATATGAAGGCCGCAGTGCAATGGCGCTCGGCATTTGGGGGCGATGGCTTTAATGACATTTATGTTGCAACTGACGGCGACACAGTCATGGACGAACTTCGCGAGGTGTTATAAGCGCCTGGCAGGCTGCATGGTCTGATTTGCGTTCCTCATTTGAGCTGCGGTGTGCAACGTTTCAACAGAGCTTCAACGATTTCAACTACTACTTCAACGAGGACCAGTACAGGGATGACAACGGCGAGTTCGAGTATGTGTTGAAGACTTGGAAATATCCGGTGAAAGACTACTTACACATCAACCGGACCGATTGCATGACCAACACCGTCATCGATCTGCTGTTGTTGGTACGCTGCACAATTGCTGAACATTGGCGTGTGTCTATGCCGATTGCAATACGAAGGGCACGTTGCTGGATTGCTTATCGTTGTTTTATGGGGACACGCTGCAGGCGGAATGCGATGCAATCATTGGCACCGGCATGTCGAACTTTTCAAACATGGCTTATGTGTTGCTAATGGTACGTGTGCATGCCATGGGACGTGTGTTCAGCACAACATGTCGATGGAACGCCGTGCTGACTTGGGACGGACGGTGTTGCTTACCCAGGCAAAGTTGGGTTTGCCTGTGTCTCCACCTTGCGCACAGGCACCGCCACACGCGCGTCGTCAGTAAGTGCCAACTTTTCTTTGTGCGGATGTATTCTTCGGATTTAACAACCCCTCGTTTGGCGCCGCTGTGCAGGTACGGGACAGATTGTCTTGGACCCCTAAGTTACGCTGCCGATGGTGCTGGTTGGCAGATGATACGCGGCTTTGTTTGACACGTCCGGTCCCCGAACTTGACGCATGCATCTACGAGGTACGGGCAGATACAGAAGCCCTTTGACAGATCGCAAGAGTGGTGGTGGTTTGTTGTGTTAGAATAAATAAATTATAAAGAATAGACTACCCGGGTATGTTGCTGTTTCTTCACCGCGGCATTCTCGCGGGAACATGGCGGACAGGATGTAAGTCGCAACAGAGTACGTTTTTCCTGTGCATGCGATCTCACAGATCCAAACTAGAGCCTTGCCGCTTTGCTCGTTCCCGGCTTGCAAGGACTGCCCGCAGCAGCTTTGGGGATCGTGTTCGGAACGCTCTCTTGCGGCCGCGCAGTAGACTTCGAGCACGCCTTGCCGCTTTCTTGGCCAACTTCTCTTTTGTCGCGCGAAGGTCCCTCCACGACATTCCTCCAAGTGGCTTCTTGCTCGGTTTGTCGCCGCTCACAACGGCGTCACCATGTACAGCCTTCCTCGCTGGCCCAGCACCACCCATGTTCACACGGTGTGCCGTAGCGCTATGTCTGCTTGCGGACCCACCTTGTGATTTGTGTCGCCTTTTCTTCTGCACTGGCTTTCGGTCCGCGGGAACCAGTCTTCGCTGTGCGCTAACTGCGTCAGACTGCGGTGTCTTTGAGTGGCGTGCGTTCGCCGACCTCGTGGTTGGCATAGCAGCTCGTAGCGCAGCCGGTTCTTCACGTGCCAGACCTGGGAACACTGGAAGGATGGCATTCGGTTTCACAGGCCGAGTCGTCTTGTCTTCAAGTCGCTGTTGCTTCTGGGTGAGCCGGTGTTGGAACTGCGTCAAGTTGGTGACACTCCGACGAAGGGTGGACAATGATTCGTGAGCAAGTTGAAGTTCAGCTTGTGTGTCGCAGTCTTCGTTGTTTAACACCTGCAGAGCAGCGTCCGCAGTCTTCAGCTCGCGTAATAGCGAAGTCTCCTTGCGCTCCAGGTCAACTACGTCGGACTTCAGCTTGCGTGCGAACGGTGTCTGTACGTTTCGCATTGAGGCGAGCTTCTTGAAAAGTTTGGACTTGGCAAGCGCGATGCCGCGCAGCCCGGCTTCGCACTTGGCCTTCGCAGCGTCAAAATTGGATCGTTCAGCGCCCATGTTTGCGGCATTGCCGCTTGCCATCACGTTCAAAGCAGCTATCTTCGCGGTAACAGTGTCGACGTCCGCGTACACGGTGGCTATTTGTTCAGACACCGCCTTCATTCTGTTCGCGAGCTGTTGCCTGGCTCTAGCCTTTGCAAACTTTAGCAACAACCAGCTGGCAAAGAGTTTCAGAACGATCACCGCCAAGGTCACGGCCGGGTCCGTCACGAACACCTGCACCACTAGCGACTGGCCAACGTCGGTAATCCACAAAACGCTCTCGTCGGCGTTGAAAGTCACAGACAGCAACACACAAATCGTCAGCGTGAACATTGCCAACACAATGAGCACTGCAGAGCTCAGAGCTGCCAAAACATGTCGCTGCGACTGCATTCCTGTGTACCAAGCCTCAAATTCGACGCGCCGAGCCTCTCGCGTCATCGAAGTATGACGTCGAAAACGGCGTTGCAGCGTGGTGATCGTCTGCACCACGTGGTCCGACGCACTGTGCACATTCACATCCCTCTTCAACACACTTGCCCTTAAAGCGGACGGCAGGTCTACGGCACATTTAAAGAACCGCAGCTTAGTCGACACGGCCGCCACTGCGTCGACCTGTTGCTTAGGAATGCTTTGGGTCTCCTGTTGCCCCAGCGCTGTCTCCATCCAGCGTCGAGTGGCTTTTAAGCGCAATTCCTTGTTGTTAGAGCGGTGCTTTTGCGACCGCCAGCAAGTCAAGCGCCTCAGCTCCCGTTTCAACAGGGGCACCGGCATCGGGGTGAACGTGGTCACCGCGTTGACGTTGCTGACCATGTAAGGTAAGAAGTGTTGCACGGGCAGCAGCAGAATGTTCGTCAACGCCGCCGAAACGAACGCGGACCACATGATGACGAGTGGGTCTGCAGACGAGCTCTCGTTGGGGTTGAACAGAAATGCGGACGACACGAACGTCATCAACACCGCTCCAAAGAGCGTCACAGCTTTGTCGGCTCGTCCGAACACAACAGCTTCGTGATCCCAATGAAACAAAAACCCAATCACCGAATTGCTGGTCAACACTTCAATGAAGATCAATTTCAGGGCGTCGCGGCCTGCAACCCATCGTCGCAGCACGGCCTCGTACTGACTCGTGCCCATTGTGTTCGGCTTGCTGAGGACTCCGATTTTCTGGAACACGAGAAGACCTGTATGCACAGCTTTGCTTCGTCCACATACTTTGGCCACCACAATAAAGACGGCGAAGGCAACCGTTGCCCCGATGCACACGCCAAGGATCAACCAGTTGACCTCGGCATTGTCAGCGAGCAAGTCCGCGGTGTTCAGACCGGCAACACGATCCGACAGCATCTGGATCTTGGACTCGACGACCTGTGCAACTTCGGAGGAGTCTTCAACAGTGAACAGCGTGAAATGCGACGTCGCGCAAATGGCCATCACGGTGAGGTCCACATCAACCTCCAACCCGCGGATCACAACACCGCGTTCACTCCACGATGCGAGTGATCGGTCGTAGTACTTGCACGAGACTGCCTTTCGAACAGCGTCAACGTCTGTTGTGATTTCAATCGACACCGAACTTCCATCGTCGACGTCGACGGCGTCGGTTGCCGAATCCTCATCGCCGTAGTCGACGCTCACACCATAGACGGCTGAAAGCAACGCAGTGTCGTTATTGGTACCGATGCTGCTGGCATTATTCCACTCAGTGATCGTCACCGTGGCGATGCCCTGCGTTTGCGTGGTCAGAACTGCAGAACCCGAATCAACGACAGCAGCTTGGTCCGTCGACGCGCAAGACAGGGAAAACGACGATTCCTCGAACGTCGCAACGGTTCCGTCGGGCACGTCGCCGATCTCTGTACCCACGCACACTGTGGCCAATAGGTCATCAAGATCGGCGACGTGGTCGCGGGTATCAGTGATATTGGGGGAGTGCTCATACAAGTAGTTGTAGGTGTCAACGATGTCAAGATACAGCTCGAGTGTCTCGTGTGTGAATTCGTCCGCACGCTCAGCAATGGATTCAAGCGGGCCTAACACACCTTCCATCACAGTGGTGGTGCTGTCCGCGATACTATCAACCACCTCGTACAGAACGACAACGTCCTGCGACGCCGAAGTCGCACTGGTGTTCAACACAGCATCGAACAATTCCAACAAGAGCAGCAATTCGTCGTCGTCGTCGACGACGTCGAGCGCCGCGATAAGCATGTCAGCTCCACGATCCCCTTCACTCTGCACTTCCTCCGCGATTTCGTCGAATATCTCCGCGGTAGAGACGTTTTGGAACGCTGCTGCCAGAACACCGCAGTCTTGACACCACGTGGTCGAGCCGAAAGCGTTTGTCACCGCAACGTCCAGGGTAAAGTTTCGCGTACTCGCCACCGCCAAGCTCGCACGAGCAGCGCTGCTCTCGACGGCCAAGTAGCTCAAACCGCTGGTGTTGTCGACTACCCAGAACGAGTACAGAAGTTCAGTAAGGTCGGTGGCATTGACTGTCACTTCAAACCAATTGATAGCAGCAGAATCATTGACCCAGTCCACTGTCGCCCCGTGGACAAGCGGAGGTGCTGCGAACATGAGGTCGTCAACAAATCCTGTTGCCTTTCGACCATCTTCTAACTCCACGTCGACAGACAATTGGTATACCGTCAAAGAATCTAGGGCAAGGTTACTTGGCACGAACGATGTAAACTTGTTGAGGCCACCGGCATGCGTCCACACAACTTTGTTCCCTGTTGTTAACGAAAAGTTGAACGCCACAGCGTTCACGTCGTCGGCATCCACGGTGGCAACAACGTTGATGGTCTTGTCCCAAGCAAGCGTGCTGAGTTGGTCCGAACACGGGTGTTCGTAGCATGCCGCGAGCGAAACTGCGACTGCTGCAGCTTCTGTGACAGTGCTGGCGCCCGTCGCAAGCGTGGTGCTGTTGGACAAATGGCACGGCTGTATTCCATCGCCCGTGCAATCTGAAGGCAGTGTCGTTGTAAACGTAGTGGCCTTCATCATCTGTTCAACCGCCGTTGTCAACGACACGAGGCTATCGTTCAGCAGATGCACCGTGTTCTGCAAGTCGTCGATTTCCGTTTGCTGCTCCTCGATGAGCGCCGCGGCCGCTTCCTGTTGTGTCGACAAACTTTCGTTGAGGCTCCGCATGTCTGCTTGAAGCGTCTCAATTTCAGCCGATTGCTGCGCGATGACACTTTGCTGCAACTCCACAATATCGGCCGAGTTCGATGTGCACGAGCAATTGTTGGTGTGGTTTGATAGGTGTGATGCAAGTGTTTCATTCAGACTTTGAAGCCAAAAGTGCTGCGTTGACACGGACTTTTCGAGGGATAACACGTCGCCTTCTAGGACTCCGACAGCCGACGCTTCCGTATCGATCGCGTTTGCCAGGAGCATGACTTGCGCATCAACTGCGCTCATATTACTTTGCAACCAAGTAATGCCATCGTTCACGCGCATCAGCGTCGCAGAGATACTGTTGACACGAGCATCAGTGTAGTTCAGGACACTCCACGTTGCGGTGTCGTTGTCCAAAAGCCCATCCAATATCGCTGTATGCTGCTCCAGTTCGGCGCCGTTGCTTCGAAGCATTGCCTGATTGTCTGCGGTAACGTTGTCCAATCGGTGTCCGTTCACAAAGAGACCGTTTTCTGCGCAAATGCTTACAGTAGAGTTCTGAATGCTCTCGCAAGACGCGGCATCAGAGCGGAAACCAAGAACAGCAGAATTGGAGTGAATCGCCGACGTGCGAGTCCCCAGGCCCATGCTGCTAGATCCGTTGACGACGTTGAAACTCCCACCAAGAACCATGGAGTTGTCTCCGAATACAGTGTTGAACCTGCCTCCGGCGACCACGGTCAAGGAACCTCTTGCGATGTTGGACAGTCCTCCGCCAATGCTTGACCAATTGCCTGTGGCCATGTTGCCGGAGTACTCCAAGTCGCCAGCAGCATTGAACGAGCCACCTCCACCAGCGACAGTCGCGTGATGGCCGGCGGTGTTGAGCAAACCTCCACCAACAACCGCACCGTAGCCATTTGCGACATTAGTGAAGCCACCAGCGACAGATGAGTACGGCTCATTGGCGTTGTTCCAGGCGCCACCTGCCACAATTGTTGCGTCGCCCAGCGCAAAGTTGTTGCGACCGCCGCTGATGACGGAGTATGCTGCTGTCGCAGTGTTGGCATGCCCTCCACCGATAGAAGACCAACTACCCAGCGCCTGCTGTCCGCCAACCAATGGTAAAAATAAATCTGATTCGATGGAGGCTCCACCTCCAGCGACAGTCGCGTACGGGCCAGCTGCATTCCCATATCCTCCGCCGATGGTTCCAAAAGAATCCGCGTAGTTGTCCCGCCCGCCTCCAACAAAAGCGTGGAAACCAGCAGCGGTGTTCGCGTATCCGCCAACAGTAGCATGCGATGCTGCGGCGAGGTTGTTTTCGCCACCAACCACGGTTGCAGCGTACCCAATCGCTGCGTTGTTGAATCCCCCGCCGACGGAAGCGCCATCACCAAGAGCACTGTTGCCATATCCGCCGGAAATCGCTCCGTACTGTGCCGATACGGTATTCGTATAACCTCCTCCGACAAACGTGTAAGAAGCCGTCACGTTGTTGAGCTCTCCACCCGCCACACACCCCGCGTAACCCAAAGCCGCGTTGTCACGACCGCCGCTGATGACGGAATATGAGGCTGCAGCAGTGTTGGCATGCCCTCCACCGATAGAAGACCAACTGCCCTGCGCTCGGTGTCCGCCGACCAATTGCTGATTGAAAAACCGAGCTCCACCTCCAGCAATTGTGGCACAAAGGCCAGCCGTGTTTGCGTAGCCGCCGCCAATAGTGCCGCACGTCTCCGCATAGTTGACCTGGCCACCTCCGATCGCGGCATGGTACCCAGCGGCAGTGTTTGCGTGGCCTCCCACAGTTGCGTACGGTGCTGCGGCAACGCTACTCGCGCCGCCGACAACCGTGGATGCATACCCAGTTGCAGTGTTGCCCGTGCCACCGCTGACGATAGAATAGTCGCCGGATGCACTGTTAGCATGCCCACCGCCAATAAAAGACCATCTACCCAACGCTTGGTGACCCCCGACTAATTGCCCCGAATCAAACACACCTCCACCTCCGCCGATAGTAGCGAACAGGCCAGCCGTGTTGGCGTAGCCCCCTCCAATAGATCCGCACATGTTCGCATAGTTGGCCAAGCCACCTCCGATGGCGGCATGGAAGCCAGCGGCAGTGTTTACGTCGCCTCCAACAATCGATGCGTAAGGCGCCGTGGCATTGTTGAGCCGTCCGCCCGCGACAATACCTGCGTAGCCCAATGCCACGTTGCTGTGTCCACCGCTGATGCCTGAATACGAGCCTGATGCCGTGTTCGAATAGCCACCGCCGATGGAGGACCAACTTCCCAGCGCTAAGTGGCCGCCTACCAATTTCAATTGTTGATTGACTGCGGCCCCGCCTCCAGCAATGGTTGCGTACCGGCCGGCCGTGTTGAGCTGCCCTCCTCCAACGGTCGCGTATGTGTCCGCGAAGTTGCTCTGGCCGCCTCCGACAAACGAACAGTATCCATTAGCAGTGTTCGAGCGGCCTCCGACAGTTGTGTACGGCGTTGTGGCGACGTTCAAGAAGCCGCCAACAACCGTTGAGCCATAGCCAATAGCAGTATTGCCGAAACCACCGTTGATGACGGAGTATGGGGCGGAGGCGGTGTTGCCATGACCCCCGCCGATCGAAGACCATGCTCCCAGGGCTTTGTGGCCCCCAGCGACAGAGCTTGAAACGTCGAGCCCCGCGCCTCCACCCGCAACCGTGGCGTGTGCTCCAGCGGTGTTCATCCAGCCTCCACCAATGCTGCCGAACTCGTCGGCGAGGTTGCCGTGTCCACCGCCGACGACGCCATAGGATCCTGACACAGTGTTGGAGACACCACCGCCGACAGCGCCGTATTGGCTCGAAGCAGTGTTGGAGGACCCACCACCGATGACGGAAAAGTTTCCAGCAACGGCGTTGCTCCTGCCGCCACCGATGGCCGACCACGCACCTTCGGCCCGATTGCCCGCCACCACGATGACATCGTTCACTTCATCATAAATGCCACCCCCTCCAGCGGCGGTGGCCATGAAACCGGCGACGTTGAGAGAGCCACCGCCGACAGTTCCGAACTCGTTCTTGGCTGTATTCCGGCCACCGCCGGAGACAACCCCGTTTGCTCCCGCCACAATGTTGGCGTAGCCACCGCTGGCCACACCGTATTGCGCTGTCACGTTGTTCCGGGAACCACCGCCGACCGCTCCTTTCGACCCGGACACAGCGTTAGAGTAACCAGCGCCAATCGCGCCGTACGATGCCGACACGGTGTTGCTGTTCCCGCCGCCAATCACGCCTTTCTGAGCAGATATCCTGTTGAACTGCCCGCCGCCAACAACGCCGTAAACGCCCGTCACGGTATTTTGCTTGCCCCCGCTGACCATGCCACCATATCCAGAGGCATAGTTTGCATAACCACCGCCGACTGTGCCGTACGCTACTCGCACAATGTTGAATGCCCCGCCGTGGATCGCGGCAGCGTAACCTCCCGCAGAGTTTGAGTAGCCGCCGCTGATCTTGGCATACGATCCCGATACAGCGTTGAAAAACCCGCCACTGACCACGCCGGCGTACCCCGTCTCGACGTTGGAGTAGCCGCCGCTGACAACACCGTAAACGGCATCCACAGTGTTGGAGGAACCACCGCCAATCACGGTGTGCGATGCCGCTGCAGTATTTGAAAATCCGCCGCCGACGGTGCCCCAATTTTGCGTCACCGAGTTGCTCGTCCCTCCAGACACCACAGTCGCGAACGACGTGGCATTGTTCTCGAAACCGCCGGACACCACGGCGTAGTGCCCGTCAGCATAGTTGCCATACCCTCCCGACAATACACCACCGTACCCCCGCGCCGAATTCCAAGAACCTCCGCCGACCACAGACAAGTCCCCGCTTGCGGCGTTGCTGCTGCCTCCGCCAATGGCGGACCACGGTCCTTCCGCACGATTGCCTGGGTCGACAAACTCATCAGTAATCTCATCATAGGTGCTGCCTCCTCCCGCGACTGTTGCGCCGATGCCGGCGAAATTGAAAAGTCCACCCCCGACCGTCCCTGAATGGCGCGCGGTGTTCCAAAAGCCGCCACTTACTACACCTGCAAACGCGCCCGACGCAACGGTGTTCTTGGAGCCGCCGCCAATCGTGCCGAGGTTCGCGCCGACACTGTTGTCGGAGCCGCTGTGGACGCCGCCATGTGTTCCTGACGCAGTGTTGTACAGACCACCGCTCACAACAGACGCATATCCGCTCGCAACGTTGAAGCCGCCGCCGCCGACTGCGCCAAAAACTTGCGACACCCTGTTTGACTGGCCGCCACTCACGACGCCGCTACCCAGTGAAACAGTGTTTTGATATCCACCGCCGACGGCACCGTACGATCCGGAGACGGAGTTGGAGTCGCCGCCGCTGACTGAGCCGAAAAATGCGGACACGGCATTGAACCTGCCGCCGTTGACGGCACTATGCGGTCCTGATGCGAAGTTGGAGTTGCCACCGCTGATCACGCCGTACGCTGCTGACACCACGTTGCCGAAGCCGCCGCCGACGCTACCGTAAAATATTGACACTGCGTTGCCCAAGCCGCCGCTGACCACCGCGGCATATGCTGTCGCGGTGTTCGCGGCGCCGCCACTGACCATGGAGTACGGTTGATTGGCATAATTGGCGTAGCCACCGCCAACCACGCTGCCGTATCCCACTGCACTGTTGAAGTAACCTCCGCTGACCACGCTGCCCGGTGCAGCAGCTACGCTGTGCGATCCGCCGCTGATCGTGCTGGCGAATCCAATCGCCGAGTTGGAGTAGCCGCCACTGATTGTTGCGTACGATCCTGGTACAGCGTTGGAGAGACCGCCGCCGATGGATCCCCACCTGTCCGTCGCGACGTTGCTCGTTCCACCAGCCACGACCGCGCCGAACGCAGTCGCGTTGTTGGCTGAACCGCCAGACACGACGGCGTGTGGCCCTGCGGCGAAGTTGTCCAAGCCGCCGGACACCACACCGCCGTACGACACCACGCCGTTCGAGTACCCGCCACTGATCACGGAGAAGTTGCCCGCTGCCATATTCCCTGTGCCTCCGCCGATCGACGACCACGCACCATCTGCGCGATTGCCTGCTGTGTTCGAGTCTGTAGCTGTCCCAAACAGGACACCTCCGCCAGCGACCGTAGCGCTGAAGCCGGCGAAGTTGTTGTCGCCGCCCCCCACAGTTGCATAGTATCCCGCGGTATTCGCCTTGCCACCACTGATTGCGCCCCCCATGTGTGATACCGTGTTGCCGAGGCCGCCACCGACGACGCCAACCCACGCCTTGACAGTGTTCTGGAAGCCGCCGCCGACAGCACCGGAGAACCCGGACACAGAATTTTGGAAACCGCCCGCAATGGCGCCATACGCAGTCGTCACTCGGTTCCGCAACCCTCCGCCGACAGCGGTACTCACGTGGGCGGCAGTGTTGGAGTCTCCGCCCGCGACAACTGCGCCGTTGCCGCTCGCTTCGTTGACTCTGCCGCCACCGACAGCGGCATACATTCCAGACGCAACGCCGCTGTCACCACCCGCAGCTACGGCATACGGTCCTGAAGCGATGTTCGCGTTGCCACCGCCGATGAAAGTGTTGGAACCACTGGCGTTGTTGGAGCTGCCGCCCGCGACGACGGAGGCAAAGCCCGCAGTGGCGAAGTTGTTTTGTCCCGCGCCAATGAAGCCGTATCGCGCGAACATAGTGTTGCCGGAGCCTCCAGCGACAGAGGCGTAGGCGTCGGCGGCCATGTTGCCCGCACCGCCGCACACGGCAGCGGCATCAGCCGTTGCAGCGTTCGAGTCGCCACCGCCGACGACAGTGTACAGTCCCGTTGCCGAATTGTCGTTGCCGCTACCGATGAAGCCGTAGTCACCTGAGACGCCGTTGCTGACGCCACCAGCAATGACGCTGTAGTAGCCAGTGACCTCGTTGTTGCGGCCGCTGGCAATCCCGCTGTACAGACCGGACACTCCGTTGTCGTTCCCGCCACCGATAACCGCGTAACTGCCAGAAACAGCGTTACTGTTGCCGCCGCCGATGTTGGAGTAACTTGCGGACACTTCGTTGTTGAAACCGGAGGCAACACCGCTGTACGACCCTGACGCTTCAATATTGTATCCACCGCCCACTGTGGAGTAAGAGCCCTGGGCGTGGTTGCTGTTGCCACCACCAACTGTGGCGTACGGGGACGAAGCGATGTTGAGGAAGCCGCCCGATACCGCAGAGGCATACCCGGTGGCTTTGTTGACTAGTCCCGCCCCAAGAAAAGCATACTTGCCGGTCCCGGAGTTCTGCGTCCCGCCCGCCACCGCGGCGTAGAAGCCCGCGGTATTCAGAGCGCCACCTGACACGGCACCTGCGTAGCTGGTGACGACGTTGGATTGACCCCCCGATACAACCCCGAACTGTGCCGACGCGGCGTTGTCGTGTCCGCCTGCCACGACGGAGGCGTCTGCTGATGCCACGTTTGAGAGTCCACCTCCGATCACGGCGTAGTCGGCAGCTTCTGCGACGCTGTTGTCGTGGCCACCGCCCACTGAACTTCTGTTCCCGGCGGCCGTGTTCCAAGATCCTGCGCCGACCGAAGCACAGTCGCCGGGTGAGTCATTGGTGTCACAAACAGACAGCTGCCGCCGGTTCGGGGTGTCGCAGCGAACGACTGTGTTGCACGCTTCCGCTTCGACGTCCTCGTTTGGACGCGCGCAGTCGGCGCCGCCGCCCCGCGCCTCGATGAGGACCGCGAAAGAGCGCTGGCGCGTCCCGAAAGGGCCGCATGTCGCTGTGCATGACCCCCACTGCAACCACTCGCCTTTGCAGTTCACAGCATTCGCCGACGCGAACGGAGCAGCAACGGCGAAAAGGCTTGTCATTACGGTTGCCCAAACGAGCGGCGGACGCAGCCGGCGCCCTCGCCATTGCGTGGGCATTGTGGCACGACGCGACGTGTGTGCGCGCCGGCCGCCACCGGTGGGATGCACGTAGTTGCCGTACGTGCTTCGTACGAAAATGAAATGAAATCACCGGACAGCTTTTTT
>ENA-OWNT01003920-OWNT01003920.1-seawater-metagenome-genome-assembly--contig:-NODE-3920-length-13552-cov-4.100111_pt1 | contig 13552 bp, 11 predicted proteins | sample MGYA00238136_ERZ651165 | MGnify/ENA primary metagenome ERZ651165 (study PRJEB26861, sample SAMN08777766) | seawater metagenome | isolation source: coastal seawater | place: USA: Florida | collected...
CGTTCGTTCGTTCGTTCGTTCGTTCGTTCGTTCGTTCGTTCGTTCGTTCGTTCGTTCGTTTGTTCGTTCGTTCGTTCATTCGTTCGTTCGTTCGTTCGTTCCCACCAACAAGCAGCATTGTCCAAAAACCAAAAACCAAAAACCAAAACCAAAACCAAAAATCAAACGCCAAACGCCAAAACTCGAAAACGCGAAAACGCAAAAACGCAAAAACTCAAAACTCAAAAACTGAAAAACTGAAAAACTAAAAACTGTGAAACAGTGAAACAGTGAAACAGTGAAACTATCATACCGGGTACAGTATGCCAAAAACCAAAAACCAAAAGCGCCAAAAATCAGAAACTCAAAAACTCAAAAACTCAAAAACTCAAAAACTTCAAAACTCAAAAACTCAACAACTCAAAAGAAAAAGAAAACTGTGGAACAGTGAAACTATGAGAAAAGTCAAAAATGAAAAACTCAAAAAAAATCAAGCCGCTTGAGAACTGTCACTATTTTAGAAGTCCAGGTGGCCGGCCGCCCTACGAACGTTGAGGATAATTTAAATGTTTTCGTGGAAACTATTTGACAGTACCAAATTTTAGTTTTGAACCCAAGACAAAAACCTTTCGGGCGGCTAAACATGCAAACAGAAGAATGCATTCAATGCCATGCCGCGTCGACGCTTCTTCTATGTGTGTAGTTTGGCGTGTTCATTTGAGTGACCCTGCACCAGTGCTCGCTGTTTTAGAGTACGAGTACTTAGTAGTACTCCGTAGCCGTATTTTAGCACCGTCACAAGTTCCTGGTTGTCCGAGCAAGGATGCGGTTGCAAGGCAACCACTCGAATGAATCGAGAGATGACACACTGAAAGAAATTTTCTAAAATTCTACAAGGAGAACGTGCCGCCGCACAACAAGCGGTGCATTTGAAAGAAACTAAGAGTTAATGAACGTGATGTCATGTCAAAGAGCCATTGCGAACGCCCTTGAACCACGGGTGATCCAACAACTGTTGTGCACTCCAACGCTTCGCTGGGGTCAAGGCTAAACTTTTCTCTAGGAAATCGGCGATAACGTCGGCTTCTTGAGTCGGAAAGCCGAACTTTTTGGCCAGAATAGTAGCAAGATTGCATGGGAGCAACGGGCGTGCTGGCCGCAGTACGCCTCTCTTGTTAAAGAATTCTTTGTAGTGTTTTCCGGTGAGAACAAATTTTCGGTCGAAATCACCCATCATCTCCACCATCAGCGCAATGTGGTCTTCGTTTCGGGAGTACGTGGCATTCGGTCTCGTTCTGGGATCAAAAAGCAGTTCCCCGGTCAGTAGCTCAAATACGAGGCAGGCATAGCTCCATATGTCGGCGGCCGTGTCGTATCCCGCTCCAATAATAACTTCAGGAGCACGATATTGCCGTGTCTGAATATCGTCAGTGAAGTGCTCCGTCACCCAGCACGCGTTACCAAAATCAACTATTTTTGACAAAACAGGGCGTCCGTCGTCAAAGCAGACATGCCCTTCCGCATTCAAGCGATGCGCTTTGTCGTCAAGTGCAAGGCCGATGCGTTCGCGCAGGGGCCGACACGACGACACATCAACACCGCGGCCGGCCACAAAGCAACTGTTCCTTCTGGTGACGGCAGCATGATGTTTGGAAGAGTTGCCGCGCGACGTTGTTGGCAGCATGGCGCCGATCACATACAAATGATGGGGCAAATCGACGGGCAGTATACGCCGGTTCAAAATCGCACTTGGCAATAAGGTGTGCGAGCCCCGCCCACTGTCTTTTGGTCGTAGCGACCCATTTTCGTGCGTTTTCTTGCCACCACGCGGCTCTGAAAACTGCATGAAGCGCAAACTAGGTATGCAGGCCTCCATTGCCCTCAGAGCGGTCAAGACGCCATCCTTGTGCATTCGTAAACTCCACAAGCAAATATCCTTTTCAACATACTCCTGGATGGTGGAAGCAACGTCGTCACGAAGTACTACTTCTTCTTGCTCCGCACTGCCCTGCACTTGCGACTTACTCTGGGTGTAGGCATGGGCATATCTATCGGCGGCAGCAACAACGCCCTGAATGACACACGCAGATGCGCGCGACAATGTCGACACATGTGCTCGTAAAAGAACAAGGTTTTCCTGACGTATTTTGCGAGGCGCCGACGTTTCATCAGCCGCTTTGCTTTCCGCAGAGTCACTGCCTGCCACGGATCCCGTCCCTTCTTCTTCATAGCAATGGAGAACAAAGTCTGTGGGCGCCCTGTCGATGATGCGAAGATGCGATTCTGCCAGCCGCGCCGCAGATGGTTGGAGTTGAGTTGACCGCGCTTTGCGCCAATCCTCAGGCACAGCAGGAGACCTCGGTGGGTTGGGGTTCTGTGCATCTCCCGTGGAACCAGATCCCACGTTGTTGTGGGCGACGGCTTCCGCCGTCCACTGGAGGCCTCCCACCGCCTCTTGCGCAGTGTTGAGGCCTCCAACAACAGCTCCTAGCGGAGCCACAAACAGAACGTTCACGTAACTATCAGCTGATGGGTACTTCCATCCGACTCCGTCGCGGGAGCCGTTTAAAACCTCAATCCCGAAGGTGGTGGGTTGCACGGCTGGTGAGGGACTTGTCTTGGGATGAGTGGAGTTGGCGGCACCGCCACCTCCACCGCCGACTGCCGTGACAGACTGACGCTGATCGCTATCACCCACAGGCTCATCGGAGGTCGAAAAGTTAGCGTCCACAAACACATCTATGTTCTTGATGCACTGCAGAACAAATGGATCCGTGAGACCCGTCCACGACCACTGGTGACCACTTGCAGATCCTAACTGTTGTTCTACCTAGAAAAACAGAACACAGGTCAGTTTATTGATCTTCAATGGTCGTCACCACACTGTTGAGGCGTACCTGGCCGAAATTATGTGACTGGAAGTACATAAAGCGATCTCGCAACGGTTCCGACTCTGCCGGCGAGTACGGCTCTGCGACTGCTGGCGTAGTTGCGGCGTCCTGCACTGGTTTACTAGCATCTAGGTCCCAGTTGCGACGATCAAATATGCGTGATTGCATGCCTGCGTCTAATCCAATGATGATGCAACACTCCAAATCGGGGTCTTCCGAGCGACGGGAAAGAAAAACTTTGGCGAGGGAATGGACCGAGAACAGCAACACTCTTTGATGCGCATCTGACAGTAGGTACGCACGCTGCCAGCTCTCAATCTCTGCAATGGCGTACACGGTCTGGGGTGCAGGTTCTTCGGGCCGCAAACCCAACGTCAACGAGCGGCGCACTTGTTGGCTGAGATTGGACTCAGCTGCGCTTCCTGCGCCAGCGTCCTCGCCGTGCGGAAGATCCTCGTCGCCATCAGACACTTCCACCTCCGCTAAGGCGGCCTGCCTGTCCTCCTCAGTGAATGTGTCAAACGCCTCCCGCAGCTTTTTCAAACGAAGTTTCAGTCGGCGTTTTTTCGACTTGCTCGCCGATTGGTCGGCTTTCAGTTGGCCCTCACATGATTGCAAATGCGTAGCAATGGAAACGGCGTCGTTGAGATCGACAGGGTCGAGCAACTCGCCGGTTGTGGAGACAGCTCCACCAGAAGCGCTTGCGGCGGCAGCGGCGGCGGCTGCAGCCGCCACGTCTGAGACCTCCATCACCCTCGGGTTGGGCACAGCGCAAACGACATTTTCGGGCTTGAGGTCGGTGTGGATGATTTTGCAGACGCGATGCATATAGTCCAGTCCTTGGCACACTTGATGGGCTATCTCTCGTACGATCATGCGAGGAATCCCTTGATAGTTGTATCTCTTAATGAAGACCAGCAGGTTCTCGCCGAGCGTTTCGAAACAAAAGCACACATGAGTGCCGTGTGGCCCAAGGTGCAGGAAGTTGTCAACAAGCTGAACGATCCGTTTGCTGTGAATTGGATGTTGTTCGGAAGATTTCATCAGGTCTTCCAAAACGTGAATTTCATCCTTCGCGGCCTCGGTGTAGCGCTTCGAACTCTTCTGGATCTTAAGTGCCACAAGCTCGTCTTCAGATCCCGGAGCAGCAGAGTGGTTCTTGACGAGCCACACTGTTGAAAAATGCCCCCATCCCAACTTTTTTAACACCATGTACTGACGTTGTTTGAACATGTCGCCGATACTAACCGGATGGTAGCCACCCGGTCTGTACCCACTGAGACCTTCATTGTCGTTGTCATCATCCGACAAACCGTTTTCAGATGCCAACAATTGCACCGGCAACGCGGTCGCATTTGCGTCGGCGGCTCTTGCCGGCTTTTTAGGGCGCTTCTTCTTCGCCGCGGCCCGTTGCATCACGGCGAAGTACGGCACACGGCGCCCTCAATTGTGCCCCAGTGACAACAAACCTATTCCTTTTATGCAGTAGCGCTGCGAGTTTCCTTGGCTCTAAATAAATCAGCGAAAAGCCACCGCCAAAACCCTTTAAGTTTTAAGAAGCAAAAGCCACTCCACGCACTCAACGCATGTTGATTGGAGGTGTTTTTCGTTCGTTCCAGTTGCTTGGTTCTGCTGTGACTGCAAAGGTCAAATGTTGTTTATTCACTGGTGCTACATGTCCACCGGCTGGTTCTCTTTCTGACACGCGCGACGTCCACCAGCACACGCAATCAAAACAAACCAAGAATACCCGTCCGCGCACAGTCGCCTTTTCCGTCACTGAGCTCGGTGACGTCTTTTCCGTCTTTTCGCCTTCTTCCTTTCTTCGATCTCGGTCTCTGCACATCTGGAATCCCACTAATCGCAACAACACACAACGAAGGGCACCAACAACCAACAGCCAACGAACAAACGAACGAACGAACGAACGAACGAACGAACAAACAAACAAACGAACGAACGAACGAACGAACGACTGAACGAACGAACGAACGGAGAGTTCGGCGACACTCACTCACTCACAGCTCACTCACTCACTCACTCACTCACTCACTCATAGCCCACTGGGTCGCGGTCAGCCACAGTCCCTCGCACTGGCGCTGGCTGACAATGACTGACTGACTGACGGTGACTGCCTGGCTGTAAGTGAGTGAGTGACTGACTGACTGTGACTGACTGTGACTGACTGACTGACTGACTGACCGGGCCAACCACCCGCAGAGCCCGCAGTCACTCCCTCACTCTCACTCACTCACGACACACACGGCCACTCACTCACTCACTCACTGTCTCTCTCCTCCCCACACAGTCACAAAGTCTCGTTTATAGATATGCACTCATTCCCCTTTCATTCGTTGACGTCAATAGTATCCATAACCGCTAATTATCTTGTCCCGTTCGAAATTATCGATATGTCGTATGTAGATAAGTAAGGATACCACGAATAAACGAGGGGTTTGATACATCTACAAACGGGATAATTCGGGAAATCGTCGGTGTGCTCACCAGCCGGCCAAAGCGAACAACGCACTCAAAGTCAGTCAGAGTCAGTCAGTCACTGACCAGAGTCGCCTCACACTCTCATTCACTCACTCACTCACTCAGGCGCCCACAGTCACACAATGTTGTTCTATTATGTCTATCCACGTACAAGTAGTACTTAGTATACTTGGATTAATGTACTGTATGTGAGTATGGCGTGTCGCAGCATCGCAGTGAAGTGGTATGGTATGATTTTATTCAGGAAATATTGAAACTTGAAAATTATGGTTTCATGAATACCTGAATAAAAACTGGAGAGCTCCACGCAGCGGAATGGTGCCGCTTCCAGCTCCACGCGTCAGCTGACTCCAGTCAGTCGTCGGCAGTGAGCGGCAGTGAGCGGCAGTGAGCGGCAGTGAGTGAGTGAGCGACGAGTTTGGCGTTGCACTTTCACTGACTTCTCACTCACTCACTCACTCACTCACTCACTCTAAGCTCACAGTCACTCACAGTGAAGAGATCCAGAAGAATAATAACGCCGCCGCGGATGCGTTCGGTCCGTCCATCCATCCATCCATGTTGTTGACGATGTGTCGCGTCGTTGTTGTTGATGCGTCGTTGTTGTTGCTGCTGCTGCTGCTTTAGAAACGTGGTGGCCTAACTCTGACGAATGTACTTAGCGTACGGCCCGAGGCGGAGCAACCCTCCGTCCACTTATAATAACGCCGCCGCGGATGCGTTCGTCCATCCGTCCGTCGTTGTCCCATGTCCCATGCATCGATGTTGTTGATGGTGTGTCTGTTGTTGTTGTTGTTGCTGCTGCTGCCGCTGCTCTTCTGCTGCTGCTTTAGAAACGTGGTAGCGTACTCTGACGAATGTACGTAGCGTACGTAGTACCTTGAACCACGTTCGCTGGCTTGGCGGGGGTTTGAAGTGGGAAGCAAGGTGGTGGAGAAAGCGGCGAGGGCAACGGGAACGGTCCGCAGGCACACCGCACCAATCACGCAAACTTGCGAGCGTTGCGGCCATTGGGATGCAGGGTGAGACAAGTGGTAGAATGAGTGGGATGTGCATACTGTACCGTTACATGGGCATGGTCTTGACAGTGACCGTGGCCGTCTACAAAATTGAGCTGACTTGCTAGCAACAATTTTGCAAACTCGTTCTTTCTGGTTGCGAATGCCTGGAGGTTGACGCACGAACTGTCGCCGAGTACACGAGGAAGAGATGCTGTGAGAATCTTCGTGGTCATAGTTTGCGACTGCATGATCACAAGCGGGCGGTGAAGAAACGACAAAATTCCGCGCTGGCTTCTCAGCGGCTCCCAATTTGCAAAAAGTAGGTTTGGTGGTCGAGACATTTCTCGGTCCAACAATGCCTCCCAGCAACCCTCTGGCGCGCCTCAAACGCCTCCTCAAAGGACGTGGTCATGCAACAAGGTCCACCAGTGTCGCACGCGCCCTTTTGAACGTTCTCCGCACTGGTTCTGGAGGAGATGTGATCGACCCGAAGCGTATCAACCGACGGCAGTTTGCGGTCGTCCTCCTTCGTGCCGGGACTCGACTAAATGGAACAGATACTGAAGCAGCATTTCGTGAGCTAGCTCGGGGATCCGACGTCCTGGACCTTGAAGCAGCTGCGCAGCGAGCGGAGGCTCCGAGAGTTGACAAGAAATTGCGAACTGCGGAGAGCATTGTCGAGCTGCTAAAGGGCCGACTGCTTCACTCTCGACATGAAACGACGAACCTCTACAAGCAATTCATTAAGGCCGCGCAACCAGGGTCCAACCAACTCACTAGACCTCAGATGACCGAGGCGTTAAAGTGTATCGGCTTGACAGTAACACCAGCTGCTATGATGAAACTTTTCCAAAACTTGGACAAAAGGAGTTCAGGGACGATAGATTTCCGAGATTTTCTGGTGCAAGAGATTGGAGTCCCGACGAAGAACTTGTTTGACGTGAACGGTTCTCGTGGAACGTCCCGAAGCGGAACCCCACGACTCGGGGCGGGAAACTCGCGCCCGCAAACTTCCCGAGGCAGTACTGGCGGCAAATGGAGAAATGTTCCACAACGAAGCCCCACACCACTGACACAGTCAGTTGCTGAAATCGTGGACACGCTGCGAGAGCGATTGAGTAATTCGACACACACTGTGGGAACAACCAGAGCTTCGCTGTTGGACTGTTTCAGAGAATTTCTGAGCCGGGCCGGGTGCCCAAATTCGCGAACTGTGGACCAGCAGCACTTCCAGGCCCTCGTCAAAAGGTTTGGCATCAGTGCCTCTGTTGAGGCTATCGAAGCGGCGTTCGCAAGCCTTGATTCGCGCAGCACTGGAGAGATTGACTTCCGGGACTTTCAACTCGGACTATTTCCGAGGGAAGTCACCACCCCATCACAATCTGTGGACCATTATGTTACTCGTGGTGCACGCCTCGCGCAGCGCAAGGCAAAGTTCATTGAAGCGCAGTCAGTGATCGACACGGAAGAAGAATTGCTCGAAGCTCTGCACCGAAAACTCTATTCCGCCACTGAAGGAATTGCAGCAAGTTTTAAGCGGTTTTTGAGCAAGGTACGTTCATTCGGTGCAGCACAATTTGCTTGGCCGCCAATCAACACCTCGTGTGATGTGACATGGTGTAGGCACGATCGAGCAATACTGTCTCGTACGAGTCATTTGTGTTCGCACTTCGTGCTTTCGGCCTCAACTGTACCGACAAAGCGTCAAAGCGGTTGTTTAGATCCGTGGACATAAATCGGGATGGAGTGATTGATTTTCAGGAGTTTGTCCAGCAAGTGCTGCAAGTAGCACGCACGCAGACAGATGCATTAAGTCTTGCTCGTCGAACAGATATATCGCATGCGAAGGGGATGGCGAAGATCGAAAAGCTGAAAGCTGTGCAATTGCGCGAGATGCAGGAGCAGCAGTCAGCGCGACAGGTGATACCGTGTGACGCAGACTTGTCGACCAACCTGTCGCTGACCAACCTGTCGCTGACCGACCTGTCGCTGACCGACCTGCGTATGTCCTCCACAGATTGGTCCTGTGGCTGAAACCATTAATGTTGCCGAGGTCCTGCGAGAGTCTCTTCTCTCCCATGTGCATGGTGGGGGTGCAAATTTTGTGCGAGTTTACAAGGTGAGGAAATGTGGATCGTCTTACAGCTGTGAGTAGCTGCGTCGTTCACGTTTGGGTGTTTCTCATTTTATAGGTTTTCAAATCCATCAGTGGTGTGAAGAACAGCCACAGAATAGATTTTGATAATTTCCAACGAGCATTACTCGCGTGCGGCTGCCCGCTGAACTCACAGAAACAAAAGGATGACGCTGCAGCAGTATTTTCTGCAATGGGTTTGAGAATTCACTTTTGTTGCACACCTGGTGTTCTGAGATCGTGATGCAAATTTGTGGGTTTGATTATGTGGCGACAGACACAAATGGCGATGGAACGATCGACTACCAGGAACTTATGCAACATTTGTTCGGAATCGACAAGACTGGTTTACAGGAAGCTGTTGATTGGAATGTGCGCAACGCCAAGGCACGTGCGAACACACTGCATGCGCAGCCAGTTTGCTGCTTGTTTTGTTGGGTCATTTGTGCGCCTAGCAAATTGTCATGTGCGATGCTTCCGTTTGGGATGTGTGCAGATAAGGGAAAAGGCAATCGTTCAGTTTGTGAATCAAGCCGGGACCATGTCAAGCCCGGCGACCCTGTTCAAAGCGCTACGGGATCGAATCAACCCTGACGAGAATGGAGTGCGACGCGCTTTTCAACACTTTCGCAAAATGTCGTCCGAAGCGTCCAAAGGTGGGCACATTACCCTGGATGGATTTCGTGGAGCACTTCGCAGTTTCCAGCTGTCGGTGAGTCCGCACTACAGGCATGAAACCGAAGTGCCAATGAGACCAACTCACACCGTCCATATCTGGGTGTAACTTGAATTGTCAAGGCCACGGATCTATGTTCGGAGTCGTTGTTCTTCGACATCGACGCTGACGCAAGCGGTAGTGTTGATTTCAATGAGTTCTGCACTGCAATTGCTCACTCCAAAATCCATATCCACGAGGTTGGTCATGCCACTGGTGCCGTTGCGACGCTCACTTCGAGCTTCTTACCCACACTGCATGTCGTTCAATTGCTTTAGGCTGAAGTCGGCAGGCTGTATAAACCAGGGCTAGTGCATCCAAGTGACCAAGCACGCTACTCCAGAATCTTGAAGTACTACCCGTTGCTCTCGAAAGCCCCAGTGGTTGAGAAAAAGGAACAGGAAGTGGAGCGATTGCAACAAGAATCGACAGAGGACTTGGATTTCCGTCGCGTCAAGGTTCGTTGTGCATTACTGTCGACGTAAGGCTTTGTGGCTGTGCGTCAATGGGTGTTCTCGCTACGGTATAGATCAAAACTGACCTTCGCCAAACCCTGGAAAAGCGGCTGGCACGAGCGCACAAAGCAGACAAGTCAATAGCCCAAAAGCTACTGGACGCGAAACGTGAGTTTGGCATGCTTCCCGACGTCGCTCAGAGCAATTCTGCTGCCAACTCCCGCCCGTCCACTGGCTATACCTCACGGCCCAAGACGGCAGACGCTGCGCTGCTGCAACGACGACGCGCCCAGCGCCAAATTCAAGCTCGAAGCAAAAACCGACAAAAGAAACCGTCGCCTCAACGTCGTGTTCGTGGGTCTTCAGCCGGGTACATGAAACGGAATGTCCGCGTCGGTGAGTCCTTCTTGAGTTGCACTGGACGTTCACACGAGAATTGTCGCGGAACTAATGTGGGTTGTTTCCGGCGATGTTTAGGTCGACGCCAACCAGAAAACCCACTTGATCGCCTCGCCGCTGTGGGCACATCATCTCCGTCACGAACCAACGCGTGGTGAAGGGGAGATAGTGGCCGACTCGCTCTTTCAACACAACAAAACTTGGGCTCTGGACCATAGCGGGCGTCAGACAAGTGATGCACTCAACCAAAGTGTTTACTGTCAGTGTAGTAATACAGCAATTGTAACTGTTGGTTAGAATAAAAAAATAAGTGTTGGACCTTTCGGTCAACTTTCAAATGGTACCATTTGTAATGAAGCGAGGATCACTGCCCCGCGAAAATGCGAGCGTACGCAATACCGATTGCGGTCGTGCCCTTGACAAGGAAAAGACATTTTGTCGTAACTGCACCAAAACAACTTTAGAAGCATGCGGCCACGGCCTTCATGATTTCACAACCAGCGGCCTCAATCTCGGTTTCTGTCGCAGAAGTAAGTGAAACAGACATGAGTGGATGAACACAACGCTGCGGCACACGTGTTTCACTAGACGCACCGTGACTCATCACGCAGTTAGAGCACGCTTTTCCAGACAAAGTTCCGCAGTATTGGCCGAAGACATCATCGCAGTTGTTTCCACAAACGAGCGTCGCGTCGTCAGAACCCAACACGCAGGTTCCGCCGATTGCTTCGCCGTCGTTGAGGAACGAGCAGGAGGATCCCAACTTCAGATTGGCGCAAGCAGCCTCCTCTGCGGACATGGACGATCCTGTCATTGGGGCGGGCGCCCATTGGAATGAACCGTAGCTGTCGAAGCGAGGAGCTGGCGCGACGCGGTCTTCCGCGGGAGCGGGCGGGTCTTCCGGCGCCGGGGCCGGGAATGGTGACGGAAGCGCGGCCAGTTCCACCAAGCCACGGCGCAAGTTGCGTCGCTCGGGGCACTCTTTCTGAATGAGCTGAATGGTGTCGCAACTTGCTGCGGTGAGAGTCATTCCTGCGACAGCAACAACCGAGGCCGCGGGGTCAACGTCACAAAAAATCTCTCAGAGCAGCTGCAAGCTGCCTGCAGGTGGAAACAAGCGAGAAAACAAAGCAGATGGGTAAACGGACCGTTTTCGATGACGCACTGACTGCACTGCTTGGCTGTGAGACCAGAGCAAGCGCTTTCAAACGCCGTCAAGCATGCCTCGGGGATGTCGGAGCTCTTGGGCGACGGGGACGGGAACCAGCCACCAGACGAGTAGCTATCCTCGGGTGCGGGTGCATGGTGGAAAGGTCCGGGTGCCGGCGGGTCAGCGGGAGCCGGGCTCGGGAATGGCGCAGGTGATCCGGCGGCAGAGAGCCCGATGGACGCACAGAGGCTGAGAGCAAGAAATTTCATGGTGGTGGCAATGCAGTCGAACTTAAACTTGGTAACTTAAAATGTTCAGGCGATATTTTGCCACTTCAAGAATTGTGTTTGGTGGTTCACGCCCAACGACCCAACAGCACGAACACAGGGGCTGCGCGCCACTCGGCCATTGCGCGATGGCAGCCACAACGTACCGCAACGCCACTTACCGCTCACCACAGCACTTCTGGCGACACGCAGCCTCTTGGACCGTTGACATCGATCCACATCCCGATCACATCTCTCGATCAACGCAGAACCAACATGTCTTCCCCCACCAGCTCACCAAACGCACGTTCTCCTCTCCGTGCAGTCATCCACTCAACGGCGACCGACTCCGACTTCACACTTCACACTTCACACTTCACACTTCACACTTCACACTTCACACTTCACACCGCCGATAGATCCATCGACGGTGGGAGTGACAAACGAACGAACAAACGACAAATGAACGAACGAACAAATAAACGAACGAACGAACGAACGAACGAACGAACGAACTGCGGCTGTAAGTGAGGCTGTGAGTGACGTTCGTTCCTTCGTTCGTTCGACGTCGAGCGAGACGTTCACTGATGACAGTGACAGTGACTGACAGTGAGTGAGTGAGTGCGGCGACCGAATCAGCCGACCCATCGATCAATGAATGAATGGTAGTACAGCGCGCACCAGCTCACTTCGCCAGTGCGGCTGGGCGCCGTAGTACGACCGCAAGTGACTGACGGACTCCCAAAGAAAGAGCGGGCAGCCTGCCAGCGCGCCGTCACGTGACTTTTACGTGTATTCTTGTTTGTAGAAAGTTGATTATGTATTAATTAATGAGCTGTGGTGTTATCTATAAGTAGGAATAAACATAAAAAGGTCAGAAAAGTCGGCAACGACGAAGACGTCACCCACCCAACCACACACACACACACACAGACGAACGGACGACCAACCGCGAGAACGATGAAGACTTTCTTCTCTTTCATGTACAGTACCATTTATGAATGTTCAGCAGGATGAAAGTAGCACTGTTACGCATACATAATTTGGATGACCGATTTGAGTAATTTAAAAAGCAGCAAAGCTGAAAGCTCACAAAAGGCTGATATTATAGACAGCCGCTGGCAGCGGGCACATCCAGCTGCTGCCGCCCAACCACCAACACGCTTGCCGCTATTTCGTAGACCCAAATGTGGTAATGCATCTATTTTATGTTTCGGGAAATTGGATTATAGCGTTTATATCATAGTGACTTTCTGTCATTCGTTGTTGTCGTTTGTTCGTTGGTCGCCGTTCGTTCGTTCGACGTTCGCTCGTTGCTTTCGACAAAGATACGTTCGTAACTTTCTACAGCCGCTTCGTTGTTATGACGTTATGACTATTTTCCGACCCCACGCGGACGTGACGGAGCTTGGAATCGCCAATGCCGACGTCTGTGCTGAGTCTGTGAAAAATTCTGAGTTGTATTTACGAAGGTAGTCAACTCTGTGCACGGGCGTTGTTCGCAGCGTTCCTTCTCAATGGCGAGTTGTGGGGCAAAACACTGGCGTGACAGCAACAGAGCGGACGTGGGGGCTGACTTGACGCTCTCGTCACAGTTCCAAGTACGAATGTGGGAATCGAAGAGAGCTATGTCAGACAATATGAGCTGAACGAAAGTTGAGCCGGAAGATTGGCCATAAAATTTCACTGGGATGACTTGCACGTAATTGGGAACCCGCGAAATGCCGTTGTGTGCTGGAGCAACGGCCGCGGCACTCTCATGCGGCGTTGTCAGTGGCCTGGTTTCGTCTTCACAAGACTTGCCGTTTACACAGTATAGGTGCTCGAATGGCTTGCAAAGAGCGTTGTCATCCTTGACGGTTTTTATTTGTACGTTGTTTTGTTGTTGTTTGCCGTCGACTTGCCCAACCCACTTTGGTGTTTGCTCGCCGCTACCATTTGTGCCGCTAACACTTGTGCTCTGCTGTTCCGCACCCACACGGCGCAGTGGTTGTCGTTGATATTACACTCTTTATAAGTGCAGCATGGATTTCACCGAGCGAGCTGATTTTGATTCCTTTTGT
>ENA-OWNT01003923-OWNT01003923.1-seawater-metagenome-genome-assembly--contig:-NODE-3923-length-13536-cov-4.124824_pt1 | contig 13536 bp, 16 predicted proteins | sample MGYA00238136_ERZ651165 | MGnify/ENA primary metagenome ERZ651165 (study PRJEB26861, sample SAMN08777766) | seawater metagenome | isolation source: coastal seawater | place: USA: Florida | collected...
CATTGACATTGACATTGACATTGACATTGACATTGACATTGACATTGACATTGACATTGACATTGACATTGACATTGGCATTGACATTGACATTGGCTTTGACTTTGACTTTGACATTGGCTTTGACGTTTACTTTGACGTTGGCTTTAACGTTGTTGACTGCTGGTTTGTGTTGGTTCGGTTGAAGGTGTGGCGGTGCGTCGGGAACACCAACGCAGCCTTCATTGTCGGTGATTGTTTCGATGTCGCAAGACTCACTGACCTACTTGTGTCATTCGAATGTTCCTTGGCTTGAACTTTGCCCTGTTGGAGGTGAGTGTGTCATGTTAATATGCAAAGGTCAGGCCATGCCAACGGACGTCGCAGGGAATGACACACTTCACCGGTCCACGTGCAAACACAACGCATAACGCGCAACACGAAGTGGTGATTCGAAACACGTCGCTGCGACAGCTCCATGCAGACCAAGCTTGAGGGACTCGTCGAAGAAAGTTCTTGCCGCAACCGACGCCTGACACGTTCCGACAGCAGTGACACGCACATCGTAGGGATGGCTAACAGCCGCCGTATTGCTCGCGCGCCTCAACGGCCGACCACATCTTAGACTTTACAAGCACGATACGTTGGCAACAACATTGCCCTCCCCCTCCCCATCACGTGCTTTCAACAGTATGGCATCGCGTTTGACGCCGTCCAACCGGTCGTGGCGGCAACGATTTGGAAAATTCGCCGTCGCAGGAGGTGCTGTTGCGATGACAAGAAACAAATTGAAAAATATCTGTTGCAGTTTTTGCGGCAACCTGTTTTGCTGCAGTTGTGTCCCTTGATACAACTTCACACGAAAGATGTCAGAAGATCTTTCCAAATCCATGTCCAAACTGTCCGTCGGCGGAAGCAAAGATGGTTCCGAGGATACCGCGCGCAGGGACCTCTTGGTCAGCTATGAAGAGCCCGTCCGCAAACTTTGGGAGGAAAACAAGGTGTTCGAGGCCGAGGCCCCAGAGGACACGTCCGAGTCCAAGTTCATGTGCACGTTCCCGTACCCTTACATGAACGGGCGTCTTCACCTCGGCCATGCATTCTCCTTGACCAAGGCTGAGTTCTCGGCGCGATTCCACCGCTTGATCGGTGATCATGTCCTGTTCCCCTTCGCTTTCCACTGCACTGGCATGCCAATCCAAGCAGCCGCGAACAAAATCAAACGTGAAATGGCTCTGTATGGAAACCCACCCGACATGGCTAAAGTGGAAGCCGAGCGTGCCGCTGCGGCCGGCAAGAGCAAGGCGAAACTGTCCAAGAAGCAGTTGACCAAGCAAGGGTCTGCTCCAAAACTGCAGTGGGAAATCATGCAGATGCTCGGAATCGAGGATCAGGACATCCCACCGTTTGCCGACCCGTCCCACTGGCTTGAGTACTTCCCGCCGCTTGGCAAGCAGGACTTGCAACTGTTCGGAGCCTCCGTCGACTGGCGCCGAAGCTTCATCACAACGTCTAAGAACCCGTTCTACGACTCCTTCATTCAGTGGCAGTTCCGCTACCTGACCAAAGAAAAATACGTCAAATTCGGCAACCGCCCCACCATCTACTCCGAGCTTGACGGGCAGATTTGCGCCGACCACGACCGAAGCGCTGGGGAGGGCGTTGTGCCGCAGCAGTACACTCTGATCAAGATCGAAGTGCTTGACCTGGGAAAGAAGAAATTGGTTCGTCGGCTGGTGCATTGTTAGGTTTCCTGTCCTGACCCGACGCCTCCTCTGACACACACATCCTTTCCTGTGAACTTTCAGGCCGAGCTCGCCAACGTCGTGGACTTGAACGGAAAGAAAGTCTACCTTGTTGCAGCAACTCTTCGCCCAGAAACAATGTACGTGGTGACTGTCGGCGCTCGGACCTTGCTTTGTAGACGGCACTTGCTCACTTCAATCTGCTATGCGCTTGCGTTTCTTTCATTGTTCGCCGCAGGTACGGGCAAACGAACTGCTTCGTGCTTCCGAGCGGCGACTATGGAGTGTTCGAGATCAACGACACGGAGTACTTCGTCTGTTCTGCGCGATCTGCGAAAAACATGGCGTACCAGGGCCTTAGCAAAGAGTATGGCAAGCCTGTGTGCGTGCTGGAAGTGACAGGAGATGACCTTCTTGGTCTGCCGCTCAAGGCGCCGAACGTCACGGCCTACGACCATGTGTACTGCCTCCCGCTTCTCACCATCTCCATGGGAAAGGGAACCGGTGTCGTGACCTCGGTTCCGTCTGACGCCCCGGACGACTATGCCGCCCTCAAGGATCTCCAGAAGAAACCAGAGTTCCGCGCCAAATTTGGCATCACCGATGAGATGGTTGTGCCTTTCGAAGTCATCCCCATCATCGAGATCGCTGACGAACACGGCGCCTTCTCACTTGACGAGTTTGGCATCAAGGCCGACGTCAAGCTCGGTGACCGCTCGGCTGTCGTGCTTTGCGAGACCCTGAAAGTTGCATCGCAGAATGACAGGGAGAAGCTCAAGTACGCGAAAGACCGTTGCTACAAGCTCGGCTACAACTTTGGTGTCATGGCCTGCGGCAAGTACAAGGGCATGCCCGTTATCAAGGCGAAAACGAAGGTGCGCGCTGACATGATCGAGGCCGGACTCGCTGCCGAGTACTACGAACCTGAGAAACTGGTCGTGAGTCGCAGCGGCGACGAATGCGTTGTGTCGTTCGAGGACCAATGGTGAGCAGCGCGTGTGTTCTCGATGTGCATAGCGCTTGAGTGTGGCGAAGCTGATGCATGTGTCCTTGCTCTGGTCAGGTTCTTGGACTACGGAGAAGAAAAGTGGCGCGACATTGTGCTCAACCATGTCATGAACCCGGAGACTTTTACTGCGTACGACGACGCCACTCTGGCACTCGAACACCAGAAAGTACGCAATACGTACAACTTGAAGCTCAACTGGCTTGGCCAGTGGGCATGCTCGCGCCAGTTTGGTCTTGGCACCCGCCTTCCCTGCGACCCGGATCGCTTCGTGATCGAGTCTCTTTCTGACTCGACCATCTACATGGTTTGTAGTTTGCTGCATGCCGTGTCTTGGTGCAGCAAATAGAAAGCTGACGTGCTGATGTTGCTTGCAGGCCTACTACACGGTCTCCCACTTGCTGCAAGGTGGAGTCTTGGACGGTTCCAAGCCCGGTCCCTTGGGAATCAAGGTCGAGGATATGACTGATGAAGTTTGGGACGCCATCTTCCGCGGTACGAAATACTTTTGTACACAATGCTCGTGCTTGAGGCGAGGTTCGGACTTGTGCTTATTGTTTGAATCGCAACTCTCTTCCTACCTCAGGCGACTTCGACGCGATTCCGACGAACTTGCCGGTTTCGGCAGACAACATCCGCGCCATGAAGAAGGAGTTCGACTTCTGGTACCCGATGGATCTTCGCGTATCCGGAAAAGACCTCATTGGCAACCACTTGATCATGGCGTTGTACAACCATGCCGCTGTGTACGTCGACTCTTTGCTGCGTTCCGTGTGCCGGTGGGCTGGGTTGACCCTTGTGGTTGCATCCTGCAGGTGGAGCCACAAGCCTCAGTTGTGGCCGCGTTCTTTTTACACAAATGGCCACGTCCAAGTTAACGGAGGCAAGATGTCGAAATCGAACGGCACCTTCCTTACCTTGATCGATGGCGCCGGTTTGTGCTCCCGCTGTCCGCGCTCCTCGCCAAAACATTGCTTTGACATTTCTGCTGTTTTGTACCATAGCCAAGTATTCCGTGGATTGCTGCCGCATGGCTTTGGCTGATGCCGGTGACGGCATGGAAGACTCCAACTTTGAATTTGCAACGGCAAATCGCGCCATCATGAAGTTGACGCAGCAGGAGCACAACTTCCAGGAGTACGTCGACGGCATCAAGAATGGGACCGTCCGAAACGGCGACGATTCTACTTTGACCTTCTCGGTACGCATCATCTGGAACGCCGTTGTCCACCATGTCGTGTTGCCCGATTGCTGTGATGAAACAAAAATGCTACACCTGTTAAGCGCCGCGATGAGATCAAACCTTTTTTTTCAAGTTCCTGAGCAATTGTGAATGCACACGCGCTCGGAATGTCGCTTGCGTGATGTCTTCTGACTCTTTGTGCCGTTGCTGGTTTCTTCAATTGCAGGACCGCGTGTTCATCAACGAGATTAACTACCTTGTCGCCGAAGCCAAGCGCGCGTTCGAACAAATGCACTTCCGTGAGGCATCGATGTTCACCTTTTCGCTGTTGATCAATGCGCGCAACAAGTACCGGCAAGAGTGCCAGGCGCTCGGAGAGGTACGGTGTCGGATGGATCGTGTGGGCGGTGCTCGGCTGTTTTCATGCAGCACTCAGCTCACCAATGCGGTGATTCATTGTTAGGCCATGCACGCAAAGCCGCTCTTGAAATTCGCGAACGCGTTCGTCCTCACCAATTCACCGTTCTGCCCATATTGGGCCGAGACAATGTGGCAGCGGCATCCAGAAATTCGGGGTGGCAGTTCCGCGAAATTCGTGGTCAAGGCAAGGTGGCCGGAAGGCGAACCCGTCGACGCTTCTCTTCGGCGTGATGACCTGTTCTTCCAGGACACGGCAAAGAAATTGAAAGCTAGCGTCACCAGTTTCTTGAAAAAGAAGAAAGGGAAGACTGCTGCGGACTTCACGCTGGAGCTGTTTGTTCAGTTGACGTACAGCGACTGGCAGGTCACTGTGCTCGATTACTTGAAGAACGTCTACGAGACGAATCCAGAGGAATTGCAGAAGAAGACCTTGAACAAGGGCCTTCAACAGCACCTTGCTGCGCAAGGCATGGCCAAAAAGGCCATGGGACCCGCTCTTGGTTTCGCCACGTACGTCATGAAGCGCGAGTTCCCAGCCAATGGCGTTGCCGCGTTGGAGTCAGTGTGCCCGATCAATCAGCTTGAAACTTTGGAACAAAATGCTGCATACCTCACTCGCGTCCTTGGAGTTGCTAAATTGAACATCAACGTCGTCGGCCAAGAGGGGTGCTACGACGCGAAAAAGGAGGCCGCCGCTGCCAAGCCAGGAGCTCCTAGTGCTAAGTTTGTGTAAAAAGAAAGCGTTGAGTGAATTACTGCATTGTAACAGTTACTATTCCCATCTTGAACAGAGGGTTTCTTGTCGTTTTGATTTACTTGCAACATGTGTGAGGCTCACAACTTGGATAGCGCTTCCGCGATCATTGGATTCCCCTTTACGGCTTCCATGATGGTTTTTAGTTCGGCATCCAGCACTTCTTCTAAACCTGATTGACATACCGCGCACAGAAAGATGTCCTCAAAACTGCACAGCACGGACACCGCCCACGATTGAACGTACCCTTGCGGTGGTGGTGGTTCATGATTCGCTTCGAGAGAGTGATGGCCTCCATGTTGCCGGACGCTGTGACCTGGAGACACATTCACCGCCAACCAAGGCCAGAGGTCGAACGTGAAAAGATGAGAAATTCACGGGTTTCACACCACAGCACAAGAGCACCTTGTCCGCAAGGTCCAAGGCCGTCTCCATCAGGTTTTCAGGTTCCACAACTCGATTAACCAGCCCGAGACGCAGTGCGTCCTCTGCACTAAACCACTCTCCAAGAAACATCACCTGCCGCCACAAAAGCAATTTCATTTCGCGCACTCGCACTTGCGAGGAAAAGTGAACGGCGCACCTCTTTAGCGCGAGCTGGTCCCACGATCAATGGAAACACGTACGAACTCCCTAGCTCCGGTGTGAGGCTCAGCTCGGCGAATGGGTATTTGAACCGTGCTTTGGTGGAGCACACGATCAAATCGTGGTAGTTCATCAAAGCCAAGTTTGCACCGCCTCCAACAGCGACGCTACCACCAAAGTGCACACGCACGGAGAAGATAAACCAACGCAACTTTGGTTCACAATAGCTGACGAGAGCGGCATATATAGAAGCGCTCACCCATTGACGGCACAAATGCTTGGCTTGGGGAAGTCCCAAAAGGCAAGTGTCAGCCTCTTCAAGACGACGTCTGTTCTGTGTGGACTGTGCGTGCACAAAAAGCACGGAGGACTTCAGTTACTAGCACCGCACTTCGAACTTCGCTGCGAGTAACAACGCCGAAGCCGGACATTGAACGTACCCAAGACCAGCGGCTAAGTGCGCGTAACGTTGTTCAGGAGTGAGCTTGATAGGAATAGATCCTTTGAGAGGTGCACTATCGAAATTACCAAGGACGTCGCACACGAACAAAGAATCAACAAAGTGTCAGCGCTTGGGAAAATAGTGGATCGGGGTCCAAATTGAGGACAAACACGACAACAAACCCCGCACAAAATGCCCGTCCAGCACCGGTCCAAATCAACACTTCTACGTCTTCATCCCTTTTGGCATGCTCAAGAATCAAAAACATCTCCTGCATCAAGTTCAACGTCAAAGCATTCAGATTGCTTGGCGTGTCGAAAGTTGCGATGGCGACTCCCGGTTGTTCTTCGCTGAGCTCATAACGGATCGACTGTAGCGTGTACGTTTCCTTTCGCGGATAGTACACGAATATTTGATTGGGTGCCATGGTTGATGTCCGCCGCAGTTTGCAATGCAGTCCGTGAGTCACCGTCCTTCTTGCAACGGCATCACTTGAAAATATCTTTTGGTTTTAAGACGACAACGACAACTGAGTGATCACCTGTCCATGGCCATGCGTCGATGCGTTTCGTACAATCATCACTGATCCACAACACATCAAACACAGGAAATGCCATGTCAACTGCGTGTAGCCACAGTGCAGTGTGCGTCGTCCACGTTGCGAGATACAAGTGATAGAGCAATGGCTGCGCGTTTCTGATGCAGTGTCACCTCACCGAGTGTATACACGTCTCACCACGCTCCACACCATCACATCACACCACCGCACCACACCACATCATCACACGCCACTTGTAAAAGAGAATGACGACGACGACGACGACGGACGACGACGACGACAACGACAATGACGACGACAATGACGACGACGACGACAACAGTAACGACAGAACGACAGTGACAGATCGGCCGAGTGGCTCATTGGGTGCCAACGCAGAGCGCAGCCACTCACTCACAAACTCGTCGTCGTCGTCGCCGTCGTTCGTCGTTCGTCGTCGTCGTTGCTGCTACTGTTACCGTTGGCGTATTGTACGTCTGGCAATGACCCACATCGCATACACCGTGTTACTGTGGCAGTTTGCCGTGCACGTACGCGTGCCGCTGCAATGGTGCTGGGGCGGTATCGAACGCGGGATGCAGGATGCGGGATGCGGTGGCATGCCGATGTGCCGATGGTTGGTTGCAGAACCAACTAGCATGCAAACGTCATTTCGAAGTAGAAAGAACTTTGTCGCTTTCCTTTTCGAGCACATATTGGAGGTTTACGACGCTGGAGAAAGGAATTGCCCCGAGGGTCGTCCTTGAAAGTCGATCTTTCCGCAACCATGTCGGGCGATGCCAGGGCAAAGGCCGCTCGGAAGAATGGATTCGACGGAAGTTCGAAGGAGCAAATAATGTCGTGGGTCGTGGAGTTAGCCTTGGTAAGTCGTCCAATACCACAACACGTCTCGCGCGCCGCGGGCCAGGGACCAATTCAATATGTGTTTGTGCAATTGGTTTGCAGATCCCGACATTCTATGCTCTCATATTCACGTCCCTGGATGCTGCACATGTCGTGCATGCGTATGCTGCTGCCGCGTGTTACAGCGGTCTTTTGCTGGTCATGATCATCCTCTGGCTGTGGCTGGAGCTCACAGATCCTGCCGCGCCTGGCGGTTGTGCCTGTCCTTGTTTCAAAGCGGACCGCTATTGGAATTCACAGGCATGCGAGTGGCAGCCCACGGGCCGCAACGGTCGTATTGCCCCAGACTTCGAAATTAAGCCTGGCACTAAGAAGACCAACCAACTCGTCGTGCGCTACGATGCTGCCACAAAAAAGAGAGTCAAGGGCTTGGACCACTTTTGCAAATGGCTGAACACTCCAGTGGGGTTCCGGAACTATCCTCATTTCTTTGTGCTGGTCGTTCTGTGCAACGTGCAAGTGATCTACACGTTCTGCATTAGCATCACGGCATTGGCAGCGTGGGGCGCGTCGGCGCACATCTGGGCTTGGGTGCTGTGGATCCTCAACGCGTGTGGCTGCGGCGTTCTCATCTATTTCGGATGTGATCTGATGTTCTATCACTGCTATTTGATGCGCCGTGGCATCTCCACATATGACGACATTTTTGAGAAAGCCCAGAAGCGCACGCAGGCAAGAAAACGCGCGCGCAAGAAAGCTACCGTGAGTACCAACGCAGCACCCGAGACTAGCTCAACGTCGTCGTGAGGCGTCTACGTGCTCGGCGTCCCCAAGCTCACTTTACTGCTCCGTGTCCCGAACAGACACCAGCCGACGCAGGGACGCCCGAATCTGCCAATCTTCTCGAGGAACAAGACGTACGTTCGCCACCTGCCACACTTTATTAGATGGTGCCACCCATACTCACTCGTGGTCCGCGCTCGCCGCTTGATAGGCAAGTGATGGCGGGGACGTTTAATTCATGCGGGCGTTACAGCGTCACGTTCGGCTTCCAACAAACGAGGGATAGCATGAACGTCAACTGTACTAACACTAATTGCAGTTAATTTACTGGCTTGTCCACGCATGCCTGGTGCAAACGCCATGTGTCTATCGCAGCCCAAAACCAGTGGCATGATTAATGGCCAGTAACAACGCCTTCTTTAGATCCTCTTTAGTTGGGTATTCCGGCAGCAGGAGGTGGTTGAAGCACGTGTGAGACGTCGGTAAACTTTTCGAGTCACCGCCTGCCAAAACAGATGTATAACACCAGAACAATACAATAAGTGCACCAAGTCGATCGGGCAACCTCGTTCAACATTTCCACGCACCCATTCGTGATATCACTAACGACACCCCTTGCAATCCCTCTACTGGTGCGCGATCGCTGCCAGTTGCAAACATCAGCACCTTTTTCTGCTGATCCAATTGTAATTCATGGACCACTGCCCAGAAATCTTTGACAACACGATGATCTCTGTCAAATCCATCCTCGTACCGCGTGGTACGTTCCAACTACAAAAAACCACACGTCCACACACAGCACAGATTTGAGATGGACGCGCAAACGGAGGATCCGCCAGCGTGCTGCGCTGCTGCGTACTTGATGGAAATCGTAAATTTGGCAGCCGCATATTGCTCTTTCTAACTCAAGCGGGGTGAACAACTTCAGCGGTTTCCCTAGCATGGTTCAAGAACCAACACCAAGTTTAACGCACTGCAACATCACACCACGTTATATGTACGGCGATCACAAACCTGTTGTCACGCGTAAGAAACCACGTTTGAGAGCCTCGAACTGTTTTTCCACGGACTTGTTCAACAAGTAATCCGTCATTAGTTCCACATATTCTTTAACGTTGGCAGTGGTAACAGCGATACCAGAGCCACCAGGTTTCAAAGGAACCGTCTTGATAGCGCCGAAATACTCGAACTGATAATCGAACGTAACCTGCAGAGAGCAAATATTGGTCATACGGTCAACGGAGCATAGCGGTCAAGGTAACGACGCCACGCAAACTAAGGCATTCTGAGCGCACCTCAATGGCTTCCAATCGTTCCTCGTCGTATGTGAGCATCCGTTGCAAATTGCGAGCGACGTCCGGGTGCAAACCGGCCAGATCTTGAAGTGTGGTAGGCTGGCCAAGCAACTTTTTGTACAAGGCGGATGGAAAATGCAAATTAAGAATGACGCCATTGAAGAGTGCGATCCCTGCCGAAAGTGATACAACACAAGCAGAATGTGGTGACTGGTTGGAACAGTGGCCGTCACGATACTAATTTCGACACATACCCATCAAACTGCCAATCAACTCAAATTTCACGGGCATCTCGAAAGTGTTGCCATTGAACCAGTACACCCTGTCTCCTTGGAAATAGTTGAACATAGCAAACTTGCGGTCGAAAAGTTGACCCATGATGACTTGGAAGAATTCTTTTGCTAAGCCACCCTCGTCAATGCCATCTTCGCCGCGGAATTTTACCTACGGAAAACAACAGACAATGAGGTGCAATGAACTGGGGCGGCACTTACTTCTATCTCACGCACCTTGAGTTTCATTTTCAAGTCGAACACACTCTTGGGAGCGAGCTGCTGTAAACAATCTTCCACAATGTTATCACGTGACACTTCAAGCATCAGGTATGGGCTGTGGAACGACATGTGCGTCTGCAACGCAGCCCGCATCTGCAGTGCAGCATCAGCCTGCAAATAACAACAAACAATAACAACACACGTTGACCGCCTCCATTCGTTGACGTAGTTCACACCGTGGCGGCTCCACAAACCTGCAGGATGCGTGCTTTCGACGCGGACGTGAGAACGCAGGGAAATTCACAAAAACTGGGTTCGTCCTCCAACCAACGAGCCAGATCACTTTCGAGATTGACCTCACGGTTCAACGCATCGTTGTAAAACTCCTCGTAGGCAAGGTCAGGAACCACTACTACATCTGGCGTAGTAGCTACTGTACTGGGTGTGGGGGTGCTCTTCCCCGCGCTATCCGAGCTACCTGGGAACTGTCCGTCGGAGGACGTCGTGCCGTTGGCGACGCCAATGATACGGGCGCTCGACGATTTCTTTGTCGGTGACGGCAACAACGATGTCTTGTCTCCCTAAGTGCACAATACCATCACGGTCACGCTCGCTTCCCAACGTCTCAAGTATCATGTGAACAGGGCCATTGTTCTGCCGCAGGGGTACTTACTCCGAAGTTGGCGCGGTACAGCAAGGAGAGACAGGTAACGGGCGCTCTCAAATGTCTAAGCATGTGGACCATGTTCGTATTGCCTCCACCCACCTCCACCGTGTAGAATTGCAGAGTAACAAATTGTTGGAGACCTTGGACAAGATGGCGTTTGTGTTCAACGGCAGCCTGCGAAAAGACACGCATCAAACCACTTGTCAACAAAACGTCGCACAGCTCCATTCAGTGACGTCGACACGCGTACCCGTCGCCACAGTTGAATCACTTTGTCGTGCTCGCTCTCTGGGAGTTCGGCAATGGCTTTGCAGAGTGGTAATACCACGGAGTTGTAGTTGGCCGGGTTTATGAACACGTCGCTTGCTAGTGCAGCAATCGCGAAGGCTGAGCCTCCACCACACTTCATTTTGGCAACCGCTTCCACAGAGCTTGCCAGACTTTTCGCGAATTTTTCGGCCACGATGGGACGGCACGTCACGACGTTGTGGAAAGACTCCGCGATCTTGTTGGGGTCTACAAGCGCCGTGGGAGTGTTCTCAATTTGGCTCCAAAAGTAGTCTGAGTTGAAAACCTCTTCAATGTGGTCAATGAGCTCTTCGCAAGCAGTTTCCTCATCTATTTCCGCGTCAAGGCACTGCTGAGCAATTTCCAGCACCGACTCCGTCTGCGACAATGTGGAGAGATAACAGAGTGCCTGCGGTCCTTTGGCAGACAGAACAATAGCATCCGCGACAGCGTGCTTCTTTTCACTCTCCGAATACTTTTTGCATGCTTCGTTGTCACACGCACTGCTCCCGCAGCCATGTGTGAGCTGATTGAAGTAAGCACCCATGAGTCGGTTGTTCATTTTGCTGTTGTGTCGGTGCGCACCGCGAGCGACCAGGCACCAGGAGCGTAGCAAACTTCAGAGCGGGATAGGAACGGAGAGCAAACGGTCACAGTGGCATTGTTGGTGGCAGCAAACCGGGCTAAGAATAGGCAGCGCTCAACACTGGCGAACGCACGTAAATCAGGCACGATTCCCCGACGATTGTTCCCCGCGTGACTCAAATTAACCCGTGGTAGGTCGTTGCCACATGTTGATCATCAGTACAAGTCCGGTATGCACTCACGCCAGATTACCGTCCGATGACTCACCTTGGCGTTCTTTCTGGCGTCCACGACAACGCGTGCTCGACCGTACCTCATCTGATGTGACTGCGTCGCTGTGTTCAACATGCAGCATTGGTTATCGCCGTTCTCTTCCTGTTCAGCGTGGGTGACTCGATTCTCTCGCCTTAGTCGCGACTAGCTTGCAAGTTCTTCACAACACCAACTTGTTGACACGGTGGTGCCTCGACTTTCCTCTAGTGCACGCTGCGTAACAGTGGCTTTCAATTGACTGTACTCTCCGTTGCGTCGACTTGGCTCGGCTCGGCTCGGCTTGACTTGACTTGCTCACGTTGGCGTTGACTTAACGCGCGCGTTGGCTCAGTTGGTGCGTCCGTGCAGTCTTGACTTGGATTTCAATCCTTGCATGAGTTGACATCACCTCAACTTCACCGTTCACGGCCTTCAACTTCGATGACCACTGATTGTGTTCGCTACCTTCAATGACACGACATTGTCATCGTCACCGTCACCGCCACCAACAACAACGTTTCGCCGCCGACGAACGAACGACGAACGACGAACGACGAATGAACGACGAATGAACGACGAATGAACGACGAACGACGAACGACGAACGAAGTCATCCTCGAAAATCGCAGAGAAGTCTTTCATCGAAGTTCGTCGAAGTTCGTTCACCTTCACCCACCCTTCGCCACTCATTCATTCACTCCTCTCCGCCTCCACGCACTGACTCCAACGCTCACTCTCTGGATTTTACCACGTTCATCGCCTTCACCCATACACACTCAATCACTCGTTTGCGTAAGCCTTCGCGCACTGTTAAAACCGTTCACTTGATGGGTAAATGACGGAAAGAACGTCAACGACGACGGCGACGGCGACGACGACGACGACGAAGTGGGACACTGTGAGTGAGTGAGTGAGTGAGTGAGTGAGTGAGTGAGTGGGTGCACTGGCAGTGAGTGAGGACTTTTTTGACACATGAAAACCACATAATCCCGAACGTAGGTACATGCTGCGCACTCACATCCACTCACATCTATTAACGAATATAATCCTCATCCGGGAATGTTTGAATAATGACTGCGTGTTGGCAATTGCCACATATGCCCGGTTGTGGATACTGCGGCACTGTCGATGTCACTTTAAGAGCATAGTGAAGGTGTATCCTGTATCGGGAATACATGGTTTCATTGACCCAGACTGCAAAGTGATTGAGTGAGTGAGTGGGTGACTGGCCAGCCACTCTTCGAATCATATTTTATTTTTAAAATACTGGATTGTTTAGTACAAAAATGAAATAGTACCGTATAAAATGGAATATAATAATGTGAAGTGAAAGTGTAGGATGGTGGAGTGAGCAAGTAGTACTAGTACGTAAACTATGATTGTTTTACAACAAGATCGTTCGTTCGTTCGTTCGTTCGTTCGTTCGTTCGTTCGTTCGTTCGTTCGTTCGTTCGTTCGTTCGTCGGCGTGTCAACGATTTGGTCATCGTTCGTTCGTTCGTTCCAAAGTTCCAAAGTTCATTTCGAATTTCGTTCGTTCCAAAGTTCCAAAGTTCCAAAGTTCCAAAGTTCATTTCGAATTCCGTTCGTTCGTTCGTTCGTTCGTTCGTTCGTTCGTTCGTTCGTTCGTTCGTTCGTTCGTTCGTTCGTTCGTTCG
>ENA-OWNT01003924-OWNT01003924.1-seawater-metagenome-genome-assembly--contig:-NODE-3924-length-13531-cov-4.583990_pt1 | contig 13531 bp, 20 predicted proteins | sample MGYA00238136_ERZ651165 | MGnify/ENA primary metagenome ERZ651165 (study PRJEB26861, sample SAMN08777766) | seawater metagenome | isolation source: coastal seawater | place: USA: Florida | collected...
ACGACGAACGACGAACGACGAACGACGAACGACGAACGACGAACGACGAACGACGAACGACGAACGATGAACGACGACGAACGACGTACGACGACTACGATGACTTTGCTCCAAGTTCTTAGTTTGACGGTTTTGACGACGACGAAGAAGAATCAAACTACTGACGAACGAGGGCTTGAAGAAACGGCTTCAACGACGAGCGCTTTGGCGACTGAGACGAAGACTGAGACGAGGGCGACATTGACTGGCAATACAACGACAAGGCAACGACGACGACATTGACTTGCAGTACAACGGCGAAACGACGACGACGAAACGACGACCCGGGACAACACGACGGCGTCAACGACGAATCCACCTCCTCTGGAATGTCAGTTGTCGATGACACGAAGAAAAGTTCGGACAGCAAATCAAGGCAAGTCGAGTTTTCAAAGGAACGATCTCCAAAGGTGTTCGCTGTGCACCCCCACATCATTGTGGTGTTGGAGTCTAAGTCATTGGGGTCCGGACCGGTCGAGTAGCGAAAGGGCGTTTTTTGGCTGTGATACTTTTGTTGTCGTCCCTAAGGCCAGCGCGTCGACCCTGCCCATTGCAACGCGCTCTTTGTTTTCGTTGAGTGACAATGGAGCGAGAAGCGCTTGTACAGCGATGGCAAGCTCAGCTGCAACGATCACCTGAAGCGTGGCGACACCATCATGTGCCGTTCAGCTTTCCGTCGAAGGTCTCAAGCAATGAGAGATCAACTAGCGCCCACAACACAACGCCCAACAGTGCAAAAACACCTGCAGGGTTTCCTTCTTTCACCGGACGCCAGTCAGCAGGCAGCAGTGCAGGTGAGGATGCTGATATCGACAGCGATATTGGAGGAGTATATGCGAACAAAAGTATGCTCCATCCGACGGAGACATTCGACGACCAGAGCTCGGGGCAGCGCGGCGACGATGGTGGTGGTGACGAGCCAGCTATTGATCAAAAGTATCTCTCTGGTATGTTTGGCGATGACGAAATGGGGCAAGAATGGGACGATCGCGAACTCGAAGACAGTCTCGACAACTCAACCCCCGTAGAGAACGAAGATGAGTCGTTGGCTGTCGCTGTCAACGCCCCAGCAAATGCCTCGCGCAAGCCCAAGATCAAAGCGCTAGAGCGACTGCTCCCTCGGAGGGTAGAAGTCGATTGTGATACTCCTGTTGGCACTCCGCAGAAGCAAGATGCCACTGGAGGCCTTGATTTGGGTGGTTTGTCGCCGTTTATTTTAGGACGGAGCTTTGGAGCAAAGTCAGCAGGGGCATTAACCCCGGCCAGCACGAAGGCGGATGAAGAGTATCTTTGGCAGCAAGCTGCGGTGGGACAACGACCCCAAGACACTAATGCCAACTCAGCCACTTCTGTGCCAAAACAGGAGCCATCTGCACCCAACTCGTTTTCGTCACGTGAAAGCGTAGGTCCTCTTGACCAAAGCGACGACAGCCTAGAGGCATTACCGCACGATGAGCCACAATTGGGCGAGAATGAGCCCCCAACCTTGGGCAGTTTTGAAGTTGTTGGTACTGAACAGTCCTCACTCCTTCGAGCACTGCAAAACGAGATCGCTTCCCTTAAGAAAGCCCACGAGGCCGAGACGCGGGCGCTGCGGTCTCAGTTGGAGGAGCTTCAAGGAACGGTGCGCCTCTTGAGTCCAGCTCACTCGCCGGCAAAACAGGCGTCCCGGGGCGGCTCTGGAGACTTACCTCCGTCCACGAACCTCCATGGGCTTACCGAAGATGCACCATTGCAGACCAACAGTACAAGTCAACATAGTCGCCGTGGCGGAGCTGATGTCCGCTCTCCCGTAACGGCACCCAGTCAGCAACAGTCAGCTCTGAGTCCTGACACCTCCAGCTCGACCACTGACCGAGTCGCTTCCTCACTGGTGACCAGCAGATCACCGAAATCGACAAAATTGGAGCCGGTGCTAGCTGCAACCCCAACGCAATATTCGGTCATTGCTGGTGACGTCGTTGCGTCTCCAACCACAGGCACTCGTTCAAGTACATACCATAATAAAACAGAAGACGACGAAACAGCCCAAGATGAGTGGAGCGCCATTGCTTCTGGTGCGGCGGCGAGCGGCGAAGACGAAGACCCAGATCTCAGTGAGTTTGTGGACTCGGACGTCAAAAGCCAAGTGTTCAAGCTGGCCGATGAAAACGGCGACGGCACGATCAATCCACAAGAAATGAGGAAGTTATTGAAACGTTTCAAGGTGAATTGTTGGTATTGTTTCAGTATTCGAGAGTCACTGGCACCAATGATTTCGTCTCTGGTGTTCTGCTTCTGTTATAATAGGCGGGCAGGAACCCTTACTTGGAGGCGGCAGCTGCACGGTTCTACAACATGGCTTCGGACAGCGATGATGTGAACTTGGACCAACGGCTGGCAGGCCTCGGGGCTGACTCCGGTTACGAAGAGGAAGAAGACTATGGCGACTTCGACACTGAAACATCGACACTTGTCCAAAGAAATGCGACCAAACACCGGAATCAACACGGAAAATTGAGACCTCGGAGGCTGGCTTTAAAACAAAGAGAAGCTTTGCGGAAGTCGCGTGCAGCCGACTACGCGAGGGATGTTGGACACATTGCGTCCGGGAACGTTGAGGACGGTGATTCTCACGGCAATGTGGACACGCTCGAAGATGATGAGGGAGAGGAACAGTCCAGGTGGGCGGAACACCTTGAGCAGCAATCGCCAAACGATGCAGATGACAATACTTCCCACAATCAAAGTTCGAACGAGGACGGAGCTGACGAAAACGAGTTGCGTCACAATGCCTCCGATTCAACACAACTGGCTGCGCCCTCAGATAGCGGATCGGAGTACGCTTTGGTCACATGCTACGAAGTGTAACTGACTGCAAATCGTCACAATTGTCTGTGATTGCAGGGAACAGAGTCCTCCCACGGCGGAAGAAGATGATTTGGCTCCTCCGTCGGAGTCTGATGAGGACTCCATACCTCCCGTGGTGGACACGGACGAAGAAGAATCATTTGGTGACCACAGCGAGGACGACGAAGGGTCATTCCAAGAGGAAGACAGCATATTAAAGGTTGGGGACAACAAATTTCTTTTTGCAATGTCGCACCCATTGGCACTTACGTTTGCTTTTCACTCGTGATGCAGGTCATTGGCAAGAAGATTGCTTCAAACCCTTCGGTAGCTGGTGCCCCGGCAAATATTAACGCAGCCCTGCATGTGCTTGCCGTTCGAAGCTTGAATATTGGACTTGCACAGGTACTACGCTGTTTCTTGTGACGCTCATGCCGAAAATTCGCAACATACCGATATCAATGGATGTACGTGTAGGTGGCCCTCGACTTTTTGGACCACTCCTACAATGTTGAAGGACTAGGAGAGCAGTTAGTTGAAGCCGACGACGAGGAGGCGCGTCAACTGGTGAGTGTCACGTGTGGTGGTGGTTCAAGTCTAGATAATTGCGTCAAACGCTCATTGCTATGGTTTTGATGTCGTAGATTCGCAATCTTAAACCGGTGATTGCCACAACACGCGATCATCTGCAAAATGCCACCCAAATCTTCAATGATAGCTACGTTTCGATTAGTAAACAAGCCTCCGAAGTGGCAGACGCGCCGGGAATGGGTCTAGCATCAGAAGGTGACCACAGTGTTGTTGATAATGCGGATGACGAGGAGAGTGTCCACGCCCAAACAAATGGCGTATCTCCGGACTCAGCTGGTCGTACAATTTCATATGGAGTTGGTAGATCGAGTCCGAGCAGCAAGCATGCGAGTAATAGCGAGGTATGTGCTCTGCAAAGCGAGTGTGTTCGTATGCAAGCCTTCGGTAAGGCTCTGTGTTGTTCGGTAGGTGGTGTCTGGAGTCGGTGGCGTGCAATTTGGCGGGGAAGAGCGAACACGGTGCGAAATTTTCATACTCAACACCAAGTGCTGTGTGAATGCTGTTGGGTGATTTGTGTTGTTCCTTGAACTACCTCCAGGCCTCGCTTCCAGTCTCGGAAAAGCAGTATCGACGAACTTCGAGCTCACGCTGCACTACTGCGACGCACCGCGGAAAGCCGCCGACATAGTCCCACGAGACCACGCCTCGAAATTTACTTTGACAATTAACTAACAGCACACATTCTGCTGGCGTCCGCAAGTGTGCGTCCGCAAGTGTAATTATTGCAATTTATTCTCAAAGAAACAGTAAGCATGAATGATCTTATTCGCCATCCGCAACCTTGCTGATCAAACCCGAAAGTATTTTGTGGAAAGTGGGCTCACCTTGATCAGGGCTCATGAGTCCTTTCTCAATTGCCTGCAACGGTCACATAGGTTTAATAAAACATCGACAATGAGCATCCTTTCAAAGAATATTGTTGACTCACCTTACGCCATCTCGCGTACAATTTCTGGAATTTAAAGTGAGAACACACGCACAATGCTTCTAGCACATCTCGAAACCGCAAGTACCTAGCCGACACCAGAAAGAGCGTCGGTCACAGGCGCGTGCCTCGTCACTCAAATGCGCGTACTTTGCACTCAACAGATGTCAACGTACGTATGCTCTCGCGTGATCATGACATCTGTGACATGCTTCGTGCAAGTCACAAACGATGTTTTAAGATCCATTTCTGTCAGGTTTTTGTCGAGAATATTTTTGTCCTGCAAAGCGTGTAGAAATGTTTTCCAAGCCCAGTATCGACGCCGTCCCACAGTGTACGAGTTAAACCATCGTTCCTGCATACAATAGTGAATTTGTTACAATGTTGCCTGTCAGTCGATAACTTTGCGCCGAAACCAACCAATGCTTCAAATTTGTGCAGAATAATGTCGTAGATCACCCAATCGTTCAACCACTTAGAACGAATAACCTCTTGGCTCACCATTGCCCCTTCGTGATTAATCAAATGCCGTTCGATCAACCATTGCAGCGCCTGTGAAACAGATCTTGCCTGTGGGTACTTGGTTCGATCTTCGTATTCTCGTTTCTTCGCAGCTAAAGCCTGATTCGTAGAATAAGTTGCAGCGGTGTGAGGCATTTGCGATGTCAATGACACAGCGGCATTGTGAACTACCTTTTCATCAGCTCGGATAGTTTTAACAACAGCAAGATGGTCAGCACGCTTTTTCAAAATTTCATCCGTAACGGCGTCAGAAATAGCGGAGGCCGCACGAGCTGAGGCACTTGCTTTGAAGTGAAAATGTCGGTCGTCTGCCGGTGCGAGCTGCTCAGCAGTTTGCTGTGTACGATTCAAAGCGTTCTTGTGCGCTCCTTTGCCCAAGAGTAATGCAGCCTGCACACACGTCGCTGTTGTTAAGCACATCGCTCCTCGTAATAACAACAACACGATAGTTGTCTCGCACCATTGAAGCTAGTCCTCGTCGGTAAGCGTGATGGAGCGGAGTGTTTTTGGCCGCGTCAGCGACATTGACGTCGCACCTGAGGCACCAATTATGGTCAGACTAGATCCAGAAGTATTGGATTCTGAACGATTTCAACAGTCACTTTACCTTGCGAGAATCAAGAGCTGGGCACATCGAAGATGGGGATCATGATTCAGCTCATAAGGTATCGTCCCGGGATTTCGCGCGTCTGGGTCGTGGTTTGCTTTCGCAGCTTTTTCAACGGATTCCTTCGACGCTCGTTTGTCGGGCTTCGAGACACACGCGCATTTTCTTACGCAAGCAGCGAGCGCAGTGAACCCTTTACCATTCTGGACAGAAATCAGTCACGGCACAAAGTCAATCAATGGAGTAACGAAGCACAATGTTCTCGGGCTCCGGTCTAACCTGCACATCTAGGGCGTCCTTGTCCAACAATGCGAACAAAAACACAGCTTGCTCATCGCCAGCTAAACATGCTCTTATTAGTCGCGAATTTGGGGCGCTTTTCTTGATGGAGGTGGGCTTTTTGCCGCCGCGAGTGCCGGGGAAGTGCCGCATTGTTGATGCGTTGCTGGCCACACTACTTGTGCTCGCGGTACTGCGAGCAGTTGCCAGAGGAGTGTTCGACCTAGGGCTTTCATTTTTCCTAACATCGCATCGGTGACATCAATTGGCAACTGGGTTCGGACGGACAATAGACGGGGAAGTGTTGCGTACCCTTCGCTGACTTGTGAAGGAAGTTGTTCTTGCATAGCATATCGTGAACGAATCGCTTCTCGCGTGTAGTTCGTCATGCAGTAAACATCATCGGCCACCAGCGCGTCAATGTCATCAACGCCCACGTGGCCATCCTTCGCAGTCGGCGCGCCAATTTCCCTCCGAGTTTCTTTCGCGCAAGCGTTCGCGATCGACATCGGAAACTCTCCGTTGTCCAAAGATTTCCTCTTTCGTCGCTTTGCGACTGGCTTGGTCATGTACCTGCCGAATGGATTGGACAGCATAACGTCATCGAAGAGGACCGACTTAAGGATGGCGCAACACAGGATACCGGGATAGAACCTTTTGATTGCAACTCTCACTAGTGCTTCAAAGAACTCGAACCGAATTAGTGCATTGCTTGGCACGGACTACATAAACAATGGTTGATGGCAGCCCGAGTGAGCGGAAATTGTGGTCGCGCGGAGATGCGCGCCGCCGACATACCGATCTGATTTCCTCCAAACGCTTTCCCTCCTTTTCTTCTGCTTGAATGTTCTTCATCGTTGATGCTGAATAAGCTATGGTTTTTGTTTCTTCCTCTGTGGCTTTGGCATCCGGGGATGCAGATGGTCGCCGGGGCTGTGTCATACGCTACCAACGACATACATCCACATGAACACAGCATCATCAGATCACGCGCGTGCCCATTTTAAACTAACCTTGTAGCTATTTGAGGCAATGAAAATGTTGTCGGCTTCTTTGATTCGAAAGATCGGAGCTATTGGGATCTTGCACTGAGTAATCATGTAATTGAAAGACATCCATGTCACGCTGAATGGGTCTCCATCTCTGGCGCTGCAGTTCAGTTCAGAACATCGGGTGTCATTCAATTGCGATTGAAGCATGAACACCGGCATTACGAGCAGTACGTACCTATAGTATCGGAAAATGTTTTCAAGTATCTGCCAGTACATAGTTAGCACCTTCTTGATAGCAATCATTTCCTTGTCTACAAAAGATGATGATTTTCAATTAGATTGGTCCTTGTTGACTCAACCATCGTGCGGCACGGTGACAACGCACCCATCAATTCGTTTGCGATCGCTTCTTCAGATACATTGCGCTTCGACAGCTGCTCATAATCCAAGTCGGCTACACATTGGTAACAGTGTAAACACTCGAGTGGCAATCGACGACAAATTGAGCATATTATACCACTTACGATCCTGGCTGACCGACTTGTGCACTTGTTCGCCTGCTTCAAGAATCGCTCCTTGGACTTTGTCTGGACTGCTTAGATCGCGTTCACTCACGGTTTGTAATTGCCATTTATCGTGTCTTCGAATAGGGCTGAAGTCAAGCGGAGAGAGAGTATTTTTGTGCGTGCCTTGTGGCGACGAAGGAGAAGAACTAGCACTCCTCCGTCGCGCCTTGATGATGGCTTTCAGTCGTTCGCGCACGGCGAAGTGCAACGCGGCCTCAATGCGGGACTGTGAAGTGTCGGTGTCAACTGCTTGTCGTGCGAATGCGTACCACTCCTTTGCCTGCAACGGTGGAGCATCGATAGCAGCAATCATGATCGGTGAAAACAAAGCACTTGTGCGAGTGAACGCACCGTCTGGGCTGCCAGAGGATTAAACAAGGACAGTGGGCCTCGCTGCGCTCGCTCAATGGACGATGGCATTGCTTTCCACTCCATCGGAAACATGCGTTTGAACCACATCGTCACCTCGTCACGCGAATTGAGGACGTCTTCCCCTGCACACAACGAATCAGCGTAGTCTGTCACTGAGAAGAAACAAGCTTGTTAAACGGAGAGCGTAGAGGTACAAACCAGTTGGACTTAATGGTGCTGGCTGTTTGCCGAGAGGGCTGGCGCCAACCGCCTTTCGCAGCGAAATTGGGCTGGTTGCAATGTCCTGTAAACCAACCACAGGGGCAAGTCCACCAGGGCCACGGGCACCTGCGCTACCTGGGCGTGGAATACGAAGATCACCATCGCTGGCTTGCTTTTGCTTGTCACTGCCCCCATTTGCCTCAATGCTGTTGTCATCTTCGTCATCATTGCTGTCGGAGTCATTCGGTCGTTTGACTGAGCTTGGGACAAGGTCGTAGTTCAGCAACACATTTGCAGCCGCTCGCCCGTCTTTGGCATTTTCTGGAGTCCACCTGATTGCACAAACTCTCCAATAAATTTTCGTAGATCGGAGCAGATCTGCGCAACATGTGTTCTCAGATATGGTCATACTCACACTGGATTATGGACCGATATATAACGGTCCACTTTTTCACGCATGGCCTTCTGTTGCGGGTCATCTTCCTCTTCATCTTCCGAGCTACTAAGGTCAGTTGCGCTCTTCAAGAAATCAGTGTGCTTCACTTTGGGAGGATGCACTTTGACAATTGTAGCTGGCAGCCACTCGTCTTTTTTTTGAAATCTAGCCAGCACCACTCGCTTTTCACGAAAGTGCTTTTTGTCGTAGAAATCACGGGCCTCATTTTCGGCCTCAACCGCAAACTCTTCATAAAGTGCTTTGCCATTTATGAGCTCGGCCCTCAACTGGAGGACTTGAGCTTGATCTGAGCGATGATGTTGAGCGTGAACAAGGGGGTCCATTCTGCTTGTTTCGGGCATCACTTCAGCTTTCCACTTTCGGCACAGTCGTTCAAGATCTAACTTTGCCTGATCAAGGAAATGGGCTGAGTACTGACGACCATGAAATGTTGTGTTCGTGTGCAACAAACCTGCAAACGCTTCTCCTCATGCGGCAAGATGTTGACGTCGCGCGAGCCATCAAGGAAGGAGACAAATTCCTCACCGTCGATGGTGCCACCGTTGTCTTCGTCAATAACCTTCAGAACCCAAAATAGTCACAGAATGATTCAAATACAACAGCAAACACAGAAGCTCGCACCTTGAAGACGTCCAAAATATCCTCATCTGGAAGAATATCCGTTGAGATTTTGGCCTCGAACCGCAACGCGTCCTTGAATTCATCAATATCAAGGTCTCCGCTACCGTCCTTGTCCATCTTCTTGAACATTGTGATCCAATCGCCTTTGTACGAGTAGCAAGCCGCCATAAACTTCTTCTTCAACAACTCGATGGGATCATGGCGAACCTGTGAGCAGCACACATAGATGTCACGTGACAAGTACACCGATTGATCTGTCATAAAGTCTGCTCCTCACCTGGTGCCTTCGTTCTTTGACTTCGTCTTTTTCTGACAGTTGTAGCGGCTTGACGTAGTATCGCGGAACTTCAAATTCAATAGCTCCGTCCTTGTACTCCAAGTCAAATGATGAGGTTCGATCGAACATCCCTGGTCGTGATGTTGTTGTATTGGTGGGAGTCAGCCAGAATATCAATTGCCCACGTATCAAGCATGCACAACTCACTCTTCATTCGTTGTTGGCGGTCGAAGGCTCGCTGTCTCTCGTTTTTCTTACGCTTCGTGTTGTGACTTGCCGTCATCAGTTTCGATAGCGCTTTGTCCACCATAGAAGCACGCTTTGCTTCCTTTTCCTTGGTGCTCCTTGTTCTTTTCAAGAGTTTCATGACTAGGTTCGAAAATTCGCTGCTGGTTTCAGTAGCAGATGGCTCGTCGACCACGGTCTTTGATTCTGGTATGATACCATCAACCGACTTGTACACGTGCGCCTGTGCCCGACAAACATGCAGATTAATTGAGGACGGAGAATTAATCAGTGCACGCATATTTGCGCACCTTAGCTGCCTCGATGACAGCGAGAGGAGTGGGCTTACGCCTTTTTTGGTATGCCAATATCTGGCCGTTACCCAGTGCAATGGAATCCGGGCTCCTTGTTTCTTGTTCTTCATAATTTAAGGCAGCTTGAACCTGCTTTCCGCGCCGTTTCATCTCGGCAGTGGTGTGCCTATTGGTATCGACACGAGTTATTGGCGTGTCAGTCGAGCATTCGGCGCACGATGACTTACGACACTTCGAGCTTGGCGCGGCGTTCATGTTCTTCTTTTCGCCGCCGGCGTGCAGCCTCGACATTTTCTTTTGCAAAAGTGAAATAAAATTTCACGAAACGATTGGAACCCGCGCGTGTGACTGGCGCCATAACATATGCGGAGCACCTGCGGTGGACAAAAAAATGCTGGTCACGGAACGGCATTCATCATGAGCACAGAGCAAGCTGGGCGCACCCGTTCGGACAATCAATGGTGGGATCCATCGGCTCCTGAGTCAAATGGAGTTCAGGTGATCCGAACTGGCACGGGATATCTGGTCCATCAGCAATTGGACAGTAGACGTGCACCAACGTTCGAATACCTAGCGTAAAACACATCCCACTTCTTTGGTAAGAAAATGTGCAGCTGAGCGTAGTGCACATTCAACTTACTGTTGACGCCAGATGCAGACAGTTCGGTGCTTTCGGTCCACAACCGGGGCACTTCGCTGGCGTCAGGCAACAAAAAGTCTTGCTTGACCATCTCATGAGGATTCCACGCGATCCGAACAGGAGTAAATCTTTCACATATCCAACATCGGATGCATCGTTGGAAGTTGGGCTGGTCTCTAATTTCTTCAAGCCCCATAAATCTGCACGCAAAGCACGAATTACATACGAAACACGAGACACAAGTACACAGGGTACACTGCACCTGCAGAAAACGTCATTGACGCTCTTGCTTTGGTCATAGAGGTGGCGGTCAAGACCTTCCGCATTGCCAGCCATGTGAATGCATTGGAGGTTTTTGTTATGGTCTATGCATGCAATCGCGATTTGCCGACACGCTTCCGAGGGCAGTCGGTTGTGTGCAATATTCAAATGTCGCAGTCGGCAAACATTCTTTCCGCCGAAGTCCTGAGAACAATGCAATGTCACAGGTTGCCAAAGCTACCAACACACTGAGTACATCTTGGGCCACCTGGCACATACCTCAGCACTGCCCATGGCTCCACCACGCTTTAAGTACTTGCACAACTTGTTTATCGCTGGCATACAGCGATGTTGACTGGGATCGTGCTGCGGCGACATGGCCTGGGGATGTTGTCCACCCCCGAGCGTGTTCCAGCTCAAATCCAAGTCCAGAAGCGCGTCATTGTGGTACAAGCCGTCGAATATTTGGAGGCCGCAATTTGGATCGAAATGATTGTACGACATTTGCACCTACACCGCACACAGAAGCTCCACTGAACAAATGGGGTTGCAGGGGCAATGACACAAGAATCGTCCACCAGATCACAACCAGCACACGGACCTGAATCAGTGAAGAGTTTCTTTTCAACAGTGCTCCCAGAGATTTTGCTGCCATTGGCCCGGCTTCATTTCTGTTCATCAGAAGTCTGGACAAAGCACAATCTGCCTGGACAGAGTCAAGGAGAATGGAGCAAGCTCGGTCTCCCATTCGATTGTTATTGACATCCAAAACAACTAAGGTTTTGAACTGAAGCAGGCCACGCAATTTCCCAGCGCTGGTTGCGCGCAGACGGTTGTTTGCGATCGAAATATGGTATTGGGGGGAATAGTTTTCCGCGACCTTGTGAACGTGATCCAACAGTTCAGCTGTATCATTGTTTTACGAGACACGAAGCGTGGTTCCCAAGCCGACCAAACACAAGACACACATCGCACAATGTCTTTACTCAAAACATGGCCACTCACTGACAAAAGACAACGACATCACTCAGTGCCGTACCGGCCCCACTATCAGTCAGTGCATTGTCCGAGAAATCAAATGACGTTTTGTTGGACTGCGCAACACTTTCATGAAGAGTCTTGATCTGAGTCGGACCAAGATTTCGCAGGTTGATGTCCTCTCCGCCGTTGGCGAAGTTCACCTTTGGAGATGGCAGCACTGTTTTGTCCACACTGTGGTGGAAGTATCTGCATCGGCAATGAAAAAGAAGTTATAGACGAAAGTACGGGACAAGTCCAATGTGTCGACAGGCAACCGAGGAGTGCAGGCGTGACTTACAGCATGGTGCTACCTTGCGGCTTCGGTGCAGGGTGTGGTGCGGAGCGCGCCCTCTCTCGAATAAAGTCCTTGATGTTATTTGGGACCTTTTTAGGTCGGCGTTGACTTTGTGAGCGACTGCTGTCTGGTCGACTTCGAGCCGACTTCCGTCGCTGCGCAGTCGTCGCCCTGGAGCCATTTTTGCCGACGACGCCTTGAGCTCCATCTCGATCATTATCCCCTGAGTTAGCGTTGGCATCATCCGCTGCTTTCTGTGACGATTCCACGAGCTGCGCTGCAATGAAGTTGGCACGCTTGCGGCCGGACTTGGATTTACCTTTGCTCTTCAGCACAGAGTCTTGCATGGCTCGCACTGCTGTCGCACCGTTGGAAACCCTGCGAACGAGCTTCTGGAACTTCTTCCTTCGCTTTTGTGCAGTTTCCGTTTCTCGCCGTACTCTGATTTGGTCTAACTTTTTGCGGAAGTCGCGCTCCACCTTCACAGTGCTTTTGTTGTGAGTTTGCTTCTTTTCTTGCAAGTAATCAACGATGTGCTCTCTGTACTTCTGGCTGCGGCCACCGCTGGCGACTCTTCCAAATATTTTAGTAAGCTTGCTTCGTCCGCCGCGAATGCGCTCTCCTTTGCCGGAGAAGTCTTGGTACTTGTTGGATCTCGTCTTTTCGAAGGAAAGCAGCGTGTCCAGTTCTTGGTCATGGTTGCTTTTCAAGTTGTCAAGAACAGATGTAGACCCGTCCCAGTCACTCCGCAGAGATCCACTAGCACCGCGCATTGTGGATGGGCATGGGACCACGCGCTTGTGGACCGTGCTGAAAATGTAGTCGCCTCGCGACATGGTCACAGCACAGGAAGTCTGTCGTGCTGCCCAGACGGTCAGGAGTAAAATCACATTCTGTGGCTTGCGGGGGGCCGTGAAGTTGAGACCTAACTACCAGCAGTATTCCGCGGCTGCCCGCTCCAAGAATTGCCTTTTATTTTGTACAGCACTTTTGTTTGGCGTTTGCTCACGCTCCCCCGCTCCCCTACGCCACTGCGCGACACACAGCAGCAACATACAACACACGGCAGCAAACTATAACAACACAGGTGACGTCATCTCGCAAGAACGCTGCAGTCAAGCGCGGCACGTACACACACCATACAACACAATGACACTGCAACAACAGCACGACAACCACGTGGATACTCACAGTGAACGTACAGCTCGAGTACACTCAAAGACTCCAAGGCCTTATTCATGACTTGCATTCACTCAAATACTCCCCAGTCACACAGTCAAAGAACAAGAAGCGGCAACTCAATGACGCGACAACGTAGCAACTTCGAAGCGACGAAGCGACGAAGCGACGAAGCGACGAAGCGACGAAGCGACGAAGCGACGAAGCGACGAAGCGACGCACATAAGTTATTTCAACTAGGACAACGAGGACAACGACGGACAACGACGGACAACGACGACGACGACGAGGACGAACGACGAGGACGACGACGACGAAC
>ENA-OWNT01003925-OWNT01003925.1-seawater-metagenome-genome-assembly--contig:-NODE-3925-length-13528-cov-4.243476_pt1 | contig 13528 bp, 8 predicted proteins | sample MGYA00238136_ERZ651165 | MGnify/ENA primary metagenome ERZ651165 (study PRJEB26861, sample SAMN08777766) | seawater metagenome | isolation source: coastal seawater | place: USA: Florida | collected...
TTCGCGTGTTCGGGTCTTCTTAGGACGAAGTATGGCACACCGTTGGGTGCCTTGGTCAGAGTTACTGTGATTTGACACTGAACCACCTGTCGAATAAAGCGGGATTGTTTTTGCCTCAATTGAACGAGGGTGCTCAAGCGATTTCTACTCACATTGCCGTGTTGTATTGCCGTTACACGCTCGAGCTTGCTACTCCGTGGCAGTCCGCGTTTCCCCAACAATGTCTGGCGATGGCCCCAAACGCGTCTCGAAGTTCGCAAACTACGACGCTTTCGGCGCTGTTGACGCCATTGTGAGCAAGAAAATTAACACCAGTGACGAGCAAGACAGCTGGAACCGGTTTGCCGCGTCCAATAAGGGGAGACATGGTGTCCGCCGAACGGTGGGCTACACCGAGAGTAGACACGCACCTGCGTTCCCAAAACTTGGGCACTGGCAAAGTGATCCCAGTGGAATCAACGATGGTCGCTGGAAAGCCAACAATGACAAGCTTGTTCAAGCTGCGGAGGAGAACCGGCGCAAGAAAATTTGGGAAGACGAGCAGCGAGCGGCCAAGGAAGCGGCCAAGGAAAACGCGAAACGCCCTGCAAGTGAAATTACCAGCGATGCAACGGAAGGGGCGAGCGGGACACAGGAATCGGGTGTTACAAACTCTGACGCACCTGCATCCAAAAAAGTACGGAAGGCTGGTTCGAAAGATGTTTTTCTCAAAATTATTGTTGACGGCCGGCCGGCGGGCGTGATGCAGTTTCGCCTGTTCGATGACGTTGTACCCAAAACGGCAGAAAATTTTCGAGCGCTCTGTGTTGGCAACAAGTATGTTCTGTGGTGTTCGGATTTGTATCTCGTTTTACCGGATAGTTAACCTTTGCACTGACATCTGTTGCGGTAGACTGGGCACAGGTGGACGCGCCTTGCATTACAAAAACTGCGCTTGCCACCGTATTATCCCAGACTTCATGGTTCAGGGTGGCGACATCACCAACGGAGATGGCACCGGCGGGAACTCGATATATGGTCGCAGCTTTGCCGATGAGAACTTCAAAATCAAGCATACCAAATCAGGTTAGCCTGTCGACTGCATATTGCGCATGAGTGAGTACATCTATGAACTGACACTGCTCCTATCCACCAGGATTGCTTTCCATGGCAAATTCTGGTCCCAACACCAACAATAGCCAATTTTTCATCACAACTGCAGCGACGCCGTGGCTTGATGGAAAACATGTTGTGTTCGGGGAACTTGTTGATGGCGCTGAGGTAGGTACGGCCCATTGCTAGTTTTCAAGTTCTGCAGTGCGATGACCACGTTGTTATGTTACTATTGTAGGTGCTGCAAAAGCTGAATGCTCTTGGAACCACGACCGGAATGCCCATGAAAAAGGTTGGTACCCCATTTCGCACTATGAAGTGTCGTTGTTATCATTGGCGCCGTTGTAGTGTTCAACCGCGAATTTTAACCACCGCACTTTTAGGTGATTATTGCCGATTGTGGACTCGTGAACCCTGACGCATCGGAGGCAGTGCCAAAAAAGAAGAAAAAGAAGAAGAAGAAAAAATCGAAGGATGCCACTGCCGCGAAAACTCCTCAGGCATTCGCAATTGAAGCAGCCCAGCGTGCTATGATGAGACGACGCCTGACTGGTGGAACATCCGTTGGGGCCAGGCCCCCGGAGCAGGTACATTCAATTTTTGCCGTGCACGCCAACCGGTCAGTCATTCAAGCTCGAGTGGTTGATGTCGATACCTAGATTCCCGGTACTCGATGGGAGAAATGCACGCAACCAAACACACCATATATTTTCTACTACAACTGCACGACGGGTGAAACAACGCAAGTGAATTGCAACTCAGTTCCACGCACAATATTCTCGTGCTTGATACTGTGCTAACTCGCGCATGCTGTGTACAGGTGGACGATGCCCGAACAAGTACGCCAGGTGAAGGGAATATCAGCAGCAGTCGCGGTTTGTCAGTTGTGCAGTGATTTTCTCTTTGTGCGCTTTGCGAATGACGGGGACTCTGCCTGTACTGATGTATGTGAAGGAGAAATGGCGAGAGGCACACGACCCTTCTTCCGCCAAAACGTACTTCGTCAACATAGAAACACAGGAAACCAGATGGGAGCTGCCGCCACCTTCACGTTGACGGCTGTAGTCGCTGTGCTGGCAATTGTCCTTGCATATGTTTATCATTTCATTTTACTAAGATATGCACTTTGAAATGATGTGTACCGCGCGGTTTACAGTTGGAAAAAGTTATACGTTTTCAGCTTCCTTTGCTGGCGACTTCACGACAGGCCGGGTGCGTCTTGTTCGGCGAGGCGAGGCATCTAGTTCGGCAGCTTCCACTCCCGCAATAATGTCTTCGTTTTTCAAAAACCAATCGTCCACTTCCTCCACTGCATCTTCAGTTACACCCTCCGGAAGAGGGCCTGTGCCGTTGTTGCTCGCTGTAGCACCTTGCCGCTTTGCCTTCCGCTCTTCTCGGCGTTCCTTTCGACGCCGACTTCGTACTGACCCAATTGCATCAACGACTTCTTCATTAGACTCCTTCGGTTGCTCCTTGGCGTCATCTCTCGATTTCTTCGTGAACTGTCGGCGGGACACTCGTGCGACGGCTACCATCGATGAGTCATCATCTGCTATTGTGGCATCTGTAACAGATGTGGCAGTATTCTTTGGCGAACGCCTTCGTACGCGTCGTGGCAAAGCTTGAGGGGCCCCTTGTGTATCAGTGGCGGTATCATCCGCTTCAAAGTCCATCACGTCGTCCTTGAAGTAAATAGGTGGTGGCAAAAACAAAACAGCGTTGGGATTAATGTGCATTTGAGGGCAGAACAGAAATCGAACTGCGGGAAGGGAGATAAACAGCGAAAGCAAAACATGTTTCGTGCAACTTACCTCGACATCGCCTTGGTCATCATTCAATGAAGCAGCCGTGTTCTCGCCGGCCTTACGACGCAAGCGACGCTTTCGGCGTTCTCGGCGCCGTCTGAGCGCCTCGGCTTTGCCGACGTCTGCCTCTTCGTCTTCTCGCTGCAACTCGCCACGTGCGGCGCGCCGGCGACGGGCACGCCGACTGGAAATGCCGGTACTCTCGCCACCCAATTCTCCTGACTCTTTGTCCAGCAGCGCATAGCTCTGTAACCGTCCTTCCCCTCGTAGCGCAAGGTCCTTTTTAGCGTGCAGGGCCAATTTTGCAGATGCCATGCCCTCGAAACCGCTTCGTGTGCGTGTTGCGTTCATCACAGATTTTATGGCACTTCGAAGTCGCGCCTTCGTGCAGCGCAAACTACTGCCATCTTGAACCCGAACAGATGCAACATCAAGAGGCTTTGACACAATGTGTGCATTGACTTTGCGCAAAAACCCAACTCCTCCGTTCGCGCACAAGCTTTGTGTCGCTGACGCCAAGTTGTCGGCATCTTTCGCCTTGATACCAGGTGTTGTGATTTTAAACGAAACTTTCAAAGCGGCATCGGCCTGAGTTCGAATACCGACGAACTGAAACTCGTTTCGTGCAATTTTGATACCTTTGTCGGCTGCGAGCTGTGTGATTGTTGAAATAAACGCACTTTGCACGTCACTGTTCTTCACAAAGTCAGCCTTGCGTATCCCGGCAAACCGGAACACTCCACTAACATTGACAGTTGCATCGTCGTCTAGAGCCCCGACTCCAGCACCGAAGCGTCGCCGTCCTCTCGTTCGGGACTGCACCATTTCCAAATGCGTTGAATCAATGGATTGAAGACGATTGATGTTCGACGACATGCGTGAGCCACGTTTCATCGATTGGGCCTTGAGCGTGGACAAAAACTCAATGCCACCATCTTGGAATGAGTCGTCAATGTTCTTCTGAATTTCTTCCTTCTGCGAATTGTCGACTTCATTTTCCAGCTTGAGTCGATAATTGATTTTCAGCGACCCGTCCAACTGCTCTTCCGCTCCCGTGACGAGCGCACGCGACTTATTGAACCCACTTCTGGACACATCCGGAAGACTTTCCAGGCTCGATTGCATAGCTTCTTGGAGAACGGAGTCATTATTGAAGTCGACGGCATCGATTCCACGAACAACCACTGAGCCACTGACAAACGCACCGCCAAGTGCGTTTTGGCTGTTCGATGCAGGAGCACACTCCGCAGCCATTTGTGCAACCTTCATGTTTGTAAACTGTTTCAACGCTTTCGACCTGCCCTGGTTTCGTCGTGCTCGAGCTTGCAGCGATTCTGTGAATACATCTTCATTGCCATCGAGTGCACGCTGAACAACATCGCGAGCTTCAGTGTCTTCGACGTCGATGTGGTACTTAACCTTTGTCTTGCCCTTTCGCTCTCTCGCATCGTCAATAACAATCGTAGCTTTTGAGCCCAAGTCCGCTGCCTCCCGTAGAGATTCAATGATGGCTTCTGAGACTTCCGAGTCATTCAAAATATCGTCGCCAGATACTGCATCCAATACAATTTTCCCGTGCACGCGTTGCGACGTCTGAAGCAGCGGCACGGCCACAGCTTCCCCATCTACTTCATGTTTGTGATCGACAACAGTAATGTGCCGGGTGTTTAGCTGCGCAATGTCGCGATTTTGCAATTCTTCTTGGAGACGGCCAACAAAGGCTACCCCATCGTTCTGCAGAGCGTACGTCAGGTCCAAAGCACTCTCGTTGGCAACACCGACGTTGCCGCCTGGGACCTTCATCTTGTACTCCACGTCTAGGTCGCCATTCGGAGCAGCGGATGTTGACGTAATTTGACACGAACCGCCGACAACACCAAGGTCGTCTTGTGCGATAGATTTAATAGCACTCGCGAAAGCATCGCGCAACTGCGGTTCCTTTTGGAAATCTTTCTCTTTTATGTCACTCACTGTTATGGTGCCGCCAACAACAACTGCGTTGGCGTCGTCGTCGTCGTCGTCGTCGTCCTGTCCCTTGTGCTCTACCACCGTCGACACGGCATCCAAACGTTTCGGGGAAATGTGTCGTCTCGATCGTGGGGTTCGCCGCCTCCTTCCCGGTGACAAGACTTTCGCTTCATCGTCTAAGCCGGCATCCACGATAGCAACATCTGCCCAGGCCGAGTCGTCTGCGCCCTCCAATCTTGCGTGGCGGGCGATGGCGTCCAGGAGTGGCTGACAACGAAGAGACGAATTTGCGTCAAGAGCCTCGATGTAATCTCGTCGTATCTTCGGGAGGTTTGCTCCGGTAATTTCCGCAGACGAACGAATTCCAAACCGCAGCGTGACGGATGAGTCTTGAGCCTCGTGGTTGTCCGTGATTACGATATCAGAGCTTTGTAAGTCATTTGCAGTGTGCACTGGAACACCGGCAAGAGCGGCTTGTACTGCCCGCTGAATGGATATTGTTCGGATCTGAGCGATGTCGAGACCAGTGAATTGAACATAACCTGTCAGTGCAAACGGGTCCGCGTGCGGCGAGGCCAGCATTTCGATGCCCGCAGTCGTGGAATTTGCTCCGAATGCGTTTGCATGGAGATTGTGAGGAGCATCACGAGGGTTGACTTTCTTTTTCTTATTCTTGCGACCACGTCGGCGCACGACGATGACGACTACAACAATCACAATTACAACCACCACCACAATGATCACTATGATAATAATCATCGAATCGCGCGACTCCTGCTCAGCTTGCGCCGCTTGCTCCGCTGCAGACAATCCGTTGTCCCCGAGTGTTGTTTCTCCGGATTCTGAGGTTGTTGGTGTGACAACGGGTTGGAAGGTAAATGGCACCGGCGTAGTGGTAGGATTTTTGGTGGACGTCTGGGTTGACGTGCTTGGTGAGTTGTGTACTGAAACAGAAGGCGTAGCCCAAGTGGTGGTACCGGACCAGGTCGTTACCTTGGGTGTTGCTTGGTCCACTCCAGGCGACGTGTCGGCCGTTGCCGTCTTGCGCGTGGTTTGGGTCACCGCAACGGAAATATCAGTCGTTGTTGTCTTGGGGGTCGTTTGATCTGCTTCCGCGGATGTGTCGACCACCGGCAGAGAGGTATGTTGATCGAGGCCTGTGGTGATGGACACCACTGCCGGTGGCACTGTGTCGGATGAGGTCGAAGTATCTGATGTGGGAGTCGTAAACCCTGGCGAAGAAGTAGTTGTTGTTGTCAACCCACCTGAGGAAGTCGAGGTTTTGGGAGCAGAACTCGGCGATAGGGGCATGGGTGCCGTGGCCGAGCTCCACGCCGCTTCGGGAGTCGTTGCAGACACTGTCGTCCCTGGCGCGGCAACAGTCGTGGTACTTCCGGGAGATTGCAGCGTTGACGGCCCCGGAGTTGAAGCGGGGGATGTTGCTGTCGTGGTGTGGGTTGTTGGCGGCCAAGACGAGGCTGAGGAGATGCTTGTTACAACTGCAGTGCTGACAGCCAAGGTGCTGGAGGGTTCCCATGCGGGTTCGCTAGCTGTCATGGTTGGAGTTGTTGGCGCAGGCGATGGTTCTGTTGTCGGCAATGTCGAGTCGGTTGTATCGGTAGTCGTCGACGCACATGATGCGGCTTCCTGAGTAGTCCACGGAACGAAGCTGAAAAAGTTATTTCCGAACGCACCATACGTGGAAGATCGCCACGGAAACATTCTCGTTTCATCTGTCTCACCATCTTGAGTGTACACGGTGACAAGCATCACAATGTCTAGAGTCTGTACGGCTTTCACCGGAAGCGCAAATGAAGTGTTAAACTTGCCGAGGTACGGGCCGTCCATGTCCAGAATGGCGTGGCCATCGTCAGATAGAAGCGCAGACTGTATGCCACTTAAATCGCGTGTTGATGCTACCTCCAGCTGCACTTTCGTCGCCTGCGAATCAGAGAGTAGGTTGCTGAATTTGTCGACGAAGGTGGCTTCAAATGCAACGTTGCAACCAACAATGCTGAGAAGGCTGGGCTGTGCCGATTCCAGCAAGAAGCGATACGTTTTGGACAGGGCTGACAGCAAGAAGCTGATGTCAAGCGTGTCGATGTACCCATCAAAGTTGGGGTCCATTTCTTGCATTTGCGCCTCCTCAAATTGGAAGACGATGTCTTGCCCTAAGAAGAACATTTTGATCGTGTTGAGATCCAGGACATTGAATGTGCAATCACCGTTGGCGTCGCCCTTAGGCATATTATCGCTGGTGCAATCTGTAAGCACTCGACGTTTCGCGTCAGGCTGCAAGCGCCGTGCTTGGAGGTCACTGTTACCTGACAAAACACCACTACCTGAAATCGAAGCCCTCCCAGAACTCCCGAGCAACTCGTTTCCAACGGTTGTACTAGCGACCACGAATGCACTAATATCAGAACTTGCGCCAGAGTGTCCAGCCTTCCATGAAAATGTTATAACAGCTATTTCGACGATATCATCGTCAATGCCTACCTCCGACTCAAGTTCAGAACCGATTAAGCCCACTTCTCCGAATGGATCACCGATGACGGACGTCACAGTGTACGGCCAATTTGCACCGGCTTCAACAGCTTTGACATCAAGCAATGACGCATTGTAGTAAACGGTGATTTCAAATGCCGTCAATGCATTGGAGTCTGTGCAAAACCTCACTGCAACGTCAAACTCGCTTTCTTCCGTTGCGTCCACACCGAATGGTGGGCCGACCGTGGCGCCCATGTCGATGTCGTACTGCTCCGGAACCAAGTTAACAAAATATTCAATATCACACACCACTGACGCGTCCTGAGTTGACGATATGGACACTGCTGCCGTGGCCATGCCAGGGGTGTTATCAAGAACAGTAAGCATTTTTGTTTCGTTGTCCACAGTGAGACTTCCTGCATTAGTTGCTGCCACGTCGACAAAGTACAGGTCCTCAATCCAACTGGGCCCCACACCGCGGTCTGCTGTGTCAATACTGAAGCTGGTGCCATCGTCAAAGGATACCCGGAATAGTAACCCGACCTCCGCAAATTGCGTTTCAGATATTGTACTGGATTGATCCATGTTTGAGATCGCCGACACGACAGTGGGTGTGCCCGCGACTTTGATGACTTTGGTAGCACTGGCACCGTACCAATCAACAACAACGTTGCAGGATCCGGTTTGGACAGGCACGATGTACACTCGCGGCGAGGTCACGTCCGTCAATATATTGTCTGTTAGCTCCATTGAATCAATGCTTAGAACATCGGTTGCCGAAAGAGACAGAGACAACGTGTTGCTGCTCCAACTCAACGCTTGGGTTTGGCCCAATGCACTGCGGGCACTCACCGAAAGCTGCAGCCTTTGATAAACACCGTCGGCGAGCTGGATAGGAAATACTTCGGTTTTGTTGGAGCAGGCATCGGACGTACAGGAAGGATACGCCGCCGTACTTGTTTCAAGGGCGAGAAACTCGTCGAAGAGCACAGTCTGTGTCGCTTGTAGAGAACTGTAGTCCCCAAGTGACACAGTGAATGTTGCTTCATATTGGCCGTCCAAATTTGAATTGTTCAGCGAAATAACGTTCTCATTGAACAAGAGGTTGCAGTTTGTGCAAGATAAAGTGACACGATCGTCATCAGAAAAGTCACGATAGCTCCCATCAGCGAAAAACACCAACACTGAAACTTCGGTTTCGGTCGGCCAATTTGTCGGACTTTGTGCTAGCAAGTCGTCGGTGTGAACAATGGTATCGTCAGAAACAGACACAGCGATACTGACTGGGGCAGGAAGACTGACGTTAATGATTGGAGCGCCGACAGCCAAATCATTCCCGCAAGGAGCCCAGCGCACCTCTGCCAAGTCGTAGCCAACAGACGAAACGGCGTTTTGCACCACCACCACCTCTGGAACGGTGTTCTCTTGTGAAGAAACGGTAAGTATTTCTGGTTTGAGCGATGTGATGGAGAGGCCAGAGGTAACAATGTTGCTAAAGCCATCACTGAATGACACGGCTGCGTAAATACCTGTTGTATCACCTTCAGCGGTTAATGAATGACTCAGAGATGGCTCCAAAGCAAAGGAACCGTAACTATTGCCTGTGGTACCGGATTCTAGTTGCATGTCCAGAGCATTGAACGCGAATGCATCGATGGCCACGACTGTAACAGGGACTGAGCTCGTGGTCACTAATTCCACTGTGTCGCCGACAGAAATGGTGGCAGTGAATGTGTCATTGCCATACGCTATCACGCTGTTGTCGTCAATCGCAACATTGGATGAATTCGTCAAAGGCTGAGCTATCGGCAACAGGTCCAAGCTTTCAATTGAGTCAGTACCGCACTGTAGCGTACCCACGACTCGTAGGGTTGTTTGTTGGAACTGAACGTCTCCACAAGTTCCCGTTATTAGGTTCAAAACGGGATCGTCAAGTAAAATCTGGACGTTGATAGGCACCCACACTTGAAATGCAATGTCAAACGTATACTCGCCGAGCTCGAATGTCAGAGACACGTTGCCACTCTGAGGGTTGGCGCTCGGAAACGTAACAGTGGGTCCCTCGCAGCCCAGTATTAACGTGTTGGAAGACGTGCACGACACTAAATCAGACGCATCAGCCACGGAGGAATCTTCAACACACGCCAACAGGCTGTCGACGTGACAGCTCATTACTGCGAGAGGAGCAACACCGATGGCTTGAGGCTGCGTTCCAACCGGGTAGGAGTTAACCTGCGTTGTGCTGGCCAGATCGCCGTCCACATACGCAAGCACGCCAACGACGCCTTCTGAAACGAAGAGCATGCTCCCTTCTTGTACAAACGATGAGTTAATGGCAACGTATCCTGTGATGTTGCTTGCAATGCGGTTGCCAGCCGTTGACACCATGCCGTGCACAACAAGCTGCGGAACAAGGGCCGGCGCGTCAACAGTGACCGAAAATTCAATTTCTGCGACCAGAAGCCGTGAACCCGAAATGTCGTCCACAGCTGCAGCCTTGTACGTTGCGACCATGGCCACCTCGCTTAAGCCGTCACCAATGTCTTCGTTCAAGTCGAATGAAATATCATAATTGTCAGAAGTTATCTCCACCAGATCAAGTGTAGCGGGGAATTGCACGGATACAGACCAGACCGACAACGAGTATAAATTTCCGGTTGGCAAACTTGTGTTGGCATACAATTTCGTCTGCAGTGTTGAGCCAGTCATCAGAGCAAACGACGGCATCTTTAGAAACATGCAGCTGTCACTGTTTCCGTATGATAGCGTAGGCCCAAGTTGAATCAGCGCCACTTCACTCGCGACCTGGGAATTCCCAACTTTTGCTTGTATCTGCGCCTGCTGGGGAGTGTCAGTGAAGAATGAGCCGTCAATTTCGATCTCACAAGTTGTGCCGGAGAGTGACTTTAGGGTGGTTGAGCACTGGTAAGTGGCGGAGAAAGCGTCAGTGTTCACGTCCACGTAAATTGTGGCCGATGAGATCGATGAGCTTGAATAAGAGGCCCAAACGTACAATACCAGCAACTTCGTTTCACTGTCGATTGCTTGTGTTCTTGCTCTCAGGAAAAGGTCAATGGGACCTCCGGCAGGCGAGGTGATGGTACTTTCGCTGGATTCCAGGTTACTCATTTCGGCTGTCACAATTAACTGTTGTTGTGAAAACAAGTTTGCAAACGTTGACTGGTAATCCTGGGCCAATACGCCTGACTCAGCGACATCCAACGGCGATTTCCTAAAGGCTGACGACCCCAGACCTTGATACTGGATCGCCTCGTAAAACGACAACAGCGAATCTACGCTCGGTATGCTTGGTGTTCGTGGTGATGACGTGGTGACGGAGACCGCACTACTTGTAGAGCTTTCGTGGCGGTTTTCGCAGGGTGCGCTGGCATTACATAACTGAATTTCGATGGCCGAATCAGAAGCATTACACTGAATGCCGCCGCTGCTCGCTTCTGTCGAAACATTAAATACCCTCGTCACATTGCCATTGCTGCCACACGTTATTGAACACGGGCTCCACGACCCCCATTCGCCTTCACAGTCCACAGGACATTCTTCCGTGTTACAAGTGTCGGCAAGCCTGTGTCCATGCGCGAAGCTGCAGTTGGCGCCAACGTCGGAACCTTCCACGGTCACAACGAATGTTTTGTAACGTTGCCCGCCGCCACAAGTCAGATCACATTCGCCCCAAGGATTCCACGCGCCAATGCAATCATACGGTGTCGTTGTCAGTTCCGTTGTGATCGTCGTGCCTGTTGTTGTGGTTGTGGTGGTAGTCGTCAGTTCCGTTGTGGTAAGGGTCGTGGTTGTGGTAGTGGTCGTTGTGGACGTGGTCGTCGTGGTTGTTGTCACGGTTTCTGTTGTTGTCGATGTCGTTGTACTACTTGTCGAGAACGCGTCGACGCTGGTGGTTGGTGCAGGCACCGCTGGTGTGGAGGAAAATGTGGCAGTCGAGAGTACAGAGATTACTTTTGGGCCAGGTGTCGTAATGGTTTCTGTGGTTGTGGTTGTGGTTGTTGTGGTTGTGGTTGTGGTTGTGGTTGTGGCGACTGTGGCGCGAGTGAAAGGAGAGGGAAAAAAATCACTTGTGAGAAGTCCGAATCGTTTTCGCTAATTGCTACAGAAAAGGTCAAACCCTTTTTCTTTTTTTTTTTTTTAGTGATGGGCCGCAAGAAAGGAAACCGCCACCGGCGGACGGGACGCCGAAAGAAGACAAGAACACACGTCGTTCAGGAGTATGACAAGAAGACTCCGAGGAGCCTCGTCGTCAAGCGCGGGGCCGTCGCACCGGCGATCGGCGAATTGGTCCAAAACCTGCGCAACGTGATGCAGCCTCACACGCTCGTGAACCTGAAGGAGAGAAAGAGCAACAAACTGAAGGACTTCACTGCCGTGACTGGTCCTCTGGGCATCAGCCACTGCATGTTCCTGTCGCAGTCGGTCAACTTCAACACGACGTTGCGAGTCTGCTGTATGCCGTTGGGTACGTCTGCGTGGCGATGCCCGAACCTTGCTGCGCCCGCCTGTTTCTCTTTCTTATGTTGTTGTTGTTGTTGTTGTTGTTTGTGTTTTGCATTCTAATGCTGTGTCTCCGTACCAACTGCAGGCCCTACGCTCTCGTTCCGCGTCGCGCAATACACACTTTCGAAGCACATTCGGGACAAGCAGCGCCGCCCGGTCAATGTATCCCATGTCTACAATGACCCGCCGCTAGTGATCTTGAACAACTTCAACAAAGATTTGCCCCACCACCAGTTGACGACGGCGACGTTCCAGAACCTGTTCCCAGCTCTGGACATCGCCACAATCAAGCTCGCCAACTGCCGGCGCGTGTTGCTGCTCAACTACGACAAAGAGACGGACCACATATCCATGCGGCATTACGCCATCACCGCGAACCCCCGCAACATCACACGCGGCGTCAAACAGCTAGTCAAGGCCCGCATTCCGAACCTCCAGAACATGGAAGACATTAGCGAGTTCGTGCAAAACGGTGGCACCCACGGAGCCGTGACAACCGATAGTGAAGCAGAAGACGAGGTTTGGCTCCATCGTCTTGCTGCACTTGCGCCTCGCTTGAATGCCCGTGCTGCTCTTTTTGCTCTTGTTGTGTATTTTTCCTGACATCGAGACGCATTATTTGCATCAGGCGAGCCATATCACCTTGCCCGATCGATACCGAGGTCAGGGCAACACGAAATCGGCCCAGAGCGCCATTAAACTCATGGAGATCGGTCAGTTTGTGTGCGACACTTGGCCGTGGATATTGCCCCTTCCTTGAGTTTCCCCGTGTCATCTCACGCGCCGCTTGCCTTTCACACGCACAGGCCCGAGATTGGAGCTTCAGTTAATCAAGGTGGAACACGGCATCTGCGACGGTTTGTGTGCAAAACCATCACCGATTTATGTTGACAATGACCAGTGTTCCCGAACCAGCTGTGGTCACCCCGCCATGTTTTGCTGTGTTTTGCCAATGCACCCATTCTCTCACTTGCAGGAGAAGTATTGTACCACGCGCACGTCAAGAAAGACGTCAAGGCCCAGAACCAGGTGCGCACTGTGCTGTTTTTGTGCCAAATGTGTAGCGAGAACAATGTGAACCAACGCGTTGCTGTGTGTGCCATTGTTCCGTTAGTTGCGACAGCGACACGCAGAAAAGCGCGCACTCACGGAGAAGCGCAAGCGCGAGCAAGAAGCCAACGTTGAGAGGAAGCGCTTGGCCAAAGAAGAAAAGAAGCAGCAGAAGTTGCTCAAGAAGAAAAACAAAGCAGCGGCAAACAAAGACGGCAACGAAGGAAGCGATGAAGAGTCTGACGACGAGGACGCGTCGGCGGAAGGTAGCTCTGCCACGGCACAGCCCTCTGAAGGCGCAAACAAGGGTTCAGACGGAGACTCGGACGACGACGAGCCAGAGTCCAGCGACGACGATGAGGAGGAGGACTCTAGCGACGATGAAGACAACGACAGTAGCGACGACGAATAAGTTTAGATGCAATCACCATCCGCGTGAAGTGCGTAGTGCACTTTCCGAGGTTGTTGGACGAGACAAGACTGCTGTCGTAAACTAACGTGCAAATGATTTACATCGTGCCTTGCCTTGCCTTGCCTTGCCTTGCCTTGCCTTGCCTTGCCTTGCCTTGCCTTGCCTTGCCTTGCCTTGCCTTGCCTTG
>ENA-OWNT01003929-OWNT01003929.1-seawater-metagenome-genome-assembly--contig:-NODE-3929-length-13518-cov-4.772115_pt1 | contig 13518 bp, 12 predicted proteins | sample MGYA00238136_ERZ651165 | MGnify/ENA primary metagenome ERZ651165 (study PRJEB26861, sample SAMN08777766) | seawater metagenome | isolation source: coastal seawater | place: USA: Florida | collected...
ATTGATGCCAACGATATCGCCAAAGCCGTGTGTCATATCTTGAAAAACGACACGCAAGAAGGATTAACTCAAGTGCCTGTAGAGTTAATCGAACGCGCTTCTTAATCTCTGTCTGAATAGGTGATGCTGATTGGTATCACCTCCCCCCGTTCCAGCCTACTCTTTAAATCTCAAGGTTATGATTTATAAAAACCAAAACGATAGCGCTTTTTATTGCCCTTCATATCACTTACTGTCATATCTTATACCTAAAATGTATACATCTAATTTTTATGATTGAATTCAGATGCATATTGCTCACAAATAGACATCAAGGTAAATTTTTTGTAAATAAAATATTGACCAACCACAAATTACCCTTGATTATTTAGGAACGTTCCAAAATATAATTTACCACTAAGCAACTCATTTTGCTTTTTTAAAACATTAAAATTGGAACGTTACAAAAACATCAATGGGAACAAGTTATGACATCTAATAAACATCTTAAAACACCTATCGCGTTAGCACTTGCTTTCGCAGGCCTCAGCTTTAACACACTGGCATCTACCACGTTAAATGCCGATCTTACGGTACCAAATGGGATTATTAACGCGTCTGAACAAAACACACCATACGAAACTGCGGACAAAGCATTTGATAACGACCAATACAGCAAATGGCTGGCGTTTTCTCCTACAGCATGGCTTAGCTATGAGCTCAATGAGGCGAAAGTCATCACTGGCTACACGCTGACTTCAGCAAACGATGCACCGAGTCGTGATCCGAAAAATTGGCAGCTACAAGCTTCAAACGATGGTATTAATTGGCAAACAATTGATAACCAAGTGGGTCAAAGTTTTTCAAGCAGATATCAAAGCAAGCAATATTCTGTATCGAGCAATCCAGCCTATAAACATATTCGATTAAATATCTCAGCCAATCATGGCGCAAGCCTAGTACAACTGGCCGAAGTTGAACTATTTGGTAGAAGCGCAGATAACAATAATGGAACAACACTGCCAATCAACCAGTCTTTGAGCCTAGGCCAAGGTCAATGGCAGCATTTTGGTCCTTTCAACGTCGCAGGCAAAGTAAACGCCTCAACGTCTGGCAGCGGTGATGCTGACATATATATCAACTTAGGTGCACCTGCGACCACTCAAAACTTCACCTGCCAGAGTATTACTCCAACCTCAACAGAAAGCTGTGAGGGATCTGGTCATAACCTTTATGTGTCGGTTTACGGCTACTCGCAAACAAACGTCGATATCAACATCACTGAACAAGATAACACTGATCCTAATGACGGTTTATGGAAAAAACCCGTGGTGGATTTTGTCGATGTAAACCCAGAAACAACTGGTTCGCAATTGTTTAAACGTATTATTGCGGACCCCGCAGGTCATATGGCACAGCGCTGCGTTGATGTCGCTAAAATTCTATATAAAGACCCAATTGAGTCTGAACGTTTCAGAAAGCTACGTTTTGAGTTACGAGCAAAGGATCATTGGGGCAAAGACTTTGTCGCATATAAAATGGGGCAAGATGGTTCAGGCGAAATGACCATAGTCGTCAGTACCGCACACCTCGAGCGTTTATACCGAGAAGGCGGAAATTCTGACTCTGCAATTTCAGACGAAATCGACGGTATCTTATTCCACGAAGTGACTCATGGTTACAACAATTCGCCGCTCACACATGACAACTACGGTGATGGTCAAGCTTACTGGGCGTTTACCGAAGGGTTAGCTGATGCCGTGCGTATTGGTGCAGGTTTCCACAAAACACGCACGCCAAGCACCTTAGATCCTAGAAAGTGGTTAACGGGCTATGAAGGAACAGGTTTCTTCTTACACTATGTTAAAACCCATTTAGACAATGACTTTATCTACAAATTTAATAAGTCGGCAAAAGACATGGGGAATTACACTTGGTCGTTCGATGCGTCATTTAGACAGATCTTAGGCCGTGGTGTCGAAGATGTCTGGAATGAATACGCTAACTTTATAAACAGTGGCGGTCAGTTACAGTACTAATCGACAAAGGCTAAAGCGTAAACTCCAATCAACTTAACACCGAGATAAAACGCAAACGCCCAACAACCTAAAATGGGGTTAAAACGTTAGATTGTTTCAACCCCGTTTCTTAGTAAAACTATAAATAAATCTAGTTAGGAATTTTTCATTCAGACAAGGAAAAGGAATGCATCAATAGTGCGCTATTGAAAGTTCTTTTGACGCAGTATGAGAGAAAAATGTCTTCTAGATTTCAACGTTTTAACCTGATTTTAGGTTAAATTGGCTTTGGGCGTTAATTCTGTCTTGATTTGCTAACTTTCATCGAGCTCTCAGCACATTTAACTAATGTGAATCTTTATCATAGCGACATATGGAGAATTGGAAATGGTTTCCCCATATCATCTAAAGGCGAACGAGAAACAATTTTAAACCCCATCGCTTCGTAAAAGCCTACAGCTTGAGGATTTTGTTCGTTCACATCGACCTTATTGATGGAGTGACAATTCAATGCGTTCTTTAATAACGCTTTGCCAATTCCTTGTCCTCTATATTCATTCAAAATAAATAACATTTCTATTTTCTCTGAATGAATACCAATAAAGCCAACAATTGCGCCCGCATTATTTTTCATGCAATGTAAAATGACATTAGGAAACGCCTGTTCAACAATAATTGGCTTAAAGAACGCAATATCTTCTTCACTTATAAAGTTGTGCGTTGCTCGGACTGAGTTTTCCCAAACGCTTAGCAATTCAGCATAATCACTGGGAAGCACATCATCTATATACATAGTTATCTCTATAATTAATAATTATTAAATAAAATCGCTAACTAAATAGCGCTGTGCAGCCGCGCATCAAGGTTACTAGAGATTAGCCAAGTTGAACAGAAGTCACTTCAAGCTATAGATGTGCATTGATTCGTTAATCCTTGCCCAATACTTTATTTATAAGTTCATTCACCCAAGGCAAGCAGTCTTGCTGCGCCAGTAAAAAAACGCGCTCTTTATAAGACAAATCACCGCTCGTCACATTAACCGTTTTAAGTTGCCATTCTCTGATCATAAAATCAGGTAAGAATGCCAGAGCTTGACCACCTTTTACCAGTTGACTCAATACAGCGTAGTCATTGACTACCCACTGAACATGACGGGTTAAGTGTCTTAACTGCCAACCATCACAGCCAACGCCTCTTTGTTCTCCGCAAAACGGAGATGTGTTTGGTACTGCAAAAGGATGTGCCACAACTTCCTCAACAGAAGCGTTAGTATTCATAGCTAAAGGGTGAGTCTGCCCCATAGCAACTTGCATCTGGACATCTCCAAGTTCAATCGCTTTAATCCCATCAGGAAGATTAGACAACACTTCTCCTGTCACGATAGCTAGCTGAACCTCGCCATTTACCAATTTTTGTAATGCTTCCGTTTCATATTCTGTATCGAACTCGAGTAACATTTGCGACTGTTTACCCGCTTGACGGCCAAGTACACAGGCCCATTTAAATTGTAGAATGCTTGGCGCAGCGACTTTACAAACCAAAGGCATTTTATTGGCTCTCAAGGCTTGATGTGTATCCGCAGCAAGGTCCGTAAGTGCGATTGCCCTTGGTTGTAGTTTTTCTCCTTGCTCGTTCAAGCGTAGCGTCTTACCCACCCTATCAAACAATTTAACTTCTAAAGACGTTTCTAACCTTTTAAGTGATTTAGATAAAGCACTTGGCGTAATGTCTAGAGAGAGTGCTGCTTTTTGGAGGTTTTGATGACGCGCAATCACCAAAAATTTTTTAAGATCTGCTATTTCCATTTTGGACTTTAATAAAACAAATTAGAAACGATTTAGAATTAAATATACCGTATCTTAAAGCAATACTCCCAATTATTTACGGTTATAAATGAAATACACAATCCTAATTTTATTGTTTTTCAGCTTTACGTTATTTGCACAAAGTAGTGAGCACGATCACACAATCGGTACTCACGGTATGGTTTTGTTTAATCTTGAAGAACAGTTATTTGCTTCTCATTTGCCCATGCCTAAAGGCAAACATGCGGTTCAACTAATTTTTCACGTAGAAGTCGCAGCTCATCGAAAAAAACAACTACTCAATAAGTTAAAGAAGCATAAATTGATTACACTTTTCCCTGAGACACTGTCACTCAATGCTCTTAGACAAGGCCGTATTATGAGTTTCTTAGCCGATACTTATGACGGGCATTTTGAACGTGGAGGAGAACGTATTCATGAAGCTGACAGCTTTAAAATCAATAAAATAATTTTAAATAAAGATATAACATTAGAAAGTCAGAATGGCTATTTTTTCGATATTAAAGCGACTGAGCAACACTGCTTGTTTGTCCATAAAATTACAGCAACGCCAAGTTTTGACCAGATCTTTTCATATCTATGTCAAAAACAAAATAGTAATGTAGAACTCATCAAAACAGAATATGCTGCCCCCGCCTCAAACTTTGGTTCAGCTTCTCTAAAGGACATGACTCAATTGTATTTAGAAACCAAAGATTTTCAGTAATCAGGCTAAAATAGGAATATCTATGCTAAACCACGAAGCACTTATTGCCTTTTCAGTTGTTTGTTTTGTTTTAAGTATTACGCCAGGCCCCTCGATTTTATATATTATTGCTCGAAGCATAAGCCAAGGTCCTATGGCTGGCATTGCGGCTGCAAGTGGCATGGCACTTGGGTCATTTGTCTACGTAATTGCAACTATTCTCGGTATTTCTGCAATATTCAAACTTTCACCAATTGCATACACAAGTTTAAAAGTCATTGGCGCACTCTATTTAGTTTATCTCGGTTCTCAGTACTTTAAATCGAGCAACTCAGCAAGCAAGTCACCAGAACTTAATCGGCTTTCAAATTTAAAAATTATGAAACAAAGCTTTATTGTAGAGCTTACAAATCCAAAAACAGCGCTATTTTTCATTGCTTTCTTTCCTCAATTTATTTCTGAAACGATGGGCTCTGTACCTATACAATTAATGGTCCTTGGCATTATTTATACGTTAATCACTTTATGCTGTGACACCAGTATCGCATTATTATCAGGAAAAATTACAAAACAACTAAATGCCAACACTCACTCACGATCTTGGCCTGATAAACTTGCAGGAACAATTATGTTTATATTGGCAGCAACCATTGGCTTTGAAACTTTTAATAGCTAGCAATAAATAGTAATTTTGGGTACATTAATTTCAAATTACTCTAGGAAGAACTTATAAATGACTCGGACCCTAATCGCATTCTCTTTATTGTCAGCACTCAGCTCTGCTCCTTCAAACGCGTCGAGCGAGGATCTTAATGCGCAATTTAAACAGCATTACAGTGCATATCAGACTGCTGTGAAAACAGATAATAAAGCTCAAATAGTTGCAACTGCTATGCAGGCATATGATCTTGGTCAGCAACTATATGGTTCGCATCACATCAATACCGTTAACCTTGCTATTAATTATGCGGATGCATTAGATAATAAAAATACTGAGAAATTGCGTGTTTTAGAAAACACCTTAAAAATTGTTGAAAATCATCACAAAGACAACCTACAAGCCAGTTTTGATGTTACATTGCCAATTGCAAAACTCACTTTTAAAGATGAGAAAAGAGCAGCTTTAAATAGCTTAAAAGAAATCGGTCACAAAGCCGAAGCACAAAAAGATTACGAACTAGCCTCTGTCGCTTATCTAGAAGCCATCAAACTTGCTGCTACAAGTAGAAAGACAGCATCTACGGCCCGCACACTGATCCGCAGAACAGATGAAATCAATAAAGCGCATCTTCCTGAGACGGCTATACAACGTTTATCAACTGATATTTGGGTAGCAGCGCTAGACGAAGCCAAAAATCGTAAAAAAGCGGCAATTTCTCGTCTGGAACATATCGTAGAAATTTTTGACGAAAACTTAGAATTTGACCACCCTTTCGAGCTGACTGCCCACTCTAGGCTTGTGAATCTCTACGAAAAAACTCGCCAAAGCGATAAAGCCACCAAACACTGCTTGGCCATTGCCAAAATAGTGCCTTGGCAAGACACTCAACAGCAAGAGCCGCTTTACAGAGTTCACCCCATTTATCCAACAAGCATGGCAAGACGAATGAAAAGCGGCTGGGTAAGGCTTCAATTTACGGTGAGCAAATCTGGGTTTGTTAAAGATATAGAGGTTTTAGAGTCTTCAGACTCAGGGTTCGAAAAAGCTTCAATTAAAGCCATGGAGCAATGGCGATATGCACCTAAATTTGAAAATGGAGAGCCAGTCGAAGCTAAATCCACTGTTCAGCTCGATTATAAAATTAGCTAAGACCAAAAGAACTGAAAAATGCGCTGTAAAGCGCATTTAAAATTAAATATATCAAAATATTAAATAATCTGCCCATTAAGACTTGTTTAAAATTCAAGCACCCATACTTAAGTTCAATGTGGTTAATATTAATCACTAAAATGAAAGATTATCTAAATACATAAGTGAGAAATATGAAATTCCAAGGTGCTATAATTAAAGAACAAGGCGTTACTTTTGCTATTGTTGTTGTAAAAAAATTTGTCATTGACTCATTGTCTGAAAGTGAAAAAGCAATAAATGAATTTATGCGTCATTTTCCAGGTATGCCGGTCACATTGATGGCTCAAGACTCAAGAGGGCGGGCTACTTATAGAGGTCGAAACGACATAGTTAGGTTTTTATCGAATATTCACCACTCTCAAATACCATGGAGAGAATACACATTAAGATAAGCCTTCAATAATTTAGTCAGATTTTAAAGCTATTATAAAATCTGACTATTAACTCGGATAAATAAAGGCATCTAGTTAAAGCTTCGTCCCGACACTTGTGTGGTGAATGTTTCGATGGCGCCGCGTTGCTGCATGGTCACAAATAAGGTTTTACCGTCTTTGCCACCAAATGCCACGTTAGTCGGATGTTGACCTTGCAATGGTACTTTCCTTAGTAATTTTCCTTGTGGCGATACAACAGCAATGACACCTGCACCGTAGCGCGCAATATATAAATTTCCAGCTTTATCGCTGCGCATACCATCTAGCCCGAAATCTGAAAATTCAATCAATAAACGTTTATTCGAAATATTGCCATCATTATCAAGATCATACTGCCAAACTTTACGTTGCACACTTTCATTTACATAAAGCGTTTTATTATCAGGGCTGACTTCAACGCCATTAGTGGTCCCCATGTTAGATTCCAACAAAGTACTGTTACCCTGCGCATCAATTCGCCACAAATTCCCGCTATTATTTTGCCAATTTGGGTCGCTCGCAAACAAGATACCGTTGTCCATAATCGCTAAATCATTCGGTTGATTCATCTTGGCATTATGTGCAAACACTTCGACCTTATCTGATACATCAACGTTTTGTTTTAACGCTTTATGAGGCACTCTAAGCACATTGTGATTAACATAATCAGCAATATACATATTGCCCTGTTTATCAAAGCGAATACCATTACCCACAGAGTCATTGCTAAGCGTTAGCAGCGTACTAACTTGGTTTTTCCCAGTTACTTTTCCTATCGTCCCTTGCTTAGCAAAGTTAACTGCATATAGCACACCGTTTTTATCAACGGCTGGACCTTCGACGCCAACTGTAAAAGTTTTATCAGTCACCCAATCTTGGGCAACAAATGGCGTGTTAGCCATAGCCGAAGTACAAATAAAAGTACTCGCGAGCGCACTGACTAAAATGCTTAGTGAAATACTCATTTTCTTTTTCATAATTATCTCTTATTTTCTGCGCAGTGCATGCTTAGTTGACGGATAGGATAAATGCTGGCAATAACCAACTCATCTTCAAGTGATTGTAAAGCCAGTAAACGCGCCGCTAATTTTGGCTGCTTAGTTTGCTTTTTACACTGCGAAATAACCGACAACCCTAATTCAGTAAACTGCTTTAGTTTATTTATGGTCGGCTGCAAAAGGCTGACACTTTGCTCAGTTAAAAAGAACACATATTGTTTATTAAGCGCCACTTGCCAGTCTTTAAGTTGCTGTTCAATTGCAACCAGTGCACTGTTATCACCCTCGAGATAAGAGTTAACTTGGTTGTTAAGCACACGAACGTGGCGACTTTCAACAGGCAAGTAGTCCACAAAGCTATCTAACGCTGCGAGCTGGTGATACTCATCTTTTAAAAATTTAATATGATGACGCGTGTAATAATGGCTAGGTTCAAGCATTTCACTTAAGGTCAGTAAATATGAAAAGCTTTGCTTTTTCAGTTCATCACTGACGTTTTGCTTTAACATAGAGTGAAAGCCCTTAAGCTTTTGCTGCTTATGTTTTAGGCCTATAACTTGCCTTGCATAGCGGTCAACCGTGCTTAATCTTTGATACATAAAGTCACTGTCATTCAGTGTTTTAGCAGACCATAAACGCTCACTGATGACAAAAAGACGCGGCCAGATCCGCAAATCCAAATTATCACCCGTTACCATTTCACTCCAAATCGTTGCTTCTGCACCCAATATATTCTTCTCACTCGCAGCAGATAGCGGCTCAGACAAAGTAATCTTGCTTGGCTCATATAGCGAAGAAAGCACGACAGGGTAACGACTATTACCTATCATGACCGCACTGTGTTCAGCATCCGTGTGTGAGGTTAAATTAAATTCAAAAGTGAGTGGCCCCATCCAAGAGTCCATAGACGCAACCATTCTCGAACTTGTTGCTGATTGCACTTTTGCCAATTGATGATGATTGTTGTTCAATTTAATCAGTACTTGCTCACCAAGAACAATTAGTTCGCCTTTAATGTCACTGCCTTTTAATCGGTCGATTGTGAATGCGCGACTCAATTTTAGTTGCTGTGATAAATCAACCTCAGGTAAAGCGCTTAATGGGTCGTTTCGATAATGGTAGTCTGAGTATTGCCCCTGATCGATATAAAATCCCGTCGATAGCACGCCTTTGTATCCTGCATTGGCAACTTGGTTTAAAGAGTCATGCCCACGCCAAGACTGCACTAAAATGTTATCAGGTAATTGCGGATGAAAAATCTCATCCCAGCCGACCATAATACGGTCGTGTTTTGCAATGATCGGCTGAATTTTTTGGTTGAAGTAGTTTTGCAAATCGTGGCCGTCTCTTAGCCCCTGCTGTACCATTAAATTTTGAATGTTTTCATTTTCTAGCCAATGTTCTGGTTCAACTTCATCACCGCCAATGTGAAAATATTTGTCAGGGAAAATCGCCGTCATCTCTGATATCAAGTTTTCTGCAAATTCATAGGCTTTAGGAGAGCTGATATCAAGCAGAGGCTTAAATACCCCCCAATGACGCTCCATTTCATATTGCTTTTGCTGCGCCATAAACTCAGGATAAGCCACCGCAATGGCACTTGCATGACCCGGCATACCAAACTCAGGTACCACACGGATCCCCAGTAAATTAGCATAAGCAATGACGTCTTTAACCTCTGCTTGAGTGTAAAACAATCCATCAGAGGCTTTTTCAGTTAACTTGGGATAGCGCTTGCTCTCAATTCTCCAACCTTGATCATCGGTTAAATGCCAGTGAAAAACATTGAGTTTTGCAGCTGCCATCCCATCAAGTTGGCGCTTAATGGTTTCAAGAGAAATAAAATGACGCACACTGTCGATAAGTAAACCACGCCATTTAAAGCGCGGCGAATCTTGAATCTCAGTATAAGGCACCGACAATGGCTGCTGCGAATTGGCATAGGCCAATTGCGTTAATGTAGTCAGACCATGTTGAGCACCAAACACCGTATTTGCTGTTACTGTGATCCCCTCATCGTTAACCGTTAACTGGTAACTTTCATCCACTGCGAATTGCACGTGAGTAGGTGATGTTTCAGCTTGCGCAACAATCACCCGAATATTTGCTGAGACATTTTTATTAACTGCTATGTTAGAAACATCCTGTAAGGCTATGCGCTTTTGTGAAATTCGGCTGAAGTGCGTTTGTAATCTGTTGCGATGAAAATTCGCTCGAGCTTCACTAAACCCTCTTAGCTCAATATTAATTTGCTCATTTAATTGATAACTTCCCGGTGTCATTTTCACTTGCTGTGGCATTGGCATAAGTGCCACAGCCTCACTATTTTTTGCAGCAAAGACCGGCTGTGAACAGCCAAAATTAAATGCCATTAAGCTGATTAAAGCAGCAACTCTAAAGAGTTTAATTAAACACACTAGTAACCTCCGGAGTGTGAAGTGACGGTAATAAATCGGGTGCGATTAAAGCACCATGATGGCAAATAACCACAGACGCGAGTGTATGCGCAAAGCTAGCAGCTTGTTTAACACTAGCCCCATGAAGATATTGCGCTAAAAAGCCCGCTGAAAATGCATCGCCCGCAGCGCATGTATCCACAATTTTGTTTGTTGCTACATTGGCAGCAGCAACATATTCAACCTGCTGTTGAGATTCAGAAATAACACACGGGCTAGCACCTTTGCGGACGACCAAAATCTGTGGATGAGACTGCTTTTGACGATGAAATGTCAAAATATCTGTCGCTTGTTGTGTGCCAAATATGGCGTATTCGTCTTCATCAGTTAAAAATGCGATATCGCATAAAGACATCATGGCTAAGTACCATGACTGTGGGCATGTTTGCTGCCATAACACTGGCCGATAATTATTATCAAACCAAATTGTGCCGCCCAAGGATTTAAAACGATGCAAAGCATTGATTAATAACGTGCGATGCTCTGTTGAAAGAATAGCGAGGCTTATTCCCGATAAATAAATAGCATCAATGGTTTTACTCAAAAGTGCTGAAATTAAGGTATCGGTTAATACGAAGTAATCTCGTACCGCACTGTGGTTTCTATCAAATCTGAAAGTACGTTCACCACTTTCATTGTTTTCGACCCAATATTGTCCTAACACCTTGCTAGGATGTTTAGCTACAAAAGTTTGCTTTATATCTGCACGCTTCATCAACTCAGAAAAACCAAGACACGCCTCGCCGCTCCCAATCGCGGTGGCATAATAAATAGCGTAAGGATTGTCGGCATCTTGTTGCAGTAGATGCTGTAAATACCAGGCTGTATTGAAAGTATCACCACCAAAATGACTGCTTTGCTGACGGTGTTCAACCATGCATTCGCCAAAGAATACGATAGATTTTATATTTTGATTCATGACGTTACCTTTTGCTCAGCCGCAGCAGCTTCAGATAAGTTGGCGCTTTGTGTGAATAAACTCACAACAACACCAAACACATATGCCGTGCATAAAGCAGGAATAATGGCATTGCCAAAATAGGCCAACCAATGGGCATTTAGAGTCGTAATCAGTGTGGCGCAAATAGCCCCTAGTAAAGTAGCGATAGCGCCTTGCCAAGTATATGATTGCCAAAAACGCCCGAGTAAACCCATCACGCATAAACCCGCTAACACCAATGAAATCATTTTCGTGATATAAGAAATAATATCGTTCGACAACAGCGCCATCATCAGTGCAATAAACACTGTCAACAACATCCCAAGACGCGACACTTTTAATTGCTGCTCTGGGGCAATTGGGTGTTTAAAAATCCATTGATAAATATCGCTTACTAATACGCTCACACCTGCAATGGCATCTGAGCTGGCACTTGATAAGGTCGCAGAAATACCGGCCAGCAAAATCACTCCACCCAGTAAAACGGGTAACGCATTCATAGCGACATACGGAAAAGCAAAAGCGGGGTTATCTAGGCTGTCGTTGATTATATAAGCGCAGATCCCAACAATGGCAGGCACCAATGAAAAGCCCAAATACAATAGCCCAGAGAGCGTAAATGAGCGACGAATACTGGTTACATCTTCAGCAGCATAGATGCGTTGTCGAAATGACGGTGTGGCTAACACCCCAACTAAAACCACCAGCGACATTGAAATGGCGGGAAATAAACCTATTTTTTGATATGAGAAAAGCCCGTTATCGTTGGCCGTATGATTATTACTGAGGTTCTCCCAGCCACCAATTAAATCTATCGAGAAGTATGCCATTAATAAAAAACCGACGAACAAGATAACAGCCTGAATAGAGTCGGTCCATATCACGGCTGAATAACCGCCCAGAGTCACATAAAATGCCAACCCAAAACCAATCAACAATTTCGCTGTAACTTCATCAATGCCTGTCAACCAAGCTAAATACATGCCGCCACCAATAAGGTGAGCACCGAGCCAACCGATACTCGCAGCATAAATTAAAAACGCCAGTAACTTCTTAACGCCTTGGTGATGACCAATGTAACTGGCTAATTCTTCGCTCATGGTTGAAAAGGCTTGCTCTCTGGCAGGGGCAAATAGCCAAGCAAGTAATAAAATACCTAACGCACCACCTAACCCATATAAAGCGCCTGCCCATGCATTTTCATAGGCAAACCCAACTGCTCCCATCGAGCTGCCCGTGCCAACCATGGTCGCAACCGTGGTACCTAAAGTAAGAAAAAGAGGAACTTTTCGCCCAGCCAATAAATAATCATTACCCGATTTTTGCCAACGTGATACACACCAACTGATGATGATCATGACACTTAAATAACCAAGAAATGCGAGTAGAAAATACATCTGATTGACGGCCATTTGTTTCTCCTTTTCTTAGCAAAATTGCTTTATTCCAATCTTTTTAACTCTGTACTCTATGCTAAAGATTGGTATTAGTTACCCTTGTAGCAGGTCACATCCACTTCAACCTTACAGTCAACAACCAAGTCAGCAACCATACATATACGTGCTGGCGGGTGCTCACCAAAATACTCAGCGAATACCTTATTGAACGACTGAAAATAACGCGCATCGGTTAATACTACTGACACATGTGTGACATGCTCTAGGCCATATCCTGCTTCTTCCATAATCGCAATGCAGTTGTCGATTGCCAGCTTTGATTGCTCAACAATCCCACCCTCTACAACTTCACCATCGCGCATGGGAGTTTGCCCAGATACTTTCAACCAACCACCCGCTTCTACTGCACGAGAGAAAGGTAAATGCTGCCCGCCTGTGCCTTTTCCGCCCTCGGCGCCAATTCTTTTGATTGTCATAACTACTCCTATTGTCTTGCTTCTCGAGCCAGGAAGCGCCCTGCTCGACCATATTTAATAATTGTTTCTTCATTAGCTTGTGCGACAAAACTCAACACCCCATTCACCCATACTTTTTCAATACCAAGGGCCTGTGATTTTGGGTTATTAAAGCTGGCGGTATCTATGATTTTTTGCGGGTCAAAAAGCACAAGATCGGCAAAATATCCTTTTGCAATCTTGCCTCGTTTTAATAAATTAAAACGCCTAGATGGCAGCGCTGTCATTTTATGGATCGCTAAACCCAAAGAGAGCATATTTTCATCGCGACTATAATGCCCTAACACCCTTGGAAAGGCCCCCCAAAGTCTGGGGTGCGGATGTGGATCGCATGGTAGGCCGTCAGAGCCAACCATAGACTGCTCATAACTTAAAAATGCACTGACATCTTGCTCAGACATACAGTGATAAACAGCCCCAGCTGGCTGTAGCTTTTTCG
>ENA-OWNT01003930-OWNT01003930.1-seawater-metagenome-genome-assembly--contig:-NODE-3930-length-13512-cov-5.285448_pt1 | contig 13512 bp, 16 predicted proteins | sample MGYA00238136_ERZ651165 | MGnify/ENA primary metagenome ERZ651165 (study PRJEB26861, sample SAMN08777766) | seawater metagenome | isolation source: coastal seawater | place: USA: Florida | collected...
AGCATCTATAACGTGCACCTCTCGAAGGGCGCAGCCCGTTCTAAATTCTCGTAGGACGAAGTCCGTTCTCGAAGCGCTGCGTTCTAATTTCTCGATTCTCGAAGCGCAGCGTTCTAGATTCTAGCAGGACGAAGTCCGCTCTCTATCCCTATCTCGGCGAAATATTCGACAAACACTGCACGTGTACCGTGATCTCTTCACGGTCGTGGTACAAATGCTTAGCTTGCAGACGGAACTTAACGCCGTTTTCAATCATGAAAACTTTTAGGTTCTCGATATCTTGCAGAACTTCGTCGTAACGGCCTTTCATTGGCAGCTTAAGGTTAAAGATCGCTTCTTTCGCCCAACCGCTAATGATCCATTCGCCCATTAGCTGTGCTACGCGCGAAGGTTTCTCGATCATATCGCAGACTAACCAGGTTACGTTCTTACGTGCAGGCTCGAACTTAAAGCCATCTTCCTGGTGGTGCTTAACCTGACCGGTATCCATCAGGCTGTCAGCCATCATGCCGTTATCGACAGAGTGCACAAACATTGAACGCTTAACTAATTGATACGTCCAACCGCCCGGACACGCACCGAGGTCAACCCCCCACATACCAGCAGCTAGGCGCTCATCCCACTCTTCACGAGGGATAAATACGTGGAATGCCTCTTCCAGCTTAAGCGTTGAGCGACTCGGCGCATCTGCTGGAAACTTCAGGCGTGGAATACCCATAAAGAATTGCGAGTTGTTTTCTGGCAGTGAGTAACCAACAAAACAGTGGCCTGAAGCCACAAAGCAGATATGCAGTACTGGCTTCTTTGGGCTGTCTTTTGCTAACAGAACACCCTTGCCGCGCAACGCCTGACGCATTGGTACAGTAAACTTACGACAAAACTTCAGCAGCTCTTTCGCTTCGTTGGTATCCGGCGTTTCAATACGAATGTCACCGCAGCGAGGTAAGCTATCAACATCAGACAATGATTCGAGAATCGGAGAAATACGATCTTCTCTTGGTAGATCCTGAATTTCAGTTGCGATAGCGAAAATCTGACGAGCGAAGATCAGCGATTTAAAATCCAGCTCTTTAACCAGCTTTTGTGCATCGCCATCTTGGTAGCACTCAAACAGCACATAACCAGTATTCTTCTTCAGACGTGGGAAACCAAATACTTCTAACTGAGTCGCACGATCCTGAATTTCGCCGGCACACTCTTTTTCAAAGCCACTACGGCAGTAGAGCATTAACTGTTTCACTGATTCACCTCTTTAATCTGTAGTGCTGCATAGACAAACAATCCCCACCCGACCATAAACGTTAAACCACCAAATGGTGTGATTGGACCAAACCATTTAATGCCTGTTATGGCCAGCGCGTAGAGGCTGCCGCTAAAACAAAAGATGCCGATGATAAAGCAAATTGCCGCAAGGGCGAAATATTTTTGTGATTTAGGCGACAATTTCAGTTGAAGCAGTAAACCACACAATAAAACCGCAAGCGCATGGATAAACTGGTACTGAACGCCAGTATTAAAAACCTCGACCAAATAAGGTGACAACATAGCTTTAAGGCCGTGAGCAGCAAAGGCTCCAAGTGCGACGCCAACACCCATCAGCAGCCCGCCAATCGTCAGTAGCTGTTTACTTTTCACCATACACCTCAAAGATAAATGCAGCGAGCTTGTCTACCGCAAAGTCAATGTTGCCCTGCTCAGTGTAACCTGAGCGTTTACGTGGCTTAAAGCTGTGGTCACCATCGGGAATAAATTCAACAGACACCGCATCTGATAAACTAAAGTCACTCAACTCTTCTCGCTTTCCAAAGGTATCTCGTTCACCTTGTAAAATCAGACAAGGTTTCGTCACTGTCGCCAAATGGTCACCTTTAAAGTTTTCAGGCTTGCCCGGCGGATGGAAAGGAAAACCTAAACAGGCAAAACCAGCAACTTTCGTTTCGTCAGCCAGCAGGCTCGCCATGCGTCCCCCCATGGATTTACCACCGATCACTATTGGACCATCCACAGCAAGCTCATCAATCACACTCTGATATGCTTCCAGCAGCTTTGGCGCTCTGTCTGGCGGACGCTTCTTACCATCTTCAGCTCGTTTAACCATATAAGGAAAGTTAAAACGCACCACCTGAATTCCCTTGTCTGCTAACCCCTTAGCGACCGAATTCATAAATTCATGATCCATTCCTGCGCCCGCACCATGGGCGAATACAAACAGCGGGTCACCCGCGTTGCCATCACGTAAGTAATCAGTCATCTAGAAGCTCCTCCTGTTCACTCTGTGCTTTGGCTAACATCCAGTCACGGAAGGTGGCAATACGGCCCATATCCGCTTGCTTATCGTGACAAACCACGTAGAAAGCATTTTTAGATAGCAAGACTTCATCAAATGGAGCAATCAGGCGTCCCGCCTCAAGTTCAGGCTGCGCCAGTACGTTGTTACCCAGGGCAACACCCTGACCGTGAGCCGCCGCTTGCAGCACCATAGTTGAGTGACTGAAGATAGGTCCGTGGTTAACGTTAACCCCTTCGATGCCATTTTGTTTGGCAAACTGTTTCCAGTCTTTACGAGAGGTGTCATGCAGCAAGGTATGCTGTTTTAAATCACTTAGAGTTTCTAATGGTTTGTTACCTAAAAGTAACGAAGGTGAACAGAGTGGGATCAAGAACTCCTGATACAGTTTATCAGCACGCAAACCAGGCCAGTTACCACGACCATAATAGATGGCCACATCAACATCATCGGTCAAAGAGCCTTCGTCCATATCAACCGCCTTAATACGCACGTCAATATCAGGCTCTTGTTGATTGAAATCCGCCAATCTTGGCACCAACCACTGAATAGCAAAACTGGGCGGCAAACTGATAGTTAACGCCCCTTTTTCACTACGCTCTAGCACTTTGTCAGTAGCTTCTGCCAGAGATGTAAAAATATCCTTTATATCAAGAAAGTAGCTTTGCCCCTCTTCCGTTAGCAATAACGAACGATTTCGACGTCGAAACAGCTTTAAGCCAAGGAACTCTTCTAACGCTTTAATTTGGTGACTAACAGCAGCCTGAGTCACAAACAGCTCCTCTGCGGCACGAGTAAAACTCAAGTGACGAGCAGCGGCTTCAAACACTTTTAACGAGTTTAAAGGAGGTAATCTTCTAGACATAGCAGCCTTCTATAAATTGGATTAGTTTTTTTAATCTGAAACATTATAAAATGTCCATTGCCTGACGACCAGAGAAATTCTATATTTCACACCGCAACGAGGAGTCAGAACGGCTTGATTCCCTTTTGAATCAATTGACACCTGGTTGCGATGTTGTGTTTGCAAACTCGTATTTCGAGTTCGGTAGGTTTCTACCAGTTTCGTTTTAGAAAACGAAACATATACTTCCTGTATTTATTTTGACCTGTCTGTCAAATTTTTTAGCACCGCCTATATGGCGGTGTTTTTTTATGTCTGAATTTTCCTTTATGCTCCGCTCTATGCGTTAGATTGGATTTAGCACAACAAAAAAGCGCAAACCGATGAACGATTTGCGCTTTCGCTTTTAGCTCGATGGGCTCATCATCGCTATGGACGATACACCTTAACGTTGTTAAAGCCCTGCTCTTGCAGGTAAAGCGCCTGCAGTCGGCTCATTACACCACGGTCACAGTACAGCAGATAAGTCTTAGACTGATCTAAATCACCAAACTGAGTACCTAGCTTGTAGAAAGGAATGTGTTTTACCTCGACGCCGTCAATTTCTAACGGGTTGTCGTCTTCCTCTTCTGGGCTACGGATATCAAGCACGATCGCGTGTTCTTCAACCGCTTCAACTTGTTCAACTTCTGGTGCTGCTTGCTCTGTTTCTTTGGCGATATCGCGAATATCCATTTGGCGAGCATCACGAACCACTTGCTCTAGAATATCGAAGTCAAATTTCTCTTCTTCAGCTTCCAGTTTCGCTTTCACCGCTTTCACTGTTGGCTTCTTAGAGATCACACCACAGTATTCCGGCATGGTCTTAGCAAAATCTTCAGTACCAATTTGGCGCGCTAGGTTGATGATGTCTTCTTTATCCCAGTTGATTAAAGGACGAAGGATCAGCGAATCCGTTACGCCATCAATATGACGAAGGTTAGTTAGCGTCTGGCTAGATACCTGACCAAGTGCTTCACCCGTCACAAGGGCCTGAATGCCAAATTTCTCTGCAATCATACCCGCTGCACGCATAAACATACGCTTAAGGATCACGCCCATTTGGCCGTCATCAACTTTCTCTAGGATTTCTGCCACAACAGGTTCGAAGTCCACAGAGATGAAACGTACTTTGGCCGATGAACCGTATTTGTTCCATAGGTAGTGAGAAACCTGCTTAACGCCAATCTCGTGTGCAGGGCCACCCAAATTAAAGAAACAGTAGTGAACTTTTGAGCCACGCTTGATGTGTAGGTAGCTAGACACACCAGAGTCAAAACCACCTGAAATCAGGCTTAGTACGTCTTCTTGCGTACCAAGAGGGAAACCACCCAAACCTTTATGACGTGCAATCACTTGGTTTAGTTTATCACCAGCCACTTCGACGTTAACTGTCACATCTGGATTTTTCAGCTTCACGCTTGCGCTTTCTACCGCTTGGTTCAAGCCGCCGCCGACATAACGTTCAAGCTCGATCGAAGTAAAGTCATGCTTACCACGACGCTTTGCACGCACAACGAAGGTTTTACCTTCAATGTCAGCACGGTTTAACTCCAGTACTTGCTCAAAGATGTTATGCAGATCTGTAAACTCAGACTGCTTCACTTCAAGTACATGATGGATACCCGGAGTTTGTGTCAGCACTTCAATCACTTCTTTATGAAATTCTGCAGATTCTGACGTCACTTCGATATGATCACGACGGTTGAATACCGCGACAGATTCGGTACGAGCCTTGATAATGTTGCGAATATTACACTCGAGAATCTTTGTGAAGCGTTTACGTACCGATTCACTTTTTACGAAGATTTCTGGATGGGGCTTAACGATAAATTTCATAATTCACTTCACAAGTTAATAGTTTCGCAAAACAAGTTCGCTTAATCGCACCGATATCAATGCCACTGAACTCGTCAAGTGGTCGGCGGAAAAGCTAAGGGCGCAAGATTATACATGATCGATCGCTCATAAAAAAGACGAGCGTGTTGCTCGTCTTTCTATTCACCCGTTCGGTTTTAATTCTCTAGGGCTGGGACTTCATCACTGTAGATAGGCTCACCCTGTAAAATACTGATCTCGACTCGTCGATTTCGCGAGCGCTGAGCTTCTGTATCATTGGGCTCTAGTGGCGCGGTATCTGCCATGCCGCGAACTTGCAGTCGTTGGTGATCAAAGCCGCGCACCTTTTCCATTTCTTGAGCCACGGATACTGCTCGCTGAGCAGAAAGATCCCAATTAGAGCGATACAGTTCAGAATCAAGTCGCTGGTTGTCCGTATGGCCAGAAACACGTACCACACCCGGAACATCCTTAACCAACTCAGCAATCTGTCGAACTAGCGGGCGGAACTTCGGTTGCAGGAAGGCAGATCCTTCAGGAAATGCTCCCTTCTCACGGATACGAATATCGATTTGTTGACCTAAGTTTTCCACTTCAATCGCGCCTTGATCGATTTCCCTAGCGAGCGCTTTCTTGATGGCTTCCATCAGTGTTTCTAGCTCTTGAGACATCTCAGCCGATTGTTGCTGTTCGTTATCCGATTCTGAGTTCTGATTATCTTGCGTAGAGGTGTCCGGTGACTTACCCCCCGTCAGCTTGCCTTTGTCACGCTGAGTACCACCAGCTCTGTCTGACTCACCTTCATGGAATTCGAGAGTTTGCTGCGTAATATCGATTGTCTGCTGCATGATCACATCAATTGGCGTCGGCTCCGGCCTACCCGGACGAAATTCTTGCGCAATGATGCTGGTACCTTTAGGTATGTCTTTCACCTCTAAACGGTTCTGAACACCAAAGGCAAATTTCATAGATCCTGCAATCTGCTTGAACTTCAGTACATCCATTTCAGAGAAAGAAAGCAGCAGTACAAAGAAGCACATTAGCAGAGACATCAAGTCAGCAAATGTCCCCATCCACAGAGGAAGGCCAGGTGGCGGGCATTTGCATTCGCTATCGTCATCCATAGTGACTTCCTTACTCGTTATCTATATCAAGAGAACGCTTACCTTCATTAAGGTAATTCTTGAGGTAGCTGTCAATAACACGAGGGTTTTGACCGTCTTGAATAGCCAGTACGCCATCCATGATTAAGCGACGGTTGAGTTTTTCTTGCTCTCGGCGTAACGATAATTTGTCCGCAATCGGAAAGAAAACCATGTTAGATAGGATTGCACCGTACAATGTCGTCAAAAGTGCAACCGCCATGGCAGGGCCGATGGCTTTAGGATCATCCATATTAGAAAGCATAGCTACTAGACCAACCAATGTACCGATCATCCCCATCGCGGGAGCAACATCACCGAAGGCGCGAAATACGCTAGTACCGAACTCATGGCGTTCATCGGTCAGTGAAATATCTTTTTGCAGCGCTGCACGGACGACATCTGCGTCGTGTCCATCCACCAGTAAATCGATGCCTTTTTGCATAAAGCTGTTGGAGATTTCCATCTCTTCAAGGGCAAGGAAACCACCTTTACGGGCAGCGTCGGCCATCTCAACCACTTTGGCGATAAGGTCTTCAGGTTCATCAACCTTAAACATAAATGCTTTGCCAGCAATCTTACCGGCACCGAAGAACTGACCCATCGTAAACTTCATCAATACGACAAATGTCGAACCACCGACCACAATAAGAATAGAGGTAACATCAACGAACATCATGATGCTTCCGCCAAGTACCATCGCCATGATGACGAAAGCAAAACCGCCAATCAGACCTATCAGCGTTGCTAAATCCACAAAGCACTCCTCATGCTATCTCTGAGCTTCTATCAGATTATATCGGCAACGCCTTCAGATCTTTAGTCTTTTCTCTGCCCCTGATATAGATTCTTGTTCCAAGTAGAAATAGGCAGCGCAAGGCAAGTCCATAAATATGCCCGATATCACTGGGCAGGTTCGACTTTTCTGACAAATTTACTCGGTTAAATTTGACCATCATTAGCCTCTAAGGTAACTTTCGTGCATCTTTATCAACACAGATATATTATGGCGAGCAAAAAACCTGAAAACATGACCTTTGAGGCAACCATTAAAGAGCTCGATACAATCGTAGAAAACCTTGAAAATGGTGATCTTGCGCTTGATGACGCGCTTAAAAAGTTTGAGCGTGGCATTGCACTAGCACGCGCAGGTCAAGGCAAGCTAAATGATGCGGAACAACGCGTCAGCATTTTATTAAGCAATGATGATGAAGCGCCACTTAGTCAGTTTGACGCTCAGCCAGAATAATTGATTTAGAAGATATCCCTATGCAAGAGGCCCTAACCTCACTTCAACAACGTAATAACGTTAAGTTAGAAGAGTGGCTAAACCAGCTACCTCACCAACAGCAACCTCTGATTGATGCAATGCGCTATGGTCTGCTCCTTGGCGGAAAACGTGCACGCCCTTTCCTTGTATACATCACAGGACAAATGCTGGGTTGTGATTTAGAAGTACTTGATACTCCGGCCGCCGCCGTGGAATGCATTCATGCATACTCTTTAATCCATGATGACTTACCAGCCATGGATGACGATGCACTTCGCCGTGGAAAGCCAACCTGCCACATTAAGTTTGATGAGGCGACCGCTATTCTTACTGGTGATGCACTGCAAACCTTGGCATTCACTATTCTTGCTGATGGCAAACTCGCACCAGACGCCGAGTGTAACCGAGTAAAAATGGTCAGTGCTTTGGCATCTGCTTCAGGGGCAAGCGGTATGTGCATGGGGCAGTCACTGGATCTTTCTGCTGAAAACCGCTCTATTTCTTTAGACGAGCTAAAAGAAATTCACCGCCATAAGACGGGTGCATTAATGAAAAGCGCCATTCGCTTAGGCGCTTTAGCGGCAGGTGAGAAAGGGCTGGAAGTATTACCTCAATTGGATCAATACGCGGATGCTATAGGCTTAGCATTTCAGGTCCAAGATGATATTTTAGATATTATTAGTGATACAGAAACTCTAGGGAAACCTCAGGGTTCTGATCAAGAATTAAACAAGAGCACCTACCCCGCATTACTTGGGCTAGATGGAGCAATAAACAAAGCTCACACTCTGTTACATGAAGCACTTCAAGCATTAGAAGCTATCCCATACAATACAGAGTTACTCGAAGAGTTCGCCCGATACGTCATCGAGCGCAAGAACTAACACTATAAGCGCGCAAATATATGACTCTTGATATTTCAAAGTACCCAACACTGGCTCTGGCAGATACGCCCGATGAACTACGCAGTCTTCCCAATGAGCTACTGCCTAAGCTGTGTGATGAACTACGTACCTATTTACTCAATTCAGTCAGCCAATCTAGTGGCCACCTAGCCTCCGGCTTAGGGACTGTAGAGCTCACAGTTGCTCTGCATTACGTTTACAATACGCCTTTTGACCAGTTGGTCTGGGATGTGGGCCACCAAGCGTACCCGCACAAAATCCTGACAGGTCGTCGCGATCGGATGTCAAGTATCCGCCAAAAAGACGGATTACACCCCTTCCCTTGGCGCGAGGAAAGTGAATACGACACGCTTTCAGTCGGTCACTCATCCACTTCGATCAGTGCTGCTCTTGGCATGGCGATTAGTGCTGAAAAAGAAGGTAAAAACCGAAAAGTTGTTAGTGTCATTGGTGACGGCGCAATTACCGCAGGTATGGCGTTTGAAGCAATGAACCACGCAGGTGACGTTCATTCTGATATGTTGGTGATTCTGAACGACAACGAAATGTCGATTTCAGAAAACGTTGGCGCGCTGAATAACCACCTGGCACAAGTACTATCAGGTAACCTTTATACTTCAATTCGCGAAGGTGGCAAAAAAGTCCTTTCCGGCGTCCCTCCTATCAAAGAGCTCGTACGCCGTACCGAAGAGCATTTAAAGGGGATGGTAGTCCCAGGTACGCTGTTTGAAGAGTTTGGCTTTAACTATATTGGCCCTGTCGATGGACATGACGTCAACGAACTCGTCAAAACATTGAAGAACATGCGTGAACTGAAAGGCCCTCAGTTTCTACACATCATGACCAAGAAAGGGAAAGGTTACGAGCCAGCAGAACGCGATCCTATTGGTTACCATGGTGTACCTAAATTTGACCCATCCCACAATTGCCTACCGAAAAGTAGTGGTGGTAAACCAAGCTTTTCGAAGATCTTCGGTGATTTTCTCTGTGATATGGCGGCTCAAGATCCTAAGCTTATGGCTATTACTCCAGCCATGCGTGAAGGCTCTGGAATGGTTCGCTTCTCGAAAGAGTTTCCAAATCAATACTTCGATGTTGCGATCGCTGAACAGCACGCTGTGACACTCGCAACAGGGATGGCTATTGCGGGGAATCACCCGATCGTTGCAATTTACTCGACATTCTTACAACGCGGTTACGATCAACTGATCCATGATGTCGCAATTATGGACCTTCCTGTTATGTTTGCTATCGATCGCGCAGGCTTGGTCGGCGCTGACGGTCAAACTCACCAAGGTGCTTTTGACTTAAGCTTTATGCGCTGCATTCCGAACATGGTCATTATGGCACCAAGTGATGAGAATGAGTGCCGCCAGATGCTTTACACTGGTCACAAACACACCGGTCCTTCCGCGGTTCGTTACCCTCGTGGTACAGGCATGGGCGCTGAGATTAACAAAGAATTTACTGCACTTGAAATTGGTAAAGGTCGATTGGTCCGCCAAGGCGAAAAAGTCGCGATTCTGAGCTTTGGTACCTTCTTACAAAATGCCTTAGAGGCAGCAGAGTATCTAAACGCCACCGTTGCAGATATGCGTTTTGTGAAGCCACTTGATGAAGAGCTAATCAAACAACTGGCTGCGGATCACGATGTCATCGTAACTCTGGAAGAGAATGCCATTGCCGGTGGTGCTGGCGCTGGTGTAGTGGAATTCCTGATGAAGGAAAAACTGATTAAGCCTGTTCTGAACTTGGGCCTACCTGATCAGTTTGTTCACCAAGGCACTCAAGAAGAGCTGCACACCGAGCTTGGATTAGACGCTAAGGGCATTGAGAAAGCCATTCTCAACTACTTAGAAAAGTAATCAGCCCTAGAACATAGCAACAAAGAGCCCTCACTTCGAGGGCTCTTTCGTATTTACCCAATGTATTATGCTGGAACGGCCCACTCAAATTCAGCACACAGCTTCTGCCATGTCTCATCGACACCCGCTTTGATTGTGAGCGTCTGCTGAGTAAACGGATGAATAAATGTCAGAGCCGAGGCATGCAGTAGCAATCGGTGAGAGTCATAAATCTCTCTGAAGAGTTTATTATGTTTACCGTCACCATGAGTCGTATCGCCGACAATTGGATGGCGTAGATGCGCCATATGCCGTCTCAATTGATGTTTTCGGCCTGTCTTTGGCTTCATTTCCATTAAACAGTAACGCGTGGTCGGAAACTTACCCGTTGAATGGGGGATCTCTGTGTGTGCTAGCGGCTGATAATCGGTCACCGCATCTTGCGCTTCTTTGTCTTGGCTCGCGTGCTTGTCAGCAATTTTATCGAGCTCAACTTTTAGCGCGTAATCCAATCGTCCTTCCTCTAAAATCCAACCGCGCACTATTGCGTGATACGTTTTCTCCATCTCGTGATTGGCAAACATCGGCATCACTTGTGAGGCAACTTCGCTCGACAACGCAAATATTAGAACCCCTGACGTTGGCCTATCTAAACGGTGCAGAGGAAAAACATGCTGACCTATCTGATCCCGAAGCGTCTGCATCACAAACTGAGTTTCATGCTTATCCAACCAACTACGATGAACCAACATGCCTGCGGGCTTATTCACCGCCACAAAATATTCATCCTGATAAATAATCTCTAACATCAGGCGCACACCTCGTCAATCGACCTTAATAATGTCAGCAAGGGAGTATATTCACCGTGCTCTTTCCAACACTCTTCAAAGTAAGGTGTGATAGCAAATCCTTTCGGTAACGGCATCTGTTGCTCAATCACCACTAGCATCTTAGGTAGAAATATCCATTGCAACCATTGCTCTGGTGCTAAGGTATCCAGCGCGAATGGCTCCGAACTTTGAAGTTGTTTTACATCTGGTGCTTGTTCTTGCCATAAGCCTAAACGTTGCATTAAAGGTGTTAGTTGCTCTAGAAGAAGCAACAATTGCTGTTCTTTTGTCATAAACACGTCACGTTGACCTTGAAAATAGGCGTAAGAGTACCATTTATAGAGGAAAGAAAGTTAGGACTATTCTCTAATGGAAAATATACATACCCTCACCCAACTGCTGACTAACAGTGGTTGCCAATATCAGGTCTACGACCTTGGTCGCCGCATAAGGCACATAGAACGCAAAGCCTTTGCAGATGTCGAAAAAGGACAACTTCCTTACCCGTTTCCGCTCCAGCGCAAAGCCCATTTAGCCATTGCGTATTGGAATGAACAAAATCAGCCTTGGATTTGGTTCCTGAAGTTTGAGTTAGATGAACGAGGCTTATTTAAACAATCAGATATTGGTAACTTCCTCAAATATGTTGTCGAGGCGATGGGGACGCGTATCAGCCAAGAGATGACAGAAGAGCAACAACAAAAGCTGTCTAATAACCCTTATACATTCAAGCCCTCTGAAGACAAGATGGCGGTCTTTCATAGCCAAATAAGAGCGCAACTCAACCTGTCATGCAGCCAATATTATGAACACGCACAACACTACTTCTCCGGTGGTTTAGGCTGGGATAATTGGCAAACGGTTGGGCTGCAAGGCGTCACCGATATTTGTGCTCGGTTAGGACAAGAGCAAAACGGCGTCAATATTCGTCGTGCTCTGCATCACTTACCTAACGAGCCACTTTATGCTCTATTAGGTGCATTAGAGCATACAACTTTACCTGAAAAGCTTGCCCAGCGAATTGCAAAATTAGCCACAGAGCAGATAGAAAGCTCTGACCCAGATATTTTCCTGCTTGGTGCACTGATTCGAGCACTGTCTGGCGCGGATAGCTCTATTTCCTTACCTGTACTGGAGAATGTTCTTGCCTCACAAAGACTCAGCCATCAAGAAGTATTGATTGGAGTGGCAGGCCGATGCTGGCATCTGCTTGCAAATCAAGACATGGCTGAACATTTTTTACTTCGTCTCGCGCAAACAGGAAACCAGGCACTATTCAATCAATTGTTTGCCGACTTGGTGATGCTACCCGAGCTACGTATGGTACTGCTTCCATTGCTCCACTCCAATCCTTCACAAGAGCTTTCGGCTGCGCTTATTTCACTGCAACAAACAACCAAAGGGTAAATAATGATTAGTGACCTTTTCGCAATAATCGCGCTGGCTTTTGTCTGCTTTCTATTTTGGCAGCAGAGACGTCAAGCCGAGTTGGCAAAGTTAATGGCTTCAAAAAAGTGTGAACAACTCAATTTGCAGCTCATTAGCGTTGCCTTAAAAGGTCACAAACTCAAAACGCCAGACGGTGTCTGGCGTTGGCATTCCGTGTATGAGTTTGAATTTTCTTCTTTGGGCGACGACTGCTATCAGGGTACGTTAACTATGCAAGGATTCCACCTGATGACGTTTGATGTTCCACCACATCGGATGTGAATCGAAATTCATCGTAACAACCAAAAGTATCACGTTTATTCGCTACCAGCTGAAATCCCAGTTTTTTAAGTAGCTTGATAGACGGTTCATGACCGTGGTTCACCGTTGCCATCACTTGAGTTAAATTTAAGTCTCGTACGGCGCGGTTAAAGAAAGAAACCAAAACTTCACTGGCGATCCCTTTCCCCCAATACAATTTATCGAATATATAACCCAGCTCCGGTAAACCATCTAAATTAGAGATAAATACGTGGCCCATATAATCGCGTGTTCGACTGTCGAGGACGGCCCTGGCATAAATCGTTTCATCGTGGAGCATACGTGAGAAGAGCTGTTTCGCAGCAGAAACCGTATGAGGCCCATTCATTTGAGCTCTATTTTTAGCGCAGCAATTCAAAAGTAAGAAGTCTGATTGTAACGACTCGTTATAGGGTACCAATAACGAACGGCGAGTCACTATTGTCATAAGACATCCTTGTAAACAGCGAGCTGTTTATTGTTTATAAAAACAAAGCCAAAAAGTTACACCAACCGATAGATGTTGTTATTGATCTAGATTGCATCTAGTTATTGTTATAAGAATAATTAAGAAAGCCCCGACACTTGCGTATCGGGGCTATAGTCTTACTCGCAGCAGTCCGGCTACAAAAAATGCTCCTTGCATCTTCCTTAATAGCGACTGAATCCTTCAGTACATTCCTTACTTCGCCTTCCTAGCGGTGTCCTAATCTTCCTGAACGCTAACAATCCCCGTCAGCACACATCACTTGTTCCTTGAGCGGTGTCCTTTGTATCATCCTGA
>ENA-OWNT01003931-OWNT01003931.1-seawater-metagenome-genome-assembly--contig:-NODE-3931-length-13511-cov-4.068930_pt1 | contig 13511 bp, 13 predicted proteins | sample MGYA00238136_ERZ651165 | MGnify/ENA primary metagenome ERZ651165 (study PRJEB26861, sample SAMN08777766) | seawater metagenome | isolation source: coastal seawater | place: USA: Florida | collected...
GTCGCGCGGCTGCGCTCATGCGTCAGCAACCACTCAGCGAGCTCTGGAAAGTGAGTGAGTGAAACACACATGCAACTTACTTGGGCTCAGTTTTGTTATCTTGGGCGTAAAAAGGTTATCATATTTGTTTACTATTGTTGTTTTCTTTCTCGTTCATTGTGTGTGTTTCAGAAAAGCAAACTAGCTTCCTACCAACCGCTACAAGTTGCTGTCCCACCCAATGGCATTATCTATTCCAGACGCAAGTAATGCGCTGCAACAACAAAAGTTGTACGAGTCTATCGGCGACCCACGCATCGTGTCAGGAACCTTGGCAAAGGCGTGGGCTCCGAGGAAGGAAGTCACTGAGTTCGGCGTGGGCGTCGGGTGCCATGGTGCACTCTTTGACGAGCGAAAAATTCTAAACCATCTGATCGAGTGCGCGCCACAGTACCTCCACAACGCATCAGAACGACAGGTGTCGTCTTCGTCTTTCGAGGAGTTCGTCGAGAAGCAATCCCAAACACTTGGTGGTAGTGCCTCCGGTGGTGGCTTCGGCTTCTCCGCGTCCGTGTCTGTAATGCAGGCGTGTTCCTCGTCCGAGTCGCGCTCGAGCGAAGCCTACTACTTCAACCACACCGTGGCATACAATGTCGCAAAAGTGGCGAACGCAAGTCAATCGTCGCTGCGCGGCTTTTTGCTGCCTGCTGCGCGCGCATTGCTTGACAACGGTCCGTGCAAAGCGGTTTGGCAGCAACTCGGTTCGCATTTTATGATGAACGCGACTTTCGGAGCGCGCGCATCATACTCGACGGTGACGGCGAAGGCAGCTTACTCGAACCAATCGCAAGCCAATAGCACCTTTCGCGCCGCGATCTCCACTCCGTGGTGTTCTGGCAGTGCGGACACCAGCTCGTCATCGAGCACAAAGGCCGTCGGTTCCCATTCCAAGATGTCGGTGCGACAGGACGTTTGGGGGGGTCAGCCTTACCTCTGGATGACGCGAAAGCGCAACGAATGGCACGCGAGCGCGTGCAAGTCGCCTGTCGTCGTGGATGCAGACCTTCTACCAATTTACCATCTCGCCGGCACGCAGGAGCGGCAAACTGAGTTGAAAGCCTTTTTCGAGAGCAACTTTCGGCGGGAACACGACAACGCACTAAAGGTTGCACGCACGTGGCCCCGCGACCCGAGCGCCGTTCAGAAATTGCAAGTCTATTTGCCGGCACCGCTGCGCAATACCAAAGGGATTGAAACACGCAGCGTTGTGGTCATCTATCGCAAAATCAACAAGCCGCCATACTACCGAGCGGTGCGTGACACGCCAAATCAAATTGCATTTCATTACGCGGGCAACGGTGCTGGCCAGGAGGTCAAGAACTACGCTAGGCTGGCCAACGATCCTGACCGGCAGGTTGCAACGATGGTGGAATTTTCCGCCAATCACCTGAAAGGTAAAGTTCGCATCGGCGAAACGTATTGCATTGGCGTCTGGGACTATCCACACTGGCAAAACGCCGTTCGCTTCCGCACGTTCAAGCCAAACGATGCAGTCACGGAGATCATCTTGTGAAATGCAACTTCTTACGCTGTGACTGTTTCGATTTTTGTCTAAATTTATTTGCGACTGAAGTCCTCATCATTCCTTGATCTGTCACAAAAAGTCGTGCCTTAGTTGTTGCGCTGTGCATGGTTGTTGACGATTAGACGCTAGCGCTGTCAGGCCTTGTCTGTCTCTGCCTTGTACGCCCCCCTGTGTTGTGAAACCCGCGAGGTTTCTCGTCATAAATCGTTATGTTAGTCTCACCGTTTTCTTTTCGCTTAATATTTGTTTAACCTGCCTTCTATCCTTCGCTGTTGTTCCCATCGGGTTTCAAAGTCGCCGCATTCCAGGCGTCCTGAGCTGCATTCGGATCTCCGCCCTATAGCCCCACCTTCTCCGGGTCTCACTCGTCCGCAGTAAAGTTGTCTCAGAATGATCAAACGTGATACGTATGACATCAATACACTGCACACATGTCGACGAACCACGTGCCACGCCAATGGCACGCTTTCATCCGTGAACTCCGTGTCGTTGAGACCGCCTACTGTACTTACCCGAAAGGTTTTTATATAAAACGGAAGTAAGTAACATTGCGGCGAAGCGGCGTCTTGTGTTGCATTGCGTCCGAGGTAAGCCATTATGATTAAAGTGCGGTCGTGAAGTTTTCCTCTAAGAACTATGGATTTAGATGGCGGTGGCCGTCAGCCGTCAGTGAGTGAGTGACTGTGAGTGAGTGACTGTGAGTGAGTGACTGTGAGTGAGTGAGTGACTGTGAGTGAGTGACCTTTGGCTTCGGTTTTGGCTTCGACTTCGTCGTCGTTCGTTCGTTCTTTCGTTCGTTCGTTCGTCGTTCGTCGTCGTTGTTCGTTCGTTCGTTCGTTCGTTCGTTCGTTCGTTCGTTCGTTCGTTCGTTGTCGTATCTTCTTTCGTACACTCTGTTTTCATTCCTCTTTACGACTCCGTGGCTCGCTCTTTCGGTGGTCAAAGCTCTCTTGCTGTCGTTCGGCTGTCCTTGGTTGATGAGTGCGTTAGTTGGTGAGTGAGTGAGTGAGTGTGTGTGTGTAAGCGGTAGTTGGTTGGTTCGTATGTTGTTTTGGTAAGCTGGTTAATTGGATGCTTGTGTGTTGGTCGGTTGTCTTGAGGACCATGACGCACGCGAGTGCAAGCGTGACACTGACGCGACGATACTCCGACATCAGAGACACGGCGTTCCGTACTCGAACGGTTCGCTGTTATTGGTCCTTCTACAACATCTCTGCGCCTCTTTCGTCGGCAGAACGAACAAACGAGCGAACGAACAAGCGAGCGAAGGAACGAAGGGACGAAGGGACGAAGCGACGAAGGAACGAAGAAACTACACTCTACTTAGTAGTCCCGTGGCGTGCGTTGCGCCTGTGGAACGAAGGAACCAACGTCGACGCAGGAACCAACGTCGACACACTACCCAAACCCAATACCACACCCTTGCAACGGCGTCTCGGCAACCACACTCCACTTCGTAGTTCTGTGGTGTGCGTTGCGACTGTTGTCTCCATTCATCCGCAAGTTGCTGATTTTGTGGAATTATTTTTTTCACATTGCATTGCTTGCTGCCGGTGTCCTCGCGTGTTGTCGAGGGCACGCACACGCCAATGCGAGTTACTTGCGACTATGTGACTCTGCTGCTGCTGATGAGCAGGCGTCGCCTACAACCACGTGTTCGTGCATGAGAGCCGCGCCACAATGTCCTGGACAGCGAACCCAATAGGACACGCGCGAATGCCACGTGCCCTTGTGTTCGTCATAGGAACGATGGTTCTATTGACACAAGCACAGTCTGTGTTCGGAGATTGTACGACACCTTCGGTGGCAATTCAGATGGGGGGCACGGAACTGGTGCAGCAGCAGCGTGCTGCCGAAGCCAAAGTGCGTCAATGCAGCGGTTGCCTGAAGCAGACCTGGACCAAGAGGCGATTTATTCGGCAGCGCACCGGCCAATGCCAATGGTGTAGCGACAACACATGCAGTGACAACTGCGAGCCTGGCAACCCTGCACTGCACAAGCTTGGCGACCAGACACCTGAAAATGCCTGTCAGTTGCATCAAAAATGCAAAGCACATCAAACTTGCAAAGCCTGTGCTGCCGATTCCAACTGCATGTTTTGCGCTCAAGATAGTACGCCCAAGTGTGTTGTAGACCCGACTAAGATTGGGTTAACCTTGGCCGATGGTGAATGCGAATCGACGACTGGATCGCCAGCGCAATCTGCGCTTGAGTGTCCGGCCAAGGTGTGCTCAGCACCGGCAATGGATTCCTGTGCGAAGTGTACGAGGAAGCCAGCGTTCTTGGACACGGGTTGTGTCTACTGCATAGACGGTGTGAAAGATCTACCATCGCACCACTGTACCCATAACTCCGACAATTGCGTTGGCACTGGAGCCGCTGCGGTGTCAAGCACTGATTCCAAAGCAACCCACAAGTTTTGTCGAACGACGCCCGACGAATGTTGCATTTGTGATGGATCGCGTCGAGCGCCACTATCAAAAGGTGCCTCCCACGGCCATCTGATGTGTGAAGTTCCTCGCCTCGACGAAACGGCAAAATCCAACAACCGTGCCTACGAAGGACAAAGCTGTGCCGCTCGTTGTGATATGATGAGTTTGTTGTTGGGTGGCCAGAAGTCCTCGCAACTGCAACGAGGAGCAGTGCGCCAGCCTTTCGCGTGGGTCTCTCGTGCACAGCCTGTTCACGATATCACTAAATATGGAACAAAGGAGGCATGCGGAAAACCGGTGCGTGTTGGGGTTGTGGTTGCTGTGTGCGGCCTCAAAAAATGGCCTGTTGTGTTTATTGTGTTGTTGTCGCGTTGCGCCGATGTGCAGGGAGGTGGCCACTATGTCAATTGCAACGATATTGAGACTTTCGTGAAGGAGTTGTATGATCCCACAAAAACTGATTCGGAAGACCCTCTGCGGCGCTATGATCTCACTCGCTCTGATCTCAATGGCGCCATCCGCGGTCTCGAAGTTGAAGACAACGACGAACTGGCCACACTGGACAACATTAAAGTTGTAGCAGGGTCCATGGAAGTCAATGTTGCACAGCAAGGGACTCGCTTGCCTCGAAAAGTGCTTCGTAAAACTCAGCTGCACCAGACCCTAGACGACAAGAGAGCTGCGGGGGGATGGCTTCCTGTTTCTGCTTATGTTCACATCGCCAAAGGATCTGGAGTCAGCACCACCGTCCCTGTGATGATTAAAACGCTCGAAACGATTGACATGCTGGCTCTTCCTCTGACAGCCTTATTTTACGGGTACGCGAATTGTGCTGTTGGTGACAGAGTGGGGAGGAAGCGTGCCATGGTTGGATTTTCACGATGTTTACTTGCTGTAGATTTTCCTACGCTCACAAAGAACACCCGTGGGGCAGTGACATTGTTCCAAAGTTGTCGTCTTCATCGACGACAAGCGAAGGTCTGACGTGTGTTTGTACAACTGCGAAAAGCAACGCGCGTCAACATTAACTTTTACTTGCATCGTGGCTGCCACGGCTACACAGATACATCATCACTACTTTTCTGGACAGAGATCGGATCACCGCTGGCGTCGGGCAAGACACCTTTTTCTTTTGGCAATTTTGTCACCGCGGATGGCTATTTTCAGTTCTTGGCGACCATGAGGATGATTGTGTTCGCCGTTGAAAAGGTATTTTTGGCTTGATTCCTGGAGGCTGTCTAATGTAGTCTCACTTGTTGCTTGATTGTTAATGTAGTTGCACACAGCTGGTTACGTACATGGTCGGCTGTGCCCTCAAAATATTTTGCTGAAAGACCCAAGTTCACAATCAAGCATCACTCGTGATCAACTGCCGGAGGTTTTTAACAATGCAGTCAACCTGAATCGCGGACGGGTTGAACCCAGGCTCTACGGATTGCAATCAGCGGGCAAATTTGCAGATGGAGACTATTTGCGTGGGGTAATGGCGACGCACAACTCTGCTTGCTCGTGGGCGACTTCCATCATCATGACATGTTGCGTCTGCGATGATCAGCTTGTAGATTCGTCGTGTATCAAGCCGTTGATGGGGATGAAGTTGTCAGAATTAAACGAACCTTCGGCATGGGAGTACGATGCCTGCATGAAAGATACAGCTCCAATGATGACGGCGTACCTGCCGGCGGACTTTGTCGGAGCGCAGTTTAAGCTGCTGCAGGTGCGTGCGAATGAGCCGACACGATTGCCAAACAAATCGTTCGCACGGCTCACGATCCTTCGTTGCTGTAGGAACCATTTCAGCATCTGTTCGATGTTAAAGCAGATTCAACGCAGGGAGAGGGTGATGGAGCTATCGTGCTAGAAGCTGCCACCGCCATGATCGGGGATGTGATGCAATGCCTCGATGTATATGCGCTCGGACTGACGTTGCTGGAGGCCTTCGGGTTCTACTCAATGGGCGAACGAGGTGAAGGTGGCTATGGTGCTGGAGGTCGTTTAAGTGAAATGCTCAGAAAGAGCCCGAGCGAATTTGCGTCCAATGTCAAAGTTGCGGTCTTTGAGGACCAAAAAGACACCGGCAACGCACCGTCGGCCACTCAGAAGGTCTGTGACCACCTGTCTGTCAGCAGTCGTGCACCATTTCGGTATCTGAGGTGACCTTTGCCAATTTTTATGACACGATGTAGGCTGCCGCGGTATGCAGTGGCCTCATAACGGCTGCCATGCCAGCCAACATATTAGGAATGCAAGCAGCGCCATTTTTAAGCAAGATCGCTGACAAGTTGGTTGCTGCCAGCTCCATCCCAGCGCGCAAACAGCAGCACATTCGCAACAAGCTCAAAGTTTTACCGGAGACTGACACAACCGCAGTAAAGTCCGTCATACTGTTCCTTCGGTGGCCTCGCTCGCACTTAATACTGTGCTGCGACGCGGTCATAATGTCAACGTTTGCGATTTGTCAACAGGTACTGGGATCGCATCACAGAAGGATGTGACTCGGGTTCTAAATCTTGTATGCTCCCGGAGCGGTCGTTCGGTACCCTTTATAAGTTGGGGTCTGCCATATCCAACACGTGTGCTGACAGTCTGGATGACTGCCCCACGGTAACGACTACATGGATTTGTTGTTGACCGCTGTGTTGCATCTGTAGTTAGCGATGTAAATCACCACTTTTCGTCTGCACCGATCATGCTACACTTGTAGGTGACAGCGGAACGGGCAACGATCGCGGCGCAAATATCCTGCACATTCAACCGAGATTTGCTCGCACAGATCGTATCACCGTCGATGATGGGGTGTGTTGTGTGTTGGTTTGGAATTCGTCTACTTGTTTCACGCAACTACGTCACGCAGTTCGTTTGCACATAGAACATGTTCGCCTCAAAAGTTGTTCCCGCGGGGAGCATCTGGACTACTCGGAGAACTAGCTTTCAAAACGCCAGATCTTTTCGGTTCGTGCTTTGCGCGGACATTGACAGTATCCAGCTCGAGATGAAATCAAAGTCATATTATTGTGTTGAAGGTGTCTCGGGAAACAATGGCGACAATGACGACGACAATGACGACGATAACGACAACACTGGAGATATTTCGTCGCAGTTGGCGACAAGGTTGAGTCGAGGACGTACAAGAGGCCGTCTAATGGCACAGCGCTCACAACAAATGTTGCTCCCGCCCGTGACGACCACAATTTGTACCAACAAGTTTCGTCAAGCAGTCACCGCATTCGGGCGAACGCCAACATCTTCAGAAAAGAAGACTTTGTGTGAAAAGGTCACTGGTTGTACATTCGTAGTCGACGAAAGCGCTTGTCAAGCTGCATAGTTGATGACGCATCGTAACTTTACAAACAGTCGACATACTACTCGAGTAGGGAGCTCTTGCCACCATTTGTCCTCGTGGCGATGGTTTATGGAGGAGAATCGAATCCCTCCTTGTTCGCTTTCGCAGCTGCAGCCGCAGTTTTCGCCATTGTTGTTAGTCGTTCGCCGGTCACAGGGCCGTCAGCCATCACCATCTCATAGAACTGCCCATTCTGTTGCAGCAAGTCGGCGGGGAGACCGAATTCTGCAATCTGACCTTGATCCATGACCAGTACTTTGTCGGAGTCCATGATTGTTTCAAGACGGTGAGCGATAGTGAGCACAGTCTTGTGAGCAAAATACTTCCGAATCATGGTCTGAATGAGTTGGTCGGTGTTCTGATCCAAAGAAGCGGTGGCTTCATCGAGCAACAAGACTTTGGGGTCGAGGAGCAAGGCACGAGCCATGCATATCAATTGACGTTCTCCAACGGAGAAGTTACCTCCTCCATCAGTCACTGGGTGCTCAAGCGACTTTTCAAAATTCTCCGCCAATGCTTTGAGTTTGACGCGTTCCAGAATCTCCCACAGTTTGGAATCGGGATACAATTCGAACGGATCCAAATTGTATCGCAAAGTACCAGTGAATAGAACTGGGTCCTACGCAAGGTCACAAGAACGCAAATCAAAATACAATCGCAGCATGTCGACCATGTGTGTTGGCTGGAGGTCTCACAAGATGGAATCGAACCTGAGGAATGATGCCGATTTTTGATCGCAATTGGAAAAGACCGATGGTCGAAATATCGATACCATCGATAGTGATACTGCCGGCGCGTGCTTCCATAATGCGGAAGATTGACAGAAGCAGAGTACTTTTGCCGCTGCCAGTGCGTCCAACAACACCGATCTTTTCAGCAGCCTGGATATTGAACGAAATTCCTTTGATAACATCAGGACCTATGGACAATTTGCAACGTGTAAGCCAGGGTAGGAACTCTGCATGAGGAATTTTGACTCTTGAGGGCGCACGAACCGTCGCGGTAGCCCATGACCAAATCTTTGACAGTAATTGCGCCTTGAGACGGCCATTCGCTCGGAGGTGCTGTGTCCTCGATCAAGGCTGGAGCCTCTGATGTGAGGTTCTCAGCATAATACTTGATTCGCTCCACTGAGTTCATGCTGATCTACGATCACGTGAGTTACGAAGCAAACAAGCAAACAATCAAAGAAGCACGTTGACACAACTAACTGTCAAGAAATCGCTCGCGATACGCACCTCAACTTGCGTGGTCATAAACACCACAAAGAACAGAAACCGAGTCGACATCAACGAGTACATTAACGTCACTGCCGCAATTCCGGCTGGCAAAATCTCCGTGAAAGTGCACAGGCACGCGACGGAGAAGGCAATCATGCCACCCAAGACGTTCAATCGCAGCTGCAACCACGCGTTCAGGGCCACGCGAACAATGTAATACGGTTGAAGGTGAACGTTGAGATGTTGGTTTTGAATCTCCTGAAATCGCTTTTGCTGGCCATAGGCGCGCACCGTCACAAGGCCCTGCAAAATCTCCGAAAACGTAGAGTAAACCTGGTCATAACAAGCAGAGGTGTCAGACGAGGCACCCGTTGCCTGCGTCATCGGCACGCACCGCACGCTACGAACCGGAGAACGAGCATTCGCCTCAAGACGTTGCACTTCGATGGAAGTGTGTCGCACATAACGCAAAATGTAGTAGTACGCGACGAGCAACGGAATCAAAATGATCAAGAATGTTCCGAACGTGCCAACTGCAATTGCCTATGAAGTGCAGACAACGAGGACATCGTGAAACGAGCACACTTCTGCGTTTGGATGCTTCCAACTTGAGAACACACCAAAAATGCTGCGATGCAGAAATTAGTTGTCACCAGTGTCCAGTTCAGCATCATCGTCAAGTTCATATCGACCATATTCTGGTCTTTTGAAAATCGGTTGAGAATGCGTCCCAGTGGAGTGACGTCAAAATAGGCCACTGGAGCTCGTAAAACCTGCCACAGGAATTTCGAGTACAGATATCATGCACGACTCGCGGGTTCTGTGAGGTCTGTGACACACGTACCCTCTCCAGCATCCGCACATGAAGGTTTCGCGCAACCGACACTCGAACTTGGGCCATGAAGGCGGCGCCAACGAATACGGCAACAAAAGCAGCCAGGAGCACAACACCGTACACCATCAAGTAGTACGTGTCATCCACACCGGAGTCAGCTTGCGTTGCGCTCCCAAAATCGGATACATTTTTTGAAATGAGCCCTGTTGCAACCTATGCACGAGATACACGCGGTTCAGAGAGTTCAGAACCAGGACCGCTAAACAATGATAACTACAAGGGATGACGTACCGCGTCAGTCCAAGCACCCAGAACAAAAGTTGCGGCGGTTGGGATGTACACTTGCAATGAGACGAAGAGAATGGCGAAGACCATGACGGCGACATGGGCCTGTTTGCAATAGTACGCGTAGACATCCTTTCCAACGTATCCATATTTGCGCTCTTCTTTGTCGTGCAGTTCCCCATCTTTGCCGGCGTCCAAAGTCGCAGCTTTCACTCCATCAGAGGCCTCTTTTTCTCGAATGTCAACTCGCTCAGCCACCGGTGTTGGACCGACAGGTTCAGCCAACTTCGCGTCGTCGTGACCACTGTCACTGCCGACTGAGGCAGCACGCGTGCGTGCTTCCTCCTCTGCTCTGAGAGCAATTGCCATTTTGTCCATCAGGGCTGCGAAGTCATTGCCGGCGGCAACCAACTCTTTGTATGGTCCTTGTTCTTGAATTTTGTTGTTTTGAATGAAAAGCACGCAGTCGGTCTCCTGCAGACGGTGCAGTTGATTTGTCACCAAAATTCTCGTGCGATCTACGGCCCAACCAAACACTCGGGTCAGATGTTACGACTGGCGCGAGCATGCTCGACTCGCTACGGAACGTGCCTTTCAGGAATTTCAGAATGCACTCCACAAATATGTGCTCCCCGACGTGTGAATCCACAGCAGCGAGAGGAGAATCCAGCAGGAGGATGGGAGCCTTCGAGTAGCATGCTCGAGCCAATGAAACTCGTGCCTTTTGGCCTCCGGACAAATTTATGCCACGCTCGCCAATTTCAATGGTGTCCCCTCCTTTGAACTGAGCAATGTCCGGTAGCATACCGCAAACTCGCAATACTTCTTGGTAACGTGCTTCATTATAGCTGCATTCACATGTGCAAATCCAATGATCAAGTACATCGAAACAAAAGCATACTGGGTTCAGTTTTAACGTACTCGCATCCGAAAAGTACATTCTCGCGGAGCGTCGCGTTGATGATCCACGCTTCCTGCGAGGCATACGCGATGTCTCCTCGCACGATGACCTTGCCATTATTGGTGAATCGTTCAGTTTCATTGAGGATGGAGAGCAAGAACGTCGATTTGCCAGAACCGACAGAGCCAGTAACTCCAATCAAAGATCCAGCATTGATAGAAACATTGACATCACGCAGCACTTGTACTGCGTTCGATAGATTGCCATCTGAACTGGTGCGTTGCAACTTGCCATCTTTATTGGGGTCTCGGGATTTCATTTCAACTTCTTTAGAGCTGGCTCCACGCCCTGCTCCACGCCCTGCTCCACGCCCTGCTCCACGCCCGCGTCCTCGTCCACGTCCACGTCCACGTCCGCGACCACGCCCGCGACCCCGTCCGCGGCCACGGCCTCGACCGCGGCCACGACCAGAGGTGAATGACATATCAGGCGGGGCCCACCCAAATGTGGCGTCACGGATTTCGATGGCAGGCTGCCCTTTCTCGGCAGGTGTGGAGTCTCGCTCATCGTGCTCATCAGTTTCAATTTCAGGGAGTTGCAGGAATTTTTCGATACGCTGGAGAGACACACCAAGTTGAACTGTAGCGCCCAACCCTTGCGGCATTTGTGCGAGGGGTTCTTGCAGAAGCTGAAGGAGCATGATGGTGGTGAAGATTTTCGTCGGAGTGAATACCCCTGACACAAAGTATCGGTCGCAATTACGAAATAGGTTGGCACATGGCACATCCGAGCGATGGCGACTCACCTCCCAAGAGGTAGTACGTCACAAACACAGTTACTTGGAGCAGGACTGGCATTTGCATGAATACGCCTTGCAATCCTGGTCGCAGTAGCGGGCGGTGGAATGAGAATAGTGGGAACAAGTTGCAGCCAATGAACACAAGTTGCAACATACCCATGAACATCCAAAGCGCGTGTTGCCGAATCATTGCCAATTCCTTTTCGCGGGCTTTGCCGATCATTTTCTTGAATGCTTCCTCCCAAGCGTAGAACTTGATGATTCTTATTCCTGAGAGCACCTCATTGATAAATTTGATCCGGACGTCGGCGGCCTGCACAACAAAAGGTTCGAAGCCAATGCCGCCAATCATGATTGTGACGCTTCAACAAAAACGGACTGCTGCAGTTTGAAGCACTGTGCTCACCATCATGACAGCCCGGAAGTATCCCATGACTTTCGAAAAGATGACGAATGCGATCGGCATGAGCACGACTGTGGCGACGATGCCTGAGTACGTTGCATCATGCACCTATGGCAGGCAAAAAATTCTCAGAGATGGACGAACACATAATGGCAGCGCACAGGGTAGTTGGCAGGTGCTCACCTCCAGAAAAACTAGCACGAAGTAGAGAATGAGTTGGAACGGAGCAACGATCACTGGGAGAAGGAGGAATACGGATCTCTCGATGGACGCATGTGCGTCGGACGACATCATGTTCACCAGTTTGCCGGTTCCACCTGAACCAGCGCACACGGCCGACGAGAGTCGCAGTGACTTGTTGTAGATTGCTTTGGTCAACGCGGCATATGAGTGCATGGCCATCCGCTTTGAATGAAATTCGGTGAACGCTCGAATGGCACCGGACGCTAGCTGCGACACGAACAGGCCTAAAACCATCAAGGCCAGCATCCAGGTCTCGCACACCGGCGGACCGGCTCCTCCTGCGCTCGCGGGGCACCAACTTGAAAATGTCACTTCTTCAGTGATGTTACTAGTTGTATTTTCACTGCTGCCTTCGAGGTATACAATCAACTGTCGATTGATTAGCGGAGCCATTGTCACGCAGCCAACATCCAGAGCCTTGAGCAGCACCAGTCCGATGAATGGACAGATCCCAATAAATCGGTACCACACCTTCATGAGACTTGCTTCGCCGCGTGGTTTAGAGTCGACTTCTTCTTGCCACAGTCTGTCAAATCTGGTGCTCTGTGCTTGTGCTCGATCCACAGCGGCGACGGGGCCAAGGTCCTCGAGGTGAAGCGAATCCTTGTCCGCCGATCGCTTCAGGCCCAGAGTCATGAGCGTGGTGAGCCATTCAAGTGTGCCACGAGAGCAGCAGTCGGCATTTTCTTCGGGATTGGGCGCCATGACGCGATCATTGTCGCCTGCATCCTGGATATGATACGGATCATCCCCGCTCTCGGCTTCGGTGTCATTTTGATCGATCACACGCTGTGCTACCGCTGGTTCTTCTGCCGCGTCGCCGGCGTTCTCATTCTCAGCAGTGTCAACAGTTTCGGCAGGAATTACCTTTGCTCCACCACCGCCGTTGCTCTGACTGCCGGAGGAGCGGGTCGCGCCTGCGTCCTGCTGAGCATCGTCAGTAGCTGCCGGGGCAGAAGTGCTTTGTGTGGCGGTCGACGCGGAGGTCGCTTCGTCCTGGTCGGCACCGGGTGCGTCTTGTGCGCTTTGCGGTGGACTGTCGACTCTCTCAGAGCTGCCGTCGCCGGACGCTTCTCCGGCTGGCTGCTCCGAGGAGCTCATATTGGGGCAATGGACTCGTTCCACGCAATGTGAACCCGAGAAATATTCCACACGTGTACGTCGAGCGTGTTTCTTATTTGCTGGACTATTCCTCTGTCTGGACCCGTAGCCTGAGCAATGATGAACGGACGGCGGACGGACGGCGGACGGTTGAGCGAACCAACCGAAAACTACCTCTTCCTCGACAGCGGACCGACATCGGACCTTTTGATGAACCCCTCGACGACCAAACCACCAAACGACCGAACCAACCACCGACCTGTCGACGTGTCTGTTCGTGGCCGAATGTGTCGTCTGTTCTCGTTTCCGTGTGTGTGTGTGTGTGTGTGTGTGTGTGTGTGTGTGTGTGTGTGTGTGTGTGTGTGTGTGTGTGTGTGTGTGTGT